>Ga0207674_10010920_pt1 | contig 10223 bp, 10 predicted proteins | sample KBSCornC72_FD_184303 | JGI IMG/M metagenome (GOLD analysis project Ga0207674, IMG submission 184303) | Corn rhizosphere microbial communities from Kellogg Biological Station, Michigan, USA - KBS Corn C7-2 (SPAdes) (version 2) | ecosystem: Host-associated > Plants > Roots > Rhizosphere > Soil ...
CTCGACCGCGCCCTTCGCGAGGCGGAGCACATCGGACACGGTCGTCCCCGCCTTCTGTCGCGGCCGCCGTGCGTCCAGGCGCGCGTCGGCAAGCTCGAGCTGAGCCGCGATGACGTCGTCGGAGAGGCTCGCGGACTCGGACCGCTTCGGAGCAACCAGCACGAACCAAAGGACTGCCGCGTACACGAGGACCGCAGCGAGCGCGATCGCGACCTGGGCCCGCATCGGGAGACCGATCAACCGCGCCTTCACGACCCGCTCCCGGTGCGCAGGTTGGCCGCAATCGTGAACGTGACGATGGCCCTCTGCTTCTTCTTGGCCCTCGGCTTTGCCGACTTCACATCGGAGTTCGCCGCCGTCGGCTCGACTCGCGCGGTCGTCGCGAGTCGCACGCTGTCGAGCGAGGGAATGGCCGCGAGGCGTGCGAGCACGCGGGCAACCGACCGATTCGTGTAGGTCGCGCCCTGGATGGTCACGCCCTGCGTTCCGGTCGAGGCCGGTGCGGACGTTCCGGGCGAGGCGCCCGCCGCGCCGTTCGCCTCGGGGGCGGATGCGCTTAGCCCGGTGAGCCAGGCGTCCTCGGGCAAGACATATGCGAGCTCTCTGAGAAGCCGATCGAGCGGAACCCGGGTCGCGAGCGCAGCGGTGAGGGCCGCGACGCGATTGGACCGCTCCTGCGCGATCGTCTCCAGGGCGATGCCCGGCTCCGCTGCACTCGGAACACCGGCCAGCTCCGCCTTGACCATGTCGAGCTGAGACCGCTGGTCCGAGACCGAGCCCGAGGCGGATACGAACAGGAAGGCGGCGCACGCCGTGACGGCGACGATCCCGCCGCCCGCCACGAAGAGGGGAAGCCGGCCGTCGCTGTCGCCGCCTTGGCGCTCGAGATCCTGCGGCAGGAGGTTGACCGCGCGCATCAGTCCTCGATCCCGAGTCCGATCGCAACAGCCAGCGAGCCGGATTGGTCGTCGCTTCTCACTCTCGGCCCGACCTTCAGACGCTTGAAGGGATCCCCCTGACGAACCGGAACGCCCACGAGCTCCCGGACGGCGTCGGTCAGCCCGTCCATGTGCGACGTCCCGCCCGTGAGCACGATCTCTCCGATGCCGAGCGCCCCGGGCTGAGCCTGGTAGAACTGCAACGAGGAGACCAGCTCTCGCGAGAAGGTCGCGAGCGCACGCTGCATTCCCGCACGTGTCTTCCCCACCTGCTCGGCGGTCAGCCCTTCGATCTCGGTCGGGTGCGCGAAGGACAGCTGCCGCTTGATCGCCTCGACCTCGCTCGGAGCACGGTCGAGCTCTCGCGCGACGGCGACGTTCAACGACCAGCCGCCCCAGTCGAGCACCCGCGCAAACTCGCAGTACTGCCCGGTCGAGACGGCAATCGTCGTCCGGTCATGTCCAATCGCAACGCCGACGAGAGCGCCGGCAGTCGCGTCGCGTTCGGTGGGCGACTCGAGCGAGCGAAGGAGCGCGAACGCCTCGAGGTCGATTCCGACCACCTGCAAACCCGCACGACGGCACGCCTGGAGGTATCGGTCGACGACCTCGCGGTAGGCGACGACGAGCAGGATGCGCTTCGACTCCGTACCGTCGGGTCGAACTTCGTCGCCGAGCACGACGTAGTCGAGCACGGCCTGGTCGAGCGGGATCGGGAGCACCTCCTCCGCGCGGAAGCGGATCGCGTTCTCGAGCTGCGCGTCGGCGACGCCCTCGATCTCAAAGACACGGACGCCGATTCGATTGTTCGCCAGCCCGAGCCGGACACCGCGCTTCGGAAGCTTGTGCAGCTCGAAGAAACGCTTGAGCGCATCGCCGAGTGCGTCCGGGTCGCGGATCTCGCCGGACACGACGACGCCCGCCTCGAGCGGCTCGCGAACGACCTCGACGAGCTCAGGGGCGCCGTTGTTCTCGATCTGAGCGGCGGCGATCTGCGAGGCGCCGATCTTGAGACCGACGAGCTTCTTCGTGCGCTTGTCGTGCTCCTTCGGCTGGCGCCGTGGCGCGCCGCGGTTGCGACGGCGCCCGAAACGATGCTGCTCTGCGACGACCGCGACCGGGGCCGGATCCGCCGGATCCGGCCCGGTCGACTCGACGGCAAGCTCATCGTGCTCGACGTCGTCGGGCGCGACCGGGTCTTGCTCGAGTTGCGCCTCCGGGTCGGGCTCGATCGGACGCTCGTGCGCAGCATAGGACGCTTGATCGACGCGCGGTTCCGATTCGCCGGCGGGCTCAGGCCGAGGATCGTGCGGGCCGGTCGACATCACTGCCGCGGAGTCGCGCTCGGGCCCGCCCTCCGACCCGTGGCCGTAGGCTGCCAAGCGATCGATGACGTCCGGTTCGATCCCGGCGTCCGGGTCCTCGTCGTCGAACGCGTGGGCAGGAGCGTCGTAGTCTTCGGGCCGCAGCTCGTCCATCATCCGCTCCCGGCGATACGGAGCGCGGAGCCTTCAATCGGCGACTCGACCATGCCGGGCGGCGAAACGGGGACGCCGCTTCGCTCGAGCATCCCGACGAGCTGGTCCTTGCGGCTCGAGACCGCGAGGGCGGCCTCCGCCGTGACGACACGCTTGCGGATGAGCTCTGCGAGGCCGTGCTCCATCGTCTGCATGCCGCGCTGCGTCGACGTCTGCATGACCGAGTAGATCTGCTCGACCTTCCCCTGGCGGATGAGATTCCTGACCGCATCGTCGGGGAAGAGGATCTCGAGGCACGCGACGCGCCCCGTTCCGTCGGCAGTCTGGAGGAGGGTCTGCGTGATGATGCCCTGAAGCGTGTTCGCGAGCTGCATGCGGACCTGCTCCTGCTGCGCCGGCGGGAACACGTCGATGACACGATCGATCGTGCTCGGCGCGCTCTGTGTGTGCAGCGTCGCGAGAACGAGGTGTCCGGTCTCTGCGGCGGTGAGCGCGGTCGAGATGGTCTCGAGGTCGCGCATCTCACCGAGGAGGATCACGTCCGGGTCCTGTCGCAGTGCCGCGCGCAGGGCCTCGGCGAAGGTCGGTGCGTCCGCGCCGATCTCGCGCTGGGTGACGACGCAGCGCTTGTGGCGGTGCACGAACTCGATGGGGTCCTCGATCGTCAGGATGTGATGCGGCTTCTGCCTGTTGACCTCGTCGACCATCGACGCGAGCGTCGTCGACTTTCCCGACCCGGTCGGCCCAGTCACGAGCACCAGGCCGCGAGGCCGCATCGCGAGGTCGCGAAGCGACGACGGCAGGCCGAGCTCCTCGAGCGTGCGGAGCTCCTCCGGGATGTGCCGGAACGCGGCGGCGAGAGATCCGCGCTGAAAGTGCACGTTGACGCGGAACCGCGCCAGCCCTGGAACGCCATACGAGAAGTCGAGCTGCCGGCTCACTTCGAGGTGCTTCTGCTGCTCTGTCGAGAGGATCCGATAGAGGAGGTCCCGGGTCGCCTCCGGCATGAGCTTCTCGCAGCCCGCAAGGGGGACGAGGTCACCGTGCACCCGCATCGTGGGTGACGCGCCGGGCACGAGGTGAAGATCGGAGGCTCCGGCCTCGGTCGCGCGGGCGAGCAGGTCGTCGATCGTCGTCGGCGCAGCGTCCATGGCCACCTGGCGTATCGGCAGTGCCCGAAACGGGCTTGAGCCGTACGGTCAGCCGGTAATCGGCGTTCCGCGCGCGGCACCCCGTCTCACCCACGAATCACCCAAATTGGGGTAGGCACCCCCCAGGGCCGTGCCGATGGTTCGTCCGCATCCGCCCACCCCCCATCGACTGCGGACTGCGGAAGGAGTTGCGGCAATGTTCAAGCGGATTCGCACCCGCCTCGACGGGAACACCGAGCAGGGTTTCACCCTGATCGAGCTCCTCGTCGTGATCATCATCATCGGCATCCTGCTCGCCATCGCAGTGCCCTCGTACCTCGGGTTCCGCGATCGGGCGGCCAACAACGCGATGAAGGCCAACCTGCGTGCGGCGCTGCCCGCGGCAGAGGCTTTCTACGCCGACAACGGCACGTACACGGGCATGACCAAGGCGGCGCTCGTGGCGATCGACTCGGGGATCTCCGACTCCCTGACTGTCGCCGCAGCCGGCGCCAACAGCTACTGCCTCGCCGACACGGACGGTTCGCACCCGTGGAGCGTCGCAGGCCCTGGTCCGTCGAGCACGGACTACAAGGGGAACCTGACCTGCGCGTAGTCGCAGCTCACGCCTGAACTACGTGAAGAGGCGCGGGAGACCGCGCCTCTTCTCATTTCAGGCCATCTGACCTCGTGCCGATAACCACCCCCGTGAGCCTGACCTTCAGCCCTCCGACACGCCTCACGGCACTTGTCGGCGCCCTCGTGTTGACCGGCCTCGCGGCGATCGTCTTCTTGCTCGGTCGCGGCGCGCTCGCGGGGGACGGGACGGCGGCCACGACGTCGACACCGGTCGTCCACACGCCGCGGACGGCACAGAAGCCCAACGGCGTCAAGGCGCCCGTGGCGAAACCGAAGCCGCGCGTGGCAAGTGGATTCCCGACCAGGATCGACCACGCGCTCCGCTATAGCCGCGTCGTCGTCGTCAGCGTCTCGATGCCCGGCGCCGCGGTCGACGCCGTCGTCCGCAAGGAGGCCCGCGACGCCGCACGGGCGGCACACGCCGCCTTCGTGCCTGTGAGCGCCCTCAACGAGCGCGCCGTCTCCGGCCTGATGGCGAAGACGGGCGTGCTGCCCGATCCCGCCGTCGTCGTCGTCAAGCGGCCCGGTGTGGTCGTGGCGACGTTCTCGGTCACGGATGCGGGCACGATCGCGCAGGCCGTCGCCGAGGGGCGTCGATGAGCGAGCCTGCGCTCCAGCAGTCGCCGGGACGAGAGCTCTACATTCGGTACGCACGGCTCGAGGGGCGCTCGATCGCCCGGCTCCGAGCCGTGGACGAGGGCGGTCGCTGTGTGGTCGAGACGAGCGTCTGGCCGAACGGGAGCGACACCCCGGTCTCGGCAGGCCCGTACGCCTTCCCCACCGCGGTCGAGGCGACCCGCTTCGTCACGCATGCCGTCGAGGCGTTCATCGCGCTCGGCTGCGACGTCGCCGCTTCCTAGAGTAGAAGGCCGGCCACGCCGCGGCGGAGTCGTCGCAGCGCTGCGCCCGCGCTTGCGGGCGCTAACTAGGAGAGCACGCGCGCGAGCTCTTCGATCGACGTGAGGCCGGACGCGACCTTCTCCACGCCGTCGTCCCACAAGGATCGCATGCCGGCTGTCGTGGCGGCCCGCTCGATCTCGTCGCGGCTCGCGTGCTGGACCGCAAGGGACGCGATCTCCTCGGTCATGCGGAGGAACTGGAACACCCCGACGCGCCCCCTGTAGCCCGAGTGGTTGCAGCGGGGGCAGCCCTTCCTCCGGAAGAAAGGCGTCCCGTCGACGGCACCGAGGAGCTCGGGAGCGACGCGCAGCTCCGCGAGCTCTGCCTCGGTCGGCTGGTACGCCTCGCAGCAGTGGGCGCAGAGCTTTCGGGCGAGTCGCTGCGCGAGCACGGCAGAGATGGCGGAGCCGGTGAGGAAGGGTTCGACCCCCATCTCGCCGAGCCGGGTGATGGTCGACGGGGCGTCGTTCGTGTGCAGCGTCGAGAGCACGAAGTGGCCGGTGAGAGCCGCCTCGATCGAGATCTTGGCCGTCTCGACGTCACGGATCTCTCCCACCATGACGACGTCGGGATCGGAGCGGAGGATCGAACGGAGGGCAGAAGCGAAGGTGAGCCCCGCCCGCACGTTGATCTGAACCTGGTTGACGCCCGCGAGCCGGTACTCGACCGGGTCCTCCACCGTGATCACGTTGATCTCGGGCCGGTTGATGAGTGCCAGGCAGCCGTACAGCGTCGTGGACTTGCCCGAGCCGGTCGGCCCGGTGACGATCAGCGCACCGGTCGGCATCTTCACGATCGACTCGAGCTCGCGGCGCATCGCGTCCGAGAGACCGAGCTCCGGCATCGTCGGCGGCTTCCGCGACTTGTCGAGAAGGCGCATGACGACCTTTTCGCCCTCGACGGTCGGAAGGGTCGCGACGCGGATGTCGAGCATGCGCCCGACGGCGGAGGCCGAGAGCGTGATGCGCCCGTCCTGAGGCTTGCGGCGCTCGGCGATGTCGAGCTTTGCGAGCACCTTGAGGCGCGTCGTCACGCCGGCTGCCATCTTCTTCGGGACGCGCTGCACCTCGCGCAGGACGCCGTCGACGCGGAAGCGGATGACGAGGGCGTCCTCCTGCGCCTCGAAGTGGACGTCCGAGGCGTTCTCCTCGGCCGCCTGGAAGATCAGCGCATTCACGAGCCGGACGAGCGGCCCCTCGGAGATCCCGTCTTCGGCGTCGAGGTCGTCCGCGTCGTCGTGCTGCTCCGCAACCTCTTCGATGTCGGTGACGACGACCGACCCGATCGCCTCGGCCGTGCGTACGAGACGCTGGAGCTCGGCGCGGATGTCGTCGCGCGAGGCGACGGCGAGCTCGAGGGAGTGCTTGGTCGCGAGCCGAAGCTCGTCGATGGAGTGGAGATTCCCGGGGTCCGCGACGGCGACCTTCAGGACGTCCCCTTCGACCGCGTAGGGAACGGCGACGGCGCGCTCCAACGTCTGCACCGGAATCAGCTGCGCGGCATCGACAGCGACGCCGGCGGCCAGGAGGTCCACGACAGGGAGGTGATGACGCACCGCGAGCATCCGGGCAATTCCGTCGGAGGTGGCGACGCCTTCGTCTATGAGTGCCTGCGTGAGGGGCGTTCCGGTCGAAGCGCGCTCGCGCACGGCTGGCATCGCGTTGGCATCGATCACCGCGGTCGCCTCGAGCAGATCGAGCACGAGCTCCGAGGTCTCGTCGACGCCGAACGGCGTCGCGAGGGTCCGGGCCGGGCCGGCAGTTGCCTCGGTCGTCGTCGCCTCGTCAGGGCCTGGTGCTCGTGTCAGCTTCATGGCGGCTCCCTCGAACGGGTTATCGGCAGAACGCGACGGCGTCTTGACGCGGGGGCCCTAGAAGATGCCGAGATACGCGTCGAGGATCGCGTCTCCGAAGAAGAGCGCGATCACCGCGCCGAGCGAGAGGAACGGGACGAGCTGCACCCCCATCTTCCTCGCCGACGCGCCGTGCCGCGACACGAGTACCGCCGCTGGCACGAGCGCCGCGAACAGCCCGAGCATGAGTGCGACCGTGACCGCCGCGCCGAGCATTGCGCCGAGGAGCAAGGCGAGCTTCACGTCGCCCATGCCGAGGCCCTTCGGATACGCGAGCACCACGAGAAAGAGACCGGTTGCCGCGATCAGCGCCCAGGCGAGCCACGCGAGGCTCGGGTCGATCGCGGTATGGGCGACGAGGACGACTCCCGCCGCGGGAACGACGATCCGATTCGGGACGATGCGCTCCCCTGCATCGATGACAGAGAGGGCGACGAGGACGGCGCAGAAACCGGCGGCGAGCACGGCATACGCCGTCAGCCCGTACACGGCGAAGCAGGCGACGACGAGGATCGCGGTGACCGCCTCCACGACGGGGTACACGGGCGAGATCCGCGCGTCGCAATGCCTGCACCGGCCACGGAGCAACACGTACGACAGGAGCGGGACGTTGTCGCGCCAAAGGATCTCGGTACTGCAGCTCCCGCACGAGGACGGCGGGCGCAGGAGCGAACGTCGCGCCGGCACGCGCGCGACGACGACGTTCAGAAAGCTGCCGAGCGCGAGGGCCGGGGCGACAACGACGAGCGCGAGGCCGGTGGTCATCGACGTGACCGCGTCACGGGCCGGCGAGACGCAGGGTGGGAGGCGCCTCCTCGGCAGCGGCCTCCGCAGCCGCCGCTGCTGCCGCTGCTGCCGTCTGAGCGTTCTCGTGCCGAATTTGGGCGAGCTTCTCGGCGCGATCGAGCGCGATCAGGAAGTCGTGCTGATTGGTCGCCGTGTTCGCAGCCACCTCGCGCTCGACCTGCCCGTCGAGAACGAGGCGGATCAGTGCCTGCGTGAACGACTGCATCGAGAAGTACTCCCCGTCCTCGATCGCCTGGGGGATGGACTCTCCCCGCCGCTCGCGGATGAGCTCGGCGATGCGCGCGTTGACGACCATGACCTCGACCGCCGGGATCCTTCCCCCGCCGACACGCGGGAGCAGCCGCTGGCTGATCACGCCGCGAAGCGACCCGGCGAGCACGGAGACGATCTGGGGTTGTTTCTCGGGCGGGAAGAACTCGATCAGCCGTGACAAGGTCTCGGCAGCGTCGATCGTATGGAGCGTCGAGAGAACGAGGTGGCCCGACTCCGCTGCCTGGAGCGCGACGCCTGCCGTCTCGGCGTCGCGAAGCTCGCCGATGAGGATGACGTCCGGGTCCTGGCGCAGCACCCGACGGAGCGCCTGGCCGAAGCTGTCCGTGTCGACCCCGATCTCCCGCTGGTTCACGATGCAGCTCTTGTCCGCATGAAGGAACTCGATCGGGTCTTCGATCGTCACGATGTGTTGCGCCCGCGACCGGTTGATGTAGTCGACGACCGCCGCGAGCGTCGTGGTCTTTCCGGACCCCGTCGCACCTGTGACGAGGACGAGTCCACGCGGTTCGCCTGCAAGTCGCTCGACGCCCGCCGGAAGCCCGAGATCCTCGAATCCGGCGATCGCGCTCGGGACACGTCGAAAGGCGAAGGAGATGGCGCCGCGTTGCCGGAAACCGTTCACCCTGAAGCGCGGCAGCCCCGACGACGCGTACGCGATGTCGAGCTCCCCGGTCTCGTCGAACGCCTCGCGTCGCCGAGGAGCCGAAGCGGTCACCGCGTCCAGGATCGTCGCGAGGTCGTCCTCGTCGAGCTCGGGAAAGACGCTCGCAGGCGCAAGGGCGCCGTCCGAGCGCAGGACGGGCGGCTGGCCGAGCTTGAAGTGCACGTCGGTTGCGCCCGTCTCGACGGCATGGGTGAGGACGTCGTTCAGCACCATCGACACGGCGAGCATCGGCACGCGCCGAGTCCCGCTTGAGGCGTCACGTGCAGCGTGGTGCGTTCCGGAGCGCGATCGAGTCGCTGAGGTTGTAGGCGCGCTCAGCGTGAGTGTCCGGATCGACGTTGATCGTCATCGACAGCGCGACCACGGGAAGGCTGCCGGCCGGGCAGTTCGCCGCAGTCGGCCAGAGATTGCCGTCCCAGTCCGACGGCGTCGGCGACGTGCCGCTGTTCGACGGCCACCCGCTCGCGGGAGGGGTGACGTAGTCGACGAGCAGCGTCGAGACTCCGCCGCCGCCGCAGTCCGAGAGCTGCGTCCCGAGGTACCGGAAGAGCTGCCAGTGCGTGGTCGAACCCGTGTACGGGATCGTGCACCACTGGACACCTGACGAGGTCGTCGTCACGGCCGGGCAGATGTTGGGCGACTCCGTCAGGGTCAGCGTAAACCCGCCGTACGGATTCTCCTGCGGCGCCGGCGCGCCGCTCGCACAGTGGATGTCGACCCGCATCCGGTCGAGAGCGAGCCGGGCGTTCTGCTGGGCCTGCGCGCGGCGGATCGTCCCCGCCTCGGCGTTCAGCCCGGCGGCGAACGACGTGGTCAGCCCGGTGAGAACCACGCCCATGATCACGAGGACCGTCAGAAGTTCGAAGAGCGTGTACCCGGCCTCCTCACGCACACGGGAGCGCACGAGTCGACAGACGCGCGAAAGCCGCAAGCGAGCCATCGAGAGGGAATCGTCACGCAGGGCCCGCGTCTTGAGCACGAGGCGGGCTCCGCGACCCCGGTCCTTCCCCCGGACGAGGGACGTGACCCACCACGTCGATCCCGATGAGTGATCAGCGGGTCTGCGGCCGCAGCCCCGCGTGTGACAACTGCGGTCAATGCGAGAGCGAATCACACGACTTCGGGCGAGAACCGATCTCCGGCTCCACGGGGAGCACGGCGTCGCACTCGTGCTCGCGCTCGTCGTCATGGGGTCGTTCTCGATCATGATTGCCGGGGTCGCGACGTTCATGACGTCCAACGAGCGAAGCTCGGCACGCGACCGCGACGTCGCGCGCGCTCTCAACACCGCGGAGGCAGGACTCAACAACGCTCTCGCCGTGCTCACGCAGCAGGACTCGACAGGCACGAGTCCGATCGGATCGACTCTCTCGAGCACGTCGTTCTCGATCGACGGAGGCTCGGGGACGTACTCGGCAACGAAGACGAGCGCCCTCGAATGGACCATCTCCGCGACCGGAACCTCGCCGAACGGCAGCGTGACCCGCAAGCTCGAGCTCAAGCTCGACGGGACACAGTCGACCCAGTCGACCCAGCAATCAC
>Ga0207674_10010921_pt1 | contig 10220 bp, 8 predicted proteins | sample KBSCornC72_FD_184303 | JGI IMG/M metagenome (GOLD analysis project Ga0207674, IMG submission 184303) | Corn rhizosphere microbial communities from Kellogg Biological Station, Michigan, USA - KBS Corn C7-2 (SPAdes) (version 2) | ecosystem: Host-associated > Plants > Roots > Rhizosphere > Soil ...
TTTCCTTGCTGCCGAGATAGACCCACACCAGTTCGCCGGCTTCGTGAGTCGGATGGCTGCGGACGGGCACGCTCTGTGCGAAGCGCTCACGCTGCGCGCCAGGCTCGGTCGGAGCATCGACGCACTTCCCGTCGACCGAGAACTTCCAGCCGTGGAAGATACAGCGGAGGCCGTTGTCCTCATTCCGTGCAAGCGCAAGGCTGGCGCAGCGGTGCGGGCAGGCTTCCTGCATGAACCCCACCCGCCCGTCGGTCGCCCGAAAGGCGACGAAGTTTTCGCCGAACAGGCGAATCCGCTCGGGTGCGCCGTCGCGCTCGAGTTTCTTCGAGCGGCACGCCGGGACCCAGTACTCGCGCAGCATGGCGCCCATCGCGGTGCCGGGGCCGATGCGGGTCAGCAGTTCGTTGTCGGACGGGTTCATCATCGCTGCGATTCCTCTTCCATCTCGCGCAAGCGTCTGTTCGTTCCTGGCGCCTTTCTTTGGTGCAAGCCTATCACGCCTGCCGCGCGGGACGAAAGCCTAGTCCGCCTGCGCCGTGCGCAGGCGTTGAACGAGCCAGACGCAGGCCATTGCGATGGCCACGGCGAAGATGTCGGCCAGCCAATCGCTCAGCTCGCTGTCGCGATGGAGCAGGGGGATTTCCTGAACGAGCTCGATCAGTCCGCCGAACGCGACCAGCGCCAGTGCCAGTTTCACCCGAGAGAAATTGGGATAGGCCATGCAGCCGAGGACGGCGATCACGAAGAACGCCGCCATGTGCTCCAGCTTGTCCGATACGTCGAAGCTCGGCGGTTGCGGCAGCACGGCCATCACGAAGGCGAACACCGCGGCGGCCCAGAACGCGATTCGAGACAAGTGAAGCACCAGCGCCCCATCCCATTCGCGCGCCCGCGAGACAACGCATAATTCGCCTCCGCCCTTACGGCTGCACCACCACCCACCGCACCGGGGCCTCGCTCGCCTCGTTGCGATAGCTGGTGTTGGCGGTCCACAGTGTCCATGGCCGCCCGCCGTAGTCGGGCTGGAACCAGTCGCGCGTCAGCCACAGGTTGCGCTCAATCCTGGCGGCGATGCCGTAATGCTGCTCGAACCCCTTCGACACCTTGAGCACGGCCGGCTTTTCGACGTGGCCCTCGATCTCGTTGAGGAAGGTCGTCAGCTCACTCTCGATCGCGGCCTCGCTCATGCGGTTGGGGCATTGGTCGGCGAGCCTGTCGAGCTCGACCGCCGGCGGCAGCATTGAAGCATCCCGCGGGACGATGGTAACGAAATTCGCCGCCTGCCGGTCGGCCGGCACGCACGGATCGTAGCGGTGCACCACTCCGAACTGCAGCCCGGAGGCGCGAACGGCCGCCAGGTTCTTTGAAAATGCCGAATCGCGCGCGCGCGCACCGTCGCTCGCATCGAGGTAGGCGAAGCGCGCGCCGATCGCCTTGAACGCTCGGAAGTCGACCGCGCCGTCCGCAGCGCCGATCTCCACGCCTTGCACCCGGAAGCGTTTCCCGTCCGGGCGCCAATGCTCGAATTCCCACCAGCCAACGGCGCCCGCTACCAGCGCGGCGAGGACCACCACGCCGGCAATGCGCGCGCGCCAGCCGAATGCCCGTTTCCTGCCCATGCGATCCCTGTTGCGACCCTCGCGCCCGTCAGTTCTTGATATGAAGCACGCAGATCAGCGTAAAGAGGCGGCGCGCGGTGGGAAAGTCTATCTCCACCTTGCCGTTGAGGGCCTCCGCCAGCAGGCGCGCGCCCCGGTCATGGATCGCGCGGCGGGCCATGTCGACCGTCTCGAGCTCGCGGGCGGAGGCGTGGCGCAGCGCCTTGTAGTACGAATCGCAGATCGCGAAATATTCGCGCACCACCCGCCGGAAGCGGGCCAGGCCAAGGCCGACTGAGCCGGCCTCCTTCCCCTCGCCGTCGGTGAGCGAAATCCTCAGCCGCCCGTCCGGCACGGCCAGGTGCAGCGACCATGGCCCGCGATGTTCGTGCTCCACCGCGCGAAGCGGTAGGAAGCTGCTGTCGTCGGCGAGATCCCGCAGCGCCGCCTTGCGTTCGCGTTCGACGTCCGCGCCGCGCTGGAGCACGGTCGTCTCGTCGAGCGAGATCGCGGCGATGCGGTTGTCTTCAGGCACGTCCGGCATATTGCAGCGCAACATTGGGGCGGCAAGGCTTGTTCCCGCTATCCACAGGATGCCGGACACAACCGGGCCTTGCCGCCCGACTCCGACAAGCGCATCACGCGAGCCATGGCCGACGAAGCACTTCTCCTCCGCACCGAATCGAGACCCGCCGAAGCCGCCCTGGGCCGCGCCCTGCCGGCGAATCTCGAAGCCGAAGCGGCCTTCCTCGGCGCGGTGCTGATCGACAACCGCGTGCTCGAGGAACTGGCCGTGCCGCTTCGGCCCGAGCACTACTTCGACCCGCTCCACCAGCGCCTCCACGAGCGTATCCTTACCCTGCTCGACAAGCAGATGGTCGTCACGCCCGTTACCCTGAAGCCCTATTTCGAGGCCGACGAGGCGCTCAAGGAACTCGGCGGGACCGCCTACCTCGCTCGCCTCACCGCCGACGGCCAGGGCCTGCTCGCCCCGCGCGAACTCGCCCAGCAGATCTACGACCTCGCCCTCTTGCGCGAGCTGGTCAGCGTCGGCCGCGAACTGGTCGAAGGCGCGCTCGACACTTCGGAAGAGGTCGAGCCGATGCACCAGATCGAGCAGGCCGAGGCCGCCTTGTTCCGCGTCGCCGAGGGCGCGGCGGGCGGCGCCGAAGCCGAAACCTTCCGCGGCGCGACCAGCAAGGCGCTGGCGATGATCGAGACCGCAATCAACTCCGGCGGCCACGTCTCGGGCAAAACCACCGGCTTCGCTTCGATCAACGACAAGTGCGGCGGCCTGCACAACTCGGACCTGATCATCGTCGCCGGCCGGCCGGGCATGGGCAAGTCGTCACTCGCGACGAACATCGCCTTCAACTGCGCCGACCGCCTCCTGCGCGACAAGCGCGACGGCATCGACAAGTCGATCGGCGCCGGTGTCGCCCTGTTCAGCCTGGAGATGAGCGCCGATCAGCTCGCGACCCGCATCCTGGCCGAGCAGGCCGGGATCAGCTCCGAAGCGCTGCGCATGGGCAAGATCAGCCGCGACGATTTCCAGCAGCTGAGCTACGCCAGTCAGCGCCTGGCCGAGTTGCCGTTGTACATCGACGATACCCCCGCGCTCTCGATCTCGGCGCTGCGCACCCGCGCCCGCCGCCTGAAGCGCCGCAACGACATCGGCCTCATCGTGGTCGACTACCTCCAGCTCCTTCAGGGCAGCGGCCGCAGCCAGGACAACCGCGTCAACGAAATCTCCGAGATCAGCCGCGGCCTCAAGACGCTCGCCAAGGAGCTCGATGTCCCGGTAATAGCGCTCTCCCAGCTCAGCCGCGCGGTCGAGCAACGCGATGACAAGCGTCCCATGCTCTCCGATCTCAGGGAATCCGGCTCAATCGAGCAGGATGCGGACATGGTCTGGTTCATCTACCGCGAGGATTATTACGTCGCCTCACGCGAGCCCAAGCGCCCGGTCGAAAGCGACGAGCCAAAGGTCCACGACGCCCACGCCGCCTGGGCCGCGCAGATGGAGAGCGTCTACGGACTCGCCGAACTTATTGTCGCCAAGCAGCGCCACGGCGCGACAGGCAAGGTGCGCCTGCGGTTCGAGGCGAAGATCACGAAGTTCTCGGACCTGGCCGAGGGAGAGTATGGGGCGGACTACGATTAGGCGCCCCGGCCAATCGATCCGACGCCGAAGTGCGCAAATGAGTGCCTGACGATTGAGGGCAATCGCGCGGACCTTCCGGACCCGCTACCCCCAATCGCCGCAGGCTCGCCTGCTTATTGCTTGTGATGCTTGTCCTTGTGCTTCTTCTTTCCATCGGCCTTCGTGTCGGTCGTCGCACTGGCATCGGCGTCCGTGCTGCCGGCTCCCGTGGCGGCCGTCGCGGAGGTATCGGTGGTCGCCTGACCCGGTGCGCTGCCGAGGGCATCTACTGCCTTCGCGGTGCTATCCGGAACCTGGCTCTGCGCCTGATCGCTCGCCTGCGGAGAGGTCGCCTGCACCCTGTCGGCCGGGGAGGTTGTGTTGTTGCCGACGCCATTGGCGCTGCCCTGCGCGGCGGTCGCATCTTGCGCTGGCGGCGAGCCTTGCGCAGGCGCCGCATCTTGCGCGAAGGCCGCGGTTCCGGCGGCGCCAAGCAGCAGCGCGAGCGAGAGAGTGGCATAAACTTTCATGATGTAAGTCTCCAAGAATTGACCCCCCTGCTAGACGTTGGCAAGCCCTCGCGTTCGCGGATGGTTCCCGCCTATGCGGCAGGGCGTGGCCCTGCGCGGTCGGCCCGAGGATTGGCCGATGACTGGCACAGATCGACATCGTCAGGCGCGTTCCGGAACAGCTGTTTGACCAACGCGTCTTGCGTGGGTGTCCACTCGACATCTGCCGCGCGAATGGGTCGCACCTGCCGCGGAACCGGCACAGCCATCCCAGCGCGCGCTGTTCGCGCGGATGGGGCGCAATGTCGCGTGGCTGTTCGGCGGGCGAGGGTATGTCGGTATCGCCAGCGTGGGCTATTTCGCCATCGCCGCGCGGGCCCTGGGGCCGCACGGCTTCGGCACATTCTCGCTTGTCCTCGCGTTCGCGCAGTCGGCGATGAACCTGGCCCAGTTCCAGAGCTGGCAGGCGATCATCCGTTACGGCGCGGGGCACCTCGCAAGCGGGCGCGGCAGCCGGCTCGGGCGGCTGCTGGGGTTCACCGCGACGCTCGACATGGCGGGCAGCGCGGCGGGCCTGGCGCTGACCGCGGGGGCGCTGCGCTGGATCGGGCCGATGCTCGGTTGGGGAGCGGCCGATCAGGCGCGCGCGCTGGTGTTTACAGGCGTGGTGCTGCTGTCGGTTTACGCAACCCCGACCGGGGCGCTCCGGCTGCTCGACCGGTTCGACCTGCTCGCGTGGTGCGAGGGGATCAGCCCGACGATTCGTCTGGCGGGCGCGCTGGCGCTGTGGGCGGCCGGCGCTGCGCTGCGCCAGTTTCTGTGGCTGTGGATGATCAGCTACGTCGCTTCGGCGCTGGGCCTTTGGTTCGGCGCGTGGTGGGAAATGCGCCGGCGCGCGTTCAGGCTGCGCTTCAGTAGGCGCGATTTCGGCCTCGCCTGGCGGCAGAATCGCGGCATCGCCTGGTTCATGGTCCAGACCAACCTCGGCTCCTCGCTGGAGACATTGCCACAGCAGTTCGGCACGCTGGCGGTCGGCGCCGTGGCGGGGGCGGCGACGGCGGGCGCTTTTCGCGTCGCCAGCAAGCTCGCACGGGCGCTGGCCAAGCCGGTGCAGTACATCGTCCGCGTGTTCTACCCGGAGGTCGCGCGGCTGGTCGCGAGCGGCCAACAAGCCACGGTCGGGCAACTGGTGCGGCGGGCAACCCTATGGGCCGCACTGTGCGGCCTGGCGCTGGTGGTGTTGATGGGAGCATCCGGCCACCGCCTGATGCATTTGCTGGCGGGCCGCCACTTCGACCTTGCCACCTCCGCGCTCCTGTTCGTCGCGATCGCCTCGGCCATCGAGTTGGGCCGCTTCGCGCTCGAACCGCTGCTGCTCGCCCGCGGTAAGGCGGGGCCACTCCTATTGGCCAAGCTCGGCGGCTTCCTCGCCTTCGCCACAGGGCTGGTGCTGTTCCTGCGGCCCTGGGGCGTTATCGGCGCCGCGGCCGCCATCGCCCTGGCCACCGGGGTCACCGCTTTTCTGCTGACGCTGTTCGCTTTCAGGCAAGATCGGTAAAATCCGGCGAGAGCTGGGCCGCAGCTGGCCATCAACTTGCCATTCACTCGTGCGCGCCTACATTGGGCGCGAAAGGTAGAGCGCATTCATGAATGACAACCGCGAGCCGGACAACAACGGCAGCAATCCCTGGGTCAAGAGCCTGCTGGTATGGGGCGGGATTTTCCTGGCCCTGTTGCTCGTCGTGTCGATGTTCGGCGGCCCGCGTGCTGCTGCCGGCACGGAAATCCGCTATTCGGACTTCCGCCAGAAGGTAGCCGAAGGCTCTGTCGACGAGGTGCAGATCTCGGCCGACCAGATCAGCGGCAAGCTCAAGAATGGGCAGGCCTTCACCACCGTGCCGATCGCCAACGACACGAACCTGACGCAGCTGCTCGATCAGAACAACGTGCGCTACACCGGTGCGCCGAAGGATGAGCCCAATATCCTGCTCTACATCCTCATCCAGTCGCTGCCGTTCGTCTTGATCCTCGGGGTCGCGTTCTTCGCCTTGCGCACAGTGCAGAAGGGCGGCGGCTCGGGCGCGATGGGCTTCGGCAAGTCGAAGGCCAAGCTGCTGACCGAGAAGCAGGGCCGCGTCACCTTCGCCGACGTCGCCGGGATCGACGAAGCGCGCGAGGAGCTGGAGGAAATCGTCGAGTTTCTGAAAGACCCGCAGCGCTTCTCCAAGCTCGGCGGACAGATTCCCAAGGGCGCGCTGCTGGTCGGCTCGCCCGGTACCGGCAAGACCTTGCTCGCCCGCGCCATCGCCGGCGAGGCCAACGTGCCGTTCTTCACCATTTCCGGCTCGGACTTCGTCGAGATGTTCGTCGGCGTCGGCGCCAGCCGTGTGCGCGACATGTTCGAGCAGGCGAAAAAGAACGCGCCGTGCATCGTCTTCATCGACGAGATCGACGCCGTGGGCCGCCATCGCGGCCACGGCCTCGGCAACTCGAACGACGAGCGCGAGCAGACTCTCAACCAGTTGCTCGTGGAGATGGACGGCTTCGAGGCCAACGAAGGCATCATCATCATCGCCGCGACCAACCGGCCCGACGTGCTCGATCCGGCGCTGCTGCGGCCAGGCCGTTTCGACCGCCAGGTCGTGGTGCCGATCCCCGACATCGACGGGCGCGAGAAGATCCTGGGGGTGCACATGCAGAAGGTGCCGCTGGCGCCCGACGTTAATCCGCGCACCATCGCCCGCGGAACCCCCGGGTTTTCCGGTGCCGACCTCGCCAACCTCGTCAACGAAGCCGCCCTGCTGGCGGCCCGCCGCAATAAGCGCCTCGTAGCGATGCAGGAGTTCGAGGACGCCAAGGACAAGGTGATGATGGGCAGCGAGCGCCGCTCGATGGTCATGACCGACGACGAAAAGAAGATGACCGCCTATCACGAGGCCGGCCATGCGATCGTCGCCGTCAACGAGCCGGCGTCCGACCCGATCCACAAGGCGACGATCATCCCCCGCGGCCGGGCGCTGGGCATGGTCATGCGCCTGCCGGAGCGCGACAACTACTCCTACCATCGCGACAAGATGCACGCGAACCTGGCGGTCAGCATGGGCGGCCGTGTCGCCGAGGAGATCATCTTCGGCTACGACAAGGTCAGCTCGGGCGCCTCGTCCGACATCCACTACGCCACCGACCTCGCCCGCAACATGGTCACCAAGTGGGGTATGTCGGACAAGCTCGGCCCGCTGCAGTACGAAGACCAGTATGAGGGTTACCTCGGCATGGGCGGCAGCCAGCGGACCTTCATGGCCGACGAAACCAACAAGCTTATCGACGCCGAAATCAAGACCCTGGTCGAGACCGCGCACAGCCGCGCCACCGAGGTGCTCAAGACGCAGGAGGACAAGCTCCATCTGCTCGCCCAGGCGCTGCTCGAATACGAGACGCTGACCGGCGACGAGATCAAGGTGCTGCTCGACACCGGCAAGGTCGACCGGCCCGACGAGCCACGCGGCCCGGCCATTGCACGGCCGGCGCAGGGTTCCGCGATTCCGAAGGCGGGCAAACGCTTCTCCGGCGGCACGGCGCCGCAGGGCGCCTAGGCGCTCAAAGACCTAAAGTAACCCTTAGTTCCGGTCTGCCAGAGAGGCAGACCGGGGCCGAAGTGGCGGGCTGCCGACGGCGGATCGCTTCTGCCGTCGGGCCAAGTGCCAGGCCAGCAACTGGCCGAAGCGACCGTCGGCCAGGCCCTGAAGAGTCGGACGCTGCATCAGGTCGACATCTGGCGCGATATTGCCCTCGACCAGAACGGCCCCGGAGTCGGTCAAGCCGATGTCCCAGCCGACGAACAGCCGGTCGGCGAACGCCCGGTGAGCCCGCACCGACAGCTCGCGCACCTCCGGCCAGAGCTCGAGCCGCCTGCCGCGGATGCGACCGCCGGTGTCCGGATGCTGGTCGAGCCAGCCGAGCCTGGCGTTCGTGCCGAGGTCGCTCGCGGGTCCGAGCTCGCCGCTGTCGAGGTCGATGCCGGCGGCGATCCCCCCGGCGTGGATGTTGTCGACCGTACGATTCGCTCCGATCGCCATCCGCAGGACAGCGGCAACCAGCTCGGGCCGATCTCGCTCGTCGAGGCAGGTGACCGCGCGGACGGTGCACAAGGCTCCATTGCTGAGATCGGCGATCGAGCCGTGAACCTTCAGCCGCGGCTGGATCAGCCAGCGTTCGGCCGACGTACGGCTCCGCAGGCGGGCAATCAGCGCTTCGCCGTCGAGCACATCTCCCGAGGGCCCGCGATAATGCCCTCCGCCACAGTGGTCCCACCGCTCGGCCCCCTTGCCGCCCCGCCCGGTGGCCGGCTTGACGAACAGGTCTCCCGGCGGAAGGTCGCAAGAACGCACGGCCGCCGTGCGCCCGAGAACCGCGCATGTCGCCGGTGCTGCCAGCCCGTGCCGCCGGCAGTGCCGCGCGAAGGCAGGCTTGTCCTGCAGCGGCGAGGCCTTGGGACCGCGATCGGTCAGCGGTCGGAACACGCCGCGCTTCGTCTCGCAGCGTTGCAGGAAGCGGCGCGCACGGCTCACGCCATCGCCATCGTGCAGCTGGAAGATGTAGTACCACGGCGGCAGCACCCCGGCGACGAAGTAGGCTCGAAGCTGTTCGACGAACTGCCTGGGGACCGACTTCCTGCACCGCCCCGCAACCGCCGGCCCATTGCGCATCGTGAACCACACGGCGCCCACCAGCAGGCACAACGGCCAAATGGCGATGGCCACCAGCAGTTCGATACCGTCGGCAACGTCTTGCAGGTGCCAGTAATACGATGCGTAGGCTCGCCGAATCTGCCCAATCGGGCCGGCATCTGGGGGTTGCAGCAGCGCGGCAACGGCAATCGGCAGCCCGGCGATGCGATAAACCAGCCATTCGCCGCGAACGGCGGCCTTCTCGACCAATTGCGACCTGGCCTTCACCGGCGCCTCGCAGTCCCCGCGTGGCATCAACGGAACCCGCCGCGGAGGGTCCCTCGGTGGGGCAGCATGCTCGACAAGCTGCCTCTCCTCCGCGCCGGGCCGCGGCGTCGATTCACAAATATTAGAACCGTTTAGTCGAGGGCGCCGAGCACCAGCAGCAGGTCGATGAACAGGAACAAGATCCAGAAGATGAAGAAGCTCAATGCGGCGGTCCGCCAGAGAGCCGAGAACCGGCCCAGGCTATAGGCTCCCCTGAGTTGCCTGTAGATGTGGACAAGCGGCACGAACGTGCCGAGCAGCAGAAGCATCCCCGTGCTCACTCCGATCCCGCCGAGCAGCACGAGAGCAACGTAGAACAGTGTCATGAAGCTGAGCGAGTAGGTCACGAACACCGCGTGATCGTATGGCCCGAAGCGGCGGCGCCAGGCAAACAGCAGCCACACGAACGGGACCGAGAGCGGGATCAACAGCCACGAGAACTTGTAGCTGTTCGACTGCAGTTTGTAACTCATCAGACCGGGGTTCGCGCGCCACTTGTCGATGGCGTGATCGATGAAACCTATGCCGGAGTATTCGGCGGTGATCCGGCTGCCCTTTCGTTGGCTGCCGGCGAGCACTACCTTGTCGCCCTTCTGCATTTTCGCGTTGCCGCCGAGCTTGTTCTCTAGCGCGGCGATTTCCGCATCGATGATCGGCGCGGCAGGGTTGCGGTTGCCCATCTTGGCGCGGGCGGCCTTGAGCTGTGCGAGATCGTCGCGCGACTTGGCCAGGTCATCGTTGCCGTTGACCTGCACCACCGGGGAACCGAAGTCCGTCGGCGGACCTATCCCGGCGAGCTGAAAGACCGCGAACATCAGGAATACGGAGAACAGGAACAACGCCATCGGGCTGACGAAGCGGGCGCGCTCGCCGGCGATATACCGCCGGGTTAGCTCGCCCGGCTTCCACCCGAGCAGCGGCAGTGTGCGCCAGGTCTTGCCGTCAAAATGCAAAACACCGTGCGCGATGTCGTGGA
>Ga0207674_10010923_pt1 | contig 10220 bp, 10 predicted proteins | sample KBSCornC72_FD_184303 | JGI IMG/M metagenome (GOLD analysis project Ga0207674, IMG submission 184303) | Corn rhizosphere microbial communities from Kellogg Biological Station, Michigan, USA - KBS Corn C7-2 (SPAdes) (version 2) | ecosystem: Host-associated > Plants > Roots > Rhizosphere > Soil ...
TACGCCGAGCAGGCCGAGCTCCTGCCGAATATCCGCACCCCCGGCATGGTGCGTGTGTACTACCGCACCTATGCGACCAAAGACGCGGCCCTGGCGGTGGCCTGCGTGAGCGCGGGCCTCCAGCGCGCCTTCATGCGCGCGACGGGCATGAAGGACCTCGCCCACGAGCGTCCCATCGCCGACCCCGCCGAGCAGCAGCGGCACTACGACGCGCTCGGCGCCGCCATGGAAGCCCTCATGCGGACCAGGACCACAGCGGAGTGGACCAAGGCCTGCGACGCGCAGGGACTGCCCGCCTCCGGGGTGCGGCTGCCGGTGGAGCTGATGGACGACCCGCAGGTCCTCGCCAACGAGATGCTCCACGATCTGGACCATCCGTCGCTGGGGCCGGTACGGGTGGTCTCCAACCCGGTCAAGATGGACGAGGCCGGATTCCGGCACTCCCCCGCCACGCGCCCCTTCGGCAGCGAGACGCGCGACCTCCTCGCGGAGCTGGGCTTCTCCGCCGAGGAAGTGGACGACATGCTTCGCGAGGCCGCCACGCGCGAGACGAAATAGGTCAAAGCTCGGCCCCCCTTTCTGGCACCTACTGGTGAAAGGGGGGAGCGATGGACCTCGAAGCGCTGACCCGGCAGGCGAAGCAGGGCGATCTGGAGGCGTTCAGCGAGCTGACGCGGCGCTTCCAGCACATGGCCTTCGGCTACGCCCTGTCCTTCGTGCGCGCTCTGCAGGACGCCGAGGACATCGTGCAGGAGGCCTTCGTGGCCGCCTGGTTTTCCCTGCCCACGCTCGAGGATCCGGCCGCCTTCCCGGGCTGGCTCCGGGGCATCGTCCGGCATCACGCCCACCGGCAGGTCCGGCGAAAGCCGCCGGAGTCCCGGCCCCTCCTGGAAGCCCACGGGATGCTCTCCGCCGAGACGTGCCCGGAGCGCCGGGTGGAGCGGCGCCAGCAGTACGCCGGACTGCTCGCCGCCGTCGGCGGGCTGCCCCGCCCGCTCCGCGAGGTCGTCACCCTCTTCTACGTGCACGAGTGCTCGCAGCAGGACATCGCCACCTTTCTGGGCGTGCCGGTCACCACGGTGAACAACCGCCTTCACGCCGCGCGCGCTCAGCTCAAGCGGAGGAAGCTCACCATGGTCAAGGACACGCTCGAATCCCATCCCCTCCCCGACGACTTCGCCGCGCGCATCGGACGCATCGTGCGGGCGCGGGAGCGCGTCATCGAGGCGCGCTTCGACCCCGGCGCCGGGCCCGGCGTGCTCACCGAGCTGACGGTGAGCGACGACGCGGGGCACCGGGCCATCTCCGTGCAGGTGATCCAGCGCCTGCCGGACGGCGTCGTTCGCGCCGTGGCCACGGCGCCCACCGAGGGATTCGCGCCCGGCATGAGCGTGCTCAGCGAGGGCCGCCACGCCCGGACGCCGCTGAACCGCGTGGGCTTCGAGCGGATCGTGGCGCTCCTGGCTGCTCCGGCGCCGGAGCCGGGCGGGCCGGTCCGGCTGCTCGAGACCGGGATCAAGGTGGTGGACGTGATGTGCCCGCTGGTGGCGGGCGGCACCGTGGCGGTGGCCGGTGAGTACCAGGCGGGGACGGCGGTGGTGGTGGAGGAGCTGGCGCGGCGGCTCGGCGCGGGAACGGACCCGCTCTCCATCTTCGCCCTGGTGCCGGGGCCCATGACCACCTCCTTCGAGGAAGTCTGGGAGAAGGAAGGCTATAGCGGAGGCACGGTGGGCCCGCTCCAGGCTTTTTACTTCCTCCGTGAAGAGGGCCCGTGGCCGGCGGCGGAGGTCGCGGCCATCCGGGGCGTGGACTCCGTGATCCGCCTCTCCACCGCCCTGGCGCAGCTCGGCATCTACCCCACGGTGGATCCGCCCAGCTCGCGCTCGCGGCTCCTCGACGCGAAGCTGGTGGAGCGCGAGCACCTCGAGATCGCTGCCCGCGCCCGCGAGGCGCTGGCCGCGCTCGAGCTTCCGCCGGAGCATCCACGGCTCGAAGGCGCGGAACGGTTGCGGCAGCGCGCGCGCAAGCTCCAGCGCTTCTTCGCCCAGCCCTTCTTCGTGGCCGAGCCCTATACCAGGCGGCCGGGGCTCCACGTCTCCCGCGCGGAGGCGCTACGCGGCTGCCGGGCCATCCTCGACGGGGAGATGGACGCGGTGCCGGAGAAGGCGTTCTACTTCACGGGCACGCTGGACGACGTGCTCATAGCCGCCGCGGCGCTGCCCGCCGACGCGCGCGAGGCTTCGTCACCCGCTCGGCCAGGATGAGCAGCCGGCCCGAGGTCCGCCGATAGGCTCGGCCCTCGTAGTCCGCGTAGGCGCGGACGAGCCGGAGACCGGCGGCGCGCAGGCGCCGCCGCCACTGGGCCAGCGTCCAGAGACGGACCCGGAAGGATTTCCGGATCACCCGCTGGCTTCCCGGCCGCAGGAAGAGCCAGACGCTCTCGTGGGTTGCCGCCTTCCGGTCATAGGTCAGCGTCATCAGGACGAAGTGGCCGCGCCCGGCCCGGCGCCAGGAATGCACGGGCAGGGCGGCATCGTGGTGCGGGTTGCGGTGGTCGATGAGCAGTCGCGCGCCCGGCTTGAGCGCGCGGGCGAATCGCCGCAGGGTGGCGACGTTCTCGCGCTCGCCGAAGTAGCCGAAGCTCGTGAAGAGGCAGATGAGCCCGTCGAACTCGGCGCGATAGGCCAGCCGCCGCATGTCGCCGCGCACGAAGCGGAGCCGCGGGCTCTTCCCATGCGCGCGGCGGGCGGCGCCGAGCATGGTGGGCGAGAGATCCACGCCCACCACCGAGTAGCCGCGCCGCGCGAGCTCGCCCGAATGCCGCCCGAAGCCGCAGGGCACGTCGAGCACGCGCGCGCCGGGCCGGAGCGCGAGCGCCCGGGTCGCGAAGTCGATCTCGCCCCGCGCGCGACGCCCGTGGACGGCGGGCCCATCCGAGGCCAGGTAGGTGGCGTCGAAGAAGCCCCGGAACCATTCCCGGGGAGGCGCCATCATCGTGCTACTCGCGATCGAGGAAGCCGCGGACGAGGCGCGCCACCAGCTCCGGCGCCTCCTCCGGCGGGAAGTGACCGACCCCGTCCAGCCGGATCACCTCGCGCCGCGCGAAGACGGACTCGAGCCGCGCCAGCTCCTTCTCGCGAAAAGCCCGGTCCTTCATCCCCCAGATGATGAGGGTGGGCTTGCCGCGAAGCTGCTCGCGGCGGCGCCAGAGCGACTCATACCAGTCGCTCGCGTCGAGAAGGGCCCGGGCGTAGGCCCAGGTGGCGACCCGCGACTCCGGAGTGGGAAAGGGCGCGAGGTACTGGGCGTGGATGTGCGCGGGGAGGCGCGCGCGGTCGGCGAAGGAATACTTCAGCAGCACGCGCGCCGCGAAGTTGCCGCGGAGATAGAGGAAGCGGCCGAGCCGCCCCGCGAAGAAGCGGCCGGCCCACTCGAAGTGCCGGTCGCCGCGGAGCGACCACATCCACGTGTTCATGAGCACGAGGCTCCGGACATTGTCGGGCCGCTCCAGCGCGTACGACAGCCCGAAGGGCCCGCCGAAGTCGTGGAGCACGAGCGTCACGTCACGCAGCTCGAGCCGCTCGATGAGCGTGCGGAGATTGGCCGACTGGCTCTCGGGCTGATACCAGGCGCCATGCGGCCGGTCGGAGAGCCCGAAGCCCATGTGGTCCAGCGCCACGCAGCGGAAGTGCGGCGACAGGGCCTTGATGAGGTGGCGCCAGAGAAACGACCAGTCCGGCGTGCCGTGGACGAAGACCAGCGGCCGCCCCTGCCCCTCATCGACATAGTGCAGCCGGCCCCCGGGCAGGAGCAGCCACTTGGAAGTGAAGGGATACTCGGCGCGATCGAGCCAGCCGGGAGCGGTCACGCCCGCGATCAGCAGCCGAGCTTGTCGGCCAGGTCGATCATGCTTTCCGCCACCACGTCCCAGCTCTGGTCGGCGCGGAGGTCGCGAGTCTGCGAGGGGCCGTGCTCGGTGGGGCGGCGGACGAATGCGGTGCGAAATCCCACCCGGGCCGCGGCGGCGAGGTCGGAGTTGTGCGCGGCCACCAGCATGCACTCCTCGGGTTGCCGCCCGAGGAAATCGGCGGTGCGGAGATAGGCCTCGGGCTGCGGCTTGTAGGCGCGGGCGGGCTCGGCGCCGAGCACCGCGTCCCAGGGGAGCCCCGCCCGCTTGGCCATGTTGACCATGAGCGCGATGTTCCCGTTGGAGAGCGTGGCGAGGACGTACTTCTTGCGGAGCCGGGTGAGGCCCGGCACCGAGTCCGGCCACGGATCGAGCCGATGCCACACGCGATTGAGGTGCTCGACCTCGGCGGCGCTGAGCCCCGTGATCTTGAAGTCTTCCAGCAGGCGATCGAGGCTCATCCGGTGGAGATCGTCGAGGCGTGTCCACGGCAGCGCGCCGCTCCGCACCTTCTCCAGTGCGGGCTGATAGAGGCCGCGCCACGCGTCGGTGAAGGCCACCCAGTCCACGTCGAGGCCCTTGGACCGGCCCAGCGCCTCACCTTCGCGGATGATGCTCGCCCGCCAGTCCACCACGGTGCCGAACACGTCGAAGCCCAGCGCCCTGACCCCGGCGAGCCGGGACGCGCTCATCCGAGCTTCCAGCCCGCGGGATCGGGACGCCGCTTGTGCCAGTCGGTGGCGCGCTCGTAGGCGCGCGCCACGCGGAGCACGGTGGCATCGTCGCCCATGCGCCCCACGATCTGGATGGACACCGGCAACCCCGCGCGCGTGAAGCCGGCCGGCACCGACACCGCGGGCAGGCCGAGGAGATTCCACGGGCTCGTATAGCGGCTGCCGGGCGCCATCACCTCGAGGCTGGAGATGTCCTCGAAGCGCTGGGCGGGACCGGCCTGGCCGGGGAAGACGAGCACGTCCACCGTGCCGAGCAGGGCGTCGATCTCGCGCTTGAACCGCACGCGGAGGCGCTGGGCGCGGAGGAAGTCCTGCGCCGAGACCAGCGCCCCCATGTAGAGGCGGACGCGCGTGCCCTCGCGGTACTTCTCGGGCGCGCGGCGCGCCATCTCGCGGTGGTACTCGTACATCTCGGCGAGGAAGCAAGTCCAGATGGCGCCGGTGAGGTCGAGGATGGGCGCATCGACATCCTGGACCGTGGCTCCTTCACGCGTGAGCACGTCGAAGGCGGCGAGGGCGGCGGCGCGCACCTCGGCGTCGAGCCCCGGCCAGTCCACGTAGAAGCGGCGAAGCAGGCCCAGCTTGAGCCCGCGCGCGCCATTCTCCAGGTGCGCGAGGTAGTCGGGCACCGGCGCGGCCAGGCTGCTGGTGTCGGCCGGGTCGTGGCCCGCGATGGCCTGGAGCAGCACCGCCGAGTCCCACACCGAGCGGGTCATTGGCCCCACGTGGTCCAGGGACCAGTCCATGGCGAGCACGCCGCCGCGGCTCACGAGGCCGTACGTCGGCTTGTGGCCGACCAGGCCGCACATGGCCGCCGGTCCCCGGATGGACCCGCCCGTGTCCGAGCCCAGCGCGCCCGCGCAGAGCCCGGCCGCCGCGGCCACGCCCGAGCCCGACGAGGAGCCGGCGGGCGCGCGGCGGACATCCCAGGGATTCCGCCCGGTGGGGAAGGGCCCGTCCACCACCGGCCGGCCGAAGGCGAACTCGTGCATGGTGAGCTTGCCGAGTATCACCGCGCCGGCGGCATGAAGCCGCTCGGTGACGAAGGCGTCGCGCGCCGGCACGTGATCGGCCAGCATCTCGGAGCCGCCGGTCATGCGCACGCCCGCCACCGCGATGAGATCCTTGAGCGCGATGGGGACGCCGTGCAGGTGGCCGCGGCGCCGGCCGGCCGACTGCTCGGCGTCGGCGGCGCGGGCGCGCGCCCGGGCAGCCTCGCCCATCACCGTGATATAGGAGCGCAGCACGCCGTCATGGCGCGCGATGCGGTCGAGATAGGCCTCGGTGGCGTCCACCGAGGAGACCTTGCCGGCGGCCAGCGCCTCGCTGACGCCGCGGAGATCGAGGTCGCAGACCCAGGATGCGCTCACCGCCATGGCTCGTCCTCCTGGGCCGGCGCGGCCGCGCGCAGCGCCTCGCGCTGCGGCAGGTGCTCCTTCCACATCAAGAAGAGCAGATCGTAGTCGCGGCCGGTGATGGTGAGCCCGGCGGCGGCCAGCTCGGCGTCGAAGCGGGCGCGGAGATCCACCGTGATGTCGGGGGTCATGGCGTCAGTCCACCGCCGGGCGCTTGGCCGCCCAGGGCCGCGCCTTCTCGAAGGCGGCCGAGGCCTGCAGCACGGTGAGGTCGTCACGCAGGCGGCCCACGATCTGGAGCCCCACCGGCAGTCCCGACGGCGTGAAGCCGCAGGGCACGCTGGAGGCGGGCTGGCCCGTGAAGTTGAACGGGTAGGAGAAGGACGCCCACGGAATCCAGTCCCACACGTGCTGCGGCCAGTGCTCGGGATTGAGCCGGTTCACGGGGAAGGCCGCCACGGACAGGCTGGGCGAGATCAGCAGATCGTACTTCTCGAAGAGCGGCCGCACGCTGTCCCAGTAGGCGAGCTTGCGGTTGCGAATCTGGATGTACTGCTCCATGGTGCAGCGATAGCCGTCCTCGATGCAGGCGACCAGGCCCGGATCCATCTTGTCGCGCCACTTGGGCAGGTGCTCCCCGTAGATGCCCGCCTCGTGCGCCGCCCAGGTCACGCGAATCATCTCGTGGCTGTCGGCGAAGTTGCACTTGACCTCGTCCACCGTGGCCCCGGCCTCGGTGAAGGCGCCCGCCGCGCGGCGCACCACCTCCGCCACCTCCGGGTCCACCCGGAGCGTGTCGAAGTCAGGGCTATAGGCGATGCGCAGCCCCTTCACCCCGCGGTCGAGCAGGCCCACGTAGTCGGCGGGCGGGGCGTCCAGCGCCGTCTTGTCCCAGTCGTCCGGGCCCGCCATCACGGAGAGCATGAGGGCGGCGTCCGCCACCGTGCGCGTCATGGGGCCGTTGTGCGTCTGGTAGTCGTTGTTGGACACCGGCCACTGCGGCACGCGGCCGTAGGAGGGCTTGTGGCCGAACACTCCGCAGAAGGCGGAGGGTATACGAATGGAGCCAGCGCCGTCGGAGCCGTGGCAGAGAGGGCCGAGCCCCGCCGCCGCCGCGGCGCCGGCGCCCGCACTGGAGCCGCCGGTGGTCATGGCGGGGTTCCAGGGATTGCGCGTCACCCCGAGCAGCGGGCTATCGCTCAACCCCTTCCAGCCGAACTCCGGGGAGGTGGTCTTGCCGAGGAACACGCCGCCCGCCGCCTTGAGCCGCCGCACGAAGGGCGCGTCGTGGGCGGGCACGCGATCGGCATAGATGTGCGAGCCGCCGGTGGTCCGCACCCCCTTGGTCATCGCGAGGTCCTTGATGGAGAAGGGAATTCCCAGGAGCGGCGGCAGCGCGCCGCCCTTCATCACCGCCGCCTCCGCCTCGCGGGCGGAGGTCAGCGCCTGGTCCTTCAGCACCACGCAGAACGCGTTGACCTTGGGATTCACGCGCTCGATGCGCTCGAGCACCGTCCGCGTCAGCTCGACGGGCGAGATCTCCTTGGCGCGGATCATGGCGGCGAGCCGGGTGGCGGGTGTATAGCAGAGGTCGGCGGCGTTCATCCGGCAAGCTCCTTTACCGAGAAGTGAGCCATGGAGTCCCCCTCGCGAGATCGCCCGCGGAGCGCGTATTATCGCACGAGATGGAGGAGCGATTGCACCCCGGTCAGGACATGGAGGGCTACCTCCGCGGGCTGGCCGCCTTCGTGGGCTTCGACGACGCGGCGAGCGCGGCGGTGCGCGCGAGCGCGCCGGCGGTGCTCAAGCACGAGGCGGCGCTGACGGCGGCGGTGTACGAGCACTTCCTCAAGTTTCCGACGTCGGCGCGCTTCTTCCTGGGGCCCGACGGCACGCCGGACGTGACGCGCATCGAGCGACGCCGTCACAGCCTGGGCCGCTGGCTCCGCGAGACCGCGGAAGCCGCGCTCACCCACGACTTCTCCTACTACCTCCTCGGCGTGGGCATCTCGCACAGCCACCGCGAGCACGGGCCGGGCGGGAAGATCCCGCCCGATCTGATGGTGGCCACCATGAGCATCACCCAGTCGGCCCTGGCCGGCGTCCTGCGCGCGGAGCTGGGCAACGCGGAGGCGGCGCTCGAGGCCGCGGTGGCCTGGAACAAGCTCCTCCTCATCCATCTCAATGCGTTCCTGGTCCCCTACTTCCTGCCGCCGCGCGAGTAGCGAGGGGAACTAGCGGGGCAGGGCGCGCGTGGCCGCGCCCAGCGGCACCACCACCGGCCCCTCCGCGCCCCGGACGATCTGGAAGCGGGCCTCGGTGAGGCGCGTGGGACAGCACAGCGGGTCGCTCTCTCCGTAGCGGAGGAAGTCGGCGGTGAGCTCGCGGTCGGAGCCCAGCGTGACGCGCTGGCCGGCGCCGTCGGTGCGCGAGTCCATGAGGACGGGCGAGAGGGTGCCTGCGAACCGCCCGTCCACGAAGACGAAAAACTGGTATTGCGAGGGCCGGCACATGCCGTCCCAGGCGGCATTGGCCATGAGCACCACCGCGTCGCCCCAGCCCTGGACGGCGCTGAAGAGAAACCAGCCGGCCTCGGTGAGCGTCCGATCCACCTCGGAGGTGGGGAGCCGGATCGACGCCTCGCAATACTGCCGATTCCGCGCTTCCTCGCCCGCTTCGGGCGCGCGCGGCGGCGGGACCCCGGGCCAGTTCCAGACGCTGAGCGGCCGATCGAGCCAGTCGCCGCCCCGGGCCGGAGCCTGAGCGTCGGCGACGACGGTGCCCGCGGCCGCAAGGCCGGCCGCCAGGAGCACCGCCGCGCCGGCCCGCCGGCCTCTCACCCGCGCGAGAACTTGAGCGCGGCGCCGTTCATGCAGTACCGCAGCCCCGTCGGCTGCGGCCCGTCGTCGAACACATGCCCCAGGTGACCGCCGCAGCGCCGGCAGTGCACCTCCGTGCGCACCATGAAGAAGCCCCGGTCCGTGGTGGTGCCCACCGCGTTCTCGAGCGGCGCGTAGAACGACGGCCACCCGGTCCGGCTGTCGAACTTGGTGTCCGACGAGAAGAGCGCCAGCTCGCAGCCCGCGCAGAGGAAAGTGCCCTTGCCGTACTCCTTGTCCAGGGGGCTGGTCCCCGCCCGCTCGGTACCGTGCTCGCGCAGCACCCGGTACTGCTCGGGGGAAAGCGCCTGGCGCCATTCCGCGTCACTTTTGGTGAACTCGAACGTCTGCTCCGTCTTGGCCTTGGCCATGCCCGCCTCCTTGGTCTCGGGCCAAGCCTACCATGCGAGATGGATTGCGTTCCGCGGCCGATTGCCCGACCTTAGATGCCGATGGCGCCAAGTCCCGAGGAACGAGCCGGCTCGCCCCCCGGTGAGGGGACGCGCTGGCGCCTCTCCCTGCTCCTCCCGGTGATGGCGCTGTCGGGCGCGGCCACGGTGTGGACCTTCCTCCGGGTCTGGGAGGCCCAGTCACGGCTGGCCGCCGCGGGCGCGCCCCGCACCTGGTGGCTCGCGGTGACGTTCCGCGAGTCCACCGCGCAGGCGGTGCTGGGCGAGTGGCGCGCGCTGGGGCTCATCGACGAGGCGCACGCCGCGGTGCGCGCGGACTGGTGGATGCTCGGCGCCTACATCGTCTTCCTCTCCTGCACCGGTCTTCTGCTCATGTGGTTCCTCCGCTACGAGCGGCGGTCCTTCGCCCCCGTCCTGCTCTGCTTCCCGGTGGGCGGCGCCCTCCTCGGCGTGGCCGAGAACCTCTGCGTCCTCGGCATGCTCGCCGAGCCCGATCGCCCGTCCGCCCTCCTCGCCGTGACCGGCGGCATCGCCGGCACCTTGAAGTTCATCCTCCTTGCGGAGACGGTGATCGCCATCGTGTGGGCACTGAGCCGCCTGCCCCATCGCATCCGGCGCGTGGATCCCCACGTGCTCAACTTCTCGGGGGTGCTCGCGGGCGAGCGGCGCTATCTCGCGCAGCGCCGGGTGCTGGCGGGGGTGGCCACGTCGCCGGTCGCCGCCGAGAACACGCGCCACATCGGGCTCGCCCTGTCGGGCGGCGGCATCCGCTCCGCCACCTTCAACCTGGGCGTGCTGCAGGCGCTGGCCCGGCTCGACATTCTCCGGCGCTTCGACTATCTCAGCACGGTGTCGGGGGGCGGCTATATCGGCTCGTGCCTCACCTCGCTGCTCTCGCACCGGAAGAGCTGGCCGACGGGCAAGCCCCGCACCGG
>Ga0207674_10010924_pt1 | contig 10220 bp, 11 predicted proteins | sample KBSCornC72_FD_184303 | JGI IMG/M metagenome (GOLD analysis project Ga0207674, IMG submission 184303) | Corn rhizosphere microbial communities from Kellogg Biological Station, Michigan, USA - KBS Corn C7-2 (SPAdes) (version 2) | ecosystem: Host-associated > Plants > Roots > Rhizosphere > Soil ...
GAAAGCACGACTCCGATCGAGGCAGGCGTCGGCTTTTTCGTCGCGCTGGCTAAAGCTGATTTTATTGGGCGATCGGTCCTGGCGAATCAAAAAGCGAATGGCGTCGCCAGGAAACTCGTCGCGTTCAAAATGACAGAAAAATCCGCGCCCCCTAGACCGCATTATCCGATTTGGAGCAGTGGCCCGAAGGCAGAGAAAATCGGCGAAGTCACCAGCGGCACGCAAAGTCCTTCACTGGGAGTGGGCATTGGATTAGGGTTTGTTCCGCCCGACTTTGCAAAACCGCAAACGCTCATCGAGATCGAAATTCGTGGCAAACGCGCGCCAGCGGTGATCATTCCGAAACCTATTTATTCAGCGCGGGTGATATGATTTTAAATCCTGATTGACCGGAATGAAACTCCCTGCCTGAATTAGCGCATGTCTAACGTTCCTGCAGATCTGAAATACGCGAAATCGCACGAATGGGTGCGTGTGGCGGGCGAAATTGCCACCGTAGGGATCACCGATCACGCCCAGCACGAATTGACCGACGTAGTTTTCGTCGAACTGCCTGAACTGAACAAGAAGCTCAAAGCCGGTGATGCATGCGCCGTTGTCGAATCCGTAAAGACTGCCAGCGATATTTATTCCCCGATAAGCGGCGAAGTGACCGAAGTGAACAAGGCGGTCGTGGACAATCCTGCGCTCGTCAACACAGCCCCCTATGATGCCGGCTGGTTTTTCAGAATCAAACTTTCAAATGCGTCAGAATTGAACTCACTGCTCGGAGCGGAGCAGTATAAGGCTCAAATCGGTGGATCGGGATAAGGAGAGCGATTCGCCGCTTGTACAATGGATTACTGGACCGTTGCGGGTTTTGATGGCACAGCCACGCTGAATAACCGAGCGGCTACATTCAAGCGGATATATTTTTCCAATAGTGGTGTAGGATAGTTGGGCTTCGGCTGCCGAACCCTTTCGATGATATTCCGACAAATCTGAAGTGGCGTCATCCCGAGCCCCCACGGAAATCCTCACCAACCAAACAAGAGCGAAGTGATGCTCGAAGCGATTTGACGTTTGGTTGCGCAACTCTTGCAAGTCAGTTTCGGTCGTAAACTCCACGAGGTAATAAAAATGGCGGACCAGACCTGGTAAGCTTTGTGCATGTCGATTGGTCCGGGGCCGCCACAACGGGGACAATTCGAATGATGCGTTTCATTGACAAGCCGCTGAATTTCTGTCGGTGGTATCCGGCGTGAGTGGGCGAGCAGGTTCCCCGCCTGTTGACAATTGGCACTACAATAGTGGCCAGTGCTATCGAATTTCCCGCCGAACAGGGTAAACGTGTCGCAGTAATCACAACTAGCCACACCCTTGATGCGGCTAGCGATATGCCAGATTTTCATTGAATTTAGGCAGAAAGAGCATCTTGAATGAATCATTCATGATGCCCGGCTCGTCACAAAAACCAACCTCTAACTCTTCGGGATTGGTTCGTCTGATTCCAGGCCTGGCGCTATCCCGAAATTACAAAACTGCCTGGTTGCTGTCGGACATCCTGGCCGGAATCAGCGTTTGTTTTGTCATGATTCCGGCGGTCATTGCGTATGCCGGGCTCATGGGATTGCCGCCGCAACACGGGCTTTACGCGGCCTTAATCCCGTTGGTGGTCTATGCCTTTTTTGGCAGTTCGCGCCAGGTGATTGTCGGACCTGATATCGCGATATCGCTGTTGATCTTCAGTGCGATCGGACCATTGGCAAACGGAAGCCCCGCGCGGGCCGCTGTTCTTGCTGCGACAGTCGCGCTCTTGAGCGGCCTGCTGCTGCTCCTTGGAGCGCGCGCTAAAATCGGCGCGGTGGCGGATTTCTTATCAAAGCCGGTGTTGGTTGGCTACATGACGGGAGCAGCGCTGATTCTAATGGCATCGCAAATAAACAAAGTGTTCGGCGTATCGTTGAGGAATAATGATTTCTTCCCCCGGCTTGGAGAGTTAGTTGGCAAGATTTCCGAGACGCATTTGGCCACCTTGGGCTTCGGGGTTGGTTTGCTGGCACTTCTCATTGCGATCAAACGAATCGCACCCAAGAGTCCGGCAGCGCTGTTTGTGTGTGTTCTCGCCGTCCTGGCTTCGATGACTTTTCATCTGGACCAGTACGGCATCAACACAGTTGGAAAATTTCCGAGCGGCCTCCCCACATTTTCAGTTCCTCACCTTGAATGGCACGAAATTCAACAACTCTTTCCCGCAGCGGCTGGAATTGCGCTCCTGACCTACACCGAAGGCATTCTCCTCGCGCGCGCATTTGCCGCGAAAAACGGCTACGAGGTAAACCCAAATCAGGAACTGGTCGCGTTGGGCCTTGCGGATGTAGTTGCGGCATTTTTCCAGGGTTTCTCAATTACAGGCAGCCAGGCACGGACAACCCTCAACGATTCCGCGGGAGGAAAAACGCAACTGACGAGTCTGATCGCGGCCGGGACGCTGGCTTTGTCCCTCGTTTTTTTGACACCGATAATGGCACAATTACCGGTTGTCGCGCTGGCCGTGAATCTAATCTACGCCGGAAAAGGATTGGTCGAGTTTGATACAATGAAACGAATTTATCGCTATTATCCTAAGAGCGCGATGATTTCGGCCCTCACAACAATTGGTGTGCTGGCGGCGGGCGTTATTCCGGGAATACTCATTGGCGTAGCACTCTCGCTTCTGGGTTTAATCAACCGAATTTCCAATCCACATGATGCCGTACTGAGCGCAGTTCCTGGACATGGTTTTCACGATTTAGGTAATCTTTCGCAATCCTCGACCGTACCCGGCCTCATCGCTTATCGATTCTATGCGCCACTGCTGTTTCCCAACGCGGACCACTTTGTTGCTCGCGTTCGCGCCATCATCGCCACAAGTTCAACACCTGTTCGCTGGTTCCTGCTGGATGCCCAGGCGATAACCGATATCGATGTTACCGCCGCGGAAGCGCTGCACGCTCTGAATGTCGAGCTTCAACAACGCGGTATCGCGTTGAAATTTGCCCATGCCAATCCACCATTGCGTGAGATTCTTCAGAGAATTGGATTTGCGGGCGAAATCAGCGAAGACAGTTTTTATCCCTCCGTTCATGAATGCGTCACCGCATATGAAAACGGACCGAGCCGGGGACTGCAGGAATCAGCTGGCTCTTAATTCAGTTCAGAATCGAATGGACGCGAGAGTCCGATTAGCGGAATGGACACCGTTCGCAGAAATTGAGTGAGCATGGCCATTTGCTCCATTCGGCGCCACCTGCAGCTTGCGAGTCTCAAGCAGGAAATTCATGCGCCCCTGGCGGGCCACTTCTCGCAGATATTCTCCAAGACGCGCCGGTCTTGCACTCGAACGTTCAGTTTTGCCTAGCAATGCCGCGAGCACACCGCCACTGTGAAAGCGATTTGGCAACCACGCGTTAATCCATGCATAAAACGCCAGCGGCATTCCTTCGCCGACACGTGCGCTGATAACAATGACATCCGCGCGCATCGCCGTCGAAACCGCAGCTGCAAGCACGCCGGGATCACCGAGATTGTTGAGATTCCACCAGGTTGGCCGGATGCCCTGCGTTCCGGCCAATTTGGCGACGCGTTCATAAGTTTCGCGGGCCCACTCGCGAGTATGCGTGTCTTCGTAAATCAAGGCGATGTTCAAGGGCGCTCCATCTTTAGGCGAAATCGGAATCAATTTTTCGAGTCGGGTAATGGATTCGAGGGCGAGCGTTTCTTTCTTTTCGGATTGGGTATTCATATTCTTCTTAAACGCCGGATTTGGTGCGGAGAAATCGTCCAACAGCGGGACACTCTGCCCATCTTTTCGGCGTGGTTTGGCCATAATTTTTCGAGTTTTTCTTCTGTTACCTGCCGTTCGCGACGGTCTTGAACGAACTGGCAACCGCGGAACATTAGGAACAAATCACCGAATGCAGTTCCTGTGCCGACTGAGTTATAGTTGAGTTGAAAATTTGTCCTACACCCGCAATCCTTCGGGCATGCCAAAATTCGTTATGCATATTCGGACCCTTTTAGGCGCGAACTGGCCGATCCTTTTGAGTGCAATCGTTCTTGCACTGTTGATCGCTGGTTGCGCTCCAAAATCCAAATCCGTTCTCGTCGTTGGAATGGAACTCAACTATCCGCCATTCGAAATGGTCAATCCGCAAGGACAACCCGCCGGCATCAGTGTTGAGATGGCAAATGAACTCGGCAAATTTCTCGGAAAAGATGTTCAAATACAAAACATCCCGTTCGATGGCCTCATTCCCGCGCTGAAGACCGGAAAGATCGATCTCATTATCTCCTCGATGACCGAGACACCCGAGCGCGCTAAGTCGGTTGATTTCTCCCAACCTTATTTGCGCACTGGTCTTTGCCTGCTCGTCAACAAAGATGCGGGCATTGATTCCATAGATCAGCTTGATCGCCCGAATGTCAGCATTGTCGTAAAGCAAGGCACTACCGGACAGCTTTATGCCCAACAGCATCTGAAAAATGCTCGCATCCTCGTCCTCGACAAAGAAGACACGTGCGTCCTGGAAGTCGTCCAAAACAAAGCGCAGGTATTCATTTACGATCAGATGTCGATTTACAAACATTGGCAACAGCATCAGGACAGCACCAAGGCCATCCTAAAACCGTTTCAGGAAGAACAATGGGCTGTGGGGATTCGCAGTGGCGATCAGGCTCTTAAGGCGCAGATAAACGCCTTTCTCGCAGACTTCAAGAAGAAGGGCGGATTCGACAAGCTTGGAGACGAATATCTGAAGGACCAGAAGGAACAGTTTCGCAAACTCGGCATTCCATTTTATTTCTGAGATGTTACGCGCCCCAGTTCATCCGCTTGACGGTTTGCTTCTCATTAACACCTTGCTTCAGCGAGGTGTGCGCAACGACGTGGGGCCAAAGAACCGTTTCAACGGTTTCTCGCGGAAGAGCCAATGACCGGCTTATCACATCGCACTCAATCTCCCGGCCTCTTTTCGAAGCTTGGCGCTGCCGCTATCGCTGTTGCGATGGTCGCCGCTGTCTTCTTCTTTTCCTTTCATCAAATCACCTACCGTTGGAACTGGGCGGCTGTTCTTAACTACCGCTCGACCTTACTCTCCGGTTGGTTCATGACCCTTGCAATTTCCATCGCCTCCCTCTTCTTAAGCACATTCATAGGAGTCATTTTCGCCCTCGCTCGTCGCTCGGAAATTCTTCCGCTGCGTTATTTCGCACATATTTACGTCGAACTGGTCCGCGGCACGCCTCTCCTTGTTCAAATTCTCATATTCTTTTATGTCGTTGCGGACGCCTTTCACGTTGGAAATCGCTATGTCGTTGGCGTACTTATTCTTTCTTTTTTTAGCGGCGCATACATCAGTGAAATCGTCCGGGCTGGGATCGAAAGTATTGGCCAATCGCAACTTGAATCGGCCAAGGCCATTGGCCTCACCCGTTCCCAAACCTATCGCTACGTCATTTTCCCGCAGGCACTCCGCCTGTCTTTGCCGCCGCTCGTTGGCCAGTTTGTATCTCTCATAAAGGATTCATCGCTCCTCTCTATCATCGCCGTAAACGAGTTTACTCAAGCCGCGCGCGACATTAACTCGATCACCTACAGCACTCTCGAATGCTACATTCCGCTCGCCGTGGGCTATCTTATCCTGACACTGCCAATCTCGCTTTGGACACGTTCCCTGGAAAAACGGATTCGTTTTGAAACTTAAGATCTCCAATTTGTCCAAATGCTTCGGTGAGCATCAGGCGCTCGACTCTGTGTCTCTGGTTTTGGAAGAAACACACAGCCTCGTACTTGTCGGACCTTCCGGTGGCGGCAAAACTACTTTGTTGCGGATTTTGGCCGGACTGGAAATACCCGACAGCGGAAATGTCGAACTGAACGGTGACTCAATTCAATTCCACGAACCTGCGCTCTTGCGCTATCGCCGCACGGTCGGAGTTGTTTTTCAGGCTTTCAATCTGTTTCCACATCTCACCGCGCTCGAAAACATCGTCCTGCCACTCGAGAAGGTACACAGCCATTCACCAGCCCAAGCCCATGACATCGCTCTGCAACTGCTTCGCCGATTTCAACTCGATGCGCATGCGAATAAAAAGCCGGCAGCTCTTTCTGGCGGCCAACGCCAGCGCGTCGCCATTGCTCGCGCCGTTGCCATCAAACCCCGCGTAGTGCTTTTCGACGAGCCGACGTCTGCTCTCGATCCCGAAATGACTGCCGAAGTCCTCGAAATGATTGAACAACTCCGTGAAGAAGGCACTGACCTCATCCTCGTCACCCACGAAATGGGCTTTGCCCGATTGGCCGCCGATCGCGTCGCTTTCCTTTCTCAAGGGCGTATTCTTGAATTCGGTGAAACAAAATCCGTCTTCGACGCTCCGAAAACAGAACAGTGCAAGCGATTTTTGGGGACGGTACTAAAATATTGAAGTGTCCACTCGCACGTTTCTTCCTCTTACTTCCTCATAACCAATCACAAATCACGGATCACCAATCACCAACCTCAAATTTGCACATCTTGAAAACCACGTTATCGTATCCGCGAAATGAATATCCCAGAATTCGATCTCGTCCGGCTGATTCGCACCATTTTTCACCCCAAACCGTCCGAGCGAATCGCGGTTTTCATTGACTTGCCAAATCCTCAGGACGTTCGCGACTGGAAATTTCTCGAGCAAAAACACCTGAACACCCAACGCATCGCATACGAAGTTTTCTACCAGGGCTTGCTACAGCACAAAGCTGACTTGCCCTTTACCAGCGTCGAATTCTTCGCTTACGAACCGACTGGCGGCAGCAACCTCGAACTTCCCCCAACCGTTGTCTCTCCCGAAGGAAAAACGCTTCGACTCGTTGAGGATGTTCTCAGCAAGCTTGATATCGTTCTCTACCTCTCAACTTATTCTGCCACCGCGCCATTAACTGCATTAGCAAAGAAAATCGGATTCCGCGGCGCAACCATGCACGGCTGTAACGAAACGATTCTTCGCAGCGGCCTCGCAAAAAATTACGATGACGTCTCAGTCAAAGCCGAACGTTTTCGGCAGGCATTGACCCGTTGCGATGATGTCGTGATCGAGTTCGAAGCGCTCGGCGAAAAGTATCGCCTCACTCTCGAACTCGCGCGCCAGGAAGCCCAGAAGAGCCATGGCCTCTGCCGCACACCCGGCGAAATCGCCAATTTACCCGCCGGTGAAATCTATTGGGTTCCTTCCAACGCACGTGGCCAATTTCCGATGAAACTCAAAGAAGACGGAACGTTAGCCCTGATGGAAGTTGCTAATGGTCGCGTCAAAGATGGAAAACTCCTGCACGGCAATGCAAGGTCGCTCGAAAAACTTCTGGCGACTTTCAAAAGCGATCCTGCCACTGGTCAACTCGGTGAGCTCGGTCTCGGCACGCAAGTCCTTCCGGTTGCCGGCGCGGACATTCAGGACGAAAAAATTCTCGGCACGATGCACGTCGCCACCGGACGCGACGACCACCTCGGCGGCAATCTGGATGTGTCCAAATTCAAAGATAAGAAGAACGCGACGCACGAAGATATTTTGTTCGCGCCCCACAAAACGCCAGAAATCAACCTCAGTGGGGTCTGGATGCACAAGGATAATCGCGAAGTCCTTCTAATTAAAGATTATCAACCAACCGACTTCGTGAAGCAGGTGGCCATTTGAAGGCCAACCCTTACGAAACCGAGCGTTACCTGTACGAGTACCTCCTTTTCCATTACGGCGAACCAAAAGATCTTTGCCCATTCAAAATCATCCCGCGCGAGTTGCTCCGCTTTCACGAGCGCATCCGCAAAGAATGTCTGCTGCCCATCGCTCGAACGTCTGGGCGTGGTGTGATCCGCGCGCTCGACATCGGCTGTGCCGTCGGCCGTTTCACGTTCGAACTGAGTCGCCTCGCCGATGAAGTCGTTGGAATCGACAATTCGAAGCGCTTCATCCAGACCGCGCAGAATATCGCCCGGCGAGGCTCGCTTAAAGTCCAAGCCCACGAATCGGGATCCAAATTTCGCGCGTCTCGGGTCGCGTTACCGAAAGGCGCCCGCGCCGGCAAAGTGCATTTTCGCGTCGGCGACGCTCAGAATCTCGCGTCAACGGCGAAGCTGCCATTTGAAATTGTCGCGGCGATTAATCTTCTCTGTCGGCTACCGTCGCCTGCGAAATTTCTGCGTCAACTTCCAGACTTGATCTTACCCGGGGGCCAGCTTCTTATCGCCTCCCCTTTCTCATGGTTGAAAGAATACACGCCGCACCCCGAATGGTTAACATCTTCCGATTTGGAAAAAACGCTCCGACCGCACTTTCGTTTGCAAAAGCATCGCGATATTCCCTTTGTCATTCGCGAACATCGGCGCAAATATCAGTTTGTAGTCTCGGAAGTGTTGACCTTCAAACGCTGTTGACAACACCTTTCCAAGGGCGAACTTTGAGTCCGTATTATCCAAAATAGAACGAACCAAAAGCTTATGACCCCTTACTCTAGTTTCCTTTGCCGAACGCTACTTGCCTGCGCCTGTATGATTTGCCTTTTATCAGCCGATGCTGCCGATAATGCGGCGCCTGCCCCTGTGAAGCACGTTAAAGCTCACGACGCTCAAAAGCTGCTTTCCCAAACCAATCTCGTCATCCTGGACATCCGTACACCGGAGGAATTCAAATCGTTCCATATTGCCGGAGCGACCAATATCGATTTCCATGGTTCTGATTTTGAGCAACGCGTCAAATCCCTTGATAAGTCCAAAACTTACCTGGTCCATTGCGCTTCTGGCGGCCGCAGCACGCAGTCACTGAAGTTTTTTCAGAAGTATGATTTCCAATCCATTTACCATTTGGATGGCGGGATCAATGCGTGGAAAAACGCCGGCCTGCCCGTGGCGAAATAGCTGCTCCTTCGACCAATTTTAGGATTTCCCAAAATTCGCGCGACGGAATAGAGTCTGCGGCCAGCCCCGAAAGCTTTCGGGGCCAGAAGTCACAATTATGGCTGAGTCAGAATCTGCAGCGAGCGCATCTGGAAATCAGAGCCGGTATTCGCGCAAGAACCCTTTTCTCGCGGAGTTGACTCGCCACGATCATCTGACGAAGGAAGGCTCTGAAAAAGACACGCGCCATTTTGTGCTCCAACTTGGTGACAGTAGCCTGACTTATACACCTGGAGATTCACTAGGCGCTTTTGCACACAATCCGCCAGAGTTGGCGGACGAAGTCGTTGCGCTCCTGGGCTTCCCAGCGAACACACCAATTCAAAACACGCACGGACAGCCCAGCACGCTACGCGAAACGTTGCTCAAAGACTACACCTTGAATCGGGCAAACAGAAAGGTCCTTGCTGGTCTGGCGGAACGAATTCCTCAAGGCGAGCAACGCAATCGCTTGATGGAAATTGTCGATAACAGCGAGGTGCTCAGTGAGTATATCCATACTCGGGATTACATTGATATTCTGCAGGAGTTTGACGAAGGACACTTTGAATCGCCCGAGGCTTTTCTCTCCCAACTAACACCCATCGTGCCTCGACTTTATTCCATCGCCTCCTCGCTCCAGGCGCATCCGGGCGAAGTTCATATTTGCATCTCGGTTGTCCGCTACGAGACGCACGGGCGAAAAAAGAAAGGCCTGGCCTCCGGTTTCTTCGCCGATCACACCGAGATGTTCGTCAAAAACATCCCAATTTACATCCAGGAATCTCGCACATTTCGCCTGCCCAAAGACAATTCCACTGACATTATCATGGTTGGCCCCGGAACCGGGATTGCGCCATTTCGCGCGTTTCTCGAACAACGAACGCTCGAAGGAGCAACTGGCCGCAATTGGCTAATCTTTGGCGAACAACATCGGGCGACCGATTTTCTCTATGGGGAAGAGTTTCTTGATTACCAAAAGAAAGGAAAACTGCACCGACTCGAGCTGGCCTTCTCGCGCGACCAGGCTCACAAGATATATGTGCAGCATCGCATGCTCGAGAATGCAGAAGAGCTTTGGAAATGGCTCCAGAACGGCGCCTATTTTTATGTTTGCGGCGACGCCAGACGCATGGCCAAAGACGTCCACCAGGCCCTGATCGTCATTGCTCAAACGGAGGGTGGCCTTTCACCCGAAGCCGCTGCCAATTACGTCAACGTGACGTTGATGAGGAACGAGCGACGTTACTTGCGCGACGTTTATTAACGCGTGAATTGGCTCGTTAAATGGATTGA
>Ga0207674_10010925_pt1 | contig 10218 bp, 11 predicted proteins | sample KBSCornC72_FD_184303 | JGI IMG/M metagenome (GOLD analysis project Ga0207674, IMG submission 184303) | Corn rhizosphere microbial communities from Kellogg Biological Station, Michigan, USA - KBS Corn C7-2 (SPAdes) (version 2) | ecosystem: Host-associated > Plants > Roots > Rhizosphere > Soil ...
AACAAGGGCATCATCCGCCACGAGCACATGGTGGCGATGAAGGACCAGGCGATCGTCTGCAACATCGGCCACTTCGACAACGAGATCGACATCGCGTCGATCGAGAAGTACACGTGGGAAGAGATCAAGCCGCAGGTCGACCACGTGATCTTTCCCGACGGAAAGCGGATCATCATGCTGGCCAAGGGCCGCCTGGTGAACCTCGGCTGCGGCACCGGCCACCCGAGCTTCGTGATGAGCTCCAGCTTCGCGAACCAGACGATCGCGCAGATCGAGCTGTTCACGAAGTCGGCGAACTACGAAGCCGGCCAGGTCTACGTGCTGCCCAAGCACCTCGACGAGAAGGTCGCGCGCCTGCACCTGAAGAAGGTCGGCGCGATGCTGACCGAGCTGACCGACGAGCAGGCCGCGTACATCGGCGTCGACAAGGCAGGCCCGTACAAGCCCGACACGTACCGCTACTGATCGCCGGCGATCCTCGAGATTCGCGACAAATGCGCGCCGACCAGTTGCTGGTGCAACGCGGTCTCGCGCCGACTCGTTCGGCCGCCCAGCGGCTGATCGAGCGCGGCGCGGTGCGCTGGCGCGCGCTGTATCCGCCGCATGCGTGGGCGGTGCCCCGCAAGGCCGGCGAAGACTTGCCCGATGCGATCGAGTTCGAGATCACCGACGACGCCGAGCTGCGTTTCGTCTCGCGCGGCGGGCTCAAGCTCGACGGCGCGCTGACGCGCACCGGCATCGATGCGACGGGTCTCGTCTGTCTCGATGTCGGGCAGGGAACCGGCGGCTTCACCGATGCGCTGCTGCAGCGCGGCGCGGCGCGGGTCATCGGGCTCGACGTCGGGCACGGCCAGCTCGCCGAGAAGCTGCGCGGCGATGCGCGGATCACGGCGCTCGAAGGCATCAATGCGCGTCATCTCGACGCCGCATCGCTGCCGATACCGCGCTTCGATCTGATCGTCGGCGACCTGTCGTTCATCTCGCTCAGCCTGGTGCTGCCAGCACTCGCGCCGCTGCTCGGCGGCACGTTGCTGATGCTCGTGAAGCCGCAGTTCGAACTGCAGCCGGCCGACATCGGCAAGGGCGGTCTCGTCAAGGACCCGGCCGCCTACGCGCGGGTCGAAGCACGCTTGCGCGAGGCGTGCGCCGCGCTGAAGCTGAACGTCGTCGACTGGTTCGACAGCCCCATCGCCGGCGGCGATGGCAACCGAGAGTTTTTCCTGCAGGCCCATCATGAGTGAACAGCGATTGCCGATTCCGGTGAGCTTCGAGTTCTTCCCGCCCAACACCCCGGTCGGCAGCGAAAAGCTGAAGACCGTCGTGCGCGAGCTGGCGAGCGTTCAGCCGGAGTTCTTCAGCGTGACCTACGGGGCCGGCGGCTCGACGCGCGAGAAGACGCTCGCGACCGTCAGCGACATCGCCGCGCTCGGCTTCGAGGCGGCGCCGCACCTGTCGTGCGTCGGCTCGACGCGCGACGGCATCTCCGAGATCCTCGCGACGTACCGCGCCCAGAACATCCACCGCCTGGTGGCGCTGCGCGGCGACCTGCCGAGCGGCACCGCGACGGCGGGCGACTTCCGCTACGCGAACGAGCTGATCGAGTTCATTCGCGAGACGCAGGGAGACGACTGGTTCATCGAAGTCGCTGCCTATCCCGAATACCACCCGCAGCAACGGTACGCCAAGCGCGACCTGCAGCACTTCGCCGACAAGGTGAAGGCGGGCGCCGACTCGGCGATCACGCAGTTCTTCTTCAACCCGGACGCCTACTTCCACTTCGTCGACGAGGTGCGCGCGCTCGGTGTCACGGTGCCGATCGTGCCGGGCATCATGCCCTTTCACAACTACGCGAAGATCGCGCAGTTTGCCGCCCGCGACGGCATCGAGATTCCGCGCTGGGTCGCGCTGAAGATGGAAGGCTTCATGGACGATGCGGCGTCGATCCGCGCGTTCGGCATCGACGTGATCGCGCGGCTGTGCGAGCGCCTGATCGCCGGCGGCGCGCCGGGCATCCACTTCTACACGCTGAATCAGTCGGCGCTGACGCTCGAGATCTGCAAGCGGCTCGCGCCGCGCTGACGCCGGCGCTCAGCCGGCGACCGCCGGGCGCCATGCGAACGCGAGCGTCGCCAAGGCGCCGAGCACCAGCGACGCGCTGACGCCGCGCATCGTCCAGCGCTGGCCGCTCGCGCTCGTGCCGGTCCAGCGCTGCGCCGATGCGACGAACAGGGCCACTGCGCCGTAGACGGCGGCCTGCGTCAGCGCGATCACGATGCCCAGCCGGGTCGCCTGCACCGCGAGCGTGTGTTCGGCCGAGCGCAGGAAGGCCGGGAACACCGCGAGCATGAACGCGTACGCCTTCGGGTTCAGCAGGCAGGTCAGCGCAGCGCGGCCGAAGATGCGGCGCAGCGGCGGCGGTGCAGTCACCGCGCCCGTCACTTCGCCGGATGCGCCCACGGTCCGGCTTGCCCGCCACAGGCTCACGCCGATCCAAACCATGTAGGCCGCGCCGGCCAGCAGCAGCACGTTGAAGGCGGCCGGCCACCACAGCATCAGCGCCGCGAAGCCGCTCGCGCCGACCGCGGTGTGGATCATGCCGGCAGCGACGATGCCCGCCACCGCCATCAAGCCGCCGCGCAGCCCGCTGGTCAGCGCGCTGCCGGCGACGAACGCCATGTCCATGCCCGGCAGCACGATGATGCCGAACACGAGTACGAAGAAGAGCCAGAGGTCGGGTTGGTTCATGCGGCGCACTGTGCGCCGCCATCAGGACAGAAGCCGTCCTGTATCGCGTATCGCGTCCGGGGGGCGATGCTCAGCCCGAACGGGTGCCGACGTTCAGCTCAGATCGGGCCGCTGAAACATCACGCCATCCTCCGTCAGCATCGCATCGAGCGGCTTGTCGACCTCGCCGGCGCGCAGCATCGGCAGGAAGCCGTGCGTGAAGCTGACGCCGACTGTCACCGGCCGCGGCGACAACGACGCGAGCGTGCGATCGAAGAACCCGCCGCCGTAGCCGAGCCGCACGCCGCCCGGACCGAAGCCCAGGCACGGCACGACCAGCAGGTCGGGCGCGAACTCTTCGGTATCCTTGGGCTTGGGGATGTCGTAGGCGTCGAGTTCGGTCGGGCAGCCCGGGTACCAGACGTGGAAGCGCAGCTGGCCAGTGGCACGGTCGGCCACCGGCAGGCCGATGCGACGCTCGATGCCATCGGGCGCGCCTTCGACCCAGCGGTACAAAGCCGGCAGCGGATCGAACTCGCCCTTGATCGGCCAGTACGCACCGATCGAGGTTTCGCGCCGGCCGACCAGCCACACGCGCAGCGCGCTTTGCAACTGAACCGCGCGTTCGAGCCGGTCGGTCAGCGCAAGCCGCGCGACGATCAGCTTCTTGCGCAGCGCGTCGCGGTCGCTCCCTGGAATCGTGGTCGAGGTGTCGGACACCGGCGGCTCGTCTTGTTGTGGCTGCGGACGCCATTGTGCAAGACTGCGGCATGCCCGGCGTGCGCAACGAACTTGCCGACCATTGCACCGAGCTGCTCGGCAGCCTTGGCCAGTGCAGCTCGCGCCGGATGTTCGGGGGCTACGGCTTCTACATCGACGGCCTGTTCGTCGCGCTGATCGCCTACGAGCGCTTGTTCCTGAAGACGGACGCAGCGAGCCGGCCGCAATTCGAAGCGGCCGGCTGTGAACCCTTCGTGTTCCACAAGGAAGGCGAGGCGATCGCGACGTCTTACTTCAGCGCGCCCGAGCAGGCGATGGAGTCGCCCGCGCTGATGCAGCCCTGGGCACGGCTCGCGCTCGAAGCAGCGCTGCGGGCGAGGGCGGCCAAACCACCGGCCAGGCCGCGCAAGCCCAAGGCGGCTTCGCCGGCGAAGAAGGCCAGCGTGCGCAAGCCCAGGGCCTGAGCGGCGGCCAGCGCGCCCTGCGGCCGGGGCTCCCAGCGCACCACTGCCGAAACGTCGCGGTCCCACGGTTCGATCACCGCGTCTTGCGCAGCGACCAGGCGGATGCGCTGGCCGGCTTCGAGGCGGTGGTCGCCGGTGTCGCCGGAATGCCCGCCGCGGGTCAGCCAGACGTGGCCTTCGAGCACGGTCAGCTCGCCGCCGCCGCGGCTCAAGCGCAGTGCGCTGCCGGCCGCGATCCGGCGTGAATGCGCCGCCGACGCGGCCACGAGGGTCAACAAGGGGCTCTGTACCAGTTGCGCAGTCATCATTAATCTCCTGATGTGTGTGAAGCTATGATCGGGCAACTTGCCTGGGGAATCCAATGAAACCCTCGTCATCAATTAATGCGGATTTGATATGAATGGTGGATCGCGGCGGGCGTTGTCGCTGGGCAATCTGCGGGCCTTCGAGGCGGTGGCGCGGCGGCTCAGTTTCAGCGATGCGGCGGAAGAGCTGTTCCTCACCCAGTCGGCCATCAGCCGCCAGATCAAGAGCCTGGAAGATGAACTCGGTTCGACCCTGTTCACGCGTGGCACCCGTTCGGTCGAGATAACGCAGGCCGGCCAGATGCTGCTGCGCGCGGTCGAGGCCAGCCTCACGCGCATCGACACCAGCGTGCGGCAGATCCGCGCGATCCGCGGTCGCAAGCGGGTCAGCGTGACGACCTTCGCGTCGTTCGGATCCTTGTGGCTGCTGCCGCGCATCGAGGCGTTCCAGGAGCACCATCCCGACATCGACATTCGGGTCTCCGCCCACGACGCGCTCGCCGATCTCGACGACCCCGACCTCGACCTCGCGCTGCGCTATTGCAGCCCGACCCAGGCGCCCCCCGGCGCGACACACCTGTTCGGCGAGATCCTGACGCCGGTCGTCAGCCGCTCGCTGGCCGAGCAGATCCGGCTCGGCAAGGCGCCGCCGCTGTCGACGCCGGCCGATCTGGCCCAGCACACGCTCGCCGAAGAAGACGACACGAAGGCGAGCACCGAGTACCTGAGCTGGCGCCATTGGCTCGCGCTGCACGGGCAGCCCCGGCTGGAGCCGAAACGCTGGCTCTATCTGAACTTCACGTACCAGCAGGTGCAGGCGGCGCTGGCGGGGCACGGCGTGGCGCTGGCACGCATCGCGCTCGTGTTCGAGGCGCTGCAGCGCGGCGAACTGGTCGAGCCGTTCGGGGCGGCCGGGCGCATCGAGAGCCCGTTCTCCTACTGGATGATCGTGGCGGCGGCTGGCGGCGCACGGCCCGAAGTGGCGCAGTTCTGCGCCTGGGTCGAGCAGCAGTCGGCGCTGACGCGGATTGCCGTCGGCGAGGCGGGCGCGCGCCGCTGAGGCACGCGCGATCAGCCGATCACGCCGTCTTCGGTGACGATCAGCGTGAGCGGCCGGTCGTGTGCCTCGACGCGGAACTCGGCCGCGTCGATCAGCTGCGCCGACCATGCGATGCCGATCGTCGTGACGTGCGGGTGCAGCGCGAGCCAGCGGTCGAAGAAACCGCCGCCGTAGCCGAGCCGATACCCGTCGCGCGTGAAGCCGACGCACGGCACCAGCACCGTGTCGGGGACGACCGGTTCGCCGTCGCTCGCAGGGATTGCGCACTCGTCGATCGCACGCGGCGCCGCGCCATCCCAGCGCCGATATTCCATCCGCGCCGGTACACGCTGCGTGAACGGCAAAGCAAGGGGCAACTTAGGGGCCGATTTATCGCTTTGCAGTGCGAGGGCTGCGTTAAATTCCGAGCGCACGGGCCAGTACACGCCGAGCTGTTCAGGCTCAATCTGCAGCAGCAGCTCGCGCAAGTGGCGCGAGAGGGCCGAAGTCGCGGCGGCGGCGCGGTCGGAAGCGGCGAAACGTGCGCGCTCGGCGATCAGCCGGTCACGAAGGGTCTTTCGAGACCGTGGAGGCTCGTCGAGCGGGGCGGGCATCGAGAATCGGGATGATGAGCTTGGAGACCAGGGTGGTTCGCGAACCAGTATATGAGGGCCGGCGCAGCGCACGCGCGCTGTTGGCGGCGATGTGGATCGGTGTCGCGATCGTCGGCGCCGTGCCGCCGGCGCATGCGCAAAACGGCGACGCAGTGATCCTGGATGCGCGCGACGCGCTGCGCAAGAAAGACCGCAACCGCCTCGCGACCGACCGCGGCATCGCGATCGCCGCGAACCATCCGCTTGCGATGTGGGCCGATTACTGGGAGCTGCAGAACCGCATCGGCGAAGTGCAGCAGGCCGAGGTCGACCAGTTCGCCGCGCGCTGGCGCGGCACCTACGTCGAGGACCGGTTTCGCAACGACTGGCTGCTCGAGCTCGGCAAGCGCCGGGACTGGGCCAACTTCGCCGCCGAGTTTCCGCGCTTTCGCATGAACGACGACCGCGAGGTCACCTGCTATGCGCTGCTCGTCGAACAGGCCGCCGGCACGGACGTGCGCGACGCGGCGCTGGCCGCGTGGCTGGCGCAGAAAGACGCCGACGACGGCTGCGCACTGCTCGCCGCGACGCTGTACGACGCGAAGCAATTCAGCGCTGCCGACGTCTGGCGCAAGGCGCGCTTCGCGATCGATGCCGGCCGGCCGCGCGCGGCGCGCCAGGCGGGCGTGCTCGTCAGCGTGGCGGTGGGCACCGCGGTCAACGATCTGACCGACAGCCCGGCGCGCTACCTGGCGCGCAATGCGTCGGCATCGAACCGCAATGCCGCGGAGCTGACGACGCTCGCGCTGATGCGCATGGCGAGCAGCGACCCTGACGCTGCAGCCGGCCTGCTGAACGACCGCTGGGATCGCGTGCTGCCGGCCGATCTCTCGGCCTGGGCCTGGGCATCGATCGCGAAGCAGGCGGCACTGAAGCTGCAGCCCGAAGCGTCCGACTACTTCCTGCGTGCCGCGCAACGTGCGGCCAAGGCAAAGGGCGATCTGGACTGGCCCGACGACACGCTCGCCTGGAAGGCGCGCGCCGCGCTGCGCGCCGACAACGGCAAGCCGCGCTGGCAGCAGGTGATGCAGGCGATCAACGCGATGGGCGAGGCCGAACAGCGCGACGCGACCTGGGTCTACTGGAAGGCGCGCGGACTGCAGATTCTGGCCGACGATTCGCAAGAGGGCGAGTCGATGCGGGCGATGAGCCGCGAGCTGCTGACCGGCATCGCCGGGCAGCTGAGCTTCTATGGCGCGCTGGCGGCCGAACATCTCGGCGTGCCGATCCCGCTGCCTCCCAAGCCTGAACCGCTGAGCGCGGCCGAGCGCGACGCGGCAGCGCAGACGCCGGGCTTCGTGCGCGCGCTGCAGCTGCTCTCGATCGGCCTGCGCAGCGAAGGTGTGCGCGAATGGAACTTCACGCTGCGCGGACTGGACGATCGCGGGCTGCTCGCCGCCGCTCAGCTCGCCTGCGATCGCGAGGTGTGGGACCGCTGCATCAACACGAGCGACCGCACGAAGACCGAGATCGACATCGAGCAGCGTTTCCCGATGCCGTTCCGCAAGGATGTCGTCGCGAAGGCGCGCGACGCGGGGCTCGACCCGGCCTACGTCTACGGGCTGATCCGCCAGGAGTCGCGCTTCGTCGTCGATGCGCGGTCGAACGTGGGCGCGTCGGGACTGATGCAGATCATGCCGGCCACCGCGCGCTGGACCGCCAAGAAGATCGGGCTGCCCTACAACGCCGATCTGATCGCCGACCGCGACACCAACCTGAAGCTCGGCATGGCTTACCTGAAGCTCGTGCTCGACGACTTCTCCGGCTCGCAACCGCTCGCCGCCGCCGCCTACAACGCCGGACCCGGACGGCCGCGCAAATGGCGCGACGGTCCGGTGCTCGAACCGGCGATCTGGGCCGAGAACATCCCGTTCAGCGAGACCCGCGACTACGTGAAGAAAGTGATCAGCAACGGCAGCTACTACGCCGCGCTGCTGACTGGCCAGCCGCCGGCGCTGAAGGCGCGCCTCGGTCGTTCGATCGCACCGGCCACCGAAGCGAGCCCGCTCGACAAGGAACTGCCCTGACGCGGGCAAGCCCGCATCCGATGAAGCCCGCGCATCAATGCGATGCGCAATGCTCACCGCGCGGCCACCGGGCCTTGGTTACGATCTCTCGCATTCAACCCGGCGAGGAACGATGACCATGAAGCTCTACATCGGCAACAAGAACTATTCGTCGTGGTCGATGCGACCCTGGGTGCTGATGAAGCAGGCCGGCATCGAGTTCGAGGAGGTCAAGGTTCGCTTCGACAGCTTCGCGTCGAGCTCGAACTTCAAGCGCGAGATCCTGCGCGTGAACCCGACCGGCCGCGTGCCGGTTCTCGTGGACGGTGACCTGGTCGTGTGGGACACGCTCGCGATCGCCGAGTACCTGGCCGAGCAGTTTCCAGAAAAGCGCTTGTGGCCTGCCGACCGCAAGGCGCGTGCGCGTGCGCGCAGCGTCAGCGCCGAGATGCACTCGGGCTTCGGTGCGCTGCGCAGCCACTTCCCGATGAACATCGAGGCCTCGCTGCCGGCGATCGGCACCGAAGTGCTGAAGAGCCAGGCCGGTGTGCGTGCCGACCTCGAGCGGATCGTCGCGCTGTGGTCCGAACTGCTGGAGACGCACAGCGGGCCGATGCTGTTCGGCGAGTTCAGCATTGCCGACGCGTTCTTCGCGCCGGTCGTGATGCGGCTGCGCACCTACGCGGCGCCGGTGCCGGCCAGCGTCGCCGCGTACATGGCGCGCGCGGTCGAGACACCCGGCATCGCGGCGTGGATCGCCGACGCGCGTGCCGAGAAGGACTTCCTGCAGTTCGAGGAGCCGTACCGCACGAAGCCGTGACATCGGTGACCTGTGCGGCCGGGCCCTAAACTCCCCGGCATGCAACGTTATCTGGTCGGCGGTGCGGTGCGCGATGCGCTGCTCGGTCTGCAAGGCGGCGACCGCGACTGGGTCGTCGTCGGCGCGCGCGCGCAGGAGCTGATCGACGCCGGCTACACACCGGTCGGCCGCGACTTTCCGGTGTTCCTGCATCCGCAGACGAAGGAAGAGCACGCGCTCGCCCGCACCGAGCGCAAGACGGCAGCCGGCTACCACGGCTTCGAGGTGCATGCCGACCCGAGCGTGACGCTCGAGGACGACCTGCTGCGTCGCGACCTGACGATCAACGCGATCGCGCAGGACGAGGCTGGCGCGCTGATCGACCCGCACGGCGGCCAGCGAGACCTGCGCGCGAAGGTGCTGCGCCACGTGTCGCCGGCGTTCGCCGAAGACCCGGTGCGCATTCTTCGGCTGGCCCGCTTTGCGGCGCGCTTCACCGGGTTCACGGTCGCGCCCGAGACACTGGAGCTGATGCGCGGCATGGTCGCGGCCGGCGAAGCGGATGCGCTCGTGCCCGAGCGTGTCTGGCAGGAACTGTCGCGCGGCCTGATGGAGGCGAAGCCGTCGCGGATGTTCGAGGTGCTGCGCGAAAGCGGTGCCCTGCAGCGGCTGTTGCCTGAAGTCGACCGGCTCTGGGGCGTGCCGCAGCGTGCCGACTACCACCCCGAGGTCGACACCGGCGTGCATCTGATGATGGTGCTCGACATGGCGGCGCGTCTGAACACGAACCTCGCGGTGCGCTTCGCTTGTCTGGGCCACGACCTCGGCAAGGGCACCACGCCGGCCGATGTGCTGCCGCGCCACATCGGCCACGAGCAGCGCAGCGTCGATCTGGTGCGAGGCGTCTGCGACCGGCTGAAGGTGCCGGTCGGGTGCCGCGAACTGGCCGAGGTCGTCGCGCGAGAACACGGCAACGTCCACCGCAGCGGCGAGTTCGACGCGGCGGCGATCCACCGCCTGCTCGATCGCTGCGATGCCTGGCGGCGGCCCGAGCGTTTTGCCGATGCGCTGCTGGCCTGCGAGTGCGATGCGCGCGGCAGGCTTGGCATGGAGGATGACGCGTACCCGCAGCGGCCCAGGCTGCTGTCGGCGCTCGCGGCGGCGCAGGCGATCGATGCCGCGTCGACCGCGGCGCAGGCTGTCGAGCGCGGGTTGAGCGGCCCGGCGATCGGTGCGGCGGTTGCTCAGGCGCGGGTGGGCGCGATTGCTGCGGCGATCTGACGAACCAGCACGCTTGCGAACGCAAGGGCTCTGTGTGGAGCGACGCCTTTGCGACAGTGCCCTCGCTGCCCCCGCCCTGACAATGCATCTTGACCGCCCGCGTCGTGGCGAAGGAGACAAGCATGAACATGAACGACCTGTTTTCACTGAAGGGCCGGGTTGCCCTCGTCACGGGCGGCTCGCGCGGCATCGGCCGCATGATCGCGGCAGGCTTTGTGGCCCAGGGC
>Ga0207674_10010926_pt1 | contig 10218 bp, 8 predicted proteins | sample KBSCornC72_FD_184303 | JGI IMG/M metagenome (GOLD analysis project Ga0207674, IMG submission 184303) | Corn rhizosphere microbial communities from Kellogg Biological Station, Michigan, USA - KBS Corn C7-2 (SPAdes) (version 2) | ecosystem: Host-associated > Plants > Roots > Rhizosphere > Soil ...
GCGCCCGTCGCAAGACGGGCTAGCCGCCCAGGGAACATTGTGAAGAGGGCGGGACAGGATAAGAATCGCGATTCTTTTGGAGATACGAACGTCGTAACAACGGCGCCAGGTTCCAGCAGAGGAAATAGGAGAGAGCAATTAACGGTTGACTCAACACTTTTCAAAGACCGTTAGCCGCCTATTTTTAAACCACCCCGGTGGGCTGCATTCGAATGCAGCCCGCCGCGAGACGATCTTTTTGCAGCTATCCGTGTCCATCTGTGAGCCAATTCTCAGGAGAGTTGTATGCTGAAATATGCGCAGACCCGTCCTAGCCGGCAATTGGAAGATGTATAAAACCGCCGCAGAAACCACCGCCTTCCTCAAATCCTTCGCCCCGCTAGTCTCAAAATCCACCCACGCCGAGATAGTAATCTGCCCCCCCTTCGTGAACCTCCCCGCCGCCGTAGCAGCCGCGCATGGCACCAATATCGAAGTAGGCGGCCAAGATCTCTTCTGGCTCCGCGAAGGCGCTTACACCGGTGAAATCTCAGCCCCCATGTTGTCGGCCGTAGGCTGCCGCTGGGTAATCGTAGGCCACAGCGAACGCCGCCAATACTTCCACGAGTCCGACGAAACCGTCCTCAAGAAAACCCAAGCCGCCCTAACCGCCGGCCTAACCCCCATCGTTTGTGTTGGAGAGCGCCTGGAAGAACGCGAATCCGGCGCGACAGAATCCGTATTACGCACGCAATGCGCCGGCGGCATCGCCGGTTTAACCCAGGAAGAATTCGCCCGCATAGTCATTGCTTACGAGCCGGTCTGGGCCATCGGCACCGGTAAAACCGCCACCCCCGAAATCGCCGCCCACGCCCACCGCGTCCTGCGCGCCGAGCTAGCCCTTTACTTCGGCGAAGCCGCCCAGTCCGCACGTATCTTATACGGAGGAAGCGTCAAACCTGACAACGTGAAAGACTTAATGGCACAAGAAGAAATCGACGGCGCCCTGGTCGGCGGAGCCAGCCTGGACCCCGCGTCGTTCGCCGCCATCGTAAATTACTAATTACTGCCGGAGCAGCGGCACTTCGTAGTAAAAATAATCCTGCCCAGTGCTGGCATCGCGCACCCCGGTCAAATACAGCTTCGACCGCGGTTCATGTTCAGTATTGAAATAGAAGAAACCAAACACCCGCTCGCCCACCGGCAACAGCTTCGCGACAAACGCCCGCCCTTCGATCTCCCAAACATTGAGCGGCCCGCCCTTGGCCTTCTTCGGAAACGGGATCGGAAACGGAGGCGTCGCGCCGATCTTAGGCGGCTTCGTCACCCCGCGCAAATGCTGCACCTCGTCCACCGAGAGCGCTCTCACATGCTGGTTATCCGCTGTAACAAACTCCGCCGTCAAATCCAGCCGCAGCGCCTTGCCAGTTTCGTTTTCGAGAATCACCAGCACCGGCAGCACCCCGTATTTATTAGGGTTCAGCTTGCCAAACGCCGTAGCTGTCTCCTCATCGGTCAGGTAAGGAACCGCCGCGATAGTGATTTTGTCCAGCGTTTGATGCGACGCGAACGAAGCCGCTGGCCCCGGCGCAAAGCGCGGTTTGTCCTTGTCGGCGGCCAGCGCCGTCGCTATACTCAAAAGAACGAAACCCGTCACGCGTCTCATATATTTCCTATATCAACTCCTGCAGATCGCCCTAACGCCCGCGATCGCCCTGTATCTACTTTACAGAGGATTTCGCGACCGCAGGTACTTCGCCCACATCGGTGAGCGCCTGGGCCTCCTGCCCCACTCCCTTCAAACGACGGGCAGCGGAGCCATCTGGTTCCACGCAGTTTCCGTCGGCGAAGTAATCTCGCTAGTAGAACTCCTCCGCCGCCTCCGCGCTGAACGCCCGTCAGTACAATTATTCGTCTCCACCACCACGCTAGCCGGACGCGCCACCGCCGAACAAAAACTAGCGGGCCTGGTCGACGGCGTATTCTTCGCCCCCCTAGATTACGGCTCCTGTGTGCGCCGCGTCCTCCGCCAACTGCGCCCGTCGCTGGTAGTCGTGCTAGAAACCGAAATCTGGCCGAATATCTACCGCGAAGCGAAGCTTTCGGGCGCATCATTATTGGTCGTGAACGGACGCATTTCCGACCGCGCCCTGCCGCGCTACCAGCGTTGGAGCTGGTTCTTCCGCCACGCGCTCCGCCAGCCCGACGAAATTCTAGTGCAGACCGAAGAAGACGCTCGCCGTTACATAATCGCCGGAGCCCCGCCGGAAAAAGTAAAAGTCGGCGGGAACCTAAAATATGATTTCAATCCCCCGGCCGCCGGAGCGTTCATCGATGAAATCAACGCCCAACAAGTGTGGATCGCCGCCAGTACCATGCCACCCGCAACCACCGGCGACATCGACGAGGACGACGCCGTCATCGCAGCCTTCCAGGAAATTGCCACCACTAACCGCGGTTTGCTGCTGGTTTTAGCCCCGCGCAAGCCGGAGCGCTTCGACGTGGTCGCGGACAAACTCTTCCGCGCCGGCGTGCCGTTCACCCGCCGCACCGCGTTCGCCCGGCTGCCGCTGCCCAGCGTTCTTCTACTCGATACAATCGGTGAACTCGCCGGCCTCTTCGAGAAGGCCGACGCGGTTTTCATGGGAGGAACGCTAGCGCAGCGCGGCGGCCACAACATTCTCGAGCCCGCCTACTTCGGCAAACCAATCATTGTCGGCCCGCACATGGAAAACTTCGCCGCCATCGCCAAAGAGTTTCACGATGCACGCGCGCTAGCCCTCATCCAAAAGCCTTCCGACCTCGCTGCCGCCGTCACCCAGCTTCTTGTGGACGGTTCCGCTCTCGGCCAGCGCGCCCGCGATCTCGCGCAGGCCAAGCGCGGCGTAACAGCGCGCATCGCAGCGAGAATCTGGGATGCCTTCTCAGAAGGCGTTCCAAGCCCGATTCCGAAACTCCCCGCGCTTGTCGTTCTCACGCCGCTCTCCTGGATCTGGCGTCTGGGCCACCGCGTCAACGTCGCGCTGATTCTTTCTGCGCAGCGCTCTCTCAAGACTCCCGTGATCAGCGTCGGCGGACTCACCATGGGCGGCGTCGGCAAGTCTCCCATGGTGGCGCACCTGGCGGCGCACTTCCAAAAGGCCGGCCGCAATCCCGCGATCCTGACGCGCGGCTACAAACGCAAGTCGGCCGAACCCATCGTTCTGGTGCCTCGCGGCGAGAAAGCCAGCCTGAATTTAACCGGTGACGAGGCGCAAATGTTTTTGCGCGAAGGCGTCGCTCACGTCGGCATCGGCACTCAGCGCTATGCGGTCGGCCGCGAGATGGAACAGCACTTCTCACCCGGAGTGTTTCTCCTCGATGACGGCTTTCAGCACCGCAAACTCGCGCGCCAGCACGAGATCGTTTTGATCGACGGCTTAAATCCCTTTGGCGGCGGTGTGTTTCCCCTGGGCCGCAGTCGCGAACCCGCCGAAGGCCTCGAGCGCGCCACCGCCATCGTGGTATCGCGCGCCGAACCCGGCCAGCACAACACCGGTCTCGAACGCCAGCTTCGTCTCTACAATCGCATCGCTCCGATCTTCCGCTGCCGCGTGGTCCCGCGCGAATGGGTGGATGTGCATTCGACACTCGTGGTGCCCGTCGCGCAGCCGGGGTTTACGAAAGTCGCCGCGTTTTGCGGGCTAGGCAATCCACGCTCGTTTTGGAGTACGCTCGAAGAATTGAAACTGGACCTGGTGTTTCACTGGGCGTTCGGCGATCATCATTCCTATTCGCCCACCGAGCTGCAACGAGTGCTGGCGCAAGCGCAAACGTGCGGCGCGGAGGCCATTGTTACCACCGAGAAGGACGCGCTCAATCTTTGCGGCGGCGCCTCTGAAATCGTGTCGCCCCTGAGACTCTACTGGTTGAAAATAGGTATCGAAATCGAAAGAGAAGAAGAATTGCTGCAGCAGATCGGCCTCCGGATAGACGCATGAAGACCGCCATTTTCGGGGGAACCTTCGATCCCATTCATTCTGCCCACATCGAAATGGCCCGCCAGGCGGCCGATCAGTTTGCGCTCGATCGCGTGCTCTTCATCCCCGCCGGCAACCCGCCCCACAAACACGCCGATACGCCCTTCGAACACCGCTTCCGCATGGTGGAATTGGCTTGCGCGGCCGACTCGCGTTTCGTCGCCTCACGACTTGAAGAAGGGAAGAAGAAGAGCTATTCAATTGACACGATCGAGCGTGTGAAGGCCGCTAACGGCGAAGTGTTCTTCATCATCGGCGCCGATGCCTTCGCGGAGATCGAGACCTGGCACCGCTGGCAGGATGTGGTGAGCGCGGTGGAATTTATCGTGGCAGCACGGCCGGGTCACCAGATTGTGATTCCACCGGGCGCGCGCGTGCATCGTCTGGAGACGGTGGAATTGCCTTTTTCGTCTTCTGAAATCCGCGACGCTTTGGCGCGCGGAGAAATGCCGGCAGAGTTGCCGCCGGCGGTTGCCGGCTACATCCGCGCCAACGGCTTGTATCAGTGATCTCTGGCGGTGACCAGATCCGTCACCGCCGTCAACGCCTTCTGATACGGCGATGCCGGGAACTCGCTAATGATGGCGCGAGCTTTTTCTGTGAACGCTTGCGCGCGTTCCTGGGCGCGCTCGATTCCCTGATGCCGGTTGAGAATGTTGAGTATCTTGCTGAACGGAACTTGATCGTAGTTGCCATCCGTCAGCACTGTTTCGACCAGCTTGCGCTCTTCGGCGTCGGCGGTTTCAAGCGCGTAGATCAGCGGCAGCGTTACTTTCCCTTCGCGCAGGTCGTTGCCGACGGGTTTGCCGAGAATCTTTTCGCGCGAGGTGAAATCTAGAATGTCATCGACCAGTTGGAACGCAATGCCTAGGTTCCAGGCGTAATCCGCCAAACGGGTTTCGACGTCCTCGCCTGCTGCCGCGCTGATGGCGCCGAGGCGCGCGCACGCGGAAAACAGGCTGGCGGTTTTACGGTCGATCAGCTCGAAGTAATCGGCTTCGCTGATGGCGATTTTGCCGATGCGTTCGAGCTGCAGAAGTTCGCCTTCAACCATCATTTGCGTGAGGCTGATCAGTAGATCGAGCGTCGGGAAGTTGCGCTCACGGACGGCCACTTGGAAAGCCTGCATGTAAAGCCAATCGCCCGCGAGCACCGAAGTGTGGTTGCCCCATACGACATTAATGGAAGGGCGGCCGCGGCGGGTTTTGGCGAGATCGATCACGTCGTCATGCACCAGTGTGGCGGTGTGAATCATCTCCACCACCGCGGCCATGCGGATCAGCATGGGGTTCGCGTCGCCCAGCATGCGCCCGGAAAGCAGCACCAGCACGGGCCGCAAGCGCTTGCCTCCGCCCGATTGCAGATATTGATTGATGTAGTTGATGGCTTCGACGGAAGCTACCGATTCGAGGCCGATTTCGCGCTCCACTTTTTCTAGGTCCGCGCGCACCAGGTCGAATATTTCGAGGGCGGAGAGAGTTTGGCCAATCTTGCCGAATGCCATGGGAATTCTTCAGTCTAACGCCAAACGCCGCCAATTGTCCGCCGTGCTTTGCGCGATCTGGTCCGCGGTGACGCCGCGCAGCTCGGCCAGCTTACGCGCCGTCTCGACGACGTAAGCAGGTTCGTTTCGCTTGCCGCGCTTGGGGACCGGCGCTAAGAACGGCGCGTCGGTTTCGATCAGCAGGCGATCGGACGGCGTGATGCGCGCGGCTTCCTGAATGCCGGTGGCTTTTGGAAACGTCACGATGCCCGCGAAGCTGATGTGGAAACCGATGGCCAGCGCCTGCTCGGCTTCGCGCGGGCCTTCGGAAAAGCAATGGATGATACCGCCGAGTCCGCTGGGCGCCCAGTGCTCGCGCAGCAGCGCAATCGTGTCTTCCCAGGCCGAGCGCGTATGGATCACGATGGGCTTGCCTGCGTCGCGGGCGATGCGCATTTGTTCGACGAACACATCGCGCTGAACATTGCGGGGCGAGTGGTCGTAGTGGTAATCGAGCCCGATCTCACCGATGGCGATCACCTTGGCGTGGGCGGTGAGTTCGCTCAAACGTGAATATGTTTCGGCGGTGGCGTTGGCGGCGTCGTGCGGATGCACGCCGATGGTTGCGTATATAAATGGATAGCGGTCCGCGAGGCGGATGCCGGCTTCCAGATCCGGAGGCCCGTCGCCGGAACCGATGGCGACCATGGTTTCGACGCCGGCGGCCAGGGCGCGCTCGATCACGGCCTCGCGGTCATCGTTAAATTGTTCGCTGTCTAGATGGCAGTGCGAGTCGATCACCTTCATCGTTACTTAAGCCGCGCGCCGATGGGGACGTCTTCGAGGAAACTCGCGAGCACCGGAATGTCCCCTTCGCGCGACGCGGCTACAATCATACCTTGCGATTCAATTCCGCGTAGTTTGCGGGGAGCCAGGTTGGCGACGATGACTACTTTGCGTCCCACTAGCGCTTCGGGTTCGTAGGAGCCGGCGATGCCGGCCATGATGCTGCGTGGCTCGGCTTCTCCGATGTCGACGTGCAGGTGCAGCAATTTGTCGGAACCTTTCACGGATGCCGCGTCCTTTACGATGCCGACGCGCAGATCGACTTTGCCGAAATCGTCGATGGTGATTTGGGGCGTACCGGTTACCGGCGGAGGTTCTGGTTTCTTGCCCAGCAATTCCGACTGCCGCGCGACTTCTTTGCTTTCGAGCTCCATCATCTTTTCGATGGAAGCTTTCACATCCGCGCGTGGAAATACCGTTGCCAGCGCGCCCAAGGTTTGGTTGCCTTGGAGACGTCCCCAATGCAGGTCCGCCGTTTTCACGAGATCGATGGGCGTGGTGAAACCGAGTTGAGCCCAGATCTTCGCGGCCGATTCCGGAAGGATCGGCGCCAGCAATGCCGTGGTGATGCGCAGCGCTTCCGCCGCGGTGTAGAGCACTTCGTCCAGGCGCTTGGCATCGGCGTCGCCGCCCTTCGCCAACTTCCATGGGGCTTGTTCGACGATATATTTGTCGATGGCGCCGATCAAAGACCAAACGCTTTCGAGGGCCTTTGAGAACTCAAAGCGATCCAGCGCCTCCATCGCGATCGCCGTGATTTCCTGCGCGCTTTGCGCGATCTGCTGGTTGCCGTCGCACACCGGAATCACGCCGCTGCGATATTGGTTGATCATCGCCAACGTGCGGCTGGCGAGGTTGCCGAGGCCGTTGGCGAGATCGGAATTGTAGCGGCCGACGAGCGCGTCGTAGCTGAAGCTGCCGTCCTGGCCGAACACTACTTCGCGAAGTAGGAAGTAGCGCAGCGCATCAGTGCCGAGCACTTTGTGGATAGGCGTGGCGCGCACGATGTTGCCACGCGACTTGCTCATTTTGTCGTTCTCGAATAGTAGCCAGCCGTGCGCGAAGATACGCTTGGGCAGCGGCAAGCCGGCGGCCATCAAGAATGCGGGCCAGTAAATGGCGTGGAAGCGGACGATTTCTTTGCCGATTAAGTGCAAGTCGGCGGGCCATAGGTCTTCGCCGGCGACGGCGCTCATGTAGGTTGTCAGCGCGTCGAACCAAACGTAGAAAACGTGCTTGTCGTCGTTGGGAACCGGGATGCCCCACTTGATGGTGGTGCGGCTGATGGATAAATCCGACAAGCCCTTCTTGACGAACGCGAGGACTTCGTTGCGCTTGGTTTCGGGGAGGATGAAGTCGGGTTGTTTCTCGTAAAGATCCAGCAGCTTTTGTTGGAACGCGGAGAGCTTGAAGTAGTAATTTTCTTCGGAGACCGTTTCCGTTGTGCGTCCGCATTCGGGGCACGGGTCACCAGGTTTGGCGTCGTTGACGTAGAGCTCATCGAACACGCAATATTGGCCAGTGTAACTACCTTTATAGATGTAGCCGTTGTGTAGGCAGCGGTGGAACAGATCCTGCACTTGCACGGCGTGTTTCGCGGCGGTGGTGCGCTGGAAACGGTCGATGCTGAGGCCTAGAATTTCCCACTGGCGCTGGAATTCGGCGGAAATAATGTCGGTGAATTCCTGCGGCGTTTTGCCGGCAGCTGCGGCGGCGCGCTCAATCTTCTGGCCGTGCTCATCGGTGCCGGTGGCGAGGACGACGTCATAACCTTGCATGCGCTTCCAACGCTTAATGGTGTCGGCGGCAATGGTCGTGTAGGCGTGGCCAATGTGCGGCGCGGCGTTCACGTAATAGATCGGTGTAGTGAAATAGTATTTCATTTCCTGACTTTCAAATAGGCTTCCTGCGCGGCTGCGATAATTTTCGGCAGCGGCGTTCCGGTTTGAATCGCTAGGGCGCGGCAGTCCTCGTATTCGGGGGTGGCGGCGCCGTGGCCGGAAACTTTCATTCTGACTTTGCCGTGGGGCGTTTCGACTTCGACGATGCGGCGTTCTTCGACGCGCCGCTCGGCGGGATAAATGCGCAGGCCGAGAGTTGAGGTTTCGGCGAAGATGATGTCGGCCAGGCGCTCTTGCTGCTCGGGTTTTGCGATTACTCGGAGCAGCGCGCCGGGGCGGTTCTTTTTCATCTGCAGCGGAGAAAAGGATGCGTCTAGCGCGCCGGCTTCGAGCAAACGTTCTAGCGCGTAGCCGAGAACTTGCGGGCTGGAATCGTCGATGTTAGCTTCGATCACGCTCACTAGCGTGGCTTCGGTGGCGGTTGTGCGATTGCCTACCAGAACGCGGAGGACGTTGGGTTGATCTTTGAAATCGCGGTCGCCGGCGCCGTAGCCGATGCTCGAGATGCTCATGGCGGGAAGCGCGCCGAAGTAGGCGGAGAGCGTGGCGACGAGCGCGGCTCCGGTGGGCGTGGTGAGTTCGACGGCGGGGCCGCGGGCGTAGATGGGTTTGCCTTCTAACAAAGCCGCTGTCGCGGGGGTGGGGACGGGGAGCATGCCGTGTTCGGTGTTGACGGTGCCGCTGCCGACGTTGATAGCGGAGGTATGGATTTCGCCGATGTCGAGAAGGTCTAGCGCAACGCAGGCGCCTACGATGTCGGCGATGGAATCGACGGCTCCTACTTCGTGGAAGTGAACTTTTTCTACGGGCACGCCGTGGACGCGGGCTTCGGCGTCGCCCAGACGGCGAAACACAGCGGAGGCGTTGTGTTTGGCGCGGTCGGTGAGCGGGGCTTTATCGATCATCGTGAGAATGTGTTTCAGGTGGCGATGGGGATGCGCTTCGCTAGGCACAATGACGCGAAATTTCGAGGCGGTTACGCCGCCGCGGCGGGTCTTCTCCACCTCAAATTTGGCGCCGGTTTCGAGGGTTTCCAAGGCTTCGATTAACGTGGCGGCGGGGGCTCCGGCGTCGAGCAATGCGCCGACGGTCATGTCGCCGCTGATGCCGGAAAACGCGTCGAGATAAGCGATTCTCACTCTTTGATTATAGGGGGAGCGCTAGTATGCTTTGATGGTAGCAGCGCATGCGGAGAATGGTAAATGGCTAAGAAGGCAGGCGGAAAAGTTGTTCCGCCGCGGGTGACCCGCAAGGTGGCGGTGCCGATTGCGGAGTCTGCCTTTCCAGTCGTCGGGGTCGGGGCTTCGGCGGGCGGGCTGGAGGCGTTCACGCAACTGCTGGAACATTTGCCGGCTACTAGCGGGATGGCTTACGTGCTGATTCAGCACCTGGATCCTACGCATGCTAGCCAGCTTCCGGAGATTCTCTCGAGGAAATCTACGATGCCGGTGCGGGAGATTCGCGGGGACACGCCGGTGGAGGCCAATCATATTTATGTGATCGCGGCCAGCGAGAATCTGCGGATTGAAAAGGGGATATTGCAGCCGGTGGCGCGGCCTACCGAGGCGGGCGTCAGGAACATGGTGATCGACGATTTCTTTGAGTCGCTGGCGCTGGATCGCGGCAACCTGGCGTTCGGCATCGTTTTGTCGGGGACGGCTTCGGACGGCACGATTGGCTTGCGGGCGATCAAGTCTGAGGGCGGGATTACTTTCGCTCAGGAACCTAGCTCGGCGAAGTTTGACGGCATGCCGAGCAACGCGATCGCGGCGGGTGCTGTCGATTTCGTGTTGCCCCCGAAAGGAATCGCGAAGCAACTGCTGGCTCTGGCTGGGCATCCGTACTTGAATCAGCGGTCGGGTGACGTGGCCGGGGCGGAGAAGGCTTCCGCGGACGGCGATCTAAATCCGATTTTTGGGGTGCTGCGGTCGGCTACCGGTATCGATTTCACTTATTACAAGCACAATACGATTCTGCGGCGCATCGAGCG
>Ga0207674_10010927_pt1 | contig 10217 bp, 9 predicted proteins | sample KBSCornC72_FD_184303 | JGI IMG/M metagenome (GOLD analysis project Ga0207674, IMG submission 184303) | Corn rhizosphere microbial communities from Kellogg Biological Station, Michigan, USA - KBS Corn C7-2 (SPAdes) (version 2) | ecosystem: Host-associated > Plants > Roots > Rhizosphere > Soil ...
AACACGTACCCCGCTGCTTTGATCGACCAGATCTGACCCGGCGCCAGCTCCGGGACCGGCGACTTGCCGATCTTGATCGGAGTCAGCACGCTCCACATCTCGCGCTGGCTGTCCTCGGAGAACAGCCGCGCCGGCTTGCCGTCGGCGCCCATCGTCGGCAAGGCGCCGCCGGCCAGTTGCACGTTCATCCACTTGGCCATGTCGTGCACGCTGGAGTAGATGCCGCCGGCGCCGGGGTCGTTGAGCCAGGCCATCGGCGGCACCGGCTTGAGGTCCTTGAAGTCGGCCTTGGCGTGGCCGGTGGCCACGTCCATGCCCGATTTCAGGTAGGTCATGTCGACCAGCGACTCGTCCATGCCGACCGGCTTGAACAGGTGCTCACGCACGTAGTCGGCGTAGCTCTGGCCCGAAGCCTGCTCGATCACCAGCGTGGCCACCGCGAACAGGATGTTGTCGTAGGCGTAACCGGCACGGAAACCGTTCTTGATCGGCACGTGGGCGAGGCGCTCGACCACTTCCTTCGTGCTGTACGACGTCGGCGGCCAGTACAGGAGGTCGCCCGCGCCAAGGCTGAGGCCGCTGCGGTGCGCCAGCAGGTCGCGAATGCGCATCTCGTGGGTCACGTACGGATCGGACATGCGGAACCACGGCAGGTGGTCGATCACGCGGTCGTCCATCTTCAGCTTGCCGGCGCCTGCCAGCTGCTGCAGCGCGGCGGCGGTGAATGCCTTGGTGTTGGAGGCGATCGCGAACAGCGTGCGCGCGTCCACCTTGTCCGGTTTGCCGATCTCGCGCAGGCCGAAGCCCTGCTCCAGCACCACGTGACCGTCCTTGACGATCGCCACCGCAATGCCGGGCACGTCGAAGGTCTTGCGTGCGCCGTCGACGTAGGCGGCGAAGTCCTGCAACTGGTCCGGCAGCAATGGCCGCACGATGTCGCCCGTGGAAACCGGCGGCGGCGACTTTGCGGCCGGGGCCTGCGCCATGGCGGCAGTGGCGGGAACGAGCAGCGCGCAACAGAGCGCCAGGCGCAGGGAGAGGGGTCGCTGGGACATTCGAAGGCTCCGCGGGTGACAGTCGCGCCACTATCGCGGCAAACCGGAGGCAAGGCCAGCGCTGGAAGTCATGGCCGGCAACGCCGATCATGGCGCCATCGGGCCGCGCAGCGCGGCCACGTCGAACCGAGGAACACGATGGACCCCACGGTGGAATGGATCGCCGCCCATGCCCTGCGGCTGTGGGCGCTGCTGCTGTTGCTGGCCCTGCTGGCCGGTGACCTTGCCTGGCAGCACAACGCGCGCTGGCAGCGCCATGCCCTCACCCGCGGCCAGGCGCCGATCGCGCTGCGCTGGCAGATCGGGCTGATCCTGCTGCTGGCGCTGGCCCTGCTGTTCCTCGCCATCGCCTCCGCCATCGCCGGACAGCAGGCTGGCGAGCTGGTGCGCTTCGACACCAGCCTGGCCGAGAGGCTGCATGTGCAACTGCCGCTACCGGTGCTGCGCGGCATCGCCGTGGTCACGCACCTGGGCGACCTGTGGTGGGTGGCGCCCGCGGCCGCCGTGGTGGCGCTGCTCCTGCTGCTGCGTCGGCATTGGCAGCTGGCAGGCATCTGGGTGATAGCCCTGCTCGGCATCCTGCCGATCAACGGTGGCCTCAAGGCGCTGTTCCAGCGGGTGCGGCCGCTGCACGACCACGGCTTCATCGTCGAGCGCGGCTGGAGTTTCCCCAGCGGCCATGCGTTCGGCTCCATCGTGTTCTACGGCATGCTCGCTTACGTGCTGCTGCGCCTGCTGCCGCAACGATTCCATCGCAGGGTGATCGCCGCCGCGGTGTTGCTGGTCGGCATGGTCGGCATCAGCCGCATCCTGCTGCAGGTGCACTATTTCAGCGACGTGATGGCCGGCTACGCCGCAGGCGCGGCATGGATGGTGCTGTGCATCGGCGCCGCCGAACACCTGCGCAAACCGGCAACCGGAGTACAGCCATGAACGACCTGTTCGCTCCCGCCAGTCACGACGGCCCGCGCATCCGCGTCGGCATCGGCGGCTGGAACTACGCGCCGTGGCGCGACAACTTCTACCCGGCCAAACTGGTGCAGCGGCGCGAACTCGAATACGCCAGCCGCCAGCTGCGCGCGATCGAGATCAACGGCACGTTCTACGGCGCGCAGAAGCCAGCGACCTACGCCAAGTGGGCGGCCGAGACGCCGGCCGGCTTCATCTTCTCGCTGAAAGCGCCGCGCTACATCACCGAGGGCAAGCGGCTGGCCGATACCGGCAAGGGCGTCAGCGGCTTCGTGCACGGTGGCCTGGCCGAGATGGGCGACCGGCTGGGGCCGATCCTGTGGCAGTTGCCGCCGTCGCGGCCGTTCGACACCGACGATCTCGCCGCTTTCCTCGATCTGCTACCGCGCGAGCTGGACGGCCAGCCGTTGCGCCACGTGCTGGAAGTGCGCCACCCCAGCTTCCTCGATGCACGCTATGTGGCACTGGCGCGCGCGCAGCGCGTGCCGACCGTGTTCACCGATTCGCCCGACTACCCCTCGCTGGCCGACCTCACCGGCGAGTTCGCCTATGCGCGGCTGATGCGCAGCGAAGACGCCAACCCCACCGGCTACCCGCCCGCCGCACTGGACCGCTGGGCCGGCCATGCGCGCGACTGGGCTGCCGGCAAGGACATCGCCGCCCTGCCGCACGTGGCCGCGTTGCAGCCGCCGGCTGCGCCGCGCGACGTGTTCGTGTTCTTCATCAGCGCCGCCAAGCACCGCAACCCGGCCGCGGCGATGGCGCTGCAATCGCGCGTGGACTTGATGTCGTAGGGCGGGCACTGCCCGCCGCTCTACGTCACGGCGCGGAGCAAAAGCCGGCGGGCAGTGCCCGCCCTACACCCGCGACAACTCAACCGGCGCGGTAGTTGTCCACCTCGCGGTAGCGCCGCGCGTACAGGCCGAACGCCAGCGCGGCGAGCAGCGCGAAGGCGGCGAAGAAGAACATCTGGAACGCGGTGACGCTGAGCCCCGTGCCGGCAATGGAACCGGTGACGGTTTCGTTGCGCACTGCCGCGTTGGCCAGCAGCACCCACAGGTTGCCGACGGTCGTGGTGAGGTTCCAGAAGCTCATCACCACGCCTTTCATCGACGCCGGCGCCTGGCTGTAGGCGAACTCCAGCCCGGTCGCCGACACCAGCACCTCGCCGAAGGTCAGCAGCGCGTACGGCAGCACCTGCCACACGATCGACAATGGGTCGCCGCCGTCGATCACCACCTGCAGGCCGCCCACCACGATCCAGGCCAGGCCGCTGAACGCGATGCCGGCGGTCATCCGGCGCAGCGCGGTGGGCTCGTAGCCGAGGCGGCGCAGCAGCGGATACAGCACCAGGTTGTTGAACGGGATCAGCAGCATCACCAGCATCGGGTTCAGCGCCTGCATCTGCGCGGCATGGAACCACGACGGCATGGTCATCTCGTGGCCCTGCACCACCCAGGTCGAGGCCTTCTGGTCGAACAGCGAGAAGAACGGCGTGGTCAGCGCGAAGATCACCAGCACGCGCAGCACGTTGCGCGCGCCGTCCACCGCCGCGTCCGGATGCAGGCCGCGGGCGCGCTCCATCTGCAGCCAGGCGCCGCCGCCGACGCCGCCGATCAGCGCCACCAGTGCCAGGCAAGCCACGATTACGAAGCCCAGCGTGTCGATGAAGGCGAAGCCGCCCAGCGCCACCAGCACGCCGGCGGCCGCGATCCACAGGCCAGGCCGCGCCTGCCCGGACTGATGGGTCAGCAGCGCGGTGCGCAGCACCCGCGAGAACGCGTTGGGGTCCGGCGGCGTCGGCGGCAGCAGCACGTACTGCTTGCGGCCCAGCCAGAACACCACGGTGGCGATGAACATCAGGCCGCCGGGAATGCCGAACGCCACCGCCGCGCCGAAGTGATGCAGGAACAGCGGCATCAGCAGCGAGGCGAAGAACGAACCGAAGTTGATGATCCAGTAGAACGCGTCGAACACCACCTTCGCCAGGTGCTTGTTCGACTGATCGAACTGGTCGCCCATGAACGACGCCACCAGCGGCTTGATGCCGCCTGCCCCCAGCGCGATCAGGCCCAGGCCGGTGAAGAAACCGAGGCGGTTGTGCTCGAAGATCGCCAGGCAGGCATGGCCGGCGCAGTACACCAGGCTCATCCACAGCACGGTGTGGTACTTGCCGAAGAAGCGGTCGGCCAGCCAGCCGCCGAGCAGCGGGAAGAAGTACACGCCGATCACGAAAGTGTGGAACACGTCCTTCGCCGCCAGCGTGCGCTGCCCCTCGGGCATATACAGCAGCAAAGTGGTGATCAGGAACGGGGTGAGGATGTTGCGCATCCCGTAGAACGAGAAACGCTCGCAGCCTTCGTTGCCGATGATGTAGGCAATCTGCCGCGGCAGGCGCCCGCCGGCGTGGTCGGGGGTGGTGCTCATCCATACTCCAGGGATCGGGTGGGGCGGCGCACAGGGCCGTATCCACGGGTCCGCCGGAGTGTGCGCAATTTTTTGCGATCACGAAACCCCGGCGGTCGACACCACCCTGCTAAGCTCGCGCCGCCGCCTCAACGCCACCAACCCGCATGCGCCCGCTCAAGCCACTGATCGCGCTGGCCTTCATCGCCCTTCTGGCGACGATGTGGAGCCGCCATGCCGATACGCCGCCGAGCCGTGTCGCGGACGCCGTCACGCTCAGCCAGACGCCGGCCACACGCTCCACACCGGACGCACTTCCGGTCGAGGCGCGCGACATGCTGGAACGGATCGCCCGCGGCGGTCCGTTCCAGCATAGCCAGGACGGTGCCGTGTTCGGCAATTACGAAGGCCTGCTGCCGCAGCAGCCGCGCGGCTACTACCGCGAGTACACGGTGGAAACGCCCGGCGCGCGCCACCGCGGCGCACGACGCATCGTCACCGGCGGCACGCCGCCGGTGGTCTGGTACTACACCGACGACCATTACCGCAGCTTCCGTCGCTTCGAGGTGGCCCGATGAGTCCGCGCGGTTTCGACCTGGACCTGACCAAGCCCACCCAGAGCGGGGTGTACTTCGTCGGCGCCGACGACCTCGACCGGCTCGCGCGCGCCGCCGCCCGCGACGAACTGCGCGTGTGCCGCACCGACCTCGCCGGCTGCCGCGACAAGGGCGAACTGCTGCGCCGGCTCGCCGCGTCGCTGCAGCTGCCGGCCACGTTCGGCCACAACTGGGACGCCCTGGCCGACTGCCTGCGCGACCTTGGCTGGATGCCCGCCTGGGGCTACGTGCTGCTGTTCGAGCACGCCGACGAACTGCGTCAGTGTGCCGCAGCGGACTACGACATCCTGCTCGGCATCCTCGACGATGCGGCCACCTTCGGCAGCGACCACGACATGCCATGGTTCGCCTTCCTGGCGTTGCCCGACAGCGCCTTCGACTCACCACCCTTCGGCTGACCCCGCCTCCATGCAGACTACCGACTTCGAACTCGACCGCGACCACGTCGAACTCAACCAGTTGCTCAAGCTGGTCGGCCTGTGCGACAGCGGCGGCGCCGGCAAGGCGATCGTGGCCAGCGGCGCGGTGCGCGTCGACGGCCACATCGAACTGCGCAAGACCTGCAAGATCCGCGCGGGCCAGCGGGTGCGCGTGGACGACGTGGAGATCCGCGTGCTGGCCGGTCCCCACCTTGCCGGCACGCGCCGCGAGTAGGAGTCTGCTCGCGGACGAGCGCCGGGATTCGGGATTTGCAAAAGCAAAGCATCGCCCGCGAGCGGGCTCCTACCCCATTCTCCGGCGAGGCGCTCAGTCCGGCAATTGATCCAGGCGCCGGTCAAGTCCGTCGTGCGCGGGCAGGCACAGCAGGAATTCATGTTCCAGCACGTGGCGGATCCCCGCGACGCCGTCCAGCCGGTGCCGCTCAGGCTCCCGACCGAGCCGGCGCACGGTGTACTCATGGTTGAGCAGGCTCAGGCGCCGGTCGGCGGTGGTGCGCGCCACGATCAGGTTGCGCGGGAAGCGTGACGCCGCATGCGTGGATACGTAATGGTTGGCCACCACGTAGTCGACCATCTGGCTGGGCCGCAGGTCGAAGCGGTACAGCGACAGCCATTGCCCGTGCGCCAGCGACTGCATGCGCCATTCGCCGTCGCGCTCGACCAGCCGAAACGGTTCATGGCCGGTCGGCTGTTCCACGTCGGCCTGCAGCCGCAGTGCGCCGGTCAGCACCTGGTTGCCGAAGCCGACGTCCGTCAGCCAGCTTCCGCCGTCCAGCTCGACGCGCAGCAGCATGTGGCTCTGCGCGGTGACGGCATCTTCCGGGTGCTGCCACAGCACGCGCGCGATCAGCCCTGACACGACGAAGCCGATCGTGCGCAGCACCGCGGCGAACAACAGGTTCTGCTCGAAGCAGTAGCCGCCGCGGCCGTCGTGCACCAGCTTGCGCTCCAGCGCCGGCGTATCCAGCTCGACCGGCAGGCCGAGCAGCGGGTTGAGGTTCTCGAACGGGATCGCGGCCACATGCGCCACCGCCAGACCACGCAAGGTGGGTTCGTCGGCAGCAACGCCGCCATGCCAGCCGACGCGCCGCAGATAGGCGTCCAGATCGATGGAACCGTGCATCCCGTACCCCATGAAGACCGATCGCCGATCATGGTACCGGCCGGCCGACGCGGTAAAGGTAACCGATGGCCCATGCCCGACGAAGAAAAGGCATGGGCCACCCGATGGCCACTCCGGCGAGGCACAACATGACCCAGCGCAACCCACTCCACGTCATCCCGCTGGCCGCCCTGCTGATGCTGGCCGTGAGCGCCTGCCAGCCGGTATCCGCTGCCAACGGCGCGCTCCCGGCGCCGACGGTCGATGCCCCGAATACCACCGCCCACGGCGAGCAGGTCGCGGTGCTGGCCGGCGGCTGCTTCTGGGGCATCGAGGCGGTGTTCGAACACGTCAAGGGCGTACACCAGGTGATTGCCGGCTACTCCGGCGGCGCCGCCGACACGGCGCACTACGACGAGGTCAGCGAGGGCGATACCGGGCACGCCGAATCGGTGCAGGTGCGCTACGATCCGGCTGAGGTCAGCTACGGTACCTTGCTGCAGGTGTTCTTCTCGGTCGCGCTCGACCCGACGCAACTCAACCGGCAAGGCCCGGACAGCGGCACGCAGTACCGCTCGGTGATCTTCTACGGCAATGCCGAGCAGAAGCGGATCGCCGATGCCTATATCGCGCAACTCACCGCCGCGAAATCCTTCCCGGCGCCGATCGTGACCCAGGTGGTGCCGCTGCAGGCGTTCTACCCGGCCGAGGCGTATCACCAGCACTATTTCCGCCGGCACCCGAACAACCCGTACATCGTCTACAACGACGCGCCGAAGGTGGCGCAGCTGAAGCAGTTGTTCCCCGTTCTGTACCAGCCGGACCGGCAGGTCGTGGAAATCCAGTTGCACTGAGCGGCGCGAGTCGGCACGTCTCCCGTCTTGCATGAAGCAGCTCGGCCCCCCATCTCGGAAGTTCCGCGCGAACGGCGCCCACGACCTGCCGACTTTCCCACGTGCCGCCCCAGCATGCCCCCGAACCGGCCGAATCGACCGAGTTCACGCGCAGTTTCCTCGGCGTGTTCCGCTACAGCGGGCGCGCACTGGAACTGGTGTGGAGCACCAGCCGGCCGCTGACCATCGTGCTGGCGCTGCTTACCCTGATTGCCGGCCTGTTGCCGGCCGGGGTGGCCTGGGTCGGCGCGCACATCGTCGACGCGGTGGTCAACGCCAGCCGGTCATGGACCACCAGTGGCCATGCTTCGTTGCGGCCGGTATTCGAATGGGTGGCGCTGGAAGGCGTGCTGGTGGCGGCATTGGCCGGCGCGCAGCGCGGGCTGTCGATGTGCCAGTCGCTGCTGCGCGCCCAACTGGGCCAGCGTGTCAACGTGATGATCCTGGAGAAGGCGCTGACCCTGCAGCTGGCGCACTTCGAGGACTCGGAGTTCTACGACAAGCTCACCCGCGCCCGCCGCGAGGCGTCAAGCCGGCCGCTGTCGCTGGTGACGCGCACGTTCGGGCTGGGCCAGAACGCGATCTCGCTGCTCAGCTACGGCAGCCTGCTGTTCCAGTTCTCGCCATGGGCGGTGCTGGTGCTGCTGCTGGCCGGGCTGCCGTCGTTCTTTGCCGAGACGAAGTTCTCCGGCGACGCGTTCCGGCTGTTCCGCTGGCGCTCGCCGGAAACGCGCATGCAGCTGTACCTGGAAACCGTGCTGGCGCGCGAGGACCACGCCAAGGAAGTGAAGCTGTTCGGCCTCGGCCCGCTGCTGCTGGGCCGCTACCGCGGCATCTTCGACAAGCTCTACCGCGACGACCGCGACCTCACCGTGCGCCGCGAGAGCTGGGGCTTCGGACTGGGCCTGCTCGGCACGCTGGCGCTGTACGGCGCGTATGCGTGGATCGCCGCCAGTACCGTGATGGCGCGCATCACCCTGGGCCAGATGACCATGTACCTGGCGCTGTTCCGCCAGGGCCAGTCGGCGGTGTCGGCGATGCTGTCGGCGATCGGCGGCATGTACGAGGACAACCTGTACCTGTCCACCCTCTACGATTACCTGGAAACTCCGGTGCCGCCTTCGCCGGGTATCGCGCAACGCGGCGCAAAGCCCGGCGACGGCATCCGCTTCGAGCATGTCGGTTTCACCTACCCCGGCGCGAGCGAGCCCACGCTGCACGACATCAACCTGCACATCCGACCTGGCGAATCGCTGGCCCTGGTCGGCCAGAACGGCTCGGGCAAGACCACCCTGATCAAGCTGTTGACCCGGCTGTATGTGCCCGACAGCGGCCGCATCCTGCTCGACGGCACCGACCTGCACGACTGGGACGAAGCCACCCTGCTGCAACGCATCGGGGTGATCTTCCAGGATTTCGCGCGCTACCAGATGCGCGTGGGCGAGAACGTCGGCGCGGGCGACGTCAGCCACTTCGAAGACGCGGCGCGCTGGCGCGAAGCCAGCGACAAGGGCATGGCCAGCGAGTTCATCGACGCCCTGCCGGCCGGCTTCGAGACCCAGCTCGGCAAGTGGTTCCGTGACGGCCGCGAGCTGTCCGGTGGCCAGTGGCAGAAGATCGCGCTGGCGCGTGCCTTCATGCGCTCGCGCGCCGACATCCTGGTGCTGGACGAACCCACCGCCGCGATGGACGCGCAAGCCGAAGCCACCATCTTCGAACACTTCCGCGAACTGGCCGGCAACCGCATCGCCATCCTGATCTCGCACCGCTTCTCCACCGTGCGCATGGCCGACCAGATCATCGTGATCCAGGACGGCCGCATCATCGAGCATGGCCGCCACGAGCAGCTGATGGCGCTGGGCGGGCACTATGCGCATCTGTTCTCGCTGCAGGCGCAGGGCTACCGCTGATCCACCCAGTCGGCTTGACCATCGCTGCCCGCGCGCCCCATGCTTTGCCGTCTTTTCTCGACCGAAACACACGCATGAGCAGTCGCTACAACGCCGCCGACATCGAAGTCCTCTCCGGTCTGGATCCGGTCAAACGCCGCCCGGGCATGTACACCGACACCACCCGCCCGAACCATCTGGTGCAGGAAGTGGTGGACAACTCGGTGGACGAGGCGCTGGCCGGCCATGCGAAGAGCATCGAGGTGGTGCTGCACGACGACGGCTCGGTGGAAGTGAGCGACGACGGTCGCGGCATGCCGGTGGACATCCATCCGGAAGAAGGCGTCTCCGGCGTCGAATTGATCATGACCCGGCTGCATGCCGGCGGCAAGTTCAACGGCAAGAACTACAACTTCTCCGGCGGCCTGCACGGCGTGGGCGTGTCGGTGGTGAACGCGCTGTCCGACCGGGTCGAGGTGACGATCCGCCGCGACGGTTCCGAGTACCGCATGGTGTTCGCGCACGGCGACAAGGTCAGCCCGCTGGAAGTGATCGGCACGGTGCCGAAGAAGCGCAGCGGCACCACGTTGCGCTTCTGGCCGGAAGCGAAGTATTTCGACTCGCCGAAAATCTCGCTGGGCAAGCTCAAGCACCTGCTTCGCGCCAAGGCGGTGCTGTGCGCCGGCCTCAACGTCAAGCTCACTGATGTCGCCAGCGGCGAAGTCGTCGAATGGCATTACGAGGATGGCCTGCGCGATTACCTGCGCGGCGAACTCGATGGCATCGAGGCGTTGCCGAACGAGCTGTTCGTGCACCACATGGCGCGCGACATCGAAGGCCTGGAAG
>Ga0207674_10010929_pt1 | contig 10217 bp, 4 predicted proteins | sample KBSCornC72_FD_184303 | JGI IMG/M metagenome (GOLD analysis project Ga0207674, IMG submission 184303) | Corn rhizosphere microbial communities from Kellogg Biological Station, Michigan, USA - KBS Corn C7-2 (SPAdes) (version 2) | ecosystem: Host-associated > Plants > Roots > Rhizosphere > Soil ...
ATTTATTTAATAAACTCAACTAAATAGTATTCTATATGAGAGTACACAGGATTCTTTTTGCCTTTACTGTTTTGATCATTACCCGATCATTGTCAGTACATGGCCAGTGGCAACCTCAAACAAATAGTGGTCCAATTTATTATACGGGAGGAAATGTAGGTATTGGTACAGCCAATCCCGATGCAAAGGTTGTTGTAGCAGAAAATGGTGATGCTATGAGCATTAACCCAAGCGCATTAGGTTTTAACAGGAATGTGACTACCGGGGCGATTTATAATACATCAAAATCGGCCTGGCAATTTTCGATAAGAGACGCTTACTTTTCAATCGAAGGATATAATGGTGCAGATGGTTCCCCTTTTAATATAAGCAAGAATGGTAATGTAGGGATTAACGTAACAAACCCCCGAAGTAAACTGGATATCTGGGGCGGCTTATTGAGCATAACAGGGTCCGACATTAACGGAACGCTTATAGCCGGTTCTCAGGGCGGATTGGCTTATATCGGGAATGATGCGCTGACAAACAGTATTGCTATTCACCCGAACGGTAATGTCGGCATAGGTACCATTAAAATAAGTGACGCTACTTATAAATTATTTGTTGAAACCGGAATACGTACCCGCAAGATAAAAATAGATCAGAGCAGCTGGCCTGATTATGTTTTTCATGCCGCTTATGACCTGCGCCCTTTAAATGAGGTTGAACAATACATTCAACAAAATCATCACTTACCTGAAGTTCCATCTGCCGAAGAGGTAAAAAAAGATGGATTGGATGTAGGCGATAATCAGGCAACGTTGCTGAAGAAGATTGAGGAGTTGACGTTGTATATGATTGATCTGAATAACAAGTTACAGCAGGAAACCAAAAATCAGCAGCAGTTACAGTTGCAGGTAAAAGACCTGCAGGAGGAAAACCTGCGCTTAAGCAAGTCATTAAAAAACCTTATTCAATAATCAGGAATAATTTAACAATATGCGTACTAAATATCTTTTTGTTTCTGCATTTATAACTGTTGTCACTTCTTTTTCTGCACAATCTCAACAATGGCAAGGTACTAATCCGGGGCCGATTTATTATAATGGAGGAAATGTAGGTATTGGAACCACTAGCCCCGATTCAAAATTACAGGTAATTGGAAATGCTGATATTGGGGACACCTATGATCCTACAAAGTATGGCATGTTGCAATTGACAAGACCCGCAAATCAGGGGGATAGTAAATTTCACTTATCATTTATTCGAAATGGCAACAGTGTTTCCGGTATGGGGTATGCGCCAAATAGCAATGTTTTGGGTATCTGGCATGCCAACAATAATCAGGGAACACCATTGATGTCATTTACATATACTCAAAATGTTGGTATTCGTACTTCCAATCCTACAGATGCATTGCAGATCGGGGACCGGTTTGTATTTCAGGATGGAGGATGGAAAGGCATTTTGAATAATGTTACATGGAATTATAGCCTGGGAAAAAATGTGCGTATGGTGTCAGCTCCGGTAGCAGGTTTTTTCTTTACCGATGGAGGGAATACGGCCTTTTTAAATGGACCTCAAAATACTGCCGGATCAACGACCGATGATTGCTTTTATGGCATGGTGTTATACAATTCTGGGCAGGTAGGTGTTGGTACTTCCTATAATGTCTCATCTTTTAATGATGCATCGTATAAATTATACGTAGAAGGTGGCATACGTACAAGAAAAGTAAAGGTAGATCAAAACACCTGGGCCGATTATGTTTTTCATGCCAGTTATCATTTGCGACCGCTGAGCGAATTGGAACAATACATTCAGCAAAACCATCACTTACCTGAAGTTCCTTCTGCTGAAGAAGTAGAAAAGGACGGATTGAATTTAGGTGATAACCAGGCTACTTTATTAAAGAAGATTGAAGAGCTGACTTTGTATGTGATTGAGCAAAATAAGAAACAGGAGGAGCAGCAGGAGTTAATAAAAAAATTAAACAGTTTGGTTGAAAGCCAGCAGGAACAAATAAACGCTTTGAAAAAGAAAAATAAGTAAGGAAAAATATTTTATACATAAGAAATAAAAGTAACAGTTCATGAGAATAAATATTTTACTGTTTTTTTTGTTTACAGCTTTTGTGTTGCAATCAAGGGCTCAGGTTAGTGGAAATTTTATTGTTCAGGGTGATATTAACAACTATTATCCGATAGTTTTTTATGATGGTGGCTGGGATAATAATGAAGCTACCACACTTACTATTGGCCGATCATCAGTACATACTGATGCTTCCTGGAGGGGCTCCTGTATTGGTTATTTCAGATTTCACACCAATAACTGGGGGCACAGTTCTAATTTCATAGATGCAGATGTAAGGCAATTTGCCCAGGTTTCAAATAATCCTCCTTTAAGATTCATTGCAGGATGGCACGATGTTGCCTACGATAAAAAGATTATTATCTGGTTAAAAGGAGGTGGCACCACCTATTTTTACCACTCTAACTATCCTGTAAATCCTGTAGTGTACGATGGTAACGCAAATGCACTGCCTTACCAGGGAACAAACGGACCAACATCTTCATATTCTTATAAAACAAGTCTTGATAGTTACGTTAACAGTGCGGGTATGTCCTATGGCAATAATGCTTCGTTTTTCGGATACGTAGGAATTGGCACGAACTCTCCACAAAGCGAATTAGCCGTTAATGGCACCATTACCACCCAAAAAGTAAAAGTTACGCTAACGGGGTGGTCTGATTATGTTTTCAACAGCGACTATCATTTGCGCCCTTTACATGAAGTAGAACAATACATTCAACAAAACCATCACTTACCCGAAGTTCCTTCTGCAGAAGAGGTAAAAAAAGATGGATTGGATATGGGTGATAACCAGGCTACGTTGCTGAAGAAGATCGAGGAGTTGACGTTGTACGTGATTGAAATGGAAAAAAATCAGAAACAACAGCAACAGGAAATACAGCAATTGAAGAAACTCTTATCTGAAAAAAAAGTAAATAATTGATAATGCGGCAACATATTTTTATTACGAGATTCTTTTTCGCGGTTTTGTTTGCTATCGCCGGTATAAATGCAGCAAGCAGCCAAACCCCCGATCCGGTAACAAGTCCTGCAGTTATTCCACCATCGCCGGATGCGCAGGCGTTTATGCGATATGGTGACATTCCGGTTGATTACAGCACCGGGGTACCCAAGATAGACATACCCATATACGAAATCAAAAGCGGCAAATTAACCCTGCCGGTATCGCTTTCTTACCATGCTTCAGGGATAAGAGTTAACGACATTTCCAGTGTTGCCGGTCTTGGCTGGAAGTTAAATGCCGGCGGTGTATTAACCCGAACAGTAAAGGGTAGAGCAGATGACACAAATTATGGCATGTTAACGCATAAGTATTATACCCAATCAGATATAGATAATGCACCTTTGAGTGGGGCCGTTTATGGCAATCTGGAAATGCAATGGAGAACGCAGAATGACAATCAATCCGATAATTATTTTTATTCTTCGGGAGAGGATCTGTCAGGGCAATTTATCTACGACAATACCCAAACCCTGGTACCGCTTATCTATACTACTGATAAAATCATCAAACATCCGATTTCCAACCCGTACGGAAGTCGCTTTTATTTTGAGGTAATTAAGGACGACGGAACAAGATATATTTTTGATAAGCAGGAATCAACTTTGTACGACGGAGAATATTATGCTTCTTCGTGGTGGCTTTCACAAATAATATCGGCCGACGGAGCAGATGTGATCACCTTTGAGTATCAGCAGGACCCCAATTTTTATGCTGACAGGCAGATATCTCATTCATGGACCTTTGGCGTCAACAGCGCTAATTTAGGAGAAACAGGCCTTTCCACGGGCTCCTACCAAACGAATACTTACTCATTACTGCTTACAAAAATTAATTTTAATAACGGCTATCTTCTTTTTAATTATAGCAACGACCGGCAGGACCTACGCGACAACAGGCTTACCTCAATCAGCCTGTATTCAACAGGCAATTCAACGCCTTTGAAAAAGTTCCAGCTTGACCAGTCTTATTTTAATTCAGGATTTAACGACAACAAATTCAACAAGCGGTTAAAGCTGGATGGAGTTGAAACATTCGACGGCAATAACAATCGACTGGATGGATATAGTTTCTCTTACAACCTTGATAATATATTACCGCCATACATTGATGCTACACAAAATGTATATCAATATGGTGTATACGCAATTGATTTCTGGGGATATTTCAACGGACAATATAATAATCCTCATCTTATTCCGAATTTACCTGCACCGCGCGCTTCAGCCAACAGAACCCCTGACCCTACATATGCAAAAGCGTGCATACTCACCGGAATTACCTATCCAACAGGTGGGCATACTGCTTTCGATTATGAGCCGAACCTTACCTCTGAAGGCCATATTGGGGGCGGACTGAGAATTCACAGCATTACTTCACAAGCCGATGCCGGTTCATCTCCGATAACGAAGCGATATGTATATGGTAGTAACATGTTAGTTGGATATACGGATAACTATGACAGCTATAGCTATCTCCAGGACATGCAAAATGTTGGTGTGTCTGACATCGGCTGTACAGTTTGGCGGAATAATTCAACGATCTATATGGAGAACCCCGTTGTTCCCCTGGTGAACCATAACGGCAGTTCGGCAATTTACCAGACCGTGGCGGAATATACTGATGGAGCCCCGAATAACAGCCTGAAAACGCTGTATACTTATCAGTCAGAGCTGGACAAAATTTATCCTGTGGTATGTCCAAGGTACCTGAATCAATATTTTATGGATCGTTCGTGGCGAAAGGGCCAGTTGGAAAGCACAAGCTACTACAAAAGAAATGATGACGGATCGTATAATATGGTTAAATCAATCAACTACGTGTATAGCGACTACTATCCAAGAACGGTTATTGCAGGAACATTTGTGGATCCCACACTTACTCCGGCGCGAGCTAGTTGTATTTTTGATGGCTATCCCGCCAATACGCCCTGGACTCATTTGTTTTATTACTTCGATATGCTCGTGGAAGTAGGTATAAAAAAAATGACAAAACAGATCGTTACCGAATTTCAGGATAATAATCCCAATAATTCACTTTCATACACGCAAAACTATACATATGGTTCTTCTTATCATTTGTATCCGACGGCTATTGATTTTACCAACAGCAAGGGCGACAAAAGTTCTGCTGTTTTAAAATACCCTAATGATTTTGCCGGCACGCCTGTGTACGATGCTTTGATTGCCAGGAATACCCTTTCACCTGTTGTTCAACAGCTAAAGTATAAGAATGACAATACATTCCTTGAATCAACCTTGACCAATTATAAAGATTGGGGCAATAATATTCTGGCTCCCGAAACAGTGCAAACACAGGAATTGAGCAACCAGCCATTAACAAGGCTTCGTTACAGTGCTTACGATGCGAAAGGCAATATACTTTCCGTTGCTAAAGAAGGTGATGCAACAACCACTTATATATGGGGATATAATAATGCCTACCCAACCGCTAAGATTCTTAATGCTGCAGTTAAAGATGTTTATTATACTTCTTTTGAAGATGGGAGCGGCAATAGTGCCGATGGTGACAGCAAAACAGGCAGAAAAAGTATTACCGGTGGTTTACAGGTTTCTTTATCTGGTTTAACCAATGGAACTTATCTGCTTACATACTGGCAGAAGTCGGGTAATGTATGGAATTTTCAATCAGCGAATGTAACAGTTACAAACGGAAGCTATTCCATTAACCTTGGCGGTCAGTTAGATGAAGTGCGGTTTTATCCGGTCAGCGCCCAGATAACCACATACACCTATGATCCGTTAATTGGTATGACAAGCCTGGGCGATGTCAATGGCCTGGTTACTTATTTTGAGTATGATAACTTTGGTCGCCTGATAAGAACAAGAGATAATGACAGAAACATTATCAAACAGTTCGATTATCAGTATCAGACGGCCGTAGGCAATTTTAATACACCTCAAAGCGGTACGTTTACTAAAATGGGGTGCCCTATCAATTATGCGGGTACACCGGTTACCTATATTGTGCCTATGGGGGCATATACATCAGCCGTTAATGTGGATGATGCCAATCAAAAGGCGATAAACGATGTGAACACAAACGGGCAGGCGTATGCTAACGCACATGGCTCCTGTGTACCTACTAATCTTTTCAAAAACGAAACCAAGTGGGGTGTATTTACACGACAGGGTTGCGACCCGGGTTATATTGGAACACAGGTTATTTATACTGTAATAGCAGGCACTTATACTGCCACTACCAGTCAGGCCGATGTCGATGCAAAGGCGCAGGCCGATGTGGATAATAACGGTCAGGCTTATGCAAACATACATGGAAGCTGCATACTACCTGTTGTAAACGTAACTTGCACAAATTTTACTTCGCAACCGTTTCATGCCACCTATACAAACGTTTCTACCGGCACAGTCTATACCTTTAATATAGCAGGCAACACTTCCGGCGCTGCCCTGGGGCAAATACCTTTTGGCACATATAATATTACTATAGCGGCTAACGGAGGCAGCGGCCTGTACGACTTCAATCTTCACAGTTACTCCGCTGCTGGGGTAAACACAATGACTGCAACTGGACTGGTTTTTAACTGCGACTGCGGAGATATTCAAATAGATACCCATTAAACTACTGACTATGAAAAAAAATAAAGTCGTTAAACAAGCGCTTTTTAAATATACGGGAAAGATCTACGCACTTTTAGTGATCTGTGTGCTGTTTACTTGTTTTGGTATGGCGCAAACCACTTACGTGGTTAATTCCGTTCGCACGTGGAGTTCAACTGCTCCGGAAACTGATCCTGCCAATCTTATCAACCGGCCTTTACAGGATGTTAAACAATCCACCGGTTATTTCGATGGTTTGGGCCGGCCTGTGCAAACTGTATTAAAGCAAGGTTCCCTGGCTACGGGCACAAACCCTGTAGATATGGTAACACCGGTAGTATATGATGCGTACGGGCGCGAAGTATATAAATACCTGCCCTTTGGGTCAACGGCTACCGATGGAACCCAAAACAACGGAAATTTCAAACTGAGCCCCCTTAACCAACAGGCAGCTTTTTACAGCACTCAATTATCCGGGCAGAGTGGAGATGCAGGTTACGCTTATAATAAAACCAACTATCAAAACTCCACTCTTAACAGAGTAGTATCGACATATGCGCCTGGCGCAAATTGGGTTGGTACCGAAAGCAATACTGATCCTGCTACCCGGCACGGCGTTCAAACCAATTACTGGGTAAATACAGTCAACGATGATGTTAAAAAATTTACAGTTACAGATGTAGCTAATGGCTGGGGTACATATTCTATTGCATCAGGCGTTTATAATGCAGGCACATTATTTAAAAAGGTGACCGTTGATGAAAGAGGGAACCAGTTGATAGAATTTAAAGATCTGGATGGGCAGGTAATTTTAAGGAAGGTTCAATTAACTGCTACTCCCGATGATGGCACCGGTACCGCCTATACAAACTGGCTTTGCACTTATTATATCTACGATGACTTAAATCGCCTGCGCTGTGTAATTCAGCCACAGGGTGTGATTCAACTGATACAAAGTGGTTGGGATATGACTGCATTTAACAATAACAGCAATCATATTTTATATGAGCAATGTTTCAGGTATGAATATGACGACCGTAACCGGATGGTGATGAAAAAAGTACCCGGCGCCGACGAGGTGTATATGATATACGACATTCGTGACCGAATGGTATTTGCCCAGGATGCGAATCTGCGTGCACAGGGTCAGTGGCTGACTACCTTGTATGATGCATTGAACAGACCGGTAATAACAGGTTTATTGACCTACAATGTTCAGCGAAGCGATTTGCAACAAGTTGTTACAACACAAACCACTTCAATTCCGCCTCCTCCGGGTGTGCTGGCTGACCTTTCTCTTCCCGATCCTTCTCACAGTGGCACCTATGATGGCACCTATCAGGCACTGAATAGTATTACAATGAACGACGGTTTTGTAACTACTGATGGCGCGGACTTTACTGCCGAAATAGTTGGCGGACAGGGTGATCAGGCGGTAGTAGATGGCGAGAGTGTTAACAAAAGTCCACTTCCTTCGGGTGCACCATTTATGGTATTAACAAATACTTACTACGACGACTATAATGGCATCGCTGCATACGGTTCTCAATACAACAGCAAAGACAATAGTTATGATGGTTATTTTAATGCGGCTTCCAACGGTAGCTGGCCTTATCCTCAGGCCATTTCACAAAGTGCAGCTACCCGTGGTTTGGTAACCGGTACAAAAGCCAAAGTGCTTACTACCAGCGGTAATCAGTATCTGTACAGTGCGCATTTTTATGATGACAGAGGCCGTGTGATACAAATCAAAAACAGTAATATCAGCGGTGGTCTGGACATAATTACCACACAATATAGCTTCTCTGGCAAGCCATTGATGACAGTACAAAAGCAGGAAATGGCCAATGTCCAAACTAATCTGGTGCTCAGTAAGCTGACTTACGACTATCTCGACAGACTGGTTAAAACTGAAAAAAAGATCAGTAACAGCCTCATTAATGGTGGAAATCTGCCTTCTGCCTGGACTACTATCAGTGAAATGAAATACGATGGTCTGGGACAATTAAAAAACAAGGCCCTTGGTAAACAAAAGGATGCAAGCGGCAACTATACTGTTGATGCCATCGAGAACCTTGGCTATGATTATAATATTCGTGGCTGGATGTTGGGAATCAATAAAGGTTATTTAGGAAGCGGCAGCGCTACTTCTTCTTATTTTGGCATGGAGCTGAACTACGATAAAGACGGTTATGCGCCTAATGGCAGCAAACAGTATAATGGCAATATCGGAGCCACGGTTTGGCGCACTCAGGGAGACGGTGTTCAACGGCAATACCAGTATGGTTACGATAATGCGAACCGACTGATGAAAGGCGATTTTACACAATTGGATGCAGGAGGCTGGAGTAGCAGCAATGTTGATTTCAGTGTGAAAATCGGTGATGGTAACAACCCCTTATCTGCCTATGATGCCAATGGCAATATTCAACGAATGCAGCAGTGGGGCCTGAAAACAGATGGCAGTGGCAGTACCCAGATAGATGACCTTCGTTATTTGTATTTTAATAACGGGAATAAGCTGCAATCAGTAAGCGATTTAATTACGGCAAATTACAAACTCGGCGATTTTACCGATAAGAATATCAGTGGTAATGATTATGGGTACGATAAAAACGGTAACCTGGTATCTGATCTTAATAAAAGCATCATCGGCAGCACAGGTACCGATATTACCACCGGAGGAGCTATCAGTTATAATTTCCTGAACCTGCCACAACAGGTACTAGTGAATGGCAAGGGAACCATCAGTTATATATACGATGCCGCAGGCAACAAACTGCAGAAGATTACTTCTGAAGCAGGTGCTACAGTACCATACAATAATGGCAGCTATACTTCAGACATTACCACTACTATCACCTACGAGTCGGGGTTTGTTTATGAAAGCAAAGCATACAATAACAGTGCGCTATCAGCACTACAGTATACCAACAAGTTGCAGTTCGCAGGTCAGGAAGAAGGCAGAATAAGGGCATTGTACGCGAATACTGCTACTCCTTCTACGCCTACCGGCATGGCGTATGATTACTCTATAAAAGATCACCTTGGCAACGTACGCATGGTATTGACTGATGAGCAAAAGCAGGATATTTACCCGGCAGCTACTTTAGAGGGTAGTCTTAGCAATGCTACAGATGCTGTTCATACAGAAAACCAGTTTTATAACATAGACGCGAGCAAAATAGCAGATAAAAGCGAGGCCACAGGTATAACAGATTATATAAATAAAAACGGGGGTAGTAATCCCCAGGATCCGCCTGTTAATAATAACCCATACAGTAATGTTACAGCCAATAGCCAGAAATTATATAAGCTGATCGCCGACAACGGTGTCGGCGTAACAGGACTTGGCATGACGCTTAAGGTAATGAGTGGTGACCGGATAGATATTTATGGTAAGTCGTATTATTTTAATAATAATACAAACAGTACCAATTACAACGTACCGGTACTTGACTTACTAACCGGCATGCTGGGTGCACCCACCGGAGCTACGGCTACCAAAGCAACTACAGCCCAGGCGTTGAGCAGTGTAACGGATGTATATAACGGTGTCAATG
>Ga0207674_10010931_pt1 | contig 10217 bp, 10 predicted proteins | sample KBSCornC72_FD_184303 | JGI IMG/M metagenome (GOLD analysis project Ga0207674, IMG submission 184303) | Corn rhizosphere microbial communities from Kellogg Biological Station, Michigan, USA - KBS Corn C7-2 (SPAdes) (version 2) | ecosystem: Host-associated > Plants > Roots > Rhizosphere > Soil ...
GTCGTTCGGCAGGTAGCCGTCGATGCAGTCCCGCCAGCCGGATTGACGTCGCGAAGCGCACCTTCCTGCGCAGTCACCGTGCCGCCGCCGTTCGCCTTCACATATTGATAGCTGGGATCAACGGTGAGGACGAGGCCGTCGGCCAACGTGAATCGCGAAGATCCGCGGACGCTGCCGGTGTTGGAGGGGTTATAGCGGCGGTCGAACTCGGTACCGCAACTCACTTCATCGGAATTGGGCGCTGGAGCGGGTGAATCAGCAAGGCCGGGCCGCGCCGGCGCGGTCGTACACGGGAAGTTGATGTTGTAGAAACGCTCGTCGGCGTTCCGCGGATAGCGGTTCTGTGAGTTGGGGCCGACGATGCGCGGCGCCGAGTTGGTCGCGCTCTGCGTAAGGTCCGTACGCAGCGGCAGCGAGCCGAAGAAGTTGTTGCGGTTCTCGTTGTAGTTGCCCGCGACCGAGACGAAGTCGCCGTTGTTGCCGATCGTCTGGTAGACCCGCGCGTTGAACTGGCGCTTATCTTCCTTGCCGTAGCCGTTGTACGGAACGTCGTACTTCTGGCGCGACGCCGAGAGGAAAATGCGGGTTCCCCACGGGCCGATCTCGCCCGTGTTGATGAGGCCGAATACGCGCCACATGTTCCAGTCACCAAGAGATCCGACGAAGCGCACGCCCGGCTTCACGCTGGGAATGATCGTCCGGTAGTTGACGGTGCCGCCGACCGCGGAGGCCGTCGGCGAGTCGACGTCGGTCGAGCCCAGGCTGACGTTCACCTGCTCGATCAGCTCGGGGTCGAGCTGCTGGTTCGAGTAGATCGCATAGTTGCCGGTATCGTTGAGCGGAATGCCGTCGAAGGTGAGGCTGATTCGGCTGGCATCGAAGCCGCGGATGACGAGCGTGCCGCCCGAGGTCCCGTAGGCGTCGTTGTTCTGGAAGCTGACGCCCGGGATCAGGTTGATCGTGTCGAGAATCGATTGGCCCGGGGTCGAGCGGGAGATGATCTCCTGCGTCAGGACGACCTTGGACTTGGGCGTGTCGGGCGTCTGGACGCCGCCGACATTCCTGGACTTGGTGCCGGTAATGACGATCGCTTGCTTTTCGAAATCGACCGAACCGGTGGACTGGGCATAGGCTACCGACGGCAGCAATGCCGTCGTGCACAAAAGCACGATTTTCTTCACGGAAAACTCCCCCGCCAAAAACGACGAATCTGTTGTGGAACCCCTTGGCCGCTATTAGCCGATTAAGGCTCGGGTGTTACAGCCGTCGGCGCCGCGTTAACGAATCCTCGGCAACCGTTGCAGATATGCCACGGTCTAACCCAGGTTAGGCGTCGAGACGGCGGCCGAGCCCCACGAAAAGATAGACCAGCGGCGGCACGAGGACCGCCGACAGCACGGCCTTGGCGAGCATTTGCCCAAGCAGCAATTCGCCGATCGGGAACACGCCGTAGAAGGCGATGGTGATGAAGATGAGCGTGTCGACGATCTGGCTGAGGACGCTGGCGATCGCCGCGCGCAGCCACAGGAAGGCGGCACCTTCGCGCGCCTTCAGCCGGCTGAAGATGGTGACGTTGAGGAAGGTCGAGACGCCGTAGGCGCAAATGCCGCCGATCCAGATTCGCGGCGTCCCGCCCATCACGGTGTTGAACGAATTGAGGCGCGCCGGGTCCATCTGCGGCGAGGGCGGCAGCGCCAGTACGAAAAGGCTCAGCAGCAGCGACATGATGAGCGGTATGAACCCGATCAGCACCAGCCGATTTGCGATTGGCCTGCCGTGAAGCTCGGCGACCGAGCTCGAGGTCACGACCAGCAACAGGAAGGCGAAAATGCCGGCTTCGACGGCAAGCGGCCCGAGCGCCACCTGCTTGTTGCCGAGCACGCCGGCGATGCACACCATGCCCCCGTAAAAGATGGCAAGTGCGAAAAGCGAAAGGGGAATGGCTCGTGGCTGGTCGCGATCATCATTGCTCATGGGCGCAGATGCGTAACGAGTCAGACGCAGCACGCAACCGCCGTTGACCGCCGCGCGGACGGGCGGCTAGCCACGCGCGCCGTGACTTCCTCTTCCCTCGACATCGTGGCGATCGGCGATGCGATCGTCGACGTCATCGCGACGACCGACGATTCGTTCATTGATCGGCACAGGCTGCCGAGAGGCGGCATGCAGCTGCTGAGTGCCGAGCAGGCCGACGAGCTTTATGCGGCGATGGGTCCCGCGCGCGAGATCAGCGGCGGCTCGGCTGCGAACAGCATGGCTGGCGCCGCGGCGCTGGGGCTCGACGTCGCCTTCGTCGGCCAGGTCGCGGACGACCAGTTGGGCGCGATCTTCGCACACGACATGCAATCGCTCGGCGTGCGCTTCGAAACGCCAGCGCTTCAGCCGCCGCCACCGACCGGCCGCTGCCTGATCCTCGTCACGCCGGATGCGCAGCGGACGATGAACACCTGTCCGGGCGCGAGCCATGAGCTCACTCCCGCGGCGCTCGATCCCGACGTCATTCGTTCGGCAAGCGTGACCTTCCTGGAAGGCTACTTGTGGGGCCCCGAACGGCCGCGCGGGGCGATGCTCGAGGCGGCGCGGATCGCGCATGGTGCCGGCCGGACGGTCGCGTTCACTTTGTCCGAAAGCCTGTGCATCGGCGACCGCCGCGAGGGCGTGCTCGGGATGATTGAAGCGGGCACGGTCGACATTCTGTTCGGCAACGAGGACGAGGTGCGGCATCTCACGGGCTGCGACGGCCTGCCGCAGTGCATCGGAAGCTTGTCCGGCAAGGTGAGCACCCTGGTGATCACGCGCGGCGCCCACGGCGCGATCGCGGTCGAAAGGGACTATCTGGTCGAAGTGCCCGCTGCTCCCGTGACCCACGTCGTCGACACGACCGGGGCTGGCGACCTGTTCGCCGCTGGGTTCCTCGCCGCGCGCTGCCGGGGGAAGCCGCTCAAGGCGTGCCTCGAGACCGGCTCGATTGCCGCGGCCGAAGTGATTTCGCATTTCGGTGCACGGCCTGAAGCGGACCTCAAGGAACTCGCCGGGCTATGAACAACGTTCAGCGCCTCGCCGTCTATTGCGGCTCGGCGGGGGGCAGCCGTCCCGAATTTGCAGAGGCCGCGTGTGCGACAGCGGCGGCGATGGTCGGGCGCGGAGTCGACCTGGTTTACGGCGGAGGGCGCCTCGGCCTGATGGGCCTGATCGCCGACAGCGTCCTTGGTGCGGGCGGACGCGCCTACGGCGTGATCCCGACGGCACTCGTCAATCTCGAGGTCGCGCATACCGGCCTCACCGAGCTCCACCGCGTCGAGACGATGCACGAGCGCAAGGCCAAGATGACCGACCTCGCCGACGCCTTTCTCGCGCTTCCCGGCGGCGTCGGAACGCTCGACGAACTGTTCGAGGCGTGGAGCTGGAACGCGCTCGGGTACCATAAGAAACCGTTCTGCCTGTTGAACGTCGACGGCTTCTGGGACGGGATGATCGCTTTCATCGACCATGCGACGGCAAGCGGTTTTCTGTCCGCGCAGCGGCGCAGTCAGCTGCTCGTCGCCTCGACTCCAGAGGAAGCGCTGGAATTGCTGGACGAAGCCGCCGCAGCCGCTACGCAGGGCATGGTCTGGTAATTCGCGCCTCGGGGGAGGGGCTTTCAATGTTCGATCGTAATCCGGCGGTCAGCAGATCGCTTGGCGAGATGCTGATGCCCATTGCTGGCATCATTGCGGTTTTGTTGATTGCCTATTTGGTCTCGACGAATCGCAGGGCAATTCGACTGCGGGTGGTCGGCTCTGCCTTCGCGCTCCAGGCCTTCATCGCATGGCTGGTGCTGTGGACGAACTGGGGCCGCGCCGCGATCCTAACGCTTTCAGCCGGGGTTGCGAACCTCCTCGCTTATGCCGGCAAGGGAACGGAGTTCCTGTTCGGTCCGTCCGACAAGAATCCCCTCGCCAACACCTTCGCCATCGCCGCTCTGCCGGTGATCATCTTCTTCGCGAGCCTCGTCGCGATCCTCTATTATCTCGGAATCATGCAGCGGATCGTCCGCTGGGTCGGGGGAGCGATCGGCTGGGTCACGGGCATCAGCCGCGTCGAATCCTTGAGCGCCGCCGCGAACATCTTCGTCGGTCAGTCCGAATCGCCGCTGGTCGTGAGGCCCTATCTCGCCGCGCTTCCGCCGTCGCGCCTCTTCACCGTGATGTGCGTCGGAATGGCGGGCGTCGCCGGCACGATCCTCGCCGCTTACGCGAGCCTGCTCGGCGCGAGCTATTTGCCGTACCTCCTCGCCGCCGCCTTCATGTCCGCGCCCGGCGGAATCCTCATGGCCAAGATGATCATGCCGGACGATCCTGCGGACAGCGACAAGGTCGAGGACGAGAAGGTCGATGTCGCCGAGACCTTCGAGGAGGGCATGCAGCCCGCCAACATTATCATGGCCGCGGCGCAGGGCGCGCAGACCGGCGTCAAGCTGGCGGTCGCGGTCGGCGCGATGGTGCTTGCCTTCGTCGCGCTGGTCGCGCTCGCCAACGGCATCCTCGGCGGCATCGGCCATTGGTTCGGAATGCAGGACCTGAGCTTCCAGAAGCTCATCGGTTACGTCTTCCAGCCGGTCATGTTCCTGATCGGGGTGCCGTGGCGCGAGGCCGGGACTGCCGGCGGGCTGTTCGGGACCAAGCTCGTCTTGAACGAGTTCGTCGCCTTCATCGACCTCGGCCAGATGGACGCCGCGACGCTCAGTTTGCGCAGTCGGCAGATCGTCACCTTCGCCCTGTGCGGGTTTGCCAATTTCAGCTCGATCGCCATCCAGATGGCGGTGACTGGCGGCCTCGCACCCAACCAGCGGCCGGTGATCGCCAGGCTCGGCATCCGCGCGCTGCTCGCCGGAAGCCTCGCCAATCTGATGAGCGCGGCGCTTGCGTCGCTGATGCTGCCCTGAACGTCACCCTGAACTCGTTTCAGGGTCCATTTTCGAGACTCGCTCAGCCCTCGTTTGAAATGGATGCTGAAACAAGTTCAGCATGACGGTAAGAGAGAACCATGGCTACGATCACCGCTGACAATATCGCGTCCGTTTCGCTGAAGGACGCAACGCAAGACCCCGACGGCTTCGCTCAGAAGCTGGGCAGGAGCTTCGAGGAATATGGCTTTGCGATCATCGCGGACCACGGCATTCCCGACGCGCTGATCCACCGCGCCGAGGAGAAAGCGAAAGCCTTCTTCGCGCTGCCCGAGGAAGTGAAACGCAAATATCTGATCCCCGGCGGCGGCGGGGCGCGCGGCTATACGCCGTTCGGGATCGAAACTGCGAAAGGCCACAAGGCGCACGACCTCAAGGAATTCTGGCACGTCGGCCGCGACCTGCCGCCCGGACATCGCTTCCGCGATCACATGCCGGACAATCTCTGGCCGTCCGAGGTGCCCGGCTTCAAGGACACGTTCCTCGAGCTGTTCGCGACCTTCGACGCCACGGGCCTCAAGGTGCTGAAGGCGATCGCGCGCTACCTGAAGATCGACGAGTATTATTTCGAGGACGCGGTCCGCGATGGCAATTCGGTGCTCCGAGCGCTCCATTATCCGCCGCAGACCGAGCCGACCGGCGAGCATATCCGCGCCGGCGCGCACGAGGACATCAACGCCATCACCTTGCTGCTCGGGGCCGAGGAAGCGGGGCTGGAGCTCTTGACCCGCGACGGCCGCTGGATCCCGGTTTCACCGAGGCCCGGCGAGCTGGTGATCAACATCGGCGACATGCTGCAGCGGCTGACCAACGGGAAGCTCCGCTCGACCACCCACCGCGTCGTCAACCCGACCCCCGACCGCGCCACCAAGGCGCGCTACTCGATGCCCTTCTTCCTGCATTTCCGGTCGGACTTCTTGATCGAGGCACTGCCCGAGACGGTGCCGGCGGGCGAGCAGCCAAAGTGGCCGCCGATCACCGCCAACGACTACCTCCAGGAGCGGTTGCGCGAGATCAAGCTGGTTTGAGCGCTACTGCATTGGCGTTGTGAAGAGCGCGACAGCGTAAGCAGCCCATGCAACCACGGCCACCAAGAACAGGCGCTTCAAATTGCGAATCCGCCTGTTCAGTTCTTCATCGCCAAGGCTTTTGTATTTGCCACCCCGAGTGAAGCGCCAAAGTCCATTGTACGGGAAGATCGAAGATTTTTCGATCTGCAAGAAGGTGTCTGGGTGGCAATCAATGAGTCTGTCGCGAACCTGCTTGAGGAACCAGAACTGGCCCAAGCAGCACGCAAAGAACACAGCGAATGGAATAAGGATCACTGGCGGCATTATCCGACATCCTTCAAATTCGCCGGACCAAACCCGAACGGGATCAGCTCTGCGATCCGATGCCGCTCGACGCCTGAGCCGTCGCCGCTGCCGCAGATGATCTCGACGTCGCGGCCACTGAGTTGGGCGGCTTCGAGGATCGCCTGGCGGCAGCCGCCGCAGGGCGTGCAGACGGTGGCGTCGCTGCCGCCGCTGACGGCGATGCGCGCGACCTTGTCGAGGCCGAACTTGTGCTGCGCCGCGGTGAGCGCGCTCTGCTCGGCGCACAGCCCAAGCCGGTAGCAGGCGTTCTCCATGTTGGCGCCGGTCACCACCTCGCCATCGACGGACTCGATCGAGCAGCCGACGTGGAAGTTCGAATAAGGCGCATAGGCGCGTCCCGCCGCCGCGCGCGCGAGGTCGAGCAATTGTTCATCCGTCATGCTCTTGTCTTTAGCTACGGCAATTAGGAAAAGCACGGCGCTCGGATTCGCAGGACGTCACCCTGAACTCGTTTCAGGGTCCATTCCTCCATCCGCTGCGGGGTTCATCGAAATGGATGCTGAAACAAGTTCAGCATGACGGAAGTGTGCAGCTCATGAGTTCTCGACATCTTTTCATTCTCGCCGCCGCCGCCGCCCTGATCCCATCGCCGGCACTCGCCTGGGGCAAGACCGGGCACCGCGTCGTCGCGGCGATCGCGGACACTGAGCTCTCCGGCCTCGCCCGTGCAAACGTCGAGCAAATCCTGGGCTATGGCGAGAGCCTCGACGAAGCTGCGACGTGGCCCGACGACATGCGCGCCGACCCCTCGCCCTTCTGGCAGAGGCAGGCGAGCCCGTGGCACTACGTGACCCTGAACGGCCTCACCTACGATCATGCGCCGCGCGAGGGTGACGCGCTTCAGGCGCTCGCGAAGTTCAGTGCGGTGCTGAAGGACCCGAATGCCAGCCGCGCCGACAAGCAGACGGCGCTCCGATTCGTGGTTCACCTGGTCGGCGACATCCACCAGCCGCTCCACGCCGGCAAATGCTGCGACAAGGGCGGCAACGACGTGAAGGTGACCTGGTTCGGGAAGCCCACGAATCTCCACGCGGCGTGGGATTCGGCGCTGGTCGACGAGGAACAGCTGTCCTTCACCGAGCTCGCCGCCAGGCTCGAGCGCCACATCACGCCTGCTGACGTCGTCGCCTGGTGGGACGTCAACCCGCGCGACTGGATCAGCGAGAGCGCGCAGATCCGCGACACCCTCTATCCGACCGCGGCCGACATGCCGAAGCCGGTCAAGGGCAAGAAGGTGAAGAAGGGGACGCCGGTCGTTCCCGACCTCAGTTACTCCTACGTCTATCGCTTCACACCGGTGATGGAACGGCGACTGGAGCAGGGGGGCGTCCGGCTCGCGGCCTATCTGAACACGTTGTTCGCCGACACCTTGCGCTCGCCTGCGAAATAATCAGGCGCTTGCCTCGCGAGTTCGGCGCGATAATGTTCGTGCCGCTCGGGTAACGTTTTCGCGGAGTATGCCCGTGCGCGTCAGTATATTGTTCGCTTCACTTCTTCTCGCCGTCCCTGTTTCCGCCCAGCAGCATCAGCTCGATACGCTCAGTCCCGCGCAGGCCATCAGCCAGGCCGCGGCTGCTTCGCCGCGCTACGTCCGCGCTGTCGTCCAGTTCAAGGTTGAGAGCGCCGCCAAGGCGCGCGGCGGCTATTATCTCGACAGCGAGAAGGACTTCCATTCGCCGCAGAACCTCGGCGTCGTGATCCGCCCTTCGGCAATGCCCGAGCTCACCAAGAAGTACGGCGACGACTTAAAGGCTGCCCTCGTCGGCAAGACCGTCAAGATCATCGGCCAGGTGAAGCGCCGGGCCATAGGCGGCGCGCGCGGCACTGCCACCGCGACGGAGGTCGAGGTCACCCACGCCGGGCAGATCCTGTCGGTGAGCTAACGCAAACATTCCGTCATGCTGAACTCGTTTCAGCATCCATTTCGGAGACGGGCGGCGTACTTCATTGAAATGGACCTGAACCAAGTTCAGGGTGACGGGGCGTCCTCCTAGCGCAGCGGCGGTTCGTCGAAGCTGCGGAGCTTGCGGCTGTGGAGGCCCTCGCCTTCGCGCTGCAGCAGGTTCAGCGCCTCTATGCCGATGCGCAGGTGTTGGCTGACCGCGCGCTCGTAAAAGGCGTTGGCCTGTCCGGGCAGCTTGAGCTCGCCGTGGAGCGGCTTGTCCGACACGCATAGCAAGGTGCCGTAGGGCACCCGGAAGCGGTAGCCCTGCGCGGCCACGGTTGCCGATTCCATGTCGATCGCGACCGCCCGGCTCTGGTTGAAGCGCAGCGCGCTTGCCGCATAGCGCAGCTCCCAGTTGCGGTCGTCGGTAGTGACCACCGTTCCGGTGCGCAGCCGCCGCTTGACGCTGTCCTCGTCCTCGTCGGTGATTGTGGTGGTCGCATCGAAAAGCGCGTTCTGCACCTCGGCGATCGCCGGAAGCGGCACCTCGGGCGGCAGCATGTCGTCGAGGACATGGTCGTCGCGCAGGTAGGCATGGGCGAGGACGTAATCGCCGATCGTCTGGCTCGGCCTCAAGCCGCCGCAATGACCGATCATCAGCCACACTTCGGGGCGAAGCACCGCGACATGATCGCAAACCGTCTTCGCGTTCGATGGCCCGACGCCGATGTTGACGAGCGTGATGCCGGTCCGCCCTTCGGCCATCAGGTGGTATGCGGGCATCTGGTGCCGCCGCCACTGTCCGGCGGCGATCTGCGCTTCGGCGTCGGTCAGCTCGCCCGGCTCGAAGGTCGCCCCCGGCACCGACAGCGCCGTAAAGCGCGAATCCTTGCGCCGTAGCGTGTCGATCGCGACGGCGACGAACTCGTCGACGTAGCGGACATAGTTGGTGAACAGCACGAACTGCTGGAAATGCTCGGGCGGAGTCCCCGTGTAGTGGCGCAAGCGCGCGAGGCTGAAGTCGGTTCTCGGCCCATCGAACAAAGCGAGCGGGCGAGGCTCGCCGGGTGCGCTCTCCCAGACGCCGTCCGCAATCTCGTCGCCGAGGTGCACCAGCTCGTTCGAAGGGAAGAATCGCGACAGCTCGGACGTGCCGATATCGCCGACCTGGATCCCGCTGTTCTCGATCACATAGGCGTAGGGGATCTCGCTGCCTGAGCGGCCGACCGTGATGCTGACGTCATAGTCGCGGGCGAGGTGCTCGAGCTGGTCGACGAGATACTCGCGGAACAGTTCGGGCCGCGCGATGCTGGTCGCATAGGTGCCCGGCTGGTTGAGGCGGGCGAAGGCGCGCGGAGGCGCGGCGGCGGGCCCCTTGCCCGAATAGTCGATCCTGAGCTCGGGATAGGCGAACGCGCCCTTCTTGCGCGTACGGGCGTCGGGCGGGGTGCGGTCCTCGATGTAGCGTGCGAGCGCCTGGCGCAGGTTCGCGACCGATTCGTCGTAGATCGACCCGAGCTGGTCGACGATCGCGTGGGCGTTGGACGGACGTTTCATGGCCCGAACTAGGCGAGGGAACGGCGGTGAGGCAAGTGTCGCTGGAGTGCGCCGCTCGCTCAAGCTCGCGATCGCGCTGCTCGTCAGTTCCCCGGACTGACTGCGCTGCGCGATGGTGCCAGGAGAGGACTCGCGTTCAACTCCTAAGCACCTGCCTTGACGATAATATTTGAACCTGAATGTACAAAAGGCCCCCGTAAGGGCCCCCATCGACCGCGTCCATTTGTCTGGAATGCGGACATTGTATCGTTGGATACAGCAGAATAGCCTCACGGGGCGGGTGGATCGTTCTTAGCCGCCAACGCGGGAGAGTAAGTAGCTTCGGCCGATGAGCAAGCTCAAGATCCCAACGACAGACGAGCTGCTTCAAGCCACAATGCGCGGGGAGCAGCCGGACTGGAGGGGCCAGTCAATCGACGGGTCGCTCCTCAGCGGTGCCATTCGAACTTGGGCT
>Ga0207674_10010934_pt1 | contig 10216 bp, 4 predicted proteins | sample KBSCornC72_FD_184303 | JGI IMG/M metagenome (GOLD analysis project Ga0207674, IMG submission 184303) | Corn rhizosphere microbial communities from Kellogg Biological Station, Michigan, USA - KBS Corn C7-2 (SPAdes) (version 2) | ecosystem: Host-associated > Plants > Roots > Rhizosphere > Soil ...
TCGCCCAGCAAGAACAGCTCGGTGGGCGAGGGCGCCAGGCGCCGCAGCTTCATGCACACCGACGCCAGCCCGGCGTTCAGGGTGGGCACGGGCGCGAAGGGTTCGCGCAGATCCGTCTCCACCGCCGTGATTTCCGTCGCGTTCATGGTGCGGAAGATCAGGATCTGCCCGCCCAGGAAGATCAGTGCGTTCTCCGGCAGGGGCACCTCGCCGGTGATGGGCCGGCCGTTGACGTACGTGCCGTTGGTGCTGTGCTGATCCTCGATGGTGTAGCCGCTCAGCATCATCCGCTTGATGCGGGCGTGGAAGCTGGAGACGGTCTTGTCGCTGAGGGTCAGCGCCGTCGAACCGTGCAGCGTCGGCGGCCGCCGTCCGATGGTCAGGCCGTTTCCGACCAGCACCAGGCGCCCGTGGTTGAAGGAGCCCAGCTGCCCCGGGCCGCCCACCACCGCCAGGGTGCCCACCCGCCCCGCGTCGCGCTCGACCCGGCGGCGGGGAATGGTCTCGCTAATCTCGTCGCGTTCGTTCACTGAAGGGTGCTTCGTTCGTTATCAAAGCGGTTTGTCATTAGGTCTAAGGACCTTTAACGGTATACCGTTTTACCCGCCGTGAAAAACCGCGCCGACGCGGGCGATGACCCCGACGACGACATTTCGCAGCATTCGCCCGACCCGTCGTCGTCGCTGCCCGACGAGCCGTCGCTGACGGGCGGCGGGGCGGGTGACGACGGCGATTCCACGGCCGTGGCCGGGGTGGCACGCCTGCGTGACGCCGCGCCCATCGTGCCCGGCACCGTGCTGGCCGAGCGCTACCAGATCGAGCGCCAGCTGGGCGAGGGGGGCAGCGGCACGGTTTACCGGGCCTGGGATCGCATGCTGGGCGAAGCGATCGCGATCAAGGTGCTGCACCCGCAGCGCGCGCGCGAGCGCAGCTGGATCAAGCGGCTGGCGCGCGAGGTGAAGGTGGCGCGGCTGATCCGTCACCCGAACGTGTGCCGCATGTTCGAGCTGGGGCACGCGGACGGGCACTGGTTCGTGACCATCGAGCTAGCGACCGCCGGCTCGCTGCGCGATCGGCTGCGCGGTCCGAAGACCGCGGCTGCCCAGGCAGAGGCGGGCGCGCGCGAGGCGCCGGCCCGGCCGCTGGCGGAGCGCATCGCCGATCTACGCCAGGTGTGCGCGGGCCTGGGCGCCATCCACGCCATCGGAATCACCCACCGCGACGTGACGCCCCAGAACGTGCTGGTGATGGCGGACGGCCGTCTGGTGCTGACGGACTTCGGCCTGGCCATCGAGCGGGACGACAAGACGACGGTGATGGGCGGAACGCCCGCGTACATGCCGCCCGAGGCGGCGCGCGGCGAGCGTTCGGATCAGCGCTCGGACGTCTTCCAGCTGGGGATGATCATGCACGAGGTGCTGACCGGCGTGCGTCCCAAGTGGACCGCCGACGGCAGTCGTCTGGCGCTGGTCGAACCGCCGCCCAACGCCTCTGCCGCCGAGCTGGAGCTGGCGCGCCTGATCGCCGCGTGCGTGGACGTGGACCCGGCACGCCGCCCGCCCACGGCGCTGGCGGTGGCGGGACGCCTGGCCGCCGCCGAGGCGGCGCGCGAGGCGGCGTTCCCGCTGCGCGTGCTGGGTCGGGTGGCCCGCTTCGCCCGCGCCCACGCCCTGCTGATGAAGGTGGCCGCCGGCGTGCTGGCGCTGGCCCTGGTGGCGGGCCTGGCCCAGCGGCTGGCGCGCCCGCCGCTGTGCGAGGGGGGCCCCGCCCAGATGGCCGGGGTGTGGGACGCCCGCCGGGCCGAGGCCGTGCGCCGCGCCTTCACGGCCACGGGCAAGAGCTACGCGGGGGACGCGTTCACCCACGTGCGTGACGCGCTGGATGCGTTCGCGCGCGACTGGATCCACATGTACACCGACGCCTGTCAGGCCACGCAGCTGCGCGGCGAGCAGTCGGCCGAGGTGCTGGACCTGCGCATGGCCTGCCTGAAGGAGCGGTCGCAGGATCTGCGCGCGCTGACGGATCTGCTGTCCTCGCCCGACGGCGAGGTGGTGGCCCGCGCCGTCAACGCAGCGACGGGGCTGCCGCCGGTCTCGCTGTGCGCCGACGTGCGCACCCTGCGCGCCGTCGTGCCGGTGCCGGCCAACCCCGAGACGCGGCAGAAGGTCGAGGCGCTGCGCCAGCGCATCGCCGACCTGAAGGCGCTTTACATCTCGGCGCGCTACATCGACGGCGCCGCGCGCCTGGGCAATCTGGTCCCCCAGACACGCGCCCTCGGCTACGAGCCGCTGCTGGCGGAGGCGCTGCAGATCGACGGCGCGCTGGCCAAGTGGACGCGCCCCCACGACGAGGCGACGCGCGTGCTGAACGAGGCGATGCTGCACGCCGAGGCCTCACGCCACGACCGGGTGCTGGCGGAGACCGCCGTCGACGAGGCGGGACTGTTCGCGTTGAATCGGCGCTTCAAGGAGCTGGACGAGTTCGTGCCGCGGGCGCGCGCCACCGTGGCCCGCCTGGGCGGCGACGCCCGGCTGGAGAGCTGGATCGACACCGCTGTCGCGGACACCTACGAGAACCGGGGTCGGTACGCCGAGGCGCTGGCGCTCGACCGGCGCGCGCTGAACCTCAAGATTCAGGCGCTGGGCCCGGATCACTGGGACGTCGCCCTGTCGCGCGGCAATGTCGCGGTCCAGCTTCATCGCCTGGGCCGTGACGCCGAGGCGCTGGTCGAAAATGAGAAGGCGATCGATTCGCTGCAACGGGCGTTCGGCTCTGCGCACCTGGATCTGGCGTTACACCTGTCGAGCCGCGGCGAGATCCACCTGTCTCTACATCAGCCGGTGGCAGCCGCTGCGGACTTCACGCGCGCCCTGGCCATCTGGCAGGACGAGCTGCCGTCCGGTCATCTGTACCTCAGCTACGCGCTGACCGGCCTGGGCCGGGCCCGTCTGGCCACCGGCGCGCCGGCGGCCGCCATCGCTCCGCTGGAGCAGGCGCTGGCGATCCGCGAGGCCGCCAACGCCGACGCCGAGACGCGCGCCGAGACGATGTTCGCGCTGGCGCAGGCCCTGTGGCGCACGGAGCGCGACCGGCCCCGGGCCCTGCGCCTGGCCGAGAAGGCGCGCGATCTCTTGCCCGCCGACGCCGCCGAGCGCCGCCTGATCGTGGCCGCCTTGGTCCAATGGCGGACCGAGGCTGACTGACCGCGCGCCTCGCGCGCGCTCACGTCTGCGGCGCCAGCGCCTCGGCGTTCTTGCGCACGGCGCGCGTGTGCGGGTGCTCGGGACCGAGCGCGCTGGTGAAGATGGTCAGGGCGCGCTTCAGCAGCTGGTGCGCCTCCTGGCGGGCGCCGCGGTCGTCGAGCAGCATGGCCAGGTTGTTCATGGTCAGCGCCAGATCGAAGTGCTGCGCCGGCAGGCGCGCCTCGCGGATGGCCAGAGCGCGGCGGTACGAGGCCAGCGCTTCGTCCAGCCGGCCCTGCGCGTGCTGTACCGAGCCCAGCGCGGCCAGCGAGGACGCCACCTCCAGGCTCTGCGGCCCCAGATGGGCCTCGAACGTGGCCAGGGACGACGCGTACGCCTGCTCCGCCTCGGTCAGGCGACCCAAGCCCTCCAGCAGCGCGCCCCAGGCTTCCCGATCCGCGGCGGTCATGGGGTGATCCGCTCCAAGGAGCCGCTCGCGCAGCTCGACGGCGCGGCGCGCGAGCGGCTCACCGGCCGCCAGCTCTCCCCGCGCGTGACACAGCCCGCCCAGGTTGTGCAGCACCGTCGCCTCGGCCTCCACGTCACGCAGCGCGGTGACCAGCGACAGCGCACGCTGGTAGAGCGGCTCGGCCTCGTCATACCGACCCTGAAACTTGTGGATCATACCCAGGACGTTCAGCGCCTCGGCCACCAGGTGATCGCCCTGGGGAAACGCTGCCTCGGCGCGAGCCAGGGCGCGCCGGGCCAGCGTCTCGGCATCGCCCAGCCGCCCGGCGGCGCGCACCACCCCGGCCAGCGCCAGCTGGCCGCTGATCAACAACCGGCGCAGCTCGTCCGCCACCACCGTCGCGTCGTCTTCGGCCAGGCCATCCGGATCGTGTCGGGGGCGCCTCGCCGGTTCCAGGATCCCGGTCAGGATGGCCACGGCACGCTTCAACACCGCCTCGGCCTCCGCCAGCCGGTCCAGCCGATCCAGCAAGCGCCCGTGCTCGATCAGCGCGTTCGCCAGGTCCGCGCTCTGCGGGCCGTCGATCTCTTCCAGGATCGACGCAGCCTCGCGGCAGGCCCGTTCCCCCTGCTGATAACGGCCTTCCGCGCGCGCGGCGATCGCCTCCTCGTGTAGCGCCACAGCGCGCGCCGCCGGATCTGCCCGCCTCGCCATGGGGGCGATTCTAGCGGAGGCGGGCGCTGGGGGCGGCGGCAGGCCTTTGGTAGATTGGACCCTGGATGTCGTTGCCGTCGCGCCGCCGTTTCTGGGCGCCCGAGGTCGTGCAGACGTCGGCGATGGACTGCGGCCCGGCCGCGTTGAAGTGTGTGCTCGAGGGATTCGGGACGCCCGTCAGCTATGGGCGGCTGCGCGAGGCCTGCCAGACCTCGGTGGACGGCACCTCGATCGACGCGCTGGAGGAGATCGCGCTGGCGCTGGGACTGGACGCCGCGCAGCTGCTGCTGCCTGCCGAGCACGCGCTGTCGGCGGCGACGCTGCCGGCGATCGCGGTGCTGCGCATGCCCAGCGGGCTGACCCATTTCGTGGTGCTGTGGCGGCGCTGCGGTCCCTGGCTGCAGGTCATGGACCCTGCCCGCGGCCGCCGCTGGGTTCGCGCCAGGGCCTTCGCCCGCGAGCTGTACATGCACACGCACACGATCGACGCCGAGGCGTTCCAGTCGTTCGTCGCCGACCCCGCCTTCACGACGGTCGTGCGCGCCCGCTTCGTCGCCGTCGGAGGCACCGTGGCGGGACGGCTGTTCGATCGGGAGCTGGCAGCGGCCGCCGGCGTGGAAGCGCGCGTGGTGCCACGTCTCGATGGTGCGGCGCGGGCGGCCGAGCTGCTGGTCGACGGGGATCTCTTGCGTCGGGGCGCACCTGCCGCCGCCCTGCTGCGGGCGCTGCTGGCCGCGCCGCCGCAGGCGTTCGATCTGGCCGCGGAGAACGCCTGCGCGCGCCCGGTGCCCGACGGCGTCGCCTTCCGCGGCGCCGTGATCATCCAGGTCGCCGGCCGGGCCGCTCCGGACGCGGCGCGCCCTCCGCTGCCGCTGGAGCTGGCCGCCGCCCTCGCCGGCGACGGCGACCAGAACGCAAACGAGGACGGCGGTCGCGGGGTCGGGACGGCAGGCGGCGAGCGGGCGTTCGCCCGGGCCGCACGGGCCCTGCCGGCGCTGGCCTGGCGCCGCCGCGCCTGGTTTTGCCTGCCAGCCCTCGGCCTGCTGGTGGCGCTGGGGCTGGGCGAGGTGGTGCTGTCGCGCCCCCTGCTGGCGGGCGGTGCCGCGCCCCCCCTTCGCGCGGCGCTGGCGCTGCTGGCGGTGATGGTGGCGGCGATGCTGACCGAGATTCCGCTGCTGGCGAGCGCGCGCGCCCTGGGGCGAACGCTGGACGTGGGCCTGAGGCGCGCCTTCTTTCGCAAGCTGCCGCGCCTGGGCGATCGCTACTTTGCCAGCCGCCCCATCTCGGACATGGCCGAGCGCGCGCACCTGCTGCACCGCGTGCGCCTGTTTCCCGCGCTGGCGTTGCAGCTGGCGCGCACGCTGGGCGAGGTGGCGCTGGCCTGCGCCGCCATCGTCTGGCTGTATCCGGCGGGCGCACCCTTCGCGCTGGCGGCGCTGCTGGCCACGGGCGTCATTCCCGCGGTGACCATGCCGCTGGTCGCCGAGCGCGATCTGCGGCGGCGCACGCACGCCGGATCGCTGCTGCGTTTCTATCTGGACGGGCTGCTGGGGCTGACGGCCGTTCGCACCCACGGCGCCGGCCCGGCGCTGGCGCGCGAGCACGAGGAACGCCTGCGCGAATGGAGTCGCGCCGGTCGTGACGTGGTGTCCACGGCAGTGCGCATCGAGGCGGTCACGATGCTGCTCACCGTGGCGGCGGCGACGGCGCTGGTGGGCGGGTTCCTGCGCACGCCCCAGGCCGGCGCGGGGGCCGCCTTCCTGTTGCTGTTCCTGTCGCTGCGGATCCCGGCCCAGGCGGCGGCCATTGCCGGGCTGTGGCGGCAGCTTCCCGAGCATCGCAACGTGACGCTGCGGCTCCTCGAACCGCTGGGGGCGCCGGATGACGGGGCAGATCCCGGTCCAGCGGACGGGGGCGTGATGCAGCAGGGAACTGTCACCGCGCCCGCCGCGCTGTCGTTCACGGATGTGACGGTGGAGGTGGCCGGGCACGTCGTCCTGCAAGACGTCTCGCTGGAGATCGCGGCCGGCGAGCACGTCGCGATCGTCGGGCCCTCGGGCGCGGGGAAGTCCACCCTGGTCGGCCTCCTGCTGGGTTTTCATCGGGCGCGCGCGGGGGATGTCCGCGTCGACGGCCTGCCGCTGCGCCACGATGCGCTGGCCCGGCTGCACGCCGCCACGGTGTGGGTCGAGCCGACCGTGCAGCTGTGGAACCGCTCGCTGGCGGAAAATGTCGCGTTCGGCGCGGAACCGGCGGCGGAGGAAGTAGCAAGCGCGCGGCTGCAGCGGGCGCTGGCCGACGCCGAGCTGACCGACCTGGTCGACCGGCTGCCCGCGGGCGCCGCGACGGCGCTGGGCGAGGGGGGCGGTCTGCTCTCCGGCGGCGAAGGCCAGCGCGTCCGCTTCGCGCGCGGCCTGGCGCGGCTGGCCGCGCCGCGACTGGTGCTGCTGGACGAACCATTCCGGGGGCTGGATCGTGAGGCCCGGCGGGGGCTGCTGGCGCGGGCGCGGGCACGCTGGGCGCAGTCGACGATGGTCGTGGTGACCCACGATCTGGAGCACACACAGGACTTCCCGCGCGTGCTGGTGGTCGACGGCGGTCGCGTCGTCGAGGACGGCGCCCCGGGCGTGCTGGCCGCTCGCCCCGACTCCGTTTACCGCCGGCTGCTCGACGCGGAGGCGCGGGTGCGTGCCTCGCGGTGGGCGGCGCCGTTCTGGCGGCGCTTGACCGTGCGGGACGGCCGCCTCGGCGAGCAGCCCGCCAGTGGGGCGACGCCAGGATGATCGACGGAGCCGCGCCCCTCATCGACCGTTCACTGGCATCGCTGGCGTGGGCCCCGGCGCGCGCCGCCGACGCCGTACAGGCGCTCGCAGGTCGCGTCGCAACGGGGCGGGCGACCGCTGGCGTGCCGGCGCTCGGCGGCGCCGCCGACGCCACGCAAGCGCTGGCGGAGGGCGCGGCCCCCATCCCGACCGCCAGCACCACGACGTCGCCGTCGGAGCAGGAGCATGCGGCGATCGCCGACCTGGCGAGCGACCTGGGCCTGGACGCGGAGGCGCGCGATCTGGTGGGCCGCATCCCGGTCCGGGACCAGCTGCAGCAGGCACTGGCACTGGGCCATTTGCTGATCCGCTTGCCTGCCGCCGCCGGTGGCGGCTGGCTCGCCTTGCGACGCCCCCGCGGCACGTCGGTCCAGGTGGTGGGGCCGGACGGGTCGCGCCACGTGGCGCTGCGCGCGATAGAGGACGCCTGCTGGGCGGGCGAGGAGCAGCGGACCGACGGGCCGCTGGCGATGGCGCGCCTGACGCTCGAGCCGGTGCTGTCCCCACCTGGCCGCAGCGTGGCGGCGGCGCGCCTGTTGCTGGGCCCGCGCCTGGCGCGCAGCGTGCTGGCCGAAGCGTGGCTGTTGCGCGCGCCCGCCTCCACGCTACGACAGCAGCTGGGCCGGGTCCGCGCTGGCAGGCGCGCCGCCGTGATCGCGGGCGTCTATCTGGCCGAGATGCTGGTCTTCATCGAGATCTGGCGATCGGTCGGCCAGCGCGCGCTGGCGGGCGACGCGAGCTCGCAGGCGAAGCTGTTCGCGCTGCTGGCCCTGTGGGCGGCCTTGCAGCTGGGTGCCGCCCGGGCGCTGCGACGCCTGGCGCTCGACGCGGGCGCGGTGGTGCGCACCTGGCTGCTACGGGGGGCGCTGCACCTCGAACCGGAAGCGCTGCGCGAGGCCGGCGTGGGGCAGCTGCTGGGGCGGGCCCTGGATGCCGAGGCGCTGGACACCCTGGCGCTGGGCGGCGGCGCCGAGGCGATGGCCGGACTGTTCGAGCTGGTGTTCGGGGGCGCCGTGCTGGCGGTGGGCCTGGTTCCGGGCGTCACGGTCGGTGTGCTGGTCGCGTCTCTGGTGGCGCTGGGGCTGACGGTGCGGGGGCAGGCGCGACGGCACGCGGGGTGGTCGCAGCTGCGGCGCGCCCTGACGCACGACCTGGTCGAGCGCATGGCAGGGCACCGCACCATGCTGGTGCAGGATCATCCGGCGCGCCGCGCGGCCGACGACGATCGGGCGCTGGCCGGGTATGAAGCGCTGACCCGCGGGCTCGATCGCGTCGCCACCTGGGTCGAGGTGGGGCTGCCCCGTTCGTTCCTGCTGGCCTGCTTGACGGTCGTGGGGCTCGGGCTGGCGGCGGGGAAGACGGCGGCGACCGCGGCCCCGATGGCGCTGGTGGCGACCGCGCTCGGCGGCGCCTGGCTCGCCTACTCGGGGCTGCGCCGTCTGGGGATGGCGGCGGGGGAGCTGATCGCGGCACGGGAAGCCTGGCAGCGGGTGCGGCCGCTCGTGGCGACCGAGGCGCCGGTGTCACCGGGATCGGCGGCGTTCGTCCCCTCGTCCGTCGCCTCAGCGCCTTCCGTCGTCGCAACTCCCGTCATCCCATCGCCCTTCGTCCCATCGCCCTTCGTCCCACCTACCTTCGTGCCGCCGCGCGAGCCCGCGCCCGTCGTGGAGGCGCGCGACCTCCAGTTCCGCTACTCCAACCGGCCGCGGCCCCAGCTGGAAGGCGCTTCGCTCGCCGTCGCCGCGGGTGACCGGGTGCTGATCGGCGGCCCCTCGGGCGCGGGCAAATCGACGCTGGCAGCCTTGCTGACCGGCCTGAGGCAGCCCACGGCCGGTCACCTGCTGCTGCTGGGGCGCGACCAGGCGTCCCTGGGGCTGGCGCGCTGGCGACGCGCCATCGGCGCCGTGCCCCAGTTCCACGAGAACCACGTGTTCGGCGCCGATCTGCTGTTCAATCTGTTGCTGGGCCGGCGCTGGCCCCCGCGCGCCGAGGACGTCGCCCTGGCGGAGGCGGTCTGTCGCGAGCTGGGCCTGGGGCCGTTGCTCGCGCGCATGCCGGCGGGCCTGCAACAGGCGGTGGGTGAGACGGGCTGGCAGCTGTCGCACGGCGAGCGCAGCCGTCTGTTCGTGGCGCGCTCGCTGCTTCAGCTGTTGCAGGCGCGGGTGCTGGACGAGAGCTTCGCCGCGCTGGATCCCGAGACGCTGGACGAGGTGATGGGCGCGGTGCTGCGCCGTCCCGAGGCGTTGCTGGTCATCGCGCACCCGTGACGGGCCGGGGCGCCGCGGACAGCTGGGGCGTGATGGCTGGTGACGCCGCCAGCGCGGCGGACAGGCGGTCAATCTCCGCGGGACCAAGCGTGGTCGACGGCACCCGGGCAACGTCACCAGCGGCAGCCCCGGGTTCTTCTGCAGCGAGGCCAGCACCGCCTCGGCCGTGCGGCGCTGCGCGCGCTGCCCCGCCGCCAGCGCCACCGTCCGCGCCAGCCGCTCGTCGTCGGGAACGTTGCGCAGGAGATCCAGCGCCGACGACAGGGGCTCGCCGGTGAGGCGCGCGGGTGGGACGGCGTTCACGATCACGGGACCAAGCGGAATTTGCAGCGTGCCGCGCGCGACGGTGGCCAGCTCGACGGTCTCGCCGGCGGGCAGCTCCTCGGGCCGGGTGACGATCACCAGCGCCGTGCGCACGGGATCCGACAGCAGATCGGACATGGTGCGCGCGTCGCGCGCCAGCGGTCCGGCGGGGACCGCGTCGAGGATGGCGCGGGGGATCTTCAGCATCGCGGTGGCGTGGCCGCTGGCTGGCCCATCCAGGATGACCAGGTCGTAGACCCAGCGTCGGGCCGCCCCCTTGGACTCCTCGGTGGTGTGCCACCATGCCTTGCCCAGCATGGCGTACGCGTCCAGGCCCGGGATGGCCGACAGAAAGCCGCGCACCACGCGGTTGTCGAACAGCGCGCGGTACACCGTCTCGTAGCGCAGCACCATCAGCGCGTATTGATGCAGCGACTCGCGCGGCGTCATGTTCACGGC
>Ga0207674_10010935_pt1 | contig 10215 bp, 5 predicted proteins | sample KBSCornC72_FD_184303 | JGI IMG/M metagenome (GOLD analysis project Ga0207674, IMG submission 184303) | Corn rhizosphere microbial communities from Kellogg Biological Station, Michigan, USA - KBS Corn C7-2 (SPAdes) (version 2) | ecosystem: Host-associated > Plants > Roots > Rhizosphere > Soil ...
TTGGCCTGCTTCTCCAACAGATTCTGCCGGGTGACCAGTATGCCCTGACCGTACGGGCACCCTTCGGCTCAGGCGCGGGTCCCTGTGTCCTGCTCGACCTTCGAAGCGGAGAGCAGCGAACTCTCCTCGACCTGGCCATGGTCGAGGCCAGGTATACCAGTGGCAACCTGATCTACGTCCAGCCCAACGGCACCCTGTGGGCAGTCCCCTTCCACGCTCCCAACGGCGTCGTCTCCGGAGGGGCGGTGCAACTCGCCGACAATGTCACCAACAGCGGTAATGCGAGTGCTCAGCTCGCGGTTGCTCCGAACGGTTTGGTTGCCTACATCCCGGAAGAGCCGCGAACTCTGGTCTTCGCCGACCGAAATGGGAGCTTCCGTCCCGTGGTTGACGGAAGGCAAAGCTTCCACGCCCCGCAGTTCTCCCCCGACGGCCGCCGGATCAGCGTGGACTTCACCTCGGGCGAAGGGCGGGACGTCTGGGTGCTCTCGCTCGATCAGCGAACGCTCTCTCGGGCCACGTTTGTCCGGGACGGGCATGACGCAGTCTGGTCGCCCGACGGCCAGACGATTCTCTTCACCTCCTTTGCCAAAGGAGTGTTTGGCCTGATGCGCACGAGGCCAGGCAGCACCACGCCGCCCGAGTCCCTGCTTGCTTCTGCTCACCTCGGCTACACCGGGAAGTGGCTACCGGACGGGCACACCCTGGTGACCACAGGAATCGAGCTCGAGCCTGGCTCGGGCAACGACATCGTCGAGGTGGAAAATGATGGCCGCGGGCCCATCAAACCGCTTCAGGTGAACCCGTTCATAACCAGATATGCGGCACCTTCTCCGGATGGCCGTTGGCTGGCCTTTGCGTCCGACCAGTCGGGAGCTCAACAGGTCTATGTGGGCGCGATGTCCGGCGAGGGCGACTTGGTGCAAATGTCGCAGTCTGGAGGATCGGAGCCGATCTGGTCCCCGGATGGGAAGGAGCTGTTCTACCGGGGGCTCATTGCTGGTCGGGTCGAGTTGACCGTTGCAGAGGTACGAACAACGCCGAGGTTCGAGATCGTCTCCCAGAAGCGTCTCTTCGATTTGGAGGACATACTCGGCGCAACTCCTCACGCGAATTACGATATCTCGCCCGATGGGAAGACCTTCGTGATGGTTCGGCGGAGCCCGGCCACCCGGATCGTAGTGATTCAGAATCTCCCCGAGATGGTTCGCCGGCTACGGAGCACGGGCTCCCAGTAGCGGCACTGCAGAGACACAGAGGGCACAGAGGATCCGAAAAAACTTTACCGCTGAGCACGCGGAGAACGCGGAACACGCGGAAAGGTGTAAGAAAGTCCGATTGGTATTTAGGAGGACGTAGGCGCTCCAAGGTTTCCGGAATTCAACACGAAGACACAAAGAACACGAAGTACTGCAACTCGACCCATTTCTGCGTCATCCGCGTGCTCCGCGTTCTCAGCGGTAAGCAGTTAGGCCGTCTCGGCCCACACCGCTAAGTGCAAGCTGCAACAGATGTTAATCCCCCTAGTAAAACCCGCTCCGGGGGACCAGATTTCTCCGCCCAATGACTCTCCACCAGTATCCCGATTCGCCGGTTTTCTACCGGAAGCTCACCCGGCGCTATCCCCTCATCACCAGGGGAGAAGGCTGCTGGCTGATCGATGAAGATGGGAAGCGCTATCTCGACGGGTCCGGCGGTGCCTTCGTCGCCAACATCGGTCACGGGGTCCGGGAAATCGGCGCCGCCATGGCGGAGCAGGCGTCGAAGATTGCCTACCTGAACGGCACCGCGTTCACCAGCCAACCGGTAGAGGAACTCGCGGCGGAGCTCTCCGCGCTCGCTCCCGGCGACCTGAAGAAGGTCTACTTTCTCTCCAGTGGCTCCGAGGCCGTCGAAGCCGCCCTCAAGCTGGCCCGCCAATACTGGGTGGAAACCGGCAAGCCGTCGAAACACAAAATCATCGCGCTGTTCCCTGCATATCACGGCAATACGCTCCTCGCGCTGTCGGCGTCCGCCCGGGAGCACTACAAGGCCTACTACCGTGAATGGCTGGTGGACGTCGTGCGGATTCCTGCGCCCTACAGCTACAGGTGTGAGTGTGGAGGACTGAGGACTGAGGCGAAAGCCGGGATTCCCGCATGTCCGATATGCAGTGGCTCGGTGCTGGAGGATGCAATCCTGCGCTCCGGACCGGAGAACGTAGCTGCCTTTATTGCCGAACCAGTTGGCGGAAGCTCGACCGGAGCGTCGGTTCCTGCGCCGGGATATTTCCGCCGGGTTCGCGAGATCTGCGACAAATACAAGGTGCTGTTCATTGCCGATGAGGTCCTGTCGGGGGCCGGTCGCACCGGAACCTGGTCCGCGATCGAGCCGTACGGCGTGATACCGGACATCCAGGTGTTGGGGAAGGGGATCACCGGCGGCTACGCGCCGCTCTCGGCGGTTCTCGCTCCGACCCGGCTGCTCGATCCGATCGCGAAGGGCTCCGGCAGCCTGCTTCATGCCCAGACCTTTTCGCATCACGCGGTGCTCTGCGCGACGGGACTCGCCGCGGTGCGCTACATCAAGAGGAACGGCCTGATGGAGCGGTGTGGCGAGATGGGACGCAGCTTTCATAGAAAGCTGGAGCAACTGCGCGACCTGCCGCATGTTGGAGACGTTCGTGGCAAAGGTCTCCTCGCCGGCATCGAGTTCGTGGAGGACAAGGGCAGCCGCGCTGCCTTTCCTCGGAAGCAAAAATTCGCCGAGCGATTTGCCGATGCTGCTTTGGAGGAAGGGCTGATGGTTTGGCCCAACGTAGGACAGGCCAACGGTACCGACGGAGACCTGGCACTGCTGGCGCCGCCGTTTGTGATATCAGAGGATGAGATTGATGAATTAGTGCGACGGTTCGCTGGCGCACTGCAGAGAGTCACAGGGAGTCCTCAGGTAGTAGGTAGTAGGGAGTAGGGAGTAGGGCGCTTCTCGGGATCACGCCCTACACCCTACCACCTACTCCCCACTCCCTCTTTCGGATTCCCGCATCACGGTCAGGAGAAACACCATGACTGCCACCGCACCCCAACAGAAAGTCACCTACACCAGCACCAACGTGGACCTCACCGCCTTCCACAAGGCGTATGACGACGCGTTGGCGGCGGTTCGAGCCGCGGCGGGCAGGAGTTATCCGCTCTACATCAACGGCAAGCCGGTGGAATCGCCGGGACAGGAACCGATCGTAGACGTCTCGCCGATCGATACCGGTCTCGTCCTGGGCCGCTTCGCGTGTGCCACGGCCGAGCACGTCGATCAGGCGGTGAAGGCTGCGCATACCGCGCAGAAGGCGTGGGCCAGGCGGCCGTGGCAGGAACGGGTGGCGATCCTCCGGAAGGCAGCCGAGCTGATCAGGGAGCGGAAGTTCGATCTCGCGGCGGTGATGAGCCTCGAGGTCGGCAAGTCCCGCTTCGAGGCGATGGGAGACGCCGAAGAGTCCGCCGACCTGATCGAGTACTACGCACTCCAGGTCGAGGAGACCGACGGCTTCACCCGTCCGATGGCGAAGATGACTCCGGTCGAAAAGAACACCGAGATGCTCCGGCCCTACGGCGTCTTCGTGTGCATCGCACCGTTCAACTTCCCGCTGGCGCTCTCGACTGGCATGTCATCGGCGGCCTTGCTGGCCGGGAATGCAGTGGTGTACAAGCCGGCCGAGGACACTCCGTGGACCGGACTCAAGCTGTACGAGGTGTATCGCGACGCCGGCGTGCCCGCCGGTGTGTTCAACTTCGTCAGCGGTCACGGCCGCGAGATCGGCGATCCGCTCTGGCAGCATCCCCTGACCGATGGCGTCGTGTTCACCGGCTCCAAAGAAGTCGGCATGCGGATCCACCACGGCATCAGCCAGAAGTGGGTCAAGCCCTGCCTGATGGAGCTCGGCGGCAAGAACGCGGTGATCGTGATGGATTCGGCCGATCTCGACGCCGCTGCCGAAGGGGTAATGAAGTCCGCGTTCGGCCTTCAGAACCAGAAGTGCAGCGCGACTAGCCGAGTCTATGTGCACCGCGCGGTGGCCCAGCCGTTCCTCGCCAAACTGCTGGAGCGCACCAAGGCGATGGTCATGGGAGACGTATCGCAGAAGGACGTGTACTTCGGCCCGGTGATCAACGCAAAGGCGGTCAACCGGTGGCAGGGCGCGGTGGACCAGGCGAAGGAAGAAGGCAAGATCCTGACCGGTGGCGAGCGGCTCAAAGGCGGCGTGTTCGACAACGGCCACTTCGTGGCGCCCACTGTCGCCGCCCTTCCACTCAAGAGCTCGCTCTTTTTCGAGGAGCTGTTCGTCCCGTTCCTCGCCATCGGTGAGGTCGGGAGCCTCGATGAAGCCTTGGCCGAGGCGAACAAGGCGGAGTATGGCCTGACCGCGGGGTTTTTCAGCCAGAAGAAGGAAGAGATCGATCGCTTCTTCGAGGAGATCGAGGCCGGTGTCTGCTACGTGAACAAGCGGACCGGTGCCACCACTGGAGCCTGGCCCGGCGCTCAGGCCTTCTGTGGCTGGAAGGGATCCGGCTCGTCAGGGAAGGGAGGCTGCGGGCCCTGGTATGTGCAGCAGTTTGCCCGGGAACAGAGCCGGACGGTGATCGAGGGATAGGGATGTGAGGATGTGAGGATGTTTGGATGTTTGGATGTTGGGATGTGGGTTGCAACCGATACATCCTCACATCCAAACATCCCCATATCCAAACATCCTCACATTCACACATCCTCACATCCAAACATCCTGGACGCTGGGTCGGTAAGCGCACCGTGAGCAAATAGATGACCGGAGCCAGTAGGCTCACCGGCGAGCGAATCGTCGCGGTTGACATCATCCGCGGCCTCGTGATGGTACTGATGGCGATCGACCACGTGCGGGTCTACTCCGGGCTCCCACCCGGAGGGCCTACACCGGGCATCTTCTTCACCCGATGGATCACTCACTTTTGCGCTCCGGCCTTCGTATTTCTGGCCGGGACCAGTGCATTTCTACTGGGGAGAAGGCTCGAACGCCCCGCGCTCTCGCGCTTTCTTCTGATCCGCGGGGTCTGGCTCATCCTGCTCGAGCTCACCGTCATCCGAATCAGCTGGACCTTCAATTTCGATTTCGCTCATTACCTGCTGGCGGGTGTGATCTGGGCCATCGGCTGGTCCATGATAGTGCTTGCCGGGCTCGTGCGGTTGCCGCTAGCCGCGATCGCGGCGCTCGGAGCTCTGGTCGTGGCGGGGCACAACCTGCTGGATCCGGTGGTCGCCAACCTGAACCCGGAAGGGCCGCCTCCGTTCTGGCTCTGGCAGGTGCTCTACCTGGGTGGCGAGGTCCAACTGGGCGCGGGTGGGCCGCCCCTTGTCATTCTCTATGTCTTGATCCCATGGGTCGCAGTGATGGCGCTGGGTTATGCGTTCGGAGCAGTGCTGGGGTGGGAGCCCGAGCGGCGTCGCCGGACTTGTTACGCACTCGGCCTGGGTGCAATCGCGGCGTTCCTGATCCTGCGGGGATTCAATCTCTACGGAGATCCCCGGCGCTGGGAAGGTTCCCGGATGCCAGCACCAATCTCCTTCCTGAACACGACGAAGTATCCGGCTTCGCTCCAGTTTCTGCTCATGACTCTGGGCCCCACGATCGCTGCGATTCCGCTGCTCGAGCATGCCCGGGGTAAAGTCGCCGACTTTTTCGCGGTCTTCGGAAGGGTGCCACTCTTCTATTACCTGCTTCACATCCCTCTCATCCACGCACTGGCCTGCGGGGTGTCCCTGATCCGCGAAGGCCAGGTGAACCCCTGGCTCTTCACCAATCATCCAATGCGCCCCGGAGATCCGCCCGACGGGTACATGTGGAATCTGGGCCTGCTTTATCTGGTGTTCGCGATCGCGGTGGGCGTGCTGTATTTGCCTTGTCGGTGGTTTGCGGGGCTAAAGGCGAGATCGAGGGCGGGGTGGATGTCGTATTTGTGAGGTTAGACGGTTAGACGGCCGGACGGTCAAGGGTTCCGTTCATAAAGAAGGCCTCCACAACGCAGGGGGGCCTTCTCTTGTCAGAGGAACTCTTGACCGTCCGGCCGTCTAACCGTCCACTCGCCGAGCCGCTTGCCGCCGAGCCGCCGAGCAGCCTAGAAAATGAACCCAACCCCACCCCAGAAGGTGTAGCGCTCCTCACTCCAGGTGAGCGTGAAGAGTCCCATGAAGCTCTTGTCCGGCAGCGCGGCCCACATCCCTCCACCGATACCGTAGTGCCAGACGTCGGAATTTTCTCCCGATAGGAACACTCGGCCCACGTCCGCGATACCCTGAATGCCCATGTCCCACACCATGACGAACGGTATGGTGCCGACGCGGAGCTTGGTGTCGAGGTTGGTGTACAGGGAGGCGTCGCCGGCATACCGCTGCTTCGAGTAGCCCCGCACGGTCCGGGAGCCGCCCAGGAACGCGGCCTCGTGCACCGGGTATTTCCCCCAGACATACATGCCCGATTGGCGGATGCCGATAGTGAGCGCCGGGGTTGGGGTAATGTAGGTCGCCGCCGATGCGTCTACGGTGCCGAACGCTTCCTCGGCACTCCATAGCCCGGGATAGAAACTGGCTCCCGCCTTGAGCAGTACGCCGCGCGTGGCGAAGCGCCATGAGTCACGGGTGTCGTGCGTGACGGAACCCTGAACCCCCACCTGGCCGAATCCATCGGTCCCGTAGGGGTGGTCCTGCGCGATGAAGGTATTCGCCTCGAGATCGGTGGAGACGTACTTGAGGGTGGGCCCCAGCCTCACCTTGCTCTTGGCTGCGAGGGGGAACACGATCGATGGGTACACCAGAAAGAGCCACTGGCCGGTGTTGTAGAAGTCGTCATTGCTGATTCGCGTCGTCTCGTTGCCGTACCCGAAGAACTTGAGGACCTCCACCGCCGATGCCTCGGCATCGACCAGGAAGTATGAGCTCTTGCCTTTGCGCCGAAACTCGCCCATGAAGTCCACGTCGAAGGCGCCCGGAGCGGTGGCATAGGCGGCACGGACCCTGATTTTCGACTTGTAGGGCTCGTAGCCATAGTCATAGGAGGTCAGCACCGGGCCGCCGCCGATGAAAAGGCCGAGATCGGAGTTCAGATCAAGCCAGGGTGAGAAGGAGACATGGGTTCGCTTGAGCGGCGGCGACTCCGCGACCACCGTGTCGGTAAACGAAGGCGGCAGGAGTGGATCCTTCTCGCGCTTGACCTTGCCCGGTGTGTCGATCTTGACGTCGGCCGCGTCGTGCACGGTCACCCGGCCGCTCCCGCTTGAGTCTACCACGACATCGCCCGGCCCCCCGCCAATCACCAGCCTGGGTCCCTTGTCTCCAGTGCCGCGGACAAGGACACGATCCGCGCCCCCAAACAGGTAGAGCCGGACCTCGTCGGTCTGCTTCGGATCGAAGCGTGCCTGGAATCGCGGCCCAGCGTCCACCTCAAGCATCCCATCGGCGTCCCGTACCGCTGTTACCGTGTCGTCACCATGGGAGCCATACACGTCGGCCTGGCTCATCACGATGCGATAGTATCGCTCCGCCGCCTCCGGCAGGTGATCCCTCCTGACCTTCAACTCGTGAGCCAGCTTTTCACCTTCCACCTCGTAGTAGGCGCGCGGCATCCGGCTCACCGCGTCCTCGATCACCGCATCGGTCATCTGGTCGCGCAGCGCGCTGGCCGTCGCGACGTAGGCTGCTCGCTCCAGGGGTGGAAGGAGCCGGCGGTCGAGGGTCCGCTCCCTCGCCGTGACCGCAAGGCGGGTGTCGTACTCCTTGCTGAACGTGGCGAAATTCGGCACTTGCTGTCCCGCGAGCCCCGCGACTAGCCCGTCGAGCCGAAGGAACGCGAAATCCCGAGGTCGTGGATCCGGCTTCCAGGCTCCGGTGGAGTCACGACGCCAGAGCCACTCCTGCGGGAGCGGGTCCCAACTGCCGAGAAACACGTCGAAGATCCGCTCTCGCAGGTAAGCCTTCCGGTCTACGGTTGCCGGCTTCGTCGACTGGATACGCTCGATCAGCTCGCTCGAGGGAATGGCCGAGTCGGCGACACCGGCTGTGGTACGGAAGGCCGTGATGATGCCAGGAGTCAAGAATCCGACGGTGCCGCTGAACCGGGTGCCGAACTGGTCGAGGCTCGGGTCCTGGGGGAGGACGCCAAGCCGCGGAGTAGGCAGAGGGCCCAGTCCTGCCGCAGCGGCAAGAGTTGGGATCACGAAAGGCGCTCCCGGATGCCGGCCGCTTTGTAGATCCTGAGTCAGCCCGGTTGCGAAGTCGTTCCGCATGCCGCGGGGGAGCAGGTGGCCCAGATCGCCGGCTATCTGATGGTACGTGTAGAGCGAGCCGTCGGCGCCCCGGAAGTAGAGGACCCCGGTGCGGATCGCGCTGTCTGCACCGATGGGAGTGAGGCCACCTGCTTCGGCGGTGAGGTCGAACCGCTCCACCTCGACCGGAGCGGCCCAGAGTTTTCGATGGCGGGATCCGAAGATCCACCGCTGCAACCAGCCCAACGGACCGTAGAGTCCATAACCGGCCCCAGCCACCACAGTCGTGTCCCCTGCGGTGGTGTCTGAAGCGGTCTGGGCTGCGAGTGGTGCGACTGTGAGCCAAAGAAAAACGCCCACGAGCCAGGTGCGAATCCTGAGGCTCATGGGCGTGAATCTACGTCGAGTTAGTCTTCTTCGCGCAGGCACTCTTCCAGAATGCCCAGCCCGGTGTCCACATCGTACTCATCGAGCACGAGGGGCGGCGCCAGGCGGAACGTGCTCTTCCCGCAGCCCAGCAGCAGCAATCCCTTGCGGAAGGCCCGCTCGGTGATGCGATCGATGAGCTCGGGATAGGGCTCACGCGTAGCGCGATCCTTCACGAACTCGACACCCACCATGAGGCCGCGACCCCGGACATCGCCGATGCAGGCAAATTTCTCCTGCAGCTGGCGCACTCCTGAAAGCATCCGCTCACCCATCTGCTGCACGTGAGGCAAGGACTGCTCAACGACGTCGAGTGTCGCGAGTGCGGCGGCACAGCAGACCGGATTGCCGCCGAAGGTGGAACCGTGGGCGCCGGATTCCCAGGTCATCACCGACTCCTTTGCGATCAAGGCACCGATCGGCATGCCCGAGGCGAGACCCTTGGCCGTCACCAGGATGTCGGGCTCGACGCCTTCCCAGTCGCAAGCCCACATCTTGCCGGTCCGGCCCACCCCGCTTTGGACCTCGTCGAAGACCAGCATGATGCCGTGCTTGTCGCACAGTTCACGCAGCGCCGTGAGGTAGCCGTCGGGCGGAATCACGTAGCCGCCTTCACCCTGGACCGGCTCGACGAAGATCGCCGCGACGTCTTCGGGATGAATTTGCCGAGTGAACAGGTCTTCGATCGCGCCGAGCGACTGGTCCATCGCGGCCTGCGCACTGCCCGCGCGGTAGGGGTTGGCGAAGGGAACGTGGTAGACCTCGGGGAGCATCGGCCCGAAGTGGGCGTGCTGTTTCACCTTGCTCGAGGTGAGACTCATCGCCCCATAGCTTCGCCCGTGGAACGACTGGTGAAAGGCGATAAGACCGGAGCGCTTGGTGTGATTCCGGGCCAGCTTGATGGCCCCCTCGACCGCCTCGGTGCCCGAGTTCGAAAGGAACACCCGCTTCTTACTCTTGCCGGGCGCCACCTTGGCCAGCCGTTCGGCCAGGTTGGAAAACCCTTCGAAGTAGAAATCCGTCCCGCAGATGTGCAGGAACCGATCGGCCGCATCCTTGATAGCCTGGACAACCTTGGGATGGTTGTACCCAGTCGACGACACGGCGATGCCCGCCATGAAATCGATGTAGCGGTTCCCATCTATGTCCTCGAGCATCGCGCCCTTACCGCCGGCGATGACGAGGGGATACTCCTTGATGTAGGAGGTGGAGGTCCACTGCTCGTCCTTGGCGACGACGGCCTTGCCCTTGGGACCGGGCGGAGAGACGAGGATGCGGGGATAGTCGCGGGTTGCCATGTCGAACTCGAAGTGAATCAGGGTTTCAGGTGGTGGGTAGTGGGTTGTAGGGAGTGGGGAGCCAACTCCCCACCACCCACACCCCACCCCCCACTACCCATCAGCTATGGGCACCAACGGGCTCACGGGCCATCTGCTCTCGCCACCATTCCTGCCCCGACTCCGGCAGCAGGTAGATCGGATCGAAATACTCGTACTGCCGAGTCATGACGTCGGGGACATCCATCTCG
>Ga0207674_10010939_pt1 | contig 10212 bp, 13 predicted proteins | sample KBSCornC72_FD_184303 | JGI IMG/M metagenome (GOLD analysis project Ga0207674, IMG submission 184303) | Corn rhizosphere microbial communities from Kellogg Biological Station, Michigan, USA - KBS Corn C7-2 (SPAdes) (version 2) | ecosystem: Host-associated > Plants > Roots > Rhizosphere > Soil ...
CACGAGAAGAGCGTCCTCGCATTGAGCACGCACGGCGTGCCCTGGTTGGCGGCGACCGCCGGCTCGACGCGCCCCTGAAGCCGGCGCACCTCGTCCCAATGCCCGAGCGCCTCCTCGACGTAGAGCAGGACGCCGAGGGCGTGCACCTCGTGGTGCGGGCTCAGCCGCGAGGCGACGAGGTCGTGCTTGCGCACGAGCGCCTCAGCCTCCTGCGGCCGCCCGGCGGCGAGCGCGGCCGTCGCTCCGTAGTAGTGGATGTGGGCGATCTTGTCGGGATCGGTCAGGCGGTCGAGCAGCTCGAAGCGGCGCTGCGCCCACCGGTCCGCCTCGCCGAAGTCGAAGGTGATGAACGCCGCGCCCGACCGCGCCCAGTAGGCGTAGGACAGGAGCACCGGGTCGTCGAGCCGCTCGGCGATCGCGACCGCCTGATCCGCCACCTCGATGTCGTCCTCCCAGGTCGCCTTCGTGACGAGCGCTCTGGCGTGGGCGGCGCCGCCCGGCTCGGCGAGCTCGAGCGCCCGGGCGAGCGAGGGCTCGACGACGGTGTGGTCGAGCGGGCGCTTCCACATCCCGCCGCGCATGACCGTCTCGAACGTGAGCTCCGCGTAGAGGTCGGCCAGCGCCTCCGGTCGCTCGGTCAGCTCGATCGCCTTCTCCATCGCCGGCCACATGGCCTCGCCGTCGAACTTGAGCGCGTTCACCCTGCCGATCGCATGCCACACGTCCGCCTCGCCCGGCGCGAGCTCGGCGGCGCGGTGAAGCTGCGATAGGGCGTCGTCGAGGTCGAAGCGCCCGAGCGAGAGCTCCGCGGCCCGCCGCAGCCACCGCAGCGCCGCCGCCGAGAGCCGCGCGAGCTCGTCCTCCCGGTCCCGCCAGGCAAGGTCGGCGATGCCGGGGTCGACCGCCTCCGAGTAGTGATGGGCCAGCACGCCCGCACGGCGATCCGTCGCATCGTCCGCCTCGATCCAGCGCGCGAAGGTGGCATGCATGCGCGCGCGGGCCGCCTTCGCCAGGGTGTCGTAGGCGACCTCGCGCGTGAGCGCGTGCTTGAAGACGAGCTCGGGCTCCGTGGGGCGGACGAAGCCGCGCTCCACGAGCGTTCGCAGCTCGGCACTCGATCCGGTCAGCGCGGCCAGGCCTCCCGGAGTGAAGGAGCGGCCGATCACCGAGGCGGCCTGGAGCGCCTCCTTCGCCTCGGCGGGCAGCATGTCGATGCGCGCGGCGAGGACGCCGCGGACGGTGTCCGGGATGCCGAGATCCACCGCCGCGTCGCGGAGCGACCAGCCGTCGCCGCTCCGCTCGAGCAGGCCTCTGTCGAGGAGATCCGCGAGCACCTCCTCGACGAAGAACGGGTTTCCCTCGGCGTGGCCGGTGACCAGCGCCAGCGCGCGAGATTCGAGCGGTCCCGCCAGCGCAGCCTCGGCGAGCTCGGCCGCCTCCGCGTCGGCAAGGCGCTCCAGGGTCAGCGCCTCCGCCGCCGGGAACGCGGTCCCATCCGGCCGCATCGTGCCGAGCACGAGGACCGGGCCCTGCGCGTCCAGGAGCACCCGCTCGAGCACCTCGACCAGAGGCCCGGCGGCCCAGTGCAGGTCCTCGATGACCACGACCGCAGGCCCCCGCGCGCCCAGCTGGGAGATCAGCTCGACCCACCGGTCCTGGAGCTGGAGGAGCGCCGCCCGCGGGTCGAGGTCGCCTGCGACGTCGAGCCCGAGCGTGAGGCCGAGGATCTCGCGGCCGGCGAGGCGCTCGAGGATGTCGTCGGCCGGGTCCTCCTGCCGAACACCGAGCTCCGCCCGGAGCACGTCGGCGAGCGCGCTGTAGGTGACGCTTCGGCCGTAGGAGAGGCAGCGGCCGAGCCGAAACGCCGTCCCCTCGGGCAGCCGATCGCGCAGCTCGAGGACGACGCTCGTCTTGCCCATGCCCGCCTCACCCATGACCTTCACGAGGCGCGGGCGCCCGTCCCCCGCCGTGCGCGCGATCGCGTCCTCGAGCCAGCGAAGCTCGCGCTCGCGACCCACGAAGCTCGATGCGAGCCCGTGCCCGCCGCGCGGGCGCCGCGGGGCGAGCATCCGCAGAAGCTCCCGGCAGGCGACGCCCCCCTTCTTCCCCTTGGCCTCGATCGTCCGCGGCTCGCCGAGCTCGAACGCCCCGCCGACGAGCGCCGCCGTGCGCTCCCCCACGAGCGTGTGGCCGGGCTCGGCCGCCTGCTCGAGGCGCGCCGCCACGTTCACCGCGTCGCCCGTTGCGAAGGAGCTGCCCTCGCGAGGGCGGCCGACCGCGACCTCGCCCGAGTTGACGCCGATCCGAAGCGTGAGGCGGCCGCCGAAGAGCTCCGCCAGCCGCTCCTGCATCCACAGCGCGACCTGCAGCGCCCGCTCGGCGTGATCCTCCTGGGCCGCGGGCGCGCCGAACACGGCGACGACCGCGTCCCCGATGAACTTCTCGACGGTCCCGCCGCCGAGCGCGATCTCGGCCTCCATCGCGTCGTAGAAGCGGTCGAGCAGGTCGCGCGCGTACTCGGGATCGAGCGAGGAGCCCATCTCCGTGGAGCCGACGAGGTCGGCGAAGAGGATCGTCGCAAGCTTCCGCTCCACCACGCGAGTATAAGTCGCACCTCGCACAAGGCGACTGGCGGCAGCGCGACGACGGGCGTACCCTCTGCCGGCCATGCAGGACGCCGACGACCAGGCCGGGATTCCCGGCGAGACGCCGAAGCAGCGCATCAACCGGGAGCTCATCGAGCTCCTGAACGAGATCAGGATCGCGCTGCCGGGCGTGCAGGTGCTGTTCGCGTTCCTGCTCGTCGTCCCGTTCGGGCCGGGGTGGCGGCACACGACGGGCTTCCAGCGGCACGCCTACGTCTTCAGCATCGCGACCGCGGCGCTCGCGACGGTGATCATGATCGCGCCGTCCAGCTATCACCGGCTGCTCTGGAGGCAGCCGCACAAGGAGCACATGCTCATGACCTCCAACGTGCTCCTGATCGCCGGCATGGCGTTCCTCGCGATGGCGATCAGCGGGTCGCTGTTCTTCGTCGTCTCCTTCGCGCTCGGCACGTGGGAGGCGGCGGTGACGACAGCCGGGATCCTCGGCGTGATCCTGGTGCTCTGGTACGCGATGCCGCTCGCGCGCCGCAACGAGGTGTGGCGCCACCGCGACTGACGCCGCCCCGGCCCGGCTGCCATACTGGCGGCGGATCGCGCTCGGCCAAGCGGCGAAGGAGGACAACCATGGATCTCGGCAAGCTCACGAAGAAGGCGAAGCAGGTCGTGGACGACCGGGGTGGGGTCGACTCGCTCAAAGGCGACGCCGAGGAGCTGAAGGACATCGTCGGCGGCAAGGGCAGCGCCATGGACAAGGCCAAGCAGGCCGGCAAGGCGCTCAAGGATCCCGGCAAGCCCGGCCGCTAGGTCGTTCTGATCGCGGCTGCGAACCCAGCCGCGTCGGTGATCATCGCGTCGCCGGCGAACTCGAGCGCCTCGAGCGACCGCGCTCCAGCCTCGGCGTTCCCGGCGCCGCAGGCGTCGCGGATGACGATCGGGACGTAGCCCAGGTCGGCGGCGTGGCGGGCGGTCGGCTCGATCCCGATCTCGAGCGCGACGCCGACCATCGCCACCGAGGTGACGCCGCAGTCGCGCAGCACGATGTCGAGCGGCGTTCCCTCGAACGCCGACATCGTCAGCTTGTCGAACACGGCCTCGTCGGCGGCGGGGGCGAGCTCGGGGACGATCTGCGACCCCTCGGCGCCGGGCGGGAAGGCCGAGACGACGTCGCCCGCCGAGTCACGCCGCTGCCAGGCCCGCCACATCCGAAGCTGCGACGCCCCCATCAGCCGCGTCGGCAGCGTCACGTGCCTGACGAACACGATGCGTACGCCCGCGTCCCGCGCGGCGGCGAGCACCGCCGCCACGCGGCTCGTCACCGCGGCGCCGTCGGCGATCTGGCCCAGGATCCCGACCTGCATGTCGTAGACGAGCAGCGCCAGCCGCCGCGGATCGCACGCGTCCTCCAGCGACTGCGGAACATCGACGCCGTTCACCCGTTCCATGGAGGCGAAGTCTACGACCGGCTCCGCGGCCGGCCGCTCGCTACGCGCGCCGGTAGATCAGGATCAGGACGCCGTCGCCGACGGCGCGCGACTCGGCGAGCTCGAGGCGCTTCTTCGAGCCGGCCCCGAACAGCCGCTTGCCGCTTCCGAGCACGACCGGGAACACCATCAGCCGCAGCTCGTCGACGAGGTCGTTCTCGAGCAGGCCCTGCGCCAGGCTCGCGCTGCCGTGGACGACGATGTCGCCGTCGACCTCGCCCTTGAGCTTGGTGACCTCCTCGACCAGGCCGCCGCCGAGGACGTGCGAGTTCGTCCACGCCGGATCCTCGAGCGTCGACGAGATGACGTACTTGGGCATCGCGTTGAACTTGTCGGCGAACTCGCCGTCCCGCGACGGCCACGCCTCGGCGAAGCCCTCGTACGTGACCCGGCCGAGCAGCATCGCCTCGGAGCCGAACGTCTCGTTCATCTTGAACTCCCCGCCCTCGGCGCCCTGGTTGATCTCGAACGTCCAGCCGCCGTGCTCGAAGTCCTCGCTTCCGCCCGGGTCCTCCATCACGCCGTCGAGCGACACGAACTCGGTGATCACGATCCGTCCCATCGGTCGATCCCCTTCCCTCGGTTCCGTCCGGATTCGGCGGTACTATACTCAAGTGTTCACTTGATAAAGCTGATCAATGAATACTGTCGCCCACGACCCGCTCACGACGACCTTCGCAGCCCTGGCCGACCCCACCCGCCGGGCCATCCTCGCCCGGCTTACCGAGGGCGAGGCGACCGTGAACGACCTCGCCGCTCCGTTCCCCATCTCGACCCAGGCCGTGTCCCAGCACCTGAAGGTGCTCGAGCGAGCCGGGCTCATCACCCGCACCCGGTCGGCGCAGCTGCGGCCGTCGCGGCTCCAGGGCGCCCGGCTCAAGGACGCCACTGAGTGGCTCGAGCGGTACCGTCCCTTCTGGGACGAGCGCTTCGACCGGCTGGACGCCCGCCTGGAGGCCTCCCGGAAAGGACGGCAGGATGGCTGAGCCCGAGCCGGGCCTCAGGATCACGCGCGTGTTCGACGCCCCTCGCGACGAGGTGTGGAAGGAGTGGACCGAGCCCGAGCGCTTCGCCGACTGGTTCGGGCTGCGCTCGACGCCCGTGCCGCCCGAGAGCGTGGCCATGGACGTCCGGCCGGGCGGCGCCTGGCGCCTCACCATGGCCGCCAACGACCAGCATCCCGAGATCCGCTGGGCCGGCGAGTACCGCGAGGTGGTCGCGCCCGAGCGGCTGGTCTTCACGGTCACCGACCGGCCCGACGGCAACGAGTACGAGCTCGTGACGGTCGACCTCGCCGACCTCGGCAACGGCCGTACCCGCATGGACATGTCGCAGACCGGCGGGCACCTCACACCCGAGGAGTACGAGGGGGCCGCCCAGGGCTGGGGCGCGTTCTTCGACGACCTCGCCGCGCGCATCGCCGGGCGCTGACACGTCCCCGATACACTCGCGCGAGCGTGGAGCAGGGGGCCACAGAACGGGTCGAGCGCGTCACGACGCTCGAGCTCTTCTTCGACCTCGTCTTCGTCTTCACGATCACCCAGCTGACGACGGTGCTCTCGGGCTCGCCGAACGCCAAGGGGCTGCTCCGCGTCGTCCTCATGCTGACGGTGATCTGGTGGATGTACGGCGGATATGCCTGGCTGACGAACGCCGTCCGAGCCGACACGCCGGCGCGCCGGCTGGCGCTCCTGGCCGGCATGGGCGGCTACCTGGCGCTGGCCCTCACCATTCCGCGAGCGTTCTCGGGAAATGGCCTCGAGTTCGGCCTCGCGTACCTCGTCGTGGTCGGCATCCACTCGGCGCTCTTCACACTCGGGGCCGGGATGAGCGCCCGGGCACTCGTCCGGCTCTCTTCGTCCAACCTCGCGGCCGCCGCCATCATCCTCGCGGGCGGCGCCGCCGGCGGTACCGCCCAGTACGTGCTCTGGGCCGGCGCCGGCCTCTTCGAGTGGCTCCTACCGACGCTGCGCCGAACGGAGGGGGGCTTCGCCGTCTCGCCCTCCCACTTCGTCGAGCGCCACGGCCTCGTGATCATCGTGGCGATCGGCGAATCCGTCGTCGCGGTCGGGTTCGGCGCGTCCCACCTGCCTCTCGACGCCGACCTGTTCGCCGGCGCCCTCGCGGGCCTCGCGCTGAGCGCGTGCCTCTGGTGGACGTATTTCGGCTCGGACGCCGCGCGGGCCGAGCCTGCGCTGGCCGGCGTCCAGGGCGCCCGCCGATCACGAGTCGCGCTGTTCGCGTTCGGCTACTGGCACCTGCTCATGCTGCTCGGGATCGTGGGCGTCGCGGCGGCCGAGCGGCACGCCACCGGCCACGCATTCGTGGCGCTCTCCTGGGCCCGCGCGACGATCCTGGCCGGCGGGGTCGCCCTCTACTGTGCCGGCGATGCGCTCTTCCGCCGCGAGCTCATGCTGGGTCGAGCCGGCATGCGGGCCGCCGCGGCGATCCTCGCGCTCGCCGCGATCCCCGTCGGCGCATGGCTCTCGCCGTTCGCGGAGCTTGTCGCACTGGTTGCGCTCTTCGCCGCGGTCTTCGCGATCGAGGCGGCCGCCACGCCGCCCGCGTACGCCGCGGCCTGAGCCCACGGGCGGCAAGATGCCGCTCGGGACGTGTCGACAGAGGGAGGATGCCAGTGGCCACCGTCGTTTCGCACATCGTCGTCCGCGGGGCCGGGGAGGCCGCGGACTGGTACACCCGTGCCCTCGGGGCCGAGATCGGAGCCCGCATCCAGGCGCCCGACGGCCGCTTCATGCAGATCGAGCTCCGCTTCGGCGACTCGCAGGTGATGATCGCCGACGAGTTCCCCGAGATGGGCGCGGTCTCGCCGCTCACGCTCGGCGGGACGTACGGCGCGCTCACGATCGCCACCGACAATGCGGACAGCCTCTGGCAGCAGGCCGTCGATGCCGGTGCGCAGATCTTCCACCCGATCGAGGACGCCTTCTGGGGCGAGCGCCACGGCCAGGTCGTCGACCCGTTCGGCCATCGCTGGGGGATCGCTCAGCGGCTCGAGGACGTGCCAGAGGAGGAGGTACAGCGGCGGGCGACGGCGCTCTTCGGCGGAGCCGGCTGACGGCAGCTCAGCCAGGAGCGCCGCGGATCGCCTCGACCGCGTCGGGCTGGAGATAGGCGAACGTCAGCTCGTAGTCGGAGCTCTCCTCGACCGTCACGTCGGCCATCGACGTCATCCGGCCCAGGAACTCCATCCGCGTGGGCAGGTGCTGGTCAGACTGCTCCTTCGTCTCCCAGAAGGTGATCCCGAGCGTCGTCCCCTCCCGCGACAGCGTGACGAGACCGCGGAAGCCGTCCATGTCGCGCAGCCAGGCGAGCATCTCCTCGGCGACGATGGTGGCGCGGTCGATCGGCTGGTCGGCGGTGTTGACGCGTGTGAAGCGGACGTGCACGGGCCCAATGTTGGCATGCCCGCCCGGTGGGGCGCGCTAGTCCCGGGGCAGTGCCGAACGGGGCCAGAATCGCATCGAGCTGACATGCACGGCAAGCGCTGCGACGCCGACCCACATCGCGAGCACGGAGAGCTCCATCTCGTCCAGGAGGTGCGCCCGCTCGGCGCTCACGATCCGGATGAAGACCGCGACGCAGACGACGAGGACGACGATCGTGCGGACGCGGGCGTCGAGGATCGTGCGCCGCACCGGCGTGAGGGCGGCGACCCGCGCCAGGACCGGGTCGGTGACCCGGCTCACGAGCCGGATGAGCGGCACGAGCACCGGGCCCATCGCCAGCCGCGCGGTCAGGAACCCGGCCGCGACGGCCACGACGAGGCTCGCGAGCACGTCAGTCGGGTGGTGCATGCCGGCGAGCACGCGCGACGCGGAGACGAGCCCCGCGAACGCGAGGAAGAACCAGCCGGCGCGGCGCGACACGAAGAAGACGCCGAACGCGATCGCAAGCGCAGCGGTCGCGTGGTCGCTCGGGAACGAGGGGTCGGTCGAGGGCGTAAGGAGCGGGACGATCGAGTGGTGCGCCTCGTACGGCCGTGGCCGGGCCCACGCGTGCGAGATGACCTGGTTCACGAGCAGGCCGAGCGCCGCAGCCGAAAGGCCGGCGGTGCAGGCCCGCTTCCAGCGGGTGTCGCCCGGCGGAGACAGCAGCCACAGGCCGACCGCGAGAACGCCGAACAGGGCCACGCCCCAGTTCGAGAACTCGACCACGACGCTGCCGACGAGCGGGTGCGCGTGCACCTGCGTGTTCACCCACTGCTCGAACGAGTACTCCACGACGCCTCCCAGGCCGTTTTCACCGATCCTTCACCAAGGGTACGGGCGAAAGATGAGAAGTGCGCCGACGGAGGAGAGCGACTAGCTGGGCTTGGTCGTCATCGCCCAGATGGCGACGACGAAGAACGCGACGGCGATCGTTGCGAGCACGGTCGCGACCTTCGCCATCCCACCGCCACCGCCGCCGGAGCGAAGGCGGCGCGCGCCCAGGTAGGTCAGGATCGTCGCGATCAGGATCAGGAGGCCGCTCGGCTCGGCGATGGCGTAGCCGATCCCGACCCAGCTGGGGTCGTTGTCGCCCGAGTACTCCTTGCTGTAGATCCACTCGGCGCCGATCCGCATCACGAACCAGGCCGGGATGCCGGCGAAGAGCAGCGTCCGGAACGCAAAGCGGGTGAGCGCGGCGCCGTGCTCGCCGGTCGCCCGCCATGCGAGCACGAGCGCTCCGATCGCGGCGACGACCGCGGCGGTGACCACCATCGCCCCGGCCACGTGGACGAAGAGCGGGAAGTTCCAGCTGTCGGGACGGATGAGAAGGAACGTCATGCGCCCGGCTTCCAGACCATGTCGATGAGGAGCAGGAGCACCGCGCCGCTCGCGATCAGGTGCGCGGAGAGCGCGGGCGGACCGCCGACGCCGCTCGCCACGTTCTTGTAGCCCTGCGAGAGCTTGCTTCCGAATGCGCCCTGCACGAGCCAGAGCACGATCGCGATGAGAATCCAGCCGTCATAGACGTTGTAGACCGAGACGTCGAACGAGAGCCAGATCCCGAAGACGAGCACCGCGATGCTCCCGAGGCCCCAGAGCGGGAACGCCAGGTTGCCGAGCGGGGCGATCCATTCGGGCGCCCCGGCGAGGTACATCGCCCAGAAGACGCCGAGCATCGCCACCAGGAGAAAGGCGCCGAGAACGTGGAGGAAGAGGAGTGTGTCGTACATGCGCGGCAGATCATACGGCCCCAGGGCGGGCGTCGTGACCGTTGCGGCGCTAGGGTTTCCCCACACGAGTTGGGGGTAATCATCGCGCCATGAAGCAGACCAGCACACGCATAGGCCTCTGGTTCGTCCGCCGCCATCCACGCCTCGCAGCGAGGTGGGGATGGACGGTCGTGAAGCACCCGCGCCGCACGGCGATGTTCGTGGCGGCGGCCCGGCACGCGCCGATGGTCGCCCGACGGACCCGCGTCGCTGCCAAGGACCCTGAGGTGCAGGCGCAGTTCAGGGTCGGCCGTGACGCGCTCGGAAAGGCGGCCCGGCGGTTGCGCGACAAGGACACGCGCGAGGCCGTCGCCGACCAGAAGCTGCGCGACGAGCTCCGGCGCGCCGCCGAGGCGATGGCGAGCGGCTACTCGGCCGCTGCACATCCGAAGCGACGGCGACGCCGCCTCGGACGGGCCGTCCTCACGGTCGGCCTTGTCGGAGCGGGCGCCTACGCCGGCTACCGCTCCGTCTGCCAGATGCGCGAGGACGGCTCCGTGCCGTTCACGCCGGCGGCTGACGACCGCGACGAGACGCTCGCGGCGTCGTTCCCGGCGTCCGACCCGCCGCCCGGGCCAGCAGCCTGACGTCCCGGCGGGAGGCGGCGGCGGCTAGTCCGGCGCGCCGCCTCCCGCCGCGATCGCCTTCGCGGCCATCTGCTTCAGCATGAGGTCGTGGTCGATGTCGATCACGGCGCGGGCCTCGGCGCACGCGACCGGATCGCGGCTGATGGTGAGCTGGTTGTCCTGCTTCTCCTCCCCGCCGAACGACCAGTTGGTCGAACCCGTGACGAGGAAGAGCCCGTCGATCACCATCAGCTTGTCGTGGCTGATGTCGCCACGCTCCGAGCGGCCGACGGCGATGCTGTTCCCGGGGAGGTCGTTGCGCAGCCGCTCGAGCAGCGCCT
>Ga0207674_10010942_pt1 | contig 10210 bp, 10 predicted proteins | sample KBSCornC72_FD_184303 | JGI IMG/M metagenome (GOLD analysis project Ga0207674, IMG submission 184303) | Corn rhizosphere microbial communities from Kellogg Biological Station, Michigan, USA - KBS Corn C7-2 (SPAdes) (version 2) | ecosystem: Host-associated > Plants > Roots > Rhizosphere > Soil ...
AAACGGGTGCGGGCCTGGAGCGCGGCCTGCTCGACGGGGGAGGAGCCGTACTCGCTGGCCATGATGCTGCGGACGCACTTCCCCGCCGACGCGGGTTGGACGGTGGAAGTGCTGGCGTCGGACATCTCGACCAAAGTGCTGGAAGTGGCGCGGGAGGGCGTGTGGCCGCTGCAGCGGGCGGAGACCATCCCGCCCGCCTATCTCCGCGCCTACATGCTGCGAGGCGTGCGCTCCGAGGAGGGAAAGGCGCGCGCGCATCCGTCGCTGAAGGCGCTCATCAAGTTCACCAGCATCAATCTCAACGACTCGCGCTACCCGGTCGACGGCAACTTCGACCTCGTCTTCTGCCGCAACGTTCTCATCTACTTCGACCGCGAAACGAAAGCCGCGGTCGTCGACCGCCTGTCGCGCCATCTCGGGCCGGGCGGGATTCTCTTCCTCGGTCACTCCGAGACGCTGCACAGTGGCCAACACGCGCTGCGGCACGTCGGCCCCACGGCTTACTCACAGATCTGAAAGGACTTAACAGCATGAGATCCATCATCTGCGCGCTTGCGCTGCTCGCCCTCGGCGCGTCCGCGACAGCGGCCGACGAGCCGTCATTCAAAGTCGGGGCGACGATCTTCGCCGACTACACCACGCAGACCGCGCCCGACGCCTTCAACGTCGGCCGCGCCTACATCAACGTCACCGGCAATCTGAACAAGCAGATCACCTTCCGCGTCACGCCCGATGTGGCGCGCGACGCAACGGGCTCGCAGCAGTTTCGCCTGAAGTACGCGTTCGCCCAGTGGAGCGCCGACCGCTGGTGGGTACGCTTCGGCATGCAGCAGACCCCTCTGATCGATTTCACCGAGTCGGTCTACCGCTACCGCTTCCAGGGAACGCTGTTCCCCGAGCGCGAGGGCTACCTGGCGTCATCCGACACCGGCGCGTCGCTGCACTACAACTTCCCCGGCGACCGCGGCGACGTGCACGCCGGCATCTACAACGGCGAGGGCTACTCGAAGGCCGAGGCCAACGATCAGAAGGCGCTGCAGGTGCGCGCCACGTACAAGCCGCTGAAGGGTCTGCGGACGACGCTGTTCGTCGACGCCGACAACTACTCGCAAGGCACGAAGCGCACGCGCACCATCGCGCAGGCCACGTACGAGCACAAGCGCTTCAACGCCGGCGCCGACGTCATCAAAGCGACGGATCGCGACGCCGGCACCAACGGCTGGTCCGCCTGGGCCACGCCCAAGCTCGGCAACGGCTGGGAGCTGCTGCTGCGCCACGACCAGACCTCGACGCACAAGCAGCGCAACATCGCCGGCGTCGCCTACTGGGTACCCGGACTGCAGAAGGTGACCTGCGCGCTGCTCGCCGACGTCGACACGCTGGCGCAGACTGCGAAGCCGCGCGACACGCGCGTCGGCTTGAAGATGCTGCTCGCATTCTAGGAGCGCCCATGATCCAACTCCTCGTTGTCGACGACTCGGCCGTGATGCGCCAAACGATGATCGCCATCTGCCGCAAGGCGCGCGACATCCAGGTGACCGTGGCGGCCGACCCGCTCATCGCCATGACGAAGATCGCCGAGCAGCGGCCGGACGTGGTGCTGCTCGACATCGAGATGCCGCGCATGGACGGCCTCACGTTCCTGCGCAAGATCATGGCCGAGGACCCGCTGCCGGTGGTGGTCTGCTCGGCGCTCGCCGGGCGGGGCACGGAGGTCTCGCTCCGCGCGCTCGAGGAGGGGGCGGTGGACATCGTGGTCAAGCCGCGGGTGTCGCTGCACACGTTCCTCGAGGAGTCGACGGAGATGCTGGTCGATACCATCCGCGGCGCCGCCGCGGCGCGGGTACGTCGTCGCATGCGCTCGTGGAGCGGCGGCCTTCAGGCCGCCGACGGCGGGCTGAAGCCCGCCGCTCCACTGCGACGCACCACCCGCAAGGTCGTCGCGATCGGCGCCTCGACCGGGGGCACCGAGGCGCTGCGCGAGATCCTGGAGAGCCTGGCACCCGACGCGCCGGGCCTGGTCATCGTCCAGCACATGCCGGAAGTCTTCACCGCGGCCTTCGCCCGGCGGCTGAACGAAACCTGCCGCATCGAAGTGAAGGAAGCGGCGGACGGCGACCGGATCATCGAAGGCCGCGCTCTCATCGCTCCCGGCAACCGCCACATCGAGGTCCATCGCGACGGCGCCGAGTATCGCGTGCGCCTCCTCGACGGACCGCCGGTGTCGCGGCACCGGCCGAGCGTCGATGTGCTGTTCCGCTCCGTGGCCCGCGCCGCGGGCGTCAACGCCGTCGGCGTCATCCTCACCGGCATGGGCAACGACGGCGCCGACGGGCTGCTGCAGATGCGCCACGCCGGCGCCCACACCATCGCCCAGGACGAAGCGACGTCCATCGTCTTCGGCATGCCGCGCGAAGCCATCGCCTGCGGCGCCGTCAACGCCATCCATCCTCTGTCTTATATCGCCGGGGCCATTCTCGGCGCCACCTCGGGCAAGAAAAGGAGCGAATCGTGATCCTCGACAACCTCAACATCCGCCGGCGCCTGATGGCCGGGGTCTTCACCGTCGTGATCCTGGGGGCCGTGGTCTGCACCGCCGTCCTGCAACTGCTGACCGCCAGCGTCCGGCAGCTCCAGAGCGTGGTCACTGTCTCCGACACCATCCGCCAGAAGGGTCTCGAGCTCCGCTTCGACATGATGACCATGAGCGACGGGATGCGCGGCTATCTGATCGACCCCCGCGACCGCCGCGAGCTGCAGCGCAAGAAAGAAGCGGATGCAGAGTTCCTGCGGGACGTGAGCGACATCAAGAAGCTCGCTCCCGCCGGAGAGACGCTCGAGCTGATCAATCGCGCCGCGGAGATGGACTCCCAGTCCGTTAACCGGCTGGAGGACGAAGTGCTGGAGCTGATCAGCAGCGGGCAAATCGATCAGGCCAAGCAAAAGTACGTCGCCGAGTACCTGCCGGTCCGGCAGCAGCAGGAGCAGGTCATCCGCCGGATGGAGGAGACCACCGAGCAGCTGGCCTCGCAGGCCTACTCCGCTGTCCAGAGCCGCTACGCCACGGTGCGCCTGCTGACCTACGCGCTGGTCGGGCTGCTGGTGGTCATCGGCACGGTGCTGTCATTCCTCATCTCCGCGTCGATCGCCAAGCCGATCGTGCGCATGGCGGAGTCGGCGAAGCGCGCCGCGAACGGCGACATCGACGACGAGATTCCCTTCGACACGCGCGGCGACGAGCTGGGAGACTTGAGCCGCTCCATGAACGGCATGTACGCCTATCTCCAGTCCATGGTCGGCATCGCCGACCGGATGGCCGCCGGCGATCTCACCATCGACGTCAAGGCCCGCTCCGCGGACGACAGCTTCGGCATCGCCTTCTCGAAAATGGTCCGCCGTCTGGTCGAGGTGATCGGCGAGGTCCGGACCTCGGCCAACACGCTGTCGAACGCCGCCGCCCAGGTGGCTTCGACAGCGCAGACTGTTTCCAGCGGCAACAGCCAGCAGGCGTCCGCGGTGCAGGAAACGACCGCCAGCCTGGAGCAGATGAGCTCTTCGATCGCCCAGAACGCCGAGAACAGCCGGCAGACCGAGGCTATGGCCGTCATGGGCTCGGGAGACGCGGAGGAGAGCGGCGCGGCGGTGGGCGAGACCGTCGACGCCATGAAGGCCATCGCGGCTAAGATCTCCATCATCGAGGAGATCGCCTACCAGACCAACCTCCTGGCGCTGAACGCGGCCATCGAGGCGGCGCGGGCCGGCGATCACGGACGCGGTTTCGCCGTCGTGGCCACCGAGGTGCGCAAGCTGGCCGAGCGAAGCCGCACCGCATCGCGCGAGATCGGTGGGCTGGCCTCGACGAGCGTGAAAGTCGCCGACCGCTCCGGCAAGCTGCTGGCCGACCTCGTCCCCTCCATTCGCAAAACCGCCGGTCTGATTCAGGAAGTGGCTGCCGCGTCGCGCGAGCAGTCCGCGGGCGTGGCGCAGATCAACCGCTCGCTCACGCAGGTCGATCAGGTGACCCAGCGCAACGCCGCGGCGGCCGAGGAGCTTTCGGCGACCTCGGAGGAGATGGCGGCGCAGGCGTTGGGGCTGCAGAATCTCGTCGGCTTCTTCCGCACCGGCAACGGCATCGGGAGCTTCTCGTGACCCGGACGCTCGTGATCGCGGCACTGCTTCTGGCGACGCGTCTCGCGGCGCAGGAGGAGCCCATCGCCGACAACAGCTTCCTCATCGAGGAGGCGTACAACCAGGAGAAGGGCGTGGTGCAGCACATCCAGACCTTCGCGCGATCCACGCGAGGAAGCGATTGGCTCTACACCTTCACCCAGGAATGGCCCGTGGCCTCCATTCGCCATCAGCTCAGCTACACCATTCCGGTGGAGCAGGGCGAGGTCGGCGACGTGGCCATCAGCTACCGCTATCAGCTCGCGGGCGCCGGCGGCGAACGCACCGCCGTCGCCCCGCGGCTGACACTCATCGTTCCCACCGGCGGCGATTCCGCCGCGGTCCAGGCGATGCTGCCGATCAGCACCACGGTTTCGCGTTCCTTCGTCGCCCACTGGAACCTCGGCGCAACCGTCGGAGGGGAGGACTCGCGCGTGCTCACCGCCGGTCAGAGCATCGTCTGGCTCCCGCACCACCGTTTCAACGCGCTGCTCGAAATGCTCTGGACTCGGACCAGCGACCGCTCGGGCCATGAAACGCAGACCGTGATCAGCCCCGGAGTCCGCTGGTCATACGACCTCCCGCGGCACCTGCAGGTCGTCCCCGGCGTCGCGTTTCCGATCACCTATCCGGGAGGGGAGAAGGCGGTCTTCCTCTACCTCAGCTTCGAGCATCCCTACGGCGCGTCAGCGGCGAAGAGCCACTGACGCGCCTCGTCGATGTCCTTGGTGGGGTAGAGCTGCCCGCCGCGTCTCGCCGCCACGTTGGCCCCGAATCCGGTGATGAGGGCGTCCGGCGCGGCGAGGACCGCAACCCGGATCGACTGGAGCACACTGGCGATGCGCGTCCCGGCCAGATAACGATCGGTCTCACTCAGCGGGCCACGCACCGCTCGCGCGTCGAGGAGCACGCGGGCGAATCCGCGGTCGCGGCACCGCTTGCCGACGGCTTCGATCATCTTCAGCATCGACTGGACTTGCCAGTCCCCCTCTATGCGAACGAGAAGATGATCGGGTTCGTCGACGAGCTCCCAGGAGAGCGGCATGAGAACGCCATCTTACGCAGTTGTGGTGCACCCCGTTCCGGTGCAGCAGCCGCTGGCCTCGGCGGTCTCCGGCAGGTTGTCCTTCAGCACCACGAAGGCTTCCCACTCGTTGCCGTCCGGGTCGCGGACCCACGTCTTGTCCTGCGTGGCGTAGCAGCAGTCGGTCTGCATCTCGTCGCGGGTGATCAGCCCGGCCTCGGCCCACCGCTCGCGGAAGGCGAGAACGTCGTCCGTCGAGGCGACCTGGAAGCCGAGGTGTGAGAGGGCGCCGGCTCCTTTGAGCGAAGGCACCTCGTTGAGGGCGAGATTCAGCGGCGGATTCTGCACGTCGAACTTCGCGTAGCCGGTGCGGACTTTGGCGGGCTCGATGCCCAGCATCTTGCGGTAGAAGGCGAGGCTGGCTTCGACGTTTCGGACGTTGATGGAGACGTGGGGCTTGAGTACGTTCATGTCATCCTCCTCATATTCGTGTTTACGAATGTGAATGATATGTCCGCCTAAGATATTCGTCAAGCGAGATGTGTTACGAAGCAGTGGCGTCGAACCAGCTCCGGGTCGAAAGGCACACCCGGCAGACCGACAGCATCACCGGCACCTCCACCAGCACGCCGACCACCGTGGCCAGCGCGGCGCCGGAGCCGGGGCCGTAGAGCGCGATGGCCGTGGCCACCGCCAGCTCGAAGAAGTTCGACGCTCCGATCAGCGCGCCCGGCGCCGCCACCGCGTACGGGACGCGGAAGAGTCGCATCAGCCCGTACGCGATCGACGAGTTGAAGTAGACCTGAATCACGATGGGGACGGCGATCAGGACGACGTGGAACCAGCGTGCGGTGATGTTCTTCGCCTGGAAGGCGAAGATCAGCACCAGAGTGGCCAGGAGAGCGACGATGGTGACCGGCGCGAAGCGCGCCAGGAACCGCTCGAACCACTGCGATCCCCTGCGCTGAATCAGCAGCACGCGGCTGCCGGCGCCCAGCGCCAGCGGGATGACCACGAAGATCAGCACCGAGTAGAGCAGCACTTGGAACGGCACGGTCAGACCGGCGGTCCCGGCGATCAGGAACTTCACCAGCGGCGCGAAGGCGATCAGCATGATCAGGTCGTTCACCGACACCTGCACCAGCGTGTACGCGGGATCGCCGCCCGACAGGTACGACCATACGAAGACCATCGCCGTGCAGGGCGCGGCGGCCAGGATGATGACGCCGGCGATGTACTGGCCGGCCAGTTCCGGTCCGATCAGCGGACGAAACACGTGCCGGAAGAACAGCCAGCCGAGAAAGGCCATGGAGAACGGCTTGATCAGCCAGTTCACAACGACGGTGATCAGAATCCCTTTCGGCCGGCGGCCGGCGCTCACGATCGATCCGAAGTCGATCTTGAGCATCATCGGGTAGATCATCAGCCAGATGAGGATGGCCATCGGGATGTTGATGTGACTGCCGGTGCCGAGCTCCATCCCTTGAAGCGCGCGAACCGCGTCCGGCAGCAGGCGCCCGAGGATCACGCCGGCAACCATGCAGAGGGCCACCCACAGCGAGAGGTAGCGTTCGAAGACGTTCATGCCGCGGAGCATTGTATCCGCGTCCACAAATATGAAATCCGGCAGCCTCCCGCCCGCGTACTACGAGCAGCCCGCATGAAGCGCTTCGCCTTCGCCCTCGCTCTCCTCGCCTGCCGCGCGGCGGCGCACGACTTCTGGATCGAGCCGTCGACCTTTCGCCCGGCAGTGGGTGATCGCGTCACCGCGGCGCTCAAGGTGGGGCAGAAGCTGGCCGGCGATCCGGTGCCGCGCATTCCGTCGCTCATCGAGCGGTTCGAGCTCGACGGCCGGCCGATGATCGGCCGGTTGGGCAGCGAGCCCGCCGGCATCGCGCTCGTGGCCAAGGACGGCCTGCAGTGGATCGGCTACCAGAGCACGGCGTCCGAGGTGACGCAGGACGCGCAGAAGTTCGCGAAGTACCTCGGCGAGGAGGGGCTGGAGCGCTTCGTCGCCAAACCCGAGAACCACGAGCGCTTCTACCGCTGCGCCAAGGCCCTCGTGGCCGCCGGAGGGCAGACTTCCGGCACCTTCGACGCGCCGCTCGGCTTCACCCTCGAGCTCGTGCCGCGCAAGAACCCGTACGCCCTGCGCGCCGGCGACGAGCTGCCGGTGGCGCTCCTGTTCCGCGGCAAGCCCGCCGCGGGCGTCCTGGTGGTGGCCATCAACCGCGACGATCCCGAGTCGCCGGTCCGCGCGCGCACGGACGCCAAAGGCCGCGCCGCGCTGCGCCTCGGCCGCGGCGGTTTCTGGCTGATCAAGGCCGTGCGCCTCGAAGCCGCCCCGCCCGGCGCCGGCGTAGACTGGGAGAGCTGGTGGGCCTCCGTCACCTTCGACCTGCAATCGCGCTGATCCTTCTCGCCACCCCCGCGGTCGCGCATGAGCTGGGGCTCGCGCAGGTCGAGGGAACGTTCCGCAAAGACGGGACGTACGCCGTCGAAATCGTCATCGACCTCGAACATCTGCCGCAGCGGACCTCCGTGGCCGCGATCGCGGAGTCGGCGCGGCTGGTCTTCGACGGCGTCCCCACCAGGGCGGCGCACACGGAGATCATCCGCAACGCCGACGCCCGCCCGCTGGCGCGCGTGCGGCTCACGGGGCGCACGCCGTCCGGCGTGACGGGCGTGGCCTTCGCCGACTCCGCGCTCACCAGCTACTTCGTGGTGAAGTTTCGCAGCGAGGGGCAGACAGCGCCGGTCGTGGCGCAATGGACCGACCCGGGCGTCACCAGCGGCGAGCACCGTCTCGACCGCGCCGTCGTCCCGCTCAGCCGCTGGCAGATCGTCAGGCTCTACCTGGCCCTCGGCTTCACCCACATCCTCCCGCGCGGGCTGGATCACGTCCTCTTCGTCCTCGGCATCTTCCTGCTAAGCGTCCGGCTCAAGCCGGTGCTGTGGCAGGTGTCGGCGTTCACGGTTGCGCACACCATCACCCTGGCGCTGACCATCTACGGCGTGGTCTCCCTGCCGTCCAGCGTGGTGGAGCCGCTCATCGCGCTTTCGATCGTCTACGTGGCCGTCGAGAACGTCTTCACCTCGAAGCTGCATGCCTGGCGGCCGGCGGTGGTGTTCTGCTTCGGCCTGCTGCACGGGATGGGATTCGCCGGCGTGCTGAGCGAGATCGGCCTGCCGCGCTCCGAGTTCGTGCCGGCCCTGCTCTCGTTCAACGCCGGCGTGGAGTGCGGCCAGCTCGCGGTGATCCTGGCGGCGTTCCTGGTCATCGGCCTGCCGCTGCGCAACAAGCCGTGGTACCGGCGGCGGATCGTGATCCCGGGGTCGCTGCTGATCGCGGCGGTGGGACTGTATTGGGCGATCGAGCGAGGGAGCGCCGCCCTCTCGGCGGCGCTCCACTCGTAGAGTTCTACGGCCGGTACTCCGCGGCGTTCATGTAGCGCCCGTCGCCCGTGGCGTTGTTGACGATGACGGCGTAGCACACCGCCGCCTCCGCCGGGTCGAACTGCACGTAGCCGTTGCTGACGAATGAGCTCACCGCGGTCTGGCCCCAGGCATTGGCCGGGAGAGCCAGGTTGGCGGTGCCGATGACCGTCGCGCCGCTCTTATCGAGAATGGTGGCCTTGATGTTGTTCGGCACGTCGGCCTGATTGAAGCAGCCGATGTTGGTGCGCACCGTCGAGTCGACGGTCACGCCGGCGACGTACGAGCGCGAATTGGTGCCGGCGAACTCCAGCGCCGGAATGGTGGTGCTGAAGTTCGTGCCGCTGGTGCGCACCTCGGCGCTGATGATGAAGCGGTTGTTGTGCGTGCCGCCCGCCGATTCGGGGGCCTTGAAGGTCACCGCGCCGCCGCCGCTGAAGCCGAAGACCTCGCCGAGGAAGTTGGCGAAAACCTTCTGCTCGCCCGCGGCGAGGTTGATGATCGCCTCGCGCTTGGTGCCGGCGGCGTCGAACAGCGAGATCGTCACCGGGTAGGCGGACGCGGTCGGATTGAGGATGGCGACGTACGTCAGGAACGTCGTGCCGCCGAAGCCGGGCGTGTTGCCCATCACCGGAACGGTCTGGAAGTCCGACGCGAAGTCTTGCGCGGCCGGGCGCCGCTGCGCGAGCGCAGGGAGCGCAACGACGGCCAGGATCAGAGAGGTGAGAATGAGTTTTTTCATGATTGGTTGTCCTTTCTCCCTCACGGCTGCGGCAGATTCGGATTGGGGATGTTCGGAACCGTCGGAACATTCACCCCGCCGTGTCCCTGCAACAGGCCGTTGTGCGCGGGCGCCAGGAACGGGAAGCGGTCGAGGAAGTTCTTGTCGTTGACTTCCACGCCCTTGGCCAGGCCCGCGCCGGGATCGCCCGCGGCGATGAGGCTGATGAGCACCGTGTTGACGTTGACCTGGTGGCGGTTTGGCGCGGAGCCGCCGCCGAGCCGGCGGCCGTTCGGGAACGACGAGTCGATCGAGGCGTCGAGGGTGATGACGTCGCCCGTCGAGCCGTCGGCGACCGGGATCGCCGTCCGGCCGAGGTTGATGGCGTTGATGATGTCGAGGCGCGGTCCCTTGAGCGTGGTCACCGCGCTGGCGGGAAGGCCGAGGGCCTTGTAGACGCCGAGGGCCTCGAGGTCGCGCACCAGCACGGGGAAGAGCACGTCGGCGCCGAAGCGCGAGACGTCCTTCATCGGATCGGTGTGGAGATAGAGGGTGTGGCGCTGCGTGCCCACCAGTCCGGCGTTGAACAGCGGCAGGGCGTTGCGTCCGACCTGCACGTAGTTCCCCGATCCCCTGAGGCCGGTGACGATGTTGGTCGGATCGACGGTCTGCGTCGCCTGGCGGCTGATGCTCACCCAGATGCGGAGCAGGGCGTCGGTGGAGTTGGCCACGGACTGGCCGTTGTGCGGGATGCCGGTGGGGAAGAGCTCGGAGGTCGGGATCTCCAGGGCGATGGAGAAGACGTTGAATCCGGTGAAGACGTCTTCGATCGGCGTAGTGCGCGCCCCTTCGACCGTGGGGCC
>Ga0207674_10010944_pt1 | contig 10210 bp, 10 predicted proteins | sample KBSCornC72_FD_184303 | JGI IMG/M metagenome (GOLD analysis project Ga0207674, IMG submission 184303) | Corn rhizosphere microbial communities from Kellogg Biological Station, Michigan, USA - KBS Corn C7-2 (SPAdes) (version 2) | ecosystem: Host-associated > Plants > Roots > Rhizosphere > Soil ...
AGCGTATCGGAATAACCGCCGTTCGAGCGCCGGCTTTGCCGGCGCAACCGATTTCGGGGGGAGGTTCGGAGGGGGCCGTCGAGGCCCCCTCCGATGATCTAGCCCTTGACCGCGCCGGCGGTGAGACCGGAGACATAGTAGTCGAGGAAGAGGACGTACACGATCACGATCGGGATGCTCGCCAGCAGCGCGCCCGCCATGAGCGAGCCCCAGAAGTAGATGTCGCCGCGGATCAGGTCCGAGGTGACACCCACCACGGCGGTCTTGTTCGCCGACTGCGAGATGAAGGTGAGGGCGTAGGTGAACTCGTTCCAGCAGAGCGTGAAGCTGAAGAGCACGGCGCAGATGACCCCGGGGATCGCCATCGGGAGCACGATCTTCGACAGCGTCTGCATGCGCGTCGCCCCGTCCACGAGGGCGCACTCCTCGACCTCGCGCGGGATGGTCCGGAAATAGCCCATGAGCAGCCAGGTGCAGAACGGCACCAGGAAGGTCGGGTAAATGACCATGAGCGCGTAGATCGAGTCGGCGAGCCCGAGCCACACCACTACCTGCGAGAGCGGGAGGAAGAGCAGGGTGGTCGGGATGAGGTAGGTGACGAAGATGGCGGTGCCGAAGGCGGCGGCGCCGCGGAAGCGCAGCCGCGCCAGGCTGTAGCCGGCCAGAATCGAGATGACCACGGAGACCGTCGTCGCCACGACGGCGACGAGCAGGCTGTTCTTCATCCAGGTGACGAAATCGGTCTTCTGGAAGAGGAGCGCGTAGTGGTCCATGATCACGCCGCTTTGGATCCAGAACGGGATCGACTTGAGGTTGTACAGCTCGGCGTTGGACTTGAAGGACGTCACGACCATGAAGTAGAAGGGGAAGAGCACGAAGAAGACATAGGGCGCCAGGTTCGCATAGGCAAAGACGTTCGACCGGATGCGGGCGCCGCGGCTCCTGGCCGTGGCCATGGCTACTCCTTCCTCACGTAGCGGAGCTGGAAGAACACCACCATCGCCAGAAGGGGGAAGATGAAGAGAGAGATTGCCGCACCCTGGCCGAGATTGCCACCCTGAAGGCCGACCTGGTAGGCGAGGGTGGCGAAGAGATGGGTCGTGTTGATCGGGCCTCCGCGGGTCAGCACCTGGACGATGTTGAAGTCCCCGAACGTGAAGATCGTCGAGAAGAGAATGACCACGCCGAGCACCGGCTTGATCAGGGGCAGGGTCACATGCCAGAAGCGCCCCCACGAGCTGGCGCCGTCCACCTCGGCGGCTTCGTGGAACTCCTTGGGCACGGCCATCAGCCCCGCGAGCACGGTGATGGCGAAGAAGGGCAGGCCACGCCAGACGTTGACGGCGATGACGGCCGTCATCGCGTACGTCGACTGCCCCAGCCAGTTGGGCCCCGGCGCGCTGATCAGATGCATCCGGATGGCGGTCCAGTTGACGACGCTGTAGAGCGAGTCGAACATCCAGAGCCACGCCAGCGTCGACAGCGCCGTCGGGATCACGAACGGCAAGAGCACGATGCCCCGGATGACGCGCTTGAATGGGAGGTTGCGGGACAGGAGCATGGCGAGCCAGACGCCGAGCACCACCTTGAGGCTGAGCGCGATGCCGGTGAAGACGAAGGAGTTCTGGACGGTTTGGCGGAAGGTTTCGTTGGAGAGAATGTCGCGGTAGTTCCTCAGGCCGACGAACGCGCCGGGCGATCCGACCCAATAGTCCGAGAGGCTGAAGTAGATCGCCATTCCGAAGGGGAAGGCGACGAGCGTCACGAGCAGCACGATGGCCGGGACGATGAGGCCGTAGCCGAACACGTGCTCCTGTTCCCACCACTCGCGCAGGCGTGATTGGCGGCCGGACCTCCGGAGCCCGGCCGCCTCCAGAACGCGTGGCTCGACGGCCATGCTACTGGACCTTGAGCTGTCCCTTGATGGCGAGCACGACCTGTTCCTGCGCCCAGTCCATCGCGCGCTTGGTCGGCATGCCGTTGACGGCCTTGGCGACCATGTCGGTCATGATGTAGTTGTCGTCGATGCGCTGCACCGCCTCGTTCGGCTTGGCCGGCCAGCCGCGCGGGTGCGCGTACTCGGCCTCCTTGGGCAGCATCGCGAACTTGGGATTCCGCGACCAGATCGGATGGTCGGCGAGGTTCTTGAGCGGCGGGTGGTTGAAGGCATTCGACGCCACGATCCAGGCGTCGAAGTTCTGCTTCTGGAAGAGGTAGGCGATGAACTCCTTGGCCAGCTCCTGGTTCTTCGAGAACTTCCAGATCCCCATGCTCAGGTTCGGACACGCCGAGTGAATGCCCGCGGGCCCACCGGGGCTATTGTGGTGATTGATGTCGTCGGCGATGGGCTGCTTGTTGGCGAGCGCGGCATTGTACGGGCTGACCGGATTGTGGATCCAGGAGCCCTTGCCGGACAGGATGAAGCGGTTGTTGCCCGCGTCGTCCCAGGACAGGACTTCCGGCTCCATCGCGTCCTTGTAGAGCTCCTTGTACCACTCGATGACCTGCGCCGTCTTGTCGGAGACGATGGCCGGGGTCTTGCCGTCCGCTTCGAGCACCTTGGCGCCCTGCGACCACGCCACCGACCAGTACGTCGAATGCGCGTCCGAGCAATGGCTGATGGGTATGCCGACAGGGTTGCCCTGCTTCTTGAGCACCTTGCCCTGCTTCAGCAGCTCGTCCCAGGTCTTCGGGGGATGGTCGAATCCGGCCTTCTTGAAGTGGGCCATGTTGTAAGTACCCGGGAACGAGACCCAGAACCAGGGGATGGCCTTCCAGCCGGACTTGGTCTGGCAGCTTTCCGCCGCGAAGCTGTACCAGCCCCCACCCTGCTTGCCGACCTTCTCGACCACGTCGTCCATGCTGACGAGGAGGTTCTCGTAAAGGAACGGGTCGGCGCTCGCGGTCCTGTACATGTCGTGACCGGATTGCGACTGGGCTTCGGCGGCGATCTTCGACGGCATCTGCAGATGCGCCATGGTGTCCACGCGCACCGTGCAGTTATTCGCCTTGCCGAAGGCCTCGGCCTGCTTTCTGAGCTCGTCGTCCGCGGCGGGGACGAAGTGGTTCCAGGAGAGGAACGTCAGCTCGCGCTTCTGGGCGAAGGCCGGAGCCTTGCCGAGAGCGAGCCACGAGGCCATTCCGGCAGTCGCGCCGGCGGTGGTGGTGAGAAACTGACGTCGGGTTGGGCCAGGGCGATCGGTCTTGTTCATCCGGCTCTCCCTAAAGACAGTGGGGAATCGGGTTGGAAACAAGGGAACTGGGCCTCTAGGTTTTCACCTCCTCGGAAGCGGCAAGATCGCTGTGCTCTTGTATCTCCCCCCAGGGGTATTGTCAAGGGCGGCGTCGGGCACGCTTGCCCGGCCTCTTCTCCGGCGCTGTCTCCACGCCACGGTCGTTGCGCGGATCCGGACGGGGATGCGAAACTCAGGCATGGTGACGGACCCGATCGTCTTTCGCGATCTCGCGTACGTGTTCGTCGCCGCGGTTCTTGGAGGTGCACTCGCGCGGCTGGCCGGGCAGCCGCTCATCCTGGGCTATGTCCTCGGCGGCACCCTGATCAGCCCGCTCACCCCCGGCCCTTCCGTCTCCGACGTCCGCACCTTCCAGTTGTTCGCCGAGGTCGGCGTCGTCCTCCTGATGTTCTCGATCGGCATCGAGTTCTCCCTGCGGGACCTGTTGCGGGTCAAGTGGGTGGCGCTGCTCGGCGGCCCGCTCGGCATTCTCCTGTCCGTGGGACTGGGCGTCGGAGCGGGGGCGCTCCTGGGCTGGCCGTATCTGCAGGGGATGATCGTCGGCATCGTCGTCTCGGTGGCGAGCACGATGGTGCTGGCGCGCCTGCTCATGGACTCGGGCGAGCTGCACTCGCGCCACGGGCGCATCATGATCGGAATCAGCCTCGTGGAGGATCTCGCGGTCGTGGTCCTGATCATCCTGATCCCGGCCTTCGGGGCGCTCGAGCCCGGCCGCCTGCTCGCCATCGCGGCCGCCCTCGGCAAGGCCGGGCTCGTCCTGGTGCCCTTTGCCTATCTGGCGGCCAAGGTCGTACCGCCGGTCATGACCCGGGTGGCGCGGACCCAGAACGACGAGCTGTTCCTCCTGGTCGCCCTCGCCATCGGGCTCGGCACGGCGGCGCTGACCCAGGCGGTAGGGCTGTCCCTGGCGCTGGGAGCATTTCTGGCCGGCCTGCTCATCAGCGGGTCCGACTACGCGCACGAGACGCTCGCGCGCGTCCTGCCCGTCCGCGACGCCTTCGTGGCGCTCTTCTTCGTCACCATCGGTGCGCTCATCGATCCGGCGCTGGTCATGGAGAACCTGCCGCTGCTCGGCACCATGATCGCCCTCGTCGTGGTGGGCAAGCTCGTGCTGCGGACGCTCGTGGTGCGGGCCTTCGGCCAGCCGATCCGCACCGCCGTGTTGGTCGGCGTCGGACTGTCCCAGATCGGCGAGTTCTCGTTCATCCTGGTTCAGGTGTCCAGAAGTGCCGGGCATGTCGGGGCCGACGTCTACAATGCGACCCTGGCCACGTCGCTGATCACCATCCTGGTAAATGCGATGCTCGTGCGGATCGCTCCGAGGTGGCTCGACCGCGCACCGAAGGATACGCCGGGCACGGCGCCCGTGCACCGGGGCGAGCCACTGCAGCAGCACGTCGTGCTCTGCGGATTCGGCCGGGTGGGGAGCGCGATCGGCGAGGCGCTCCAGACCTTCGCCATTCCGTACGTGGTGATCGAGCGCGATCCGGACATCGTGAAGAGCCTGCGCACGCGCAGGGTCCCGTGCCTGTTCGGTGACGCGGCCGGCCGGGGCATCCTCGAGGCGGCTGGTGTGCGCTCAGCCTCGCTCGCGATCGTCGCCCTGCCCGAGATCGACCGGGCGCGCCTGGTCGTTCGCTATGCCCGCGAGATGAACGAGCGCGTGCCCATCCTGGCGCGGGCTCACGATCCCGCCGACGGAGAAGGGCTGGCGCGGGCGGGGGCGAGCGAGGTGATCCACCCCGAGCTGGAGGCGGCAGCCACGCTGATCCGGCATGCGCTGAAGCGGCTCGCCCTGCCTCAGGAGCGCGTGCTCGCGTACCTCGATCGGTTCCGCGGCGCCATGGAGCTGGCGGCGCGGGAAGAGCGGCTGACCCCCGACGCGCTGCCGCGCGTGGCGGAGGTCGTGCTGGGGCAGGGGACGCTCGCCGATCAGTCGCTGAGCGAGGCGCGCATCCGCGAGCGGCTCGGGGTCACCGTCGTCGCGGTCACGCGCGGTGGCGACGTGGTCCTGAATCCTCCCGCCGAGACCATCGTCCGCGCGGGTGATCGCGTGCGCATCTTCGGCCTGCCCGACCAGATCGAGGCGTTCCGTCTCGAGGCCGATACCGTTCGGCCTACGTCCTGACGCCTCCGGTCACGCGACCTCCTTGTTCTCGCCGAAGTCGTCGGGAACGGGCGGGCCCCAGATGTAGAGCGAGTCTTCCCCCGGGAAGTCCCGGGGTTGCCAGGCACAGTCCTCCGGAATGCAGTCGAGGTCGAAGTAGTACTCCGCGAACCCGCCCCACGGATCGCGGATGTAGTAGAAGAAGTTCGATCCGATCACGTGCCGCCCGAGGCCCCAACCCGGCTGCCAGCCGCGGTCGGCCATCCTGACCGCCCCCATCGCGATCTCGTCGACGCTGCCCACCTGGAAGGAGGCGTGGTGAAATCCCGGCCGGGGCGACGTGAGGAGGGCGAGCGTGTGGTGATCCGTATTGCATCGCAGGAAGGCGATGATCGTCCCGGAGCGGTCCGACAGCTTGAGCCCGAGCGCCCGGGTGTAGAAGTCGATCTGGCGGTCGACGTCGGGGGTGAAGAGCAGGACGTGCCCCAGCCGTCGCGGTGCGGCGCCGACGCCGCGCTCCGGGTAGCCGCGCTGCCCCTGCCGCGGCGTATAGCCCGGACCGTTGAGCTGGAGCGGGAGATCGGCGGGATTGTCCGGCCCCGGTTCCTCCCGGACATTGACGAGGTTGCCGTCGGGATCGCGGATCCACATCCCGCCCTCGGGAGCGCCTCGCGGCGGGTCGATCTCGCTCACGCCCGCCGCGCGGAGCGCCGCCCGCGCCCGGGAGAAGTCCTCGCCCGTGGCCCCGTAGCACAGATGGTGCAGCCGCTTGCGTGGCCCCTCGTACAGGAGCACGGCTTCTCGGTCCTGGCGCGCCGGTTTGAGGCGCACGGCCTTGTCCCCGCCCGTGACGTCGACGAGGCCAAAGTCTTCGTAGTACCGCTGCCCGACCGCCTGGTCCGGCACCTCGAGCGCATAATGCAGAAACGATCTCACCGCCATGATCGAACCTCCGAGTGTCCTGAATTTGGGAGCACGTGGCAGAAAAGCAATGGAGACAGCCTGCTCGTGCGCCGGCTTTGCCGGCGCAATCCTGTTCTTTGATCTCGGAGGGGGCCGTCGAGGCCCCCTCCGATGGCTCTATGCGTCCTTTACCGTGTTCTCGAGGGTGCCGAGTCCGCTGATCTCGAGGCGCATCGTGTCGCCCGGCTGCAGCGTGATCTGCGGCTTGCGCGAGAATCCGACGCCCGCGGGCGTGCCCGTCGCGATGAGGTCGCCCGGGGCGAGCGTCATGATGTTCGTCAGGTACTGGATGATATAGCCCACGTCGAAGATGAAATTCCGCGTCGTCCCATTCTGCATGAGGGTGCCGTTGACCCAGGTCTTGAGGTCGAGGACATGCGGGTCGGGAATCTCCGCGCGGTCCGCGATGTAGGGGCCCACGGGCGCCAGCGTGTCTCCGATCTTGCCGGCGCTCCACTGGGTCGTGTGGAACTGAAAGTCGCGCGCGCTCACGTCGTTGATGATGGTGTAGCCGAAGACGTAGTCGAGGGCCCGCTCCCGCTTCACGAACCGGGCCGTGCGGCCGATGACCACCCCCAGCTCCACCTCCCAGTCGAACGTCTTCTCGCCGCGCGGGCGCAGGACCGGCTCTCCGGGATCGGCAATGGCATTGCTCCACTTCGGGAAGACCGGCGGTTCCTTGGGGGCGGGATTGTTCGTCTCCGCCGCGTGGTCCTTGTAGTTGAGGCCGATGCAGATGAACTTCCCGGGATCCGCGATGGGAGCGTGCAGCCGCGCCGTCCCGAGCGGGTGCGAGACGGGCTCGTACTTGCCGCTCTTGGCCGCGTCCGTCATGGCGGCCAGCATGTCCTGGCTTGCGCTGCCGCCCTCGAGGAAGGCGCGCGTGCTCCCGTGGGGGAAGAGCGCGGCGGCGATGGCTGAGGATCGCACGACTCCTCGGGATGCTAGGTAGGCTGTCGCGCTCGATTCGAGGTCCATGACGCGATCGGCACCGAGGAGCGTGCCGAGGCGCGGCGGCTGGCCGTTCTGAGAATACCGGACGAGCTTCATGTGAGCCTCCTTGGCGTGGGTTGGCGGGTCAGGATCGGGCGATCCGCGCGACGAATGATAGCACCGGCCGCGCCGCGAGCGGGAGCCGACTTTTGCCCGGCCGCCGGCCCGATTGGAGCCGCGTCACACCCTCTGATATAGTGGCGCTGGTCTTGAGGGCGCACGAGGGAGGGACAGAAATGAGCATTCCGAAATGGGTATCCGTGGTCTTCGCCGCCCTGCTGGCGGCGGGACCTTTGGGACCGACGGCCGCCGTGGCGCAGACCTCGGCCACGGCGCCGCTCGCGCCCATGCAGTCGATGCAGCCCGAGACGGTCGACGAGGGCGCCACCACGCCGCCCGGGACCGGCGCCAAGATAGGCGCCGGCGTTCTGAACGTCGTCTATCTGCCCGGCAAGGTGATCACCTGTACCGCCGGCACCCTCGTCGCCGGGGTGTTCATGCTCGCGACCTTCGGATCGGCCTACCGCGAGGCCGGCTCCTTCTTCAAGGAAGGATGCGGTGGCGCCTGGCTCCTGACACCTGAGCAGGTGGCGGCGGTGCCGAAGAAGGTTCAGCTCGAGTACTGAGGGCGACCCGGATGTCCGCCGCGCCGCGCCGCGAACGAGGCGCTGGGCGGCGCCCCTGCTTTTCAGCCTGCTGCTGGCCGGATTCGCCGCGGGCATCTGGGGCAGCTACCGGCAGATCTTCCCCGCCAAGGGCCTCCATCGCGTCACGGGCATCTTCCAGAGCCGAGCCGGAGACACCCTGATCCTGGTCAGGCACGACGCGGTGGCCGGGTTCATGGAGGAGATGCCCTCGATGGCCTTTTTCTCGGACTCCCGAGAGTTTCTCGATGCCGCCGACCTTCACCCGGGGGACCGCATCCGGCTCACCGTGCGCCAGATACCGGGCGAGCGCGACAAGCTCGTTGTCGTCGAGATCGCGAAGATCCGCTGAGCGATCGCAGGGGTCACGGCCCTTTGCTGAGGAGCGTGTCGAAGTAGCCGCCGTTCGAGCGCCGGCTGTGCCGGCGCAACCCGTTTCTGGGGAGGCTCGGAGGGGGCCGTCGAGGCCCCCTCCGATCAGACGACCGCCGACATGCCGCCGTCGAAGTTGATGGCCGTGCCCGTGATGTACGAGGCGCGCTCGGACACGAGGAAGGCCACGAGGTCGGCGAACTCCCGCGCATGCGCGACGCGGCCCAGCGGCACGCGCTTGGCCAGCCCCGCGTAGTGCGCCTCGAGGTCGCCGTCCTTCGCGCGGCGATCGATCTGGGCGCTGCGGACGAGGCCGATGCAGATCGTGTTCACGCGGATCCCGTCCGCGGCGTACTCGTTGGCGAGCGATTTGGTGAGGTTGATGCCCGCGGCGCGGGACAGCGTGGTCGGCAAGGCCCGGGCGGTTGGGGCCTTGCCGCCGACCACGGTGACATTGACGATCTGCCCGCCGCCCCGCCGCTTCATGTGCGGGATGGCGAGGCGGCAAAAGCGGACCGCCCCCATCACCTTGAGGTCGAAGTCCGCCTGCCAGGTGGCATCGTCGACGGCCTCGAACGCATTCGCATTGGAGGTCCCGGCATTGTTGAGCAGGATGTCGACGCCGCCCCAGCGGCCGGCAACCGCCTTGACCACGGCCTCGACGTCCGCGGCGCGCGAGACGTCGGCGGGCACGGCGAGCACCTCGCCGCCGGTGGCCTTCCTGATCTCCTCCGCGGCCCGCTCCAGGTGGTCTTTGCGCCGGGCGCAGATGCCGACCTTCACGCCCTCCGAGGCGAGCCGCTCGGCGGCCGCCCGTCCCATGCCGTCGCTGCCGCCGCTGATGATCGCCACTTTCCCCTTCAGCTCGAGCTCGAGCGCCATGTCCCCTCCCTCGTCGGTGGATGTCTCGCCGCCGATAGTACCGGATGCGCGGGCGCCCGGCCAGTCGCGGTCACCCGCGCGGCAGCGCGCGCACGTGGCGGATCAGCTCGCGGATCTCCTCGTCGGTGAGGTGGAAGCCGAAGGAGGGCATGCCCGGCTTGCCGATCGCCGCGCCGCCATTCTTGATCAGGTCGAACAGGTACTCGTCGCTCTTGCCCGCGAGCGTCCGCGGATCACCCAGATCACCCGGGCGGATCAGAAAGATCGTGGCGCGCCAGGAGCCGTGGCCATTGGCGCCATGACACTCCGCGCAGTGACTCAGGTACAGCCGCTGCGCTCGGGTCGCCGTCTTGGGGATGGGATGCGGGAGGAAGAGCAGGGCAAGCACGCTGCCGAGCAGGAAGACCAGCGCCGGCCCCAGGATGATCAGCAGCCATCGCTGTCTCACGAGGCCTCAGACTACCACGCGGGCTAGAGCGACGATAAGGGTCCAGCTGGACCCTTCTCCTCGCTCTAGCCTGGGTTCTCCGACAGACTCCTAGAGCCGGCTACTTGATGACCGCCTCCGTCTTGGCGTCGAAGAAGTGCGTGCGCTCGGGCACGAAGGCCATGCGAATCTTTTCATGAGGCCGCGCCTTGATGCCCGGCTCGACGCGGGCGACCACGGACTGACCGGCCACGGTGACGTCGAGGAGGATCTCGGCGCCCAGGGGCTCGACGACGTCCACCACGGCGTCGAAGGCCTGATCGCTCAGCTCATTGGTCGGACTCACGCGCAAGTCCTCGGGCCGGATGCCGAGGGCCACCGACTGACCCTTGTAGGCGGCCAGGCGCGCGGCCCGGTCCGCTGGAACCTTGACCTTGAGGCCGCTCGCCTCCGCGTAGAGCGTCCCGTTCTGCTCGGTGATCGTGGCGGGGACGAAGTTCATCGCCGGTGAGCCGATGAAGCCGGCCACGAACTTGTTCTGCGGCCGGCTGTAGATCTCCATGGGCTC
>Ga0207674_10010946_pt1 | contig 10209 bp, 7 predicted proteins | sample KBSCornC72_FD_184303 | JGI IMG/M metagenome (GOLD analysis project Ga0207674, IMG submission 184303) | Corn rhizosphere microbial communities from Kellogg Biological Station, Michigan, USA - KBS Corn C7-2 (SPAdes) (version 2) | ecosystem: Host-associated > Plants > Roots > Rhizosphere > Soil ...
GCCCGGACCAGCTCGTCGGCGGCGCCACCGCCGGCCACGGCCGCTGCCCGCAGCACCTGCTGCGCCGCGTCCGACACGCGTTCCACGCGCGACAGCAGCAGCGCGGCCAGCCCGGTCGGCAGCGTGCCCCCCGCGTTGTCCCCCGTGCTTGACGACACTGCGCGCGACGAGGCGGTCAGCAGTTCCTCGGCGTAGTAGGCGTTCCCTTCCGCCCGCTCCACGAGGGAGTTGAGAGTGGCGGCGGACAGGGGCGACGGAACGTTCGGCACGTTGGACAGGATCTCGGCCAGAGCGGCCGCGGAGAGCGGCCCGAGTTCGACCAGCGCAACCATTGGCAGCCTGAGCAGCTCGGCGATCACGCTGCGCAGCGGGTGGCGGCGGTGCAGGTCGTCGGTGCGGTACGTCCCGATGATCGCGACGCGCTCGCGGTGCAGCATGCGAGCCAGGAATGTGACCAGGTGGCGCGTGGTGGCGTCGGCCCAGTGCAGGTCCTCGATGACCAGCAGGACCGGGCTGCTGACGGCTAGCTCGGACAGCAGGCTGAGCACGGCGCCGAACATCTGCTGGCGCGCCAGGCCCGCCCAGTCCGCCTCTTGCGCCTGCCCGTTGCCGTCCGGGAGCAGGCGAGACAGCACCGGGCGGGCCTTGATGGCCTTCTCGATGGGCGGCGGCGCGGTCCGGAACGCGTCCGCGAACGGAAGGTACGGGACGCTGTCACCGATCTCCGCGCACTGGCCGCACAGCACGGTGAAGCCGTCGCGTTCGGCGATCTGCATCGCCTCGCCGACCAGGCGGGACTTGCCAATGCCCGCGTCGCCGCTCACGAGTCCCGTCACCGCCCGGCCCGCCGCGGCATCGTGCAAGAGGCCGCGCAGCCGGGCCAGTTCCGCGTCCCGTCCCACCAGCGTGCCCATGTCTCTATTATCCGCCGCGGCCTGACGTTCCGGCGAACCGATTACAGCCTGGGGTCGAGCGGGGGCCAGGTCTCCGGGGCGGGACGGTGCCGCAGGGTGGGCCGCGCACGCAGATCAGTGAGCCGGAGGGAAAGCGCCACCAGCCGTTCGGCATACGGCTTTTTGGAGGATTTTTCCTCATGACCAGCGGCGGGTCTTACTGCGAGCCTGGAGGCAGCGCACAGAGGGAGGCCACCGATGAAGACAACAATGCGGCGGGTCGCCGGCAAGCTGGCGGACGCCGTTCGCAAGATGCGCGAGGCGCAGCGGCTATCGCTGGTGCTGCGGACCGCCACGGACCAATACATCGAGAACGCAGGCGCCGTGCCTGACACGTATGACGAATTCCTCGCCAGGACGTCCGGCGTACTGCGGCACGAGCCACCCGCTCGCAAGCGGATCCGGAGAACCCAGCGAGACTAGCCGCCTGATGTGCCCGCGCCGTTGTCCGGCCGCGCCCAGATATCCCGGTCGTGCATCAGCCGCACCTGCTTCTCGATCACCTCGCGGCGGTAGTCGCCGTGATTGTACGGTGCCCGGTCCAGGTAGAGGTTCTTCGGGTAGACGGGCTGTTCGTAGATCACCTGGTACTGCTCGGTCGTGAGGTCCTTGAGCCAGTTGTCCCACTGTGCGCTGGCGCGGAACCGGCGCAGGGCCTCCACGTCGATGGTGCCCGCCACCCAGGATGAACCGCCGCTATAGTCGTGCCGGCCGACGATCTGCCCGCGGTAGTCGATGATTGCTGATCCACCGCCGAATGTATCGATCGGAACGTCGGAATCGCCGTTCAGGTAGTAGGTGCCGACGTTGCACGCGATCAGGTACAGGTTGTTGTCGAGGGCGCGGGCCCGGTTCTGGATTTCGAACAGGCCGTTGCCGACATGCGGATGCGGGTACGGGCCCCGGTAGACCACCTCGGCGCCGTTCATGGCCAGGCCGCGGGCATTCTCCGGGTACGAGCCCTCATTCGCCATCAGGAAGCCGAGCCGCCCGATCTCGGTGTCGGCCACCGGGTAGAACGCGTCTAGGCTACGGCCGTACAGTTCGACCCACCGGTCCCAGACGTTGTGCGGTGTCACCGAGTGCTCGACCGGCAGCAGCGGCACGACCTTGTGGTGCTTGAGGATGATTTCGCCTTCGGGATTGAGGATGAAGCCGACGTTGAAGAAGCGCCCGGGAAATTCTGGGTGCCGGGCCTTCGCCTGGGCCATCAGGAACGTGTCCCACTGCCGGGCCAGCTTGCCCAGGTAATCCGTCTCGAACCCGGGCACGTCAATCGCACATTCCCGCGCGAACTCCTCATGATCGAGGTCGAGAACCTCATCGTTGAAGCCCTGCAGGGCTCCTTCCGGGATGGTGATCAGGCGCACCGGCAGGTCGAGGCTGGACAGCCAGGATGCCGCCTTGATCAGGTGCGAGAGATGCTCCAGGTTGACGCGGATCTCATCCCGGCAACGAATGCCGCGCATAGTGGGCACCAGGCCGATGGCCTGATAAGGCTCAATCATGACTCACCCCTTCGGCCCTGGCCGCCGGCCCCTTTGCCGTGGAAACGATGCCAGCTCCTGCGCCTATTGTCGCCCGGCCGCCGGCAAATGTCGCGTATCAGTTGGGCAGCGGCTGGCCGGTGAACGGACAGAAGAGGGGAACCAGCAACCGTTCCGATTCAGCGCTTTTGAATTTGTTCGGTCTTGAGATTGCTGGCTGGGGACGGGCGGAAGCCCAGGAGTGCGGCGATACTGGCTATGTGCCCTTTCGCTCTCCGCCTTCAACCGCTTCCTGGCAGCACCAGGAGGCCCGTTCAGGGTTCGAGGTCGCCTACTTCCAGGCCGTGGAGCGCGGCTGGGTCATCGACGGGACCACCGCCGCCGTCGAGGACGGCCAGACATGGGTCGTGACCTACAGCATTGAACTGGATGCTGCCTGGTGACGCGGGGGGCGCACATCGAGGTCAGGACCGTGTCCGGATCGCGCGAGACCCGGCTGGAGTCGGATGGTGCCGGGCGCTGGCTCATCAACGGCGCCCCCGCTCCTGATCTCAATGGCTGCATGGATGTCGACCTGGAGTCCTCGTCTATGACGAGAGCGGGCTGGTAATCGACTATCCAGGCATAGCCCTGCGCGCACGCTGAACCTGTCGGCGACGATCCCGCCAAACAACAGCGGGATGGGCTACTGCTGCGGCTTTCTCCGCTTGCCCGGGGCTCGGCCATTCTCCTGCGCGGGGTATCCCTTGGGCTGCTGGGCTATATCAGGGTGCCTGGCCGGGCCAGCGTGCCGGCCCGCTGCCGGCTCTGCGGGCGGCGGTACGGCTTGTGGCTCTGCGGCCCGTCCCCCGACGGGCGGGTCCCACCGCAGGTCAACCATTGTGGGCTGCTCCCACGGTGCCTGCTTGTACGGCCCGGGCTGGCCGGGCAGCGGGGGCGGGTTTTGTTCCACGAACGAAGTCTCGGGCGGGGGCCAGACGAGAGTGCGCTGTGCCTGGCCTTGTCCAGCGGGCGCATACGCCGACGAGGGCAGGGCCAGTGGGTCGCGTGGCGCACGCGGGGCGAGCCGGATGGTGATCGGCGCTAGCGGGGCGGTCTTAGGGCGCCGATCCCGCTTCTTCCGCAGCCGGCGCCAGAGCACAACGCCGCCCCCGGCCGCGACCACAACGCCTAGGCCGCCGACAAGCAGGCCGCTCCCGCCACTTGAAGTGTCGGTGCTGGTGGTCGTCCCGGCAGGCGTGGCGGGGTTGTCCGCAGGCGCTGGGGTGCTTCGCGGCGTCGACGGCGTGACGGCACCCTGTCGCAAGGAAGCGGCCGTGGGCGTCGGCAGCCCCACCGAGGCGGAGGGGGATGCTTCTGGCGAACCGGAGACGGCAGGCCCCGAGGCGGAGGGAGAAGGCGCAGGCGACGAGCCGGAGGGAGAGGAGGAAGGCGTAGGCGTCGGGGACGGCGGCCCGGGATTGTGCCCGTGACCGTGCCCAGCGACAGCGGCGGGAGCGTCGGTCCCCACCGCCAGCAGCGGAACGTTGAGGGCCGACGGGTAGTCGCGCTTACCCGACGCTGACACCGCGGCAACCGCCGGCGACGCACTCAGCGCGACCGCAGCCACGGCAGTAGCCACGGAGAGGAGGGGGGAAACGCGCACGCGCCGAGGCTAGCAGGGCTTCTGTGGCATTTGCGTGCAATTTGGTTGCTTAATGACTAGTGAGGCAACCCTGCTGAAGCGTGAAATGGCGGCCGGAAGCGAAGCAGCCAGTCGTTCGGGACGGCTCGCTCAAGGGATTGTCGCAACACCTGACCTTTAGGGGTTGGTGTTGGATGGGCGGCCGGAGGGTTTCGCCGGAGAAGGTGCAGGTCCTGCTGGATTGCCTGACGGCAGGGATGAACCCGCTGCGGGCGTCGCGGGCGGCGGGGGTGTCGCCGGAGTTCGCTTACAAGCTGGACCGGCAGGTGAGCGGGGAGTCGAGGCTGGCGGCGAAGCGGGCGGGGATGTCCGCGCGGGCGGGTTTTGTCCGTTCCGTCCATCTGTCCAGAAACGATACCGGCCGCCGTCGCGATGCGCCGCCGGACATTTTGCTAACTCTCACGCATAACCACATGACTCATCGTAGTGTTTGCTGCGTCGGCATTGACGTCGTTTAACTGGGGGACGGCCGCGATGCCACGGGGACGAGGTGTGCCTGATGGACACTGAGCGGATTGACGTGCGGCGTGAGCCGCTCGTAGTGCGAGACGGATGCGCGCCGGAGCGCATTCCGGCGGGGCGTTGGCCGTCCAACGAAGCACTGGTCAGAAGCGAGCAGTTCGCGGTCAACGAGGCCATCGCCTGCCTCGCCGCCGACGGGCATGAAAAAGGCCGCCGGGAAGACGGCGACAGCGGAGACTGGGTGTTCGGCGTGCACGCCCCGCTTGGAACCGGGGTGTCCGAGGTCTTCGGTGACCTGGTCGCGGCGGTCGTCACCGAGCGAGCCCGGCGCATCGCCGACCTGACCGACCCGGCGGCGGCGTTTGGGGAGGCGCGCACCTGGGGCGCGTACACGGTCACCGAGCCGGCCCCGGAGCTGGCCGGCTTCGAGATCGTCCTGACGGCCCCGGGAGCGGTCGACGGACCGGTCAGGTCGGGCCCGGGACTGCCGCCCATCGGGTCGATATGGCGGAACCGCGCGGCCAGCGCCGACTACTTCGCGTCCACGGCACGGCTGGCCGACGGGGTCGGCGCCTGGGCGATGCTCGCCGCCCGGCTCGGTGACCGGACCGCCAACCGGTCCTTCGCCGAGCGCTGGTGGCACGGTGCGATCCGCGGCGCCGACGTTCTCTTCCCGGCCGGCGAGTCGATGTCCGCCGCACTGCGACGGCTGAAGGGAACGACGGTGTACTGGCAGGCGTGCGTGACCTGGTTCAGGTCCACGCTGGGAAGAGTCGAGAGCCTGGCGGCGGAACGAATGGGGGCGGCAGCCGCCCTCACCCGTCTGTCCGTCCTGGAGCAGGCTTGCGAAGAGGCTTCCCTCTCAGCCGAGAACGCGCAGGGCAAGTTGGCGGACCTGGTGGCGTGCGAGCCCGCGGCCCGTGAAGCGGTGACCTCGGCCGAGGAAGCGTACCGGGTCGTGCTCGCCGCGCTCGGGGCGCACGAGCTCGGTCGGCCGGAGCTGGCGACGGTCACCCCCGAGGGCATCGCGGCGCTGCGGTCGCGCGCGGCGCTCTCGGTAGCGCTGGCCGGCGGGGTCCGCCGGGGACGGAACCTGCGAGGCTGGTCGGCCGTGCGCCGGGAACTGCGCGCGGCCTGCGAGACGGCGGAACGGACTTGGGAGGAAGCGCTGCGCGCGGCGGAAACCTTGCGGGCCAGCGTGGCCGCGGCGCGGTCGGCCGTCGACGACCGCACCGCCGAGTTGTCCCGGCTGACCGCGGAGATGGAGCCGCTGGCCGCCGCGGTCGCGGCGGCCAGGCAGCAGTGGGGCGACTGCGTTCCTGTCGGCCCGTCGCAGGCCGAGACCGAAGACCCGGCGCTGATCGAGTGGCGGGAGACATCGGCACCATGGGCCGACGACGAGTACGCGAAGGCCCGCGCCGAGCTGTTCATCTCCGCCCTCGAGCTGCACAAGGCGCTCATCGCCACGCAGGCGGACATCTTTGAGGCGAACCTCGCCGCACTAATGGAGCTGATCTCTACCGACAGCGAGTCCGCCGATGACGACGGCGAAGCCGGGCTAGCCGACGTCCGGCGGGCCGCATGGCGGTCCTTCTTCCTCGCGGTGCCGGTCGTCCAGGTGCCGTTCGAGGCCGCGGAACCGCTGCTCGGCGGCCTCGCGCCCGGCACTCTCGGCTGGCTTTTCGCCGCCAGCGCCGACCAGCTCGAAGCCGAGGACGTGACTGGGCTGCTGCAGTGTTTCGACCGCGTGATCTTCGCCGGGGACACGGTGCCCGCGGTGCCCCGGCCAGAGATCGCGGCGGCCGTCGGCCTCTCCGTTCCGGCCCAGCCCACCGCCCAGGACCTCGCGGACCGGCTGGTCCGCTACGGCACCTGGCTGTCCGGCGGACCGTCCCCCTGTCCATGCGACGACGCCGAAGCCCGCTGGGTCGGCCTGCCGCTGCGCGTAGTGCGCGGCCAGGACCGCGCCACCGTCGATCGCCGCAACGACCTCGGCTACGACGGCCTTCTCGTCACCGACCGCGACTAGCCATTTCAAACAGGAATCAGTTCTAAATGGGCACCTGAGACCGGGGCACATCGCATGACAAATCCGGCATTTCGCTAATGGCAACCATTTGCGCAATTCCAACGCGTTTCAGATACGGCGAAGGGCGGGCCGACAGCACCACTGTCGCAACGTCGGCTCGCCCTTACTCCACTTGCTGTATGTCGCTAGAAGCCGTGCTTGGGCCATTTCACGATCGTAATGTAGCCCGCCGATTCCGGCTTGGTGCTGCCGGGGGCGTAGTCGTAGACCGTGTGGGTCCGCAGGTTCATCACGAACACGTCCACGATCGCGTGGGTCTTCGGGTCCTGCCAGGTGATGTAGATCTGGTCGTTGCTGATCGGAACGGCGACGTAGTCCTCGGTCGGGAACTTGACGCCGACGTTCGGGCCGGCGATCGGGGTACCGAGGACCGTGCCGCTGCCGTAGACCTGCTGGAAGGTGTTGCCCGTGTTGGTGCCGAGCGTGTACTTGGCGTTGACGACGAAGCCCTTGAGGTTAATCCGGTTCAGGGTCAGCGGCGCGTTGTGGTGTGCCGGGCTGGCGCTGGCGGTGGTGGCCGCCACCGCGGCGCCGCCGCCGAGCACGGTCATGGCCAGGGCGGCCGCGGCAAGGCGAACTCGCTTCGTTGCGAACATCTCCTGCTCCCTCTCCTCGATGGGATGAACCTTTTCATCCTGGCGAGGCCCAAGCGTCAGTTCGCAAGAAGAAGGACAGGATTAAAAGGTTCACGGTCGCACGAGCGTAGATCGCCTTTCAGCAGGTGACTACTGTGGCAGGCGCAGGATTTCGACCGACTTTTCACGCATCTCGACCTTGCGGACCTTGCCGGTGACCGTCATCGGGAATTCGTCGGTGATGTGCACGTAGCGGGGAATCTTGTAATGAGCGAGCTTGCCGGTGCAGAACTCTCTTAGTGATTCTGCTGTGATGGGTGTGGCGCCCGGACGGAGCCTGATCCAGGCCATGAGCTCCTCGCCGTACTTCTGGTCCGGCACGCCGATCACCTGGGCGTCGAGGATGTCGGGGTGGGTGTAGAGGAACTCTTCCACCTCGCGGGGGTAGATGTTCTCGCCGCCGCGGATGACCATGTCCTTGATCCGGCCGGTGATCGACAGGTAGCCGTCGTCGTCCATCACCGCCAGGTCGCCGGTGTGCATCCAGCGGGCGGCGTCGATGACCTCGCTCGTCTTGTCCGGCTGCCGCCAGTAGCCGAGCATGACGCTGTAGCCCCGGGTGCACAGCTCGCCAGGGGCGTTGCGCGGGACGGTCAGGCCGGTCGCCGGGTCGATGACCTTGACCTCGATGTGCGGGCCGGCCCGCCCGACGGTCGCGACGCGCCGCTCGATCGAGTCGTCAACGCGGGTCTGCGTCGAGACCGGGGACGTCTCCGTCATGCCGTAGCAGATGCTGACCTCGGACATGCCCATCCGGTCGATGACCTGCTTCATCACCTCGACCGGGCAGGGCGAGCCCGCCATGATGCCGGTCCTGAGGCTGGACCGGTCGTAGTCGTCGAAGCCGGGAACGGCCAGCTCGGCGATGAACATCGTGGGAACGCCGTACAGGCTGGTGCAGCGCTCGTTCTGCACCGCCTCCAGGGTCTTGACCGGGTCGAAGACCGGGGCGGGGATGATCATGGCCGCGCCGTGGCTGGTGGCGGCCAGGTTGCCCATCACCATGCCGAAGCAGTGGTAGAACGGCACCGGGATCGCGACCTTGTCCTCTTCGGTGTAGTGGCACAGCTCGCCGACGAAGAAGCCGTTGTTGAGAATGTTGTGGTGGCTGAGCGTCGCGCCCTTCGGGAAGCCCGTGGTGCCCGACGTGTACTGGATGTTGATCGGGTCGTCGGCGGACAGCTGGATGGCGTCAAGCACGTCGTTGCGAACGGCGACATCCGCGTACTTCCCGGTCTCCAGCAATTCGCGCCAGGCGTCGGAGTCGAGCAGGACGACCTGCTCCAGGTCCGCACAGCGCGGCCGCACCTCGGCGATCATCGCGGCGTAGTCGGAGGTCTTGAGCCGCTGGGCGGCGATCAGCAGCTTGCAGCCCGACTGGTTGAGCACGTACTCAAGCTCGCTCGTGCGGTAGGCGGGGTTGATGTTGACGAGGATCGCGCCGATCTTCGCGGTGGCGTACTGGGCGACGGTCCACTCGGCCCGGTTCGGCGACCAGATGCCGACCCGGTCACCCTTGGCGATGCCCATGCCGAGCAGCGCGTACGCGAGCGCGTCGACTTCGTCCTTCAGCTCGGCGTAGGTGTAGCGCAGCCCGGCGGGAACGTCGACCAGGGCGAGGCGGTCGGGGAAGGCGGCGGCCGTCCGGTCGAAGTTCGCACCGATCGTGTCGCCGAGCAGCGACGTGTCGCTGATCGCCGACGTGTAGCTAAGCTCCGGGCCCATCGCTTTCCCCTGTTCCTCGCCAGTGAGGCTGATCGTCCACTCAGCATTGCCGGCCGTGGCCAGGTTGAACAAGGCCGAAGCCTGCGGCGCGAACCTGCCCGCCCCGATTGACCCGCGGATCGGGTTAATCGCCCGCGATTACACGAAACCGACCGTGGCGCTGTGTCCTTGGGGACGTGACGCTGTGTTGTTGGGATGTGACGCTAGCGCCTTTGCGGAATGTGTCCGCATCTCTATGGTCGTCCGGCGGGGGCACGGGCGCGGAGGGCGCCGGCGGCGGCCGTGCCCCCGATCAAGACCGCGATGCCGTACAGGCCAAGCGGGGCGGCGGCCTCCGGGCCGAAGGCGGCCGCAGCCAGGGCGGCCGCGATCGCGAAGTCGCGCATCGAGGTGGTGAGGAGCAGCGCCGAGCCTGTCGGCCGGGCGGAGCGCACGCCCAGGACGCGGCCGATGACCGCCGTCGCCGCCAGGAACAGGACCAGAGCGCCGGCGACGGCGGCGTAGCCGGCGGACTGGTGGACCTCGGCGGCGACGAGGGCGACCAGGGCCGCGACCGCGGCGACGGCGGTGCGGGACGCGGCCGTTTCCGCGCGGCGGCCCGCCAGAGCGCGGGCGACCGGGCCTGGCCAGGACCGCAGCGCGATGCCGACGGCCAGCGGGAGGGCGACGACCACAGCCAGGTTCGCGATGACGCCGGCCGGGGAGAAGCCCGCGTGGCCGGCCTCCAAGGTCAGGATCGGCGCGGCCAGGACCACGGTGGCGAGGGTGGATCCGATCAGCACCCCCGCCGCGACGGCGGCCTCCCCGCCGGCCAGGGCGGTCGTGGCGACCGACGCGATCTCGCACGGGGCTAGGCCGGTCACCAGGACGCCGTCGCGGAGCGGGCCCGCGGGCACCAGGTACGCCACCGCCCAGGACAGAGCCGGGAGCACGGTGACCCCGGCGAGGACCGCGGCGAGGATGCGGGGCCACGCCGCCGCGGCCCGGCGCAGCGCCCGCGGGTCGATGGTGACCGCGGTGGCGAACACGAGGATGATCAGCAGCGCGTTGATCCCCTGGCGAGCCGCCAGCCAGGCGAGCGGACGCTGGACGGCGAGGCCGATCACCGCCGCGGCGAGCACGGCGGCGAGCTCCGGGTACGCGCCGAGTACGGCACGCGCTCGGCGGAACATGA
>Ga0207674_10010948_pt1 | contig 10208 bp, 7 predicted proteins | sample KBSCornC72_FD_184303 | JGI IMG/M metagenome (GOLD analysis project Ga0207674, IMG submission 184303) | Corn rhizosphere microbial communities from Kellogg Biological Station, Michigan, USA - KBS Corn C7-2 (SPAdes) (version 2) | ecosystem: Host-associated > Plants > Roots > Rhizosphere > Soil ...
GCGCCGCTCCAGTCCCAGTCGAACCACCACCGCACCGCCGCCCGCGAGGCCCACGCCTCGGCCAGGTTCTCGTCGATCTCGATGGCCTTCTCCGCCGCCGCCTTCGCCTTCGGCATGGCCTCGCGCGGCGGCAGCGGGATGTTGGTGGCCATGGTGACGAAGCTGTCGGCGAGTCCGGCGTACGCGCCGGCGAAGGTCGGGTCGGCGTCGATGGCCGCGCGGAAGAAGGCGATGCCGCGATTGAGGCTCTCCTCGGTGCGCTTGTTCCACTGATGCCGTCCCTTGAGGTAGAGCTGGTAGGCCTCGCTGTTGGTGGTGGTCTTGCGGCGCAGCCGCTTCTTCTCCGCGCCGGTGAGCTTGATGCGCAGTGCGTCGGCGATCTCGCGCGACATCTCCTCCTGCAGCTGCACGATGTCGTGGAGCGGCCGGTTGTACTGCTCGCCCCACACCTGCGAGCCGTCGTTGGCGTCGACCAGCTCCGCGTTGACGATCAGCCGGTCGCTGACGAACTTCACCCGCCCGGTGACCACGCCGCGTACGCGCAGCTCGCGCCCCACCGTCTGCGCGTCAGCCCCGCGGCCCTTGTAGCGAAACACCGTGCTGCGGGCCATCACCTTCAGCTTCGGCAGTTGCGACAGGCGGTTGATGGTTCCGTCGGTGATCCCCTCGGACAGGTACTCCGCGCCGGGATCGCTGCCGACGTTCTCGAACGGCAGGATGGCGATAGAGTCGATGGCCTTCGACGTGCGGCGCGCCTTCCGGGTGAACGACTTGAGGAGGTCGCCCGGCATCACCGCCGAGCTGGCGATGGCCCGCAGCGTCAGCGCCACGTCCTTCGCCGACTGGAACCGCTCCAGCGGGTTCTTCTCCACGCAGCCTTCGATGACCCGCTGGAGCTCGGGCGGCGCGGCGTCGCTCAGCGCGTCGTGCGGCAGGTCGTCTTTGAGAATCGCGGCGATGGTCGCCGCGCCGGACGGCCGCTGGAACGGCCGCGTCGACGTCACCAGCTCGAAGAGGATGCAGCCGAGGGCGAAGATGTCGGCGCTCGGCGCGACGAGCTCGCCCTTCAGTTGCTCCGGCGCCATGTAGCCGAGCGTGCCGACGATGGTGCCGGGATCGGTCTGGAACTTGGTGGTGGGCAGATTGCCGGTGTCGGGCGCGGTGATGTACGGGTCGGTCTGCGCCAGGCCGAAGTCGAGGATCTTCACCCGCCCGTCGGCGGTGACGACGACGTTCTCCGGCTTCAGATCGCGATGGACGATGGCGCGGCTGTGCGCGGCCGCCAGTCCCTCGGCGATGTCGGCGCCGATCTCCACCGCCTTGCGCCAGCCGACCGGTGCGCTCTCGATGCGCTGGCGCAGCGTCTCGCCGTCGAGCAGCTCGGTGACCACGTAGATCGCGCCGTTCTCCCGCCCGACGTCGAAGATGGCCAGGATGTTGGGATGGGAGAGCGAGGCGATGGCCCGCGCCTCGCGCTCGAAGCGCGCCACCGCATCGGCGTCGCCGGCGGAATCGGAGGGGAGGACCTTGATCGCCACGTCGCGACCCAGGCGTGGATCGCGGCCGCGATAGACCTGTCCCATCCCACCTTCGCCGAGCAAGGAAACGATTTCGTAGGGGCCGACACTGGTGCCGGGGCCGAGCATGCCGAAAAGGATTCTAGACCGGAGGGCAGTTTGCCCTTACAATACCGCAGCCCAAAAACCACAGCCGTAAGCCCGGAAAGGTGTACCTACTTCATTAACAGGGGAGATGAATGAATCAGAGAACGTGTGTGTCACTCATGGTCATGGTGTGTCTCGCCGCGGTTCCGGCCTTTGCCCAACAGGGACCGGACGAAGTCAGCGGCTCGGTGCAGTTCGGAACCTCCAAGCCTTTGAAGGACCTGCCCATCGACAAGGGCGGGAACGAGAAGGTCAAGAAGGAAAAAAATGAGCCGAAGAAGGTGGATGTCCCCGACGGACTCCCGGCCGGCGCGCCTGATCCGGCCAAGCAGCAGGTGACCATCAACGCGGCGGCGACCACCAGCGTCAACAACTGGGACGGCGTCGGCATCGGCGGCGGTTACACTCCCGACGCGGCCCCTCCCGACACCAACGGCGCCGTCGGCGGCCCGGTAGTGGGCGGCGTGTCGTCGCAGTACGTGCACTGGGTCAATGAGGCCTACGCCGTCTATGACACGGCCAGCGGCTCCATCATCGCCGGCCCGACCCTCGGCAAGCAGATCTGGTCCTCGTTCCCGGCGAGCGATCCGTGCCGCGTCTACAACGACGGCGACCCGATCGTGCAGTGGGACAAGATCAACCAGCGCTGGATCATGACGCAGTTCGCCGTCAGCCAGGGCGCCAACGCCGGCTACCGCCAGTGCGTCGCGGTCTCGCAGACCAACGACGCCACGGGCCCCTACAACCTCTACTCGTTCAACTACGGCACGAACTTCAACGACTACCCGAAGGTCGGCGTCGGCAGCGACGGCAACTACTACGTCACCTACAACATGTTCAAGCGCGGCCGCACCTTCAACGGCGGCTGGGTTTGCGCCTGGAACGGCGCCGCGATGCGCGCCGGAACGAATCCGTCCGTCCTCCAGCAGTGCTGGTCCACCTCCAGCGCCAGCCTCCTGCCCGCGGACATCGATCGGGGTTACTCCTCGCCGCTGACCGTGCGCGACGAGTGGGTGATCAACGCCACCACCAACGCCCTGGCCGTCCGCAAGCTGCACGTCGACTTCGTCACCCCGGCCAACTCCACGCTCAGCGCGGCGACCAACGTCGCCGTGGCCGCGTACAGCACCGCGTGCGGTGGCGGGGCCTGCATTTCGCAGCCCGGCACCACGCAGAAGCTCGACTCGCTCGGCGACCGGCTGATGTATCGCCTGGTCTATCGCCAGTTCACCGGCTATGACGCGCTGTTCGTCAGCCACTCCGTGACCAGCGGCGGCGTCACCGGCGTCCGGTGGTACGAGCTGCGTACCCCCGGCACCACCACGCCGACCGTCTTCCAGCAGGGCACTTACCAGCCCGACTCCTCGTACCGCTGGATGAGCAGCGGCGCGTGGGACAAGCAGGGCAATCTGGTCGTCGGCTACAGCCTCTCCAGCAGCACGGTGAAGCCCGACGTCCGCTTCTCCAGCCGCGCGCCCGGCGATCCGCTCGGCACCCTCGGCGGCGAGACCGCCATCGCGCCCGCCACGCGCGGCTCGCAGCTTGCCACCCTCGCGCGCTGGGGCGATTACGCCGCCATGAGCGTCGACCCCGCCGACGACTGCACGATGTACTTCACCACCGAGTACCTGCAGAACAACGGCACGTTCAACTGGAGCACCCGCATCGGCCGCGTCAAAGTCAGCGGCTGCCTGTAACGCCTTGTAAACTGTGGGGTCAGACCGCCCAAGGGTCTGACCCCACATGCTTGCGCTGACGAACGGAAAAATCTGGACCGGCGATGCTGCGTGTCCGTTCGCCGAGAGCGTGATCATCGACGGCAACCGGATCGCCGCGGTCGGCGGGCCGGCCCCGCCCGGCGCGCGCGTCATCGACCTCCGCGGCCGCCTCGCGACCCCCGGCTTCATCGACAACCACACGCACTTCATCGACGGCGGCATGCGGCTCTCGCGCGTGCAGCTCCGCGACGCCGCCTCGCCGGAGGAGCTCGCGCGCCGCATCGGCGACCACGAAGGCGCATGGATCACCGGCGGGGGATGGGACCACACCATCTGGTCGCCGCCGTCCCTGCCAACCCGCCGGCTCGTCGATGGGGCCGATCGTCCGGTCTTCGTCTCGCGCCTCGACATGCACATGTCGCTCGCAAACTCCGCGGCGCTGAGGCTGGCCGGCATCACGCGCGAGACGCAGGACCCGCCGGGTGGCACCATCGTCCGCGACGCCGCGGGCGAGCCGACCGGCATCCTCAAGGACGCCGCGCAAGCGCTCGTCAGCCGCGTCATCCCGCCGGCCACGCTCGAGGAGCGCGTCGCTGCCGCCCGCGCCGCGCTGGCCGAGGCCGCGCGGTTCGGCGTCACCGCGCTCTGCGACATGTCGGGCGACGACGCGTACGAAGACGCGCGGGCCTACGAGGAGCTCGGCGACGAGCTGACCGCGCGCATCATTCTCTTCACGCCGATTCTCTCCACGCCACCCACAAACGCCCGCAAAGGCTTCGCCGACGGCTCCCTCGGCTCCGCCACCGCCGCCTTCTTCGAGCCGTACGCCGACGATCCGGGCAACTGCGGCCTGCTCATGCCGTCGATGACCGACGGCCGCATGAAGGCCGCGGTGGAAGCGGGACGCGGCCAGCTGATCGCCATCCACGCCATCGGCGACCGGGCCAACGACGAAGTCCTGAAGATCTTCGAGTCGATGCCGCGCGGGCGGCGCTATCGCATCGAACACGCGCAGCATCTCAATCCCGCCCTGATCGAACGGTTCGCGGACGCCGAAGTGATCGCCTCCATGCAGCCGTATCACGCGGTCGATGACGGACGGTGGATGGAGCCGAAGATCGGGCCCCAGCGCGCGCGCTGGGCCTACGCCTTTCGCGCGCTGCTCGACGCCGGTGTCACCGTCACGTTCGGCTCCGACTGGACCGTTGCGCCGCTCGATCCGCTGCTCGGCGTGTACGCGGCCGTCACGCGCGGCGTCACCGTGAGCGAGGCGCTGCGCTGCTACACCGCCAACAACGCGTACGCCATGTTCCGCGAGCACGAGATCGGCCGCATCGTCCCTGGCATGCTGGCCGACATCGTCGTCCTCTCCCGCGACCTCTTCACCATCGCCCCGGAGACCATCGGCGAGGTGAAGGTCGACTTCACAATCTTCGACGGCAAAACGATCTACGAACGGAGTCACTGAATGCGAACCATCACCATCGCGCTCCTGATGCTTCTCGCCGCCGCCGCGGCGCTTGCCGCCGCCATTCCCGAGCCAACACTCCCTGACAACGGCGGTCCGCCGTTCGTCTACTTCGCGCATTCGTACTATGCCGACCACCCGAACATGGGCGGATTGGACGACCGCGTCTCCTTGCACGTCCAGAACTTCGGGAAGCTGCTCGAAGAGGTCAATGGCAACTGCGCCAACATCGTGCTCTTCATCGACGGCATGCCGATCAAGGGGCTGAAGCCCGAGTCATGCGACAAGACGCTGGGGCACGTCCGCTTCCTGCTGCACCGTACCGACGATTCCGACGACGTCTGGCACAAGCTCCTCGGCAGCCCGAAGCATTACTCCAAGCCGGTCAGCATCAGCGTGGGCGCCGACACGCAATTCTCCGTGCGCGCCGAGGTCAACAACTTCTATCTCGAGGCCGTGCCGCGCTTCTGGTTCCGGCTCTTCATGGTCCTCGCCGTGGTCTTCGCCGTCTTCATCGTCACTCTCTGCCGGCGGACGTCGATCATCCGCAGCGGCAGCAAGTCCGTCCCGCCGAAACAGCGGCCGTTCTCGCTGTCGCTCTTCCAGATGGTGTTCTGGTTCTTCCTGGTCATCGTGGCCTACGTCTTCGTCTGGCTGATCAACGACGAACTGGACACCATCACCGAGTCGGTGCTGGCGCTGATCGGCATCGGCGCGGCGACGGCCATCGGCGCGACGATGATCGACAAGAGCAAGACCGACAAGCAGCCCGCCGCCGCCGACTACCCCTCGCGCGGGTTCATCAAGGACGTCCTCAGCGACGCCGACGACATCAGCCTCCATCGCTTCCAGATGTTCGTCTGGACGCTGGTCCTCGGCGTGATCTTCGTGGCCTCGGTCTACAAGAATCTCTCGATGCCCGAGTTCAGCACCACGCTGCTGGGACTGATGGGCATCAGCTCCGGCACGTACCTCGGGTTCAAGGTTCCGGAGAAAACCGCGACGGATGCGCCGAGCGGGACGGCCGACCCGGAACCGCCATCGCCGCCGCCTGCGGCGTAGGCGGTTCGTCGTTCACCGTTGGTAGTTGGTCGTTGAACCACGACCAACAATCAACGACCAACTACCCCCCGATCACCTCCAACTCATCCACGATCGCCGTGATGGAGTGAAACCGCAGCGACGCCGGATCGTCGATCAGCGCGTCGAGCGCCGGCGTAGCGAAGCCCGCCGCGGCGAGCTGCTCGCGCAGCGGCAGGGCCTCGTCGCGCAGGGTCTCGGGCGGGTGGGGGAGGGGCTCGGCATCGCCCTCGCGGTAGGTCTGCCGCTCGATCGCCGACCGCCGCGCGCGCAGTTTGGTCTGCAGTGCGCGGATGCGATCGATGACGCCGCCGTCGAGCGAGGTCTGGTCCTTCAGCCGCGCGAGGTCCTCGCGCATCATCTGCAGCGGGTCGGCGAGCCGGGCGGCGTCGTCCGCGGGAAGCTCGTCGATCGCCGCCACCAGATCGTTCAGCGCGAACTCGATGTCGCTCACCCGCGCCGCGTTGACGCCCTCACGCGCGCCGGCGATGGCGTTCGCCAGCAGGCTGAAGCAGGTCTCGAGCTGCGTTGCGTACATCACGTCAACGCCTTCCGCGCCGGTCCGCAACTGGAACAGCGCGGCCTCGAGCATCACGACATCATTCATTCCTTGTTCAGGATCTTCGCCAGCCCCGCGATGATGTCGATCGGCAGCGGGAAGACGATGGTGGTGTTCTTCTCCACGCCGATCTCCGTCAGCGTCTGCAGGTAGCGGAGCTGCAGCGTGGCCGGCTCGGTGGAGAGCACCTTCGCCGCGTCGGCCAGGCGCTGCGAAGCGGCGAACTCGCCCTCGGCGTGAATGAGCTTGGCCCGCTTCTCGCGCTCCGCCTCCGCCTGCTTGGCCATGGCGCGCAGCATCGACTCCGGCAGGTCGACCTGCTTGACCTCGACGTTGACCACCTTCACCCCCCACGGCTCGGTGTGCTGGTCGAGGATGGATTGAATGCGCTCGTTGAGGCGGTCGCGATGGGCGAGGAGGTCGTCGAGCTCCACCTCGCCGAGGACCGAGCGGAGGGTGGTCTGCGCGAACTGCGAGGTCTGGTAGCGGTAGTCGAAGACCTCCACCACCGCGCGCCGCGGCTCGACCACGCGCAGGAAGACCACGGCGTTGACCTTCAGCGTCACGTTGTCGCGGGTGATGATGTCCTGCGGCGGCACCTCGAATGCTTCCTGCCGCAGCGAGATGCGCACGATCTTGTCCACCGGTGCGAACACCAGGAAGATGCCCGGCCCCTTCGCCTCGTTCAGCAGCCGGCCGAGCCGGAAGATCACGCCCCGCTCGTACTCGGGGAGGATCTTGATCGAGCTGAGGATGTAGATGATGAAGATGAATCCGACGATGAGAACGAACGCGCTCGGCATGCTTGGCCTCCCAAACCGTGGACCGCGCGATTCTACGTCACTCGGCGGGCTCGACCACCAGGTGCAGGCCATTGACGCCCGCCACCCGCACGCGCGCCCCCTCGGCGATCGCCGCGCGGGCGGTGGCGTTCCACAGCTCGCCGTGCACGAATACCTTCCCCTCGGGGCCCAGCGCCGTCCGCGCCACGCCGATCTCGCCGATCATCCCCTCGCTGCCGGTGGTCACCTGCGATTTTCGCGCTCGCAGCACGATGGTGGTCAGGAACACCGCGATGAGGCCGATGGGAATGCTGACCGCCAGCGCCGTGCCGAGGTGCACGCGCATCTGCGGAATGGGTCCGTCGACGAGGAACAGCGCTCCGAAGACCATGCAGATGACCCCTCCGATGCCGAGAATGCCGTGCGTGGCGTACTTCGCCTCCAGGGCGAAGAGCGCGAACGCCGCCAGCAGCAGCGCCAGCGAGGCGTACCGCACCGGCAGCAGGTTGAGCGCAAAGAGCGCCAGCAGGATGGAGATGATGCCGGTGACGCCCGGGACGACCGCGCCGGGATGGTTGAACTCCGCCATCAGCGCCAGCCCGCCAAGGACCAGCAGGAGGAAAGCGATGTTCGGGTCCATCAGTTTGGCCAGCACTTTTTCCTTCAACGTCATCTCGTAAGTACGGATCGGCGTGCCGGCTGTTTTGAGGGTGACCGTGGTGCCGTTGTAGCGGCGGATGGTGCGGCCGTCGACGGCTCGCAGCAGCGCAGGGAGGTCGGCGGCCACGATGTCGATCAGCTTCTGGGTCAGCGCCTCCTGCTCGGTGAATGACTTCGACTCCCGCACCGCGCTTTCGGCCACCACCACGTTGCGCCCGCGCCGCGCGGCGATGGTGCGCATCAGCGCCGCGGCGTCGTTCTCCATCTTCGTCTTCATGATCTCGTCCATCTTCTCGCCGAGGATGACGGGATGCGCCGCGCCGGTGTTCGTGCCCGGCGCCATGGCCGCGATGTCCGCCGCCTCGAGGACGAAGAAGCCGGCCGACGCCGCCTGGCTGCCGGTCGGCGTGACGTAGACGATCACCGGCACGCGCGCCGTCATGATCTTCTCCACGATGGCCCGGGTGGAGACCAGGAGCCCTCCCGGCGTGGACAGCTCGAGGACGACCGCGCTGTCGCCCCGCTTCTCCGCCTCCGCCAACCCGCGGCCGATGAACTCGTCGCTGATGGGATGGATCATCTGATTGACCGACAGCCGGAGGACAGAGGCCTCAGCGAGGGAGGTGACGAGGGAGGCGGTGAGGACGAGGAGCGCGGCGAGGAGAGAGCGTTTCATCCGCACAGCTTCATGCCGCCGCGGCTTTTGGTCAAATGCGCCGGTGGGCGCAGGCGCCGACGGTGGCCACCAGGAGGTCGAGCTCGAGCGGTTTGCGCAGGCGGGCGAAGGCCTTGAATCCCGGAACACGCTCGCCGAGGATCACCGCGCGCGAGGCATCGAGGTTTTCCGCGACCTCGGCGGCGATGGCGTCGGAGACCACCACGGCGTCGTAGTGGTTGCCGCGGGAGACGAAGTCGCGGGCGCAGGTCACCGTGTCGACCGCGAACTCGTAGCGGCCGAGGATGTGAGAGGTGATGAAGGCGACGACTTCGTCGGCATCGGCGACGAGCACTCTCTTGCGAGGGGCTTCAGACAAGGGCCGGGCCTCCGGACTTCGTAAAACAAGGTCCCCGGGACTCCGGCGGGAGAGCTGCTCCCAGCCGGCTCATGGGGAACGCCGGCCGGGTGGAGTGTATTTCAAATAACTAAGCTAATTGTCGCCTCCGCCGTAGTCCGGCTGCGGCTCGTAATTGAAGAACTTGGTGATGTCGTTGCGGAACACGAGCTTGAAGTCGCCGATGGGGCCGTTGCGCTGCTTGCCGATGATGATCTCGGCAATGCCCTTCTCCTCGGTGTCCTTGTTGTAGACCTCGTCGCGGTAGATGAAACAGACCAGGTCGGCATCCTGCTCGATGGAGCCCGATTCGCGCAGGTCGGAGAGCTGTGGACGATGGTCGCCGGTGCGCTGCTCGGGACGGCGGGAGAGCTGCGACAGCGAGATCAGCGGCAGGTTGAGCTCCTTGGCCACCGACTTGAGGCCGCGCGAGATCTGCGAGATCTCCTGGTTGCGCGACTCCACCTTCCCCTTGACCGACATGAGCTGGAGGTAGTCGACCATGATCATGTCCAGGCCGGCCTCCATCTTCAGGCGCCGCGCCTTGGCCCGCATCTCCATGACGTCGATGCCCGGCGTGTCGTCGACGTAGATCTTCGCCTTCGCCAGTCGCGCGGAGGCGTCGGCCAGGTCGCGCCAGTTGCGCTCGCTGAGCATCCCGGCGCGGATCAGATGATTGGCGACGCCCGACTCCGACGACAGCATGCGCAGGCCGATCTGCTCTTTCGACATTTCGAGGGAGAAGACGCCGATGGAGTACAGCCGCTGCGCCGGCGACCGCGGCCCTCCCGAGCGGTCGGGGATGGCGATGGCCTCGGCGATGTTCATCATGAAACTCGTTTTCCCCATTGAGGGCCGCGCCGCGATGATGACCAAATCCTGCGGCTGGAACCCCGAGGTGAACTCGTTGAAGCGGTCGTACCCGGTGGGAATGCCGGTGATCAGCTTGCCCGCGTGCTGGAGCTGCTCGATGGCCGTCATGTTGGCCCGCGTGATGCGGTCTAGCGCCACGAACCCCTTCTCTGTGGAGCCCTCGGCGATTTCGTAGATCGACTTCTCGGCAATGGAGAGGACGTCGGTCGGCTCGCCCGGCGTGTCGAGCGCCGCGCGCATGACGCTGTTGCCCATCACGATCAGCCGCCGCAGGGTGGACTTCTCTTTGACGATGCGCGCGTAGCGCTCGACGTTGGCGATGTCCGGGATGCCGTCGGTCAACGACGCGACG
>Ga0207674_10010953_pt1 | contig 10207 bp, 5 predicted proteins | sample KBSCornC72_FD_184303 | JGI IMG/M metagenome (GOLD analysis project Ga0207674, IMG submission 184303) | Corn rhizosphere microbial communities from Kellogg Biological Station, Michigan, USA - KBS Corn C7-2 (SPAdes) (version 2) | ecosystem: Host-associated > Plants > Roots > Rhizosphere > Soil ...
GGGCCCACGCTGGTCGGCTGCACAGCGTGAGACGCTTCGCTCGCTGTCGCTCGGCAGTCTCGGTTCCTTGGCGGCCGATCCGTCCAACCGGTACGCCGACGACACGTCGGCGGCGCGCCTCGGGCAGGAGCTCTTCTTCGACACGCGGCTCAGCGGCAACGGGAAGGTCTCGTGCGCGACGTGCCACATGCCCGCGCGCGACTTCCAGGACGGCACGCCGCTCGCGCACGGCGTGGGAACGACCAATCGGCGCACGATGCCGATAGCCGGCACCGCACACAGTCCGTGGATGTTCTGGGATGGCCGCGCCGACAGTCAGTGGGCGCAGGCGCTTGGCCCGCTCGAGAGTGCGCTCGAACACGGCGGCGACCGGACCCAATACGCTCACATCATCGCCGCACACTACCGCGATGAGTACGAGGCAGTGTTCGGTCGCTTGCCAATGCTCGGTGGAATGCCTGCCCATGCCGGCCCGGTCGCTGATTCCGCGCGCGCCGCTGCGTGGCGACGGATACAGGCGTCCAGACAGGACGACATTTCGCGGGTCTACGCGAACATCGGGAAGGCGATCGCGGCGTTCGAGCGCCGAATCGGTTACACGCCGTCACGGTTCGACCGGTACGTCGAGGCCGAGCTCGCGGGCCACGCACACACGCCCGCCGATGCGTTCTCGCCTGACGAGGAGGCCGGGCTACGCCTTTTCATCGGCAAGGCCAACTGCAGCACCTGTCACAACGGTGCGCTGTTCACCGACAACCACTTCCATAACACCGGCATCCCGGCCTCAACGTCGGTCGCCGCCGTGGACAGTGGTCGTGCGGTCGGGGCGCGGCAGGTCGTCGCGTCGGAGTTCAGCTGCACGAGCCGGTACAGCGATGCGAAGCCGAAGGATTGCGACGAGCTCCGCTTCGCCGTCACGGAGGGCGATGAGCTCCTGCGTGCTTACAAGACACCGTCGCTGCGCGGCGTGGCCGAGCGTGCGCCGTACATGCACGCGGGGCAGTTGGCTACGCTCGCCGATGTCGTCACGCACTACGATCGCGCCACCGCCGCGCCGTTCGGGCACAGCGAGCTCAAACCGTTGCACCTCTCGGACGCCGAGCGCCGACAGATCGAGGCGTTCCTGCGCACGCTCAGCTCACCACTCGCGGCTCCGGCTGGCTTCCTCGGTCCGCCTAACGCCACAGGACAGTGACTACCACCTGGCCGTTTCATTCACAAACCCGCTCGTTGCGAGAGGAGGTGTCATGGCCGCCAAGCGATCCGGAGGATCCGAGTCATCCTGATGCATCGCTTCCCCTTTCGCCTGTGAGGCCGGCCTTCTCAGGGCTCGCATCTACGACGAAGGGGTGTTCGGATGCTTCGGGATCGGACGGATCAGCCGGATCGCTCCCGGGCTTTTCGAGCATGGTAGAGCAACGAGCCGAGTTCTTGGGTGGACGCCCTCCGGACACATTGCTCTCGATCGCCTAAGTTCCATGGCCTATGCAATTTCTCCTCGCCATCGTCGCGGCGACCTCTCCGATCGCCCAATCGGCTCCCGCACAGGGCGCGAAGCCCGAGTTGCCGCGTGTCTATCTCGACACGAAGTATCCGGCAGTCACGCGCAAAATTCCGGTGCCAGCCGGATCGAACTTGCAGAAAGCATTGAACGCGGCTCGAGCGGGCGACGAGCTCGTGCTCGCAGCCGGTGCCTCGTACGTCGGCAACTTTACATGGACCCGGTGCCTGGCCGGCTATGTGATCGTCACCGGGCCCAAGGGCCCAGCGGAAGGCGTGCGCGTCACGCCCGCGATCGCGGCGGCAAGCCAATACCCGCGGCTCATCTCGCCCACGACCTTGCCAGCGGTACTGGCCAGGAACGGCGGATGCAGACTCAGACTGTCACGCGTCGAGATCACGGCCACGGCGCAGAGCTCGACGGTCAGTCACAACGAGGGGCTCGTTAGGCTCGGCGACGGCGAGAACACGCTCGAGGCGCAGCCGTCGGAGATCACGCTCGATCGTGTCTGGATTCACGGGTCGTCGACCACGAGCACGAAGAACGGCGCCATCTTCAACGGCCGCTCGCTGGCGCTGATCGATTCGTGGATCGATCAGGTCCGCTGGAAGGGCATCGAGTCGCATTGTGTCGTCGCGTGGACGGGGGCCGGACCGATGAAGCTCGTCAACAACTATTTCGATTGCGCATCGATCGGCGTGCTCCTCGGCGGCGCCGCGCGCGCGATCGCCGATGTCGCCCCCTCCGACGTCGAAGTTCGCGGCAATCATTTCGTCAAAGACTCGGCCTATAAGGGCTACGTCGTCAAGAACCTCTTCGAAGTGAAAGACGGGCGGCGAGTGCTGCTCGAGGGCAACATGATCGAGCGCAGCTGGTTCGAAGCGCAGAGCGCCATGGCCATCAACCTCCAATCGCTGACCGACGAGAAGAACAGGGATGTCCAGGCCACCGACATCACGGTCAGGTGGAATCGGGTTACCCAGGCGGGGCAGTGCATCACGATGAGCGCGCGCGGTTACAACGGTATCGCCTCGCCAATGGCGAAGGTCCAAATCGAGCAGAACCTGTGCACGGAGATCGGTGTCGATTCGATGAATCGCGTGCTGTTGCTCACGGCCGACCTGCAGGGCGTCATGCTCCGCCACAACACGTTCGTTCGACTCGCCGCGCCGAGAAAGGGCTCGGTTGTCTACGTGCAGAAAGGCTCAGGGCCGCCGGCGTCGCGTGTGGACTTCGTCGACAACCTGATCGGCCCGGGACTCGACTATGGCTGCCTGTTCGGTGAGGGGAAGAGCGGAGCCGACGCGCTCGTGAAGTACGCCAAGGACTGGTCCTTCGTCGGAAACGGATGCTGGGATTCGCACCCGGGCGCGGCCGCATTCCCGGCCGGGAACAGCTTCGTGCCCACGCAAGCCGATGTGAAATTCAACGCCGACTGGTCCCTGAGTTCCCAGTCTCCCTTCAAGGGGAAGGCATCGGACGGGAAAGATCCCGGTGTGGACATCGCGGAACTCCAACGACGGCTCGCGGGCGTCGTCGTGAACCCTTGATACCCTCCTCGAAGCGCTAGCGCGATCCGCGCTTCCAGTTCCGGCGGGTGGCGCGGCGCGTCGGCGATCCGGGCGGTGTAGGCTCGCGCACGGCGCGGACTGGTCGGGCGCTCAGAAACAGCGCTTCGACAAGCTCGGGGACGGTCCAGTTGACCGGACCGCAGCGCGTGAACCGCTGCTCGCGGATCGAGTCCTCGCTGGTGAACCGAAGCACCAGTCGTGGGGACGGTCCGTCGAACGACGGCACCACAGTCTCGAGCCGGGCAACCTCCTCGGCTGTCCACCGTCTCCCACTCGGCTCGGTATACGTGGCTACAAACCCTCGGCGATTGGGCTGGTCCATAGTTCCGCGGGTGGGAATTGCTCAGCAGAAGAGCAAGGACTGGTCCGCAATCACGAGTGGTTTCGCCACCGACTCCAGACCGTTACTCAGTCATCCTGCCGCCGAACTGGAACCGCGGCAGACAAATCCTCGTCGGCGTCTCGCTGTGCGAATCTGACCTTAGTGCGGACGACGTCTCGAACGAGGCTGAAGAACCCCGAGTCCGTGAGATCTCCACGGACGGGGCTGAGACGCGCGATCACGTCAGCCACCAACGACTCGTCGGCGCCGACTTCGCGGGCTATACGTTCAGAATTGAGCTCGGTCATGGCAGAACTCTGGTGCGTTCTGACATCCACGATGCGATGCAGTTGGGCCCGCGCTCTGTGACCCACGCAACATCCCGGGGGTGACCTGCATGTACAGTTTGGGGTCAAAGCCGCATTCTGCCCCCAATTCTCACCCCGAGCCCATGAACCCAGCCTCAATCGGATCGAATCGCGAGCAGCGGATCCGCCCGTGCTGCCCGGAAGGCCGGCATCAGCGTGGCGAGCAGGGCAATTGTCACGAGCACCGCCGTGGTCACCGCCCAGGTAGCGCGGTCGAGTGGGCTGACGCCGTAGAGCATCGCTGTGAGCAGTCGCGTGACCGCGACGCTTCCGATCAGGCCAATCGCAACGCCGAGACCTATAAGGCGAAGTCCCTCGCCTGCTACGAGCCGCAGCATTGTTCCGGGCGTACTCCCGAGCGCGCTCCGGATACCGAATTCGCGGGTCCGCTGGGCAACCGCGTAGCTCAGCACCCCGTAGATCCCGGAGACGGCAAGCACCAGCGCGACCACGGCGAATACGGACAGGAGCATCAGGTAGAATCGTGCGCGTCCGGTGCTGAGTGCCATGACCTCCGGCATTGAACGGACGTCCGTGATCGCGGCCTGCTGATCCACCGACCGAATGGCCGCGCGGACTTGAGCTACCATGTCGGCCGGGTTGCCACGCCGTACACGAACCATGATCGGGAAGTTGGACGATCCCTGGCCTGTCTGGCGGTACGGGCTGTAGACCTCCGCGTGAGGCGCTTCCACCGGGCCGAAGTTCCGGATATCCGTCACGACGCCGACGATCGTGGCGAAGCTGGTGTCGCTCGTGTAGTAGAAGCGTCGGCCTATCGGATCCTTTCCGGGGAAGTCGCGCCGTACGAGCGCCTGATTCACCACGACAACCGTTGGTGACTCCGGGCGGCCGTCGTCCTGTGGCCCGAGGAGCCGGCCGGCTACGAGCTTCTGCTTCGTCACGTTGAAGAACTCCGGCGACGCGACCCGGTTTTCGGCCATGGGAAGGCGGGTCGGGTCGTCGCCCGGTTGCCCTTCGTATCGGATGTTGAAGTTCCAACCCCAATTGTCGTACGGGATGAGCGAGATGGAGGCGGCCGCGTCGACTCCGGGAATAGCGCGGATCTTCTCGAGGGCCGGCTCGAGGAACCGCTCTACCGTGTTGCCGTCAGGGTACCGCTGCGGAGAGATGGTCGTTTGCAGCGTGAGAATCGGGTTGGGGTCGAAGCCGGGGTCCCTGCCGATCAACGACGCGAACCCCTTGATCACGAGCCCCGCGCCGAGCAGAAGCACGAGCGACAGCGACACCTCGGCGACGACCAGTGATCGCAGCACGCGGTGATGCGCGCGGCTCGTTCCGCCTCCGCGACCGTCGCGCAGTGAGTCCTGTGGATCGACCGCCGAGCTCCGCCACGCAGGCAACCCGCCACACGCGACGGCGACGATGACCGCGAGCGCGAGCGCGAAAGCGACTACGCGGTAGTCGACGGAGAGCCCCGCGAGCTGGGGGAGGCGCACGGCGGCAACCGAACCGATCGTCCGCACACCGATCCAGGCGAGCGTCAGTCCCGCGAGGAACCCGATGGCGGTCATGACGAGGCTTTCACTCAGCACGGGTCGCATCAGCTGGCCGCGCGTCCCGCCTAACGCTGATCGGATTGCCAGCTCACGCCGCCGCTGCACCGAGCGCGCGAGCAGGAGGCTCGCCACGTTGGTCGCGGCGATGAGCAACACCATGCACACCGCTCCGAACAGGAGAAGGAGCGGCGTCCGGACGCTGCGCACGCCCTCGCCGACGAGCGCCAGGGCCCGCACCTGCTCGCCACGCAGCACCGGATTGGCCGCGACGACTCCATCGAAGATGCGAACGAGCTCCGCATGCGCGGACTGAGCGGTCGCGCCGGGAGCGAGCCGGCCTAACACCGACAGGAAGCTGCTCCGGCGCTGCGACAGCTCATCCGGAGTGAACCGCATCGGTTTCCACACCTGTGAGCGAAACACCTGCGAGCCGTGCGGGATGCCCATGCCGCGCGGTGCGATCCCCACCACCATATACGCCTGACCGTCGAGCCGAATGGTTTTGCCGACGAGGCTCGCGTCGCCACCGAACCGTTCGCGCCACAGCTCCTCTCCGATGACGACGACCTGGGAAGCGTCGGCCCGGTCGTCGTCGGCCGTCAGCATGCGTCCACGAAGCGCCCGGACGCCGAGGAGAGGGAACAGGTTGCCGGTCACGCGCTTCACGCTGACTTGCGCGGCCTCGTCGGTCAGTTGAAGCAGCGCTGTGGTATGCGCGATCGCCGCCAGCCCTTCGAGCTGATGCGTCTCACGGGCGAGGTCCGTGTAGTTCGGCGGCGAGAACGGCCCAGTGTTGAAATGCGGGGTCGCTCTATAAACCGTGACGAGGCGCTCGGGATCGCGGAACGGCAGCGGCTGCAGCAGCGCGCGGCTGATCGCACTCGAGATGGCGGCCGTCGAGCCGATGCCAAGGGCAATGCACACGATGGCGGATCCGGAAACGAGTGGAGCTCGCCGAAGTGAACGAACGGCGGCGAGCAGCTCGGTGACGAAGGCGGGACCAGGCATGAACCGCATCCTCTAATAAGGATTGGAGCGAGTCGATGTTGCTTGGACATCGACTCGCGTAACGCGGTTTGAGGGGGTCTGCGGGTCACATCGCGGTTTCGTTGCCGGGGGCGGAGCTACTCGCCAACGCTTCGCCTGCTCAATATTTTCGCTGACGCCTTCATGAGGCGGGTTAGCGCTCATCGTGAGCGAGCGCCGGTGGTTCATGACGGCACGCCGAGGTTAATCCAGGGTGACGTTCCGCGTAGTGGGCATCGGCGCGTCAGCCGGTGGTCTTGATGCCATCAGCGAGTTGCTCGGCGCGCTTCCGCCGCGCACTGGCCTGGCGTGTATCGTCGTTCAACATCTCGATCCGCACCACGAGAGCCGGCTGCCGGAGATTCTGGCCCGGACGGTAAGTGTCCCGGTAGCCGCACCGGTTGCTGGCGAACTGCTGCAGGCCGATCACGTCTACGTCATCCCGCCAAACGTGACACTGACGGTAGCCGACAAACGCTTTCATCTGGAGAAGCGGCCTGCATTCGAGCGCCACCTTCCGGTCGATGCGTTGCTCAAGTCACTCGCTGTCGACTATGCCGGGGACGCAATTGGAGTAATACTCTCGGGCGGCGACTCCGACGGCTCCCTCGGGATACAGGCGATAAAACACGAAGGCGGTATCGTCTTCGCCCAGAATCCCGATTCCGCACGGTTTGGCGACATGCCCCGCCACGCCATCGAAACGGGATTTGTCGATCGGGTGCTGAGTCCGAAGGAAATTGCCGGTGAGCTCGTGCGACTGAGCCGGCAATCCTCTTCTGACGCTGCATCCAGATCCGTCTCCGCCGAAGAGGAGATGTTCCTCAAGCGGATCCTTCAGCGACTCCGCGCCGCGCATGGCGTGGACTTCACACACTACAAACGCAGCACGCTGCGGCGACGCCTCGATCGACGCATGACGCTGCAGGGAATCGAGAGCCTCCCGGAATACGCCGAGCGGATCGAACGTGACACGGGGGAGTCGGCCGCGCTCTACCAGGACTTTCTCATCCGGGTCACGGAATTCTTTCGCGACCCGGCTTCCTTCGACGTGCTGCGTCGTCAGGTCTTCCCGGCACTGCGCGAAGGACGGGACCCGCGACAGCCGATCAGGATCTGGGTACCTGGTTGCGCGACCGGCGAAGAGGTGTACTCGATCGCGATCGAGCTCCTGGAGTGGATCGGCAATCGCGTCTTGCCCTCCGAGGTGCAGATTTTCGGCACCGATGTCAGCGAGGCGGCGCTCGAGAGGGCTCGGGCGGGCATCTACCACGCCAATGCCTTGCGGGATGTCTCGAGTGAGCGCCGTGAACGGTTCTTCGAGAAGCACGACGACGACTTCCGCGTCGTGCAGGAGATCCGCGACCTGTGCATCTTCGCGCGGCAGGATGTGACGTACGACCCGCCGTTTTCGCGCCTCGATCTCATCAGCTGCCGAAACCTCCTGATCTACCTCGATGACGTGGCGCAACGACGGACACTACAGTCCTTCCATTTCGCACTGCAGCCGCACGGTGTGCTCATCATCGGTCCCGCGGAGAGCATCGGCTCGTCCGAGCTCTTCGATCGGGTGGACAAGCGCTTTCGAATATTCCGGAGGCGTCCTGGCTCGGGTGCGGGCACGGCCGGGCTGCACAGGGGCGGACGCCGGTCCGTCTCGCTCGAGACGCCGGAAGGCGGCCTTCCGCCTAACGCAACGGAAGAATCCCTCGCGAGACAGGCCGACCTGTGGTTGCTGGCGCAGTACGCGCCGGCAAGCATGGTCGTCGACGACGCGCTGACCATCCGGCAGTTTCGCGGACGAACCGGTCCCTACCTCGAACCCGCGTCCGGGCCACCGAGCCACGACTTGCAGCGCGTCGTCCGCCCGGAGGTGCTTGTCGAGCTATTGCCGGCGATTCGACAGGCGCGCGAAACCGGCCTGACGGTGCGTCGAGACCCGCTGCGTGTCGACGACGACCGTGAGGTGAGCATCGAGGTTGTCCCGCTTGTGTCGGGCCCGAGTGGCACGAATGGCTTTCTGATCGCGCTCGACGACGGGTCCCGCCTTCGAGGTGCCGATCGGCTGCGGACCCTGCCGGAGCGATTGCCCGAATCAGAGAAGGACCGTCGCCTTGCCCAATTACAGCATGAGATTGAAGCCCTGCGCGACTACCTGCGCGTTGCGAGCGAGGAACACGGAGCGGTACAGGAGGAGCTCAAGTCCGCGCATGAGGAGATGCTTTCGGCGAACGAGGAGTATCAGAGCACGAACGAAGAGCTGGAAACCTCCAAGGAAGAGTTGCAGTCGACCAACGAGGAGCTCACGACCGCGATCGAGGAGTTGCGAAGCCGCAACCGCGACCTCGGCGTCCTCAATGACCAACTGGAGCAAGCGCGCCTGAGCTCTGAGCGCGCCAAGGCGTACGCCGACGTCATCATCGAGACGGTGAGCTCCCCTCTCGCGGTCATCGACGCGGAGATGAGGATCAAGCGCCTGAATCAGGCATTCGTCTCGGACCTGGAGTTCGCGCGCGGGAGCGTCGGTCAGCGTCTGGTTGACGAGGCGGATGACGACCCGTGGAACATTCCGGGCTTTCGCAAGAAACTGGACGCGGTGTTCCGCGACGGTGAGGTGCTGGATCACCTGGAGGTGATCCTGAATCTCCCCGTTCGCGGCCGCCGTGTCGTGACGTTGACCGCGAGGAGGATTCCCGGAAGCCCGGAGCACGAGAATCTCGTGCTACTCGCAGTCGATGATGTCACCGACCGCGCCAGCATCGCCGCGGATCTCCAGGCGAACAACCAGCGGAAGGATGAGTTTCTCGCGATGCTCGCTCATGAGCTCCGACACCCGCTCACGCCGATCACGCACGCGCTTCATTTGTTGCGCCGCGCCGGCGCCGACCCGGCGACCGCCGAGCTGGTGGAGACCATCGATGCGGAGACACGCCGGCTCGAGCGTTTCGTGAACGAGCTGCTCGACATCGTGCGCATCAACCGGGGACTCCTCGAGATCAGGCCGGAACGTCTGGACCTTGTCCACGTCGTGACGCAGGCCGCGGGCGCGATGCGACCATCTGTCCAGCAGCATCGGCATTCGCTGACACTCGCGTTAGGCAACGGCCCCATCATCGTCAATGGCGATGCGGGCCGTCTGAATCAGGTCGTGACGAACCTGCTGGAGAATGCCGTGAAGTACACCGAACCGGGTGGCCAGATTACTCTGTCACTTGAGCAGCTAGGGGATGAAGCCGTGCTGACCGTGCGCGACAACGGAGTAGGTATTCCGCCGGCGCTCCTCGGAGCGATCTTTGAACCGTTCACGCAGGGTGGCGCCGGAACCGATCGAGACGGGGGTGGATTGGGTCTGGGCCTCAGTGTCGTGCGGCGCGTGGTGAAACTGCACGGCGGTCGCGTCGAGGCACGCAGCGGCGGCCCCGGTGCGGGGAGTCAGTTCGTCGTCTGGCTGCCGATAGCTTCCCGGAACGCGCGACCTGCCTTGCCACCGGCGAGCCTCGGCCAAACGGCACCGAGTGCGGCGTCCCAGCGGAGGAAGGTGCTCCTCGTCGACGATCGCGAAGAAATCACAAGGTCCCTCGCCAGGCTGGTCGGAGCCTTCGGGCATGAAGTCGCGATTGCCAGGGACGCCGCGACTGCGCTGACGGTCGCGGCGGCATTTCAGCCCGACTGCGCTATTGTGGACCTGGGTCTGCCGCTTGTAACGGGTTACGACCTCGCCCGGCAGCTGCGCGAAGCTTCGCCGAACCGTCAGTTGCTCCTCATTGCGTTCACCGGAAGCGGTGACTCCAGTGTGCGGGAGATGTCTCAGGAGGCTGGATTCGACGCGTGCCTCATCAAACCGGGTGATCCCGTCGTCCTGGAGACGCTTCTCCGGCGTGCTCCGGAAGGCTGACGAC
>Ga0207674_10010956_pt1 | contig 10205 bp, 8 predicted proteins | sample KBSCornC72_FD_184303 | JGI IMG/M metagenome (GOLD analysis project Ga0207674, IMG submission 184303) | Corn rhizosphere microbial communities from Kellogg Biological Station, Michigan, USA - KBS Corn C7-2 (SPAdes) (version 2) | ecosystem: Host-associated > Plants > Roots > Rhizosphere > Soil ...
GCATGATCCCTCACTTCACCGGCCCCATCTCTGAAGCCGCTCTGGTGAACTGCCTTACCGCGACTTCCACCACGGCATTGATGGAGATGTTGGGCGATGGTAGCCGCACATGGCCATACTTGCCGAAAGTCTACGACTTCAAGGATGGAAAGCTGTGGCCGAACGACCGGCCGGGTCTGGGTGTGGCAGTGGATACGAGCCGGCTGACGCAGATCGGCAATTACACTACGTATCGCGCCGGAATGTTGATGAATCAGCGGCCTGACGGTTCCTTCACCAATTGGTAGATCGCATGACAGTGAACCGAATTTCTCGCACGATCTTGCCGGCAACTGCCGTGCTGCTGATGCTGACCGCGCCGGCCTCGGCCCAAAGGGGCTCATCAGGCGCGGATTGGCGATACATCAGCGGGGACGCCGGCGGCACGAAATACTCGCCATTGGCGCAGATCGATGCCTCCAACGTGCCGAAGTTGAAGATCGCGTGGCGTTGGACGTCGGAGAACTTCGGACCGCGCCCGGATTACAACCTGGAAGTAACCCCGCTGGCGATCAACGGGAAGCTGTTCTTTTCGGCGGGAGTGCAACGCGCCGCCATTGCCATTGACGGATCCACGGGAGAGACTCTCTGGACCTATCGGCTGGAGGAAGGCGAACGCGGAGACCGCGCCCCCCGCAACTACAACCGAGGTGTAGCGTACTGGGCGGACGAGGCCGGGCACGGGCGTGTGCTAATGATCTCGCGCGGGTACCAACTGGTCGCGCTGGACGCTGATACAGGTGTTCCCGTAAAGGACTTCGGGTCGAACGGCGTGGTCGATCTGTGGGTGGGATTGCTCGAAGGCACAGGTCGGCAAGTGGAGCCGGGTCAGATCGGCGCCAGTTCACCGGCGATCGTTGTGGGCGATGTGATTGTCGTCGGGGCTGCAATGCTTTCCGGTGGAGCCCCGCGATCCAAGACGAATGTTCCGGGCTTCGTGCGCGGCTACAGCACGCGCACAGGCAAGCTGCTGTGGACTTTTCACACGATTCCGCGCCTAGGTGAACTCGGAAACGAAACCTGGAAGGACGATTCGTGGCAATACACGGGCAACACCGGCGTGTGGGCTCCCATGGCTGCGGACCTTGAACTGAGCTATGTCTACCTGCCTATCGAGATGCCTACAGGCGACTACTACGGCGGGCACCGGCCGGGAGACAATCTGTTCGCAGATAGTCTGGTCTGTCTGAATGCCAAGACCGGCGAACGTATCTGGCACTTCCAGACGGTCCATCACGACATTTGGGATTGGGATCTCGCGTCGCAGCCGGTCCTGTTGGATGTGACCGTGGACGGCAAGCCGGTCAAAGCGGTCGCGCAGGTCACCAAACAGGCGTTCACCTTTGTCTTCGATCGCGTTACAGGGAAGCCGATCTGGCCGATCGAGGAGCGGCCTGTAGCGGCCTCGACCGTACCCGGCGAAATCACTTCATCTACGCAGCCGTTCCCCACCAGGCCCGCGCAGTTCGATCGCAACGGTATCGGACCGGACGATGTGAACGATCTGACACCGGAGATCAAGGCGGAGGCGCTACGCATCCTTTCCGAGTTCAAGACCGGGCCGGTGTTCACCCCATCGATTCCCCAAGGCGAGGGTGGGAAGAAGGCCACGTTGATCGTGCCGCACAACCAGGGTGCGGCGAACTGGCAGGGCGCTGCAGCGGATCCGGAAGCCGGGATGCTCTACATCCCCTCGGAGACCACCTGGTGGGCCAGCGCGATGGTGCCAGGATCCACTCGCGGTAGCGACATGAACTACGTCGGTGCGTTCGTGCGCGTGGACACACCGTTCGGATTGCCCTTGGTCAAAGGACCCTGGGGCCGGATCACAGCCATCGACATGCACACGGGCGATCACCGCTGGATGGTGCCTAACGGACATGCTCCCAAAGTGGTGGCGGATAATCCCAAGCTCGCGGGCGTCGATCTTAGCGGCGTGGGGCAACCCGAGCGCGCTCCGCTGCTGGTCACCAAGACACTCTTGTTTTCGGGCGACGGCAGCGGGATGTTCTCGTCGGGTCCGAACGGCGGTGGCCCGCTGTTCCGCGCTCTGGATAAGGCTACGGGCAAAACACTTCACGAGTTGAAACTGCCGGCGAATGAGACCGGTGTTCCCATGACCTACTTGGCCCACGGGAAACAGTACATCGTGGTCGCCATCGGTAATCGGGACTTCCCGGCGGAACTCGTCGCGCTTACGCTCCCGTAGTTGCAGCGCGAAATCCCCGTGACAGGCACCGTCGAGGCTTGACATGAGCCACTGGATACAGACTGTATACATCTGTACAATCTATAGAGCGTAAGCTTCATGCGCGCGGAAGATCAAAAGGAGACTTCACAATGAAATTCGCTGTTGCACTATGTTTGGTGGCTGCGTGTGCGTGGGGACAAGAGGGAACGGGACCGTTCCCGGCGATCCTGGAACAAGATCCGAGTCTTCCGACGCACACGGTATATCGTCCGCAGGACCTATCCAAGGTGAAGGGGAAGATGCCCATCATCGCGTGGGGCAATGGGGGCTGCGCTAACAACGGACTGTCGCACCGCAACTTCCTGATGGAGATTGCGTCGCATGGCTTCCTGGCTGTCGCCATCGGACCTCCGATCGCGCCACCGGCTCAAGGCAAGGGCGCTCCGAAGGGCGGCGACGGCAAGCAGGGCGCCCCGAAAGGCGACGGCAAGCAGGCGGCCGCGGGTCCGGCCACCAAATCTTCCCAGTTGATCGATGCCATCAACTGGGCGTTAGCCGAAAATGACCGGAAGGGCAGCCCGTATAACGGCAAACTGGATGCGTCGAAGATTGCGGTGATGGGAATGTCCTGCGGGGGGATTCAGTCCTACGCCGTCGCGACGGACCCGCGCGTCAAATTAGTCGGCATCTTCAACAGCGGCATCTTGCCCGCGCCCAGCGCCCCGGGCGCGCCGGTCATGGAAGACATACGCAAGGACCAGTTAGACAAGTTGCATACGCCCATCTTCTATGTGACTGGCGACAAAACCGACATCGCCTATGAGAATGGGATGGACGACTTCAAGCGAATCACCAAGGTCCCCGCGATCCACGCGTACAAAGATGGCGTCAGCCATGGCGGCACTTACAGCCAGCCGAACGGCGGCGATTTCGCACGGGTCGCTGTGGCGATGCTGAACTGGCAGTTGAAGGGCGAGAAGAGCGAATCTAAGTTTTTCCTGGGTGCGAATTGCGGCCTGTGTCAGGAAGCCGGCTGGCACGTAGAGACTAAGGGGTATAAGTAGAGGCAGGATTGATGGAGGGCACTCGGATCGAGCCTGCGTGCCCTCATTGTTGCGGTTAGTTTGTGCTGTCGTACATCGTGATCTTGACACCGCCATTCGCCACTCCGGGATTCGAACTCAGGAATTTGCCGGTGTTGAGGTAGGCGTAGGGGCTGTCGATGCGCGCTTCGAAAATCGGAACCAGACCGCCGGTGCTGGTGGTATTGCGAACGATAATGATCTCGCCGTCCGATGCTTGCCACAGGTAGCGCGCGTCGATGGCTGGAGGTCCGGAGAGATTCTGATAGTCTGCGCCGCCCGAAAGAACTTTGCCGGTGATTCGTCCACTCAGATCGCCGCCAGTGATGGGAATGATGTTGCGGTTACCGCGCTTGCTGGCCCCCACGCGTTGCGACGGGCTTAGTCCGACGGATTCGACGATCAGTTCCTGGCCTGGCTTCTCGATGGCTCCCTTCGAGCGGTTGTCCCACGGCTGCGGCGGAGCATCCGCCGGCTTGACGATCCGTGCGACATTTGCGGCGCCCGTGGGGATCGCGACAGACGACACGTCGTAAACGCGGACCGTGAGCGTCTTGGCGTTTTCATCCAGGATGCGCCGCGCGACGTATTTACCCGAGTTCATCCATTCCGATGAACTTCCATTGGGAGCCTCAAAATCCATAACGATGCGGACGTCTTTTGCATCCGCTCCCACACCCGCATTGCGCGAATAGATATACCTTCCGTCGCTGGTCTTGAAGACGAAAATCTGCTCCACCTCCACTGTGCCATTGGAGAGAGTGAGCGCGAAATCTAAAGCGCCGGTCATCACCGTGCCCGTGAATTTGGGGCCGGTGATTGTGCCCTCCAGAGCGACGGCCACGCGGCGGTTTCCGTACTGCGTCTTACCGATCTTCGCCAGTCGATCGAGCTTCAGTTGTGTTTCGAAGATCAAGGAGCCGCTTTCCGGATTGGGAATGCCGTCCTTCATGCCGCAATCCCACGAGGCGTGCGGTAGGAGCACTTTCGCCGCACCCTGACCTTTTGCCCGCTGCGCCGCGGGACCCGCAATCGCAGCAGCCCCGGCCGTCAGGAGAAACGTGCGTCTATCACTTTTCATGTAGAAATATTTGCTCCTTTGCGCAACCTGTGTTCGAGACCACTACTTCTTTCGTTGCCGGTCGAAGAAGTCGAACACCGCGGGCAGCACCGAGGCAACCATCCGGCCATGATCTGCCTCGACCTCCATGTATTCCAACGGAAATCCCTGCGACTTCATCCAGGCCTGCATCGCCCGGCTTCCCGCCAGCGAAGGCGTCGCGCCCGTGCCTTCGGTCATGAATACCGGCATCTTGCGCATGCGATCCCACGGATACGTGGACTCCTCCACAAATGGGCCAGACATGGGAGCAATAGCCTTCCAATACTCCGCATACTTGGCCCCGAGATACCATACGCCGCCGCTGCCCATCGAATGGCCCATGAGGAACATCGAACTCCGGTCGACGGGATACTCGTTGAGCGCCACCTCCAGGACATTGATCACATCCTGCTCGCTGCGTTCGAGAGTCTGAGCGTTTTGTATGCACGCAGTGGTCCGCTGCTGCGCGGCCGCTTCTGCCTGGCCGAACACGGCGGGAAGTCGCAGGCATGTTCCGTACGCGCCCATAGCATTCCAACCCAATGGGGACACCAGCAGGTAGCCATGATCCTCTGCAAGTTTCAGAAGCTGTTTGTTGTTCTGGTCCAGATACTGGCTCTCATTGCTGCCTGCCCCGTGCAGCATTAGCACCAGCGGCAGCTTCGCTTTGCCATCCCAGGTCGTCGGCACATAGACGCGAAAGGGCAGATCGGTTTCGGTTCCGAGGAATCGATACGTCCGCCGCTGGTCGCCTTTGGCCTGCCAGCCTGGGCTGCCCGGCCTTGCGAGGGACTTCGCCAGTTGCTGCGATTGGGCGATCTGCGTTTTCGGCACCAGCTTCGTCCCGAACGCAATCACCCCGTTGTCCTGCGCCACCGCGTTCTGCCATATCGCCAGTAGTGGAAACAGAACGGCCAGTTTCAGCAGTTTCGTTGTCATGTCGAAAAGAGTGTAACAGTCGCAAAAGACAGCCGCAAGCTGAGTGTATCCATCATGTATACTTACCCGGAGTGAATCGATCCGAGGCATCTGCCGGTCCACTGGAACGAAACTGGATAATCTCCGTCGCCGCTGTCATCGTCGCAATGATGGCGATCCAGATGGCCAGCCTTGGTTTCTCGCCTCTGTTGCCGGAGATTCAGCAGGACCTGGGGGCGTCCTATTCTCAGATCGGCCTCTTTACCGGCATGTACGGCATCATCGCACTGCTGGTCAGCTTGCCCGCCGGTGTGTTCGCAGCCCGGATCGGCGAGAAACGCGCGCTTCTGATCGGACTCGCCGTCACGGCCGTCGGACTTGCCGCTCTTTCGCAGGCCACTCGCTACGATGTCGCACTCGCGTTTCGCGCTCTTTGGCTGATCGGCTACCGAACTGCCTTCATCGGCGTGTTTACCGCGATGGCGATAGTTACACCGGAGAAGTATCGAAGCCGAACCATGGGCATTCTCGGCGCCATGGCGGCGTTGGCGTCGGTCATCGGAGCTCCTTTCGGCACCCGATTGGCGGCCTTGCTCGGGTGGAGAGGCGGCATTCAGGGGTACGCTGCAATCTCTCTTCTGGGTGCACTGGTTTTGGGTCTGCTCTACCATCGCCAGGGCTCGCGACCGCCCGGCGTTGCCGGACCGCATGGGACTTCGATGACGCGTGCCGGCGCGGCCTCCGCTCTTCGCAACCCGATCATCTGGAGCATGATTCTGCTGGGGCTCATCAACATGGGCGGCTTCAGCGTGACCTTTTTCGTGCCCTACGCGGTGAAGTCGGTCTTCGGCATGGGGGCTCAGGACGCCGCGGCTATCATCAGCGCCAGTTACCTGGTGAGCATCCCCTTGAATCTTGGCGTCGGCTATCTTTGTGACCGGTATTCCCGCTGGAACATGATGATCCTGCTTGCGGTGCTTCTGGTTCCCGTCAGTTTTGCAGTTATGTCGCGAGACCTTCTGGTCTTCCGGATCGCCGTCTTGCTAATTGTTTCCTTGGGCCACGCCGCCACCAATCAGATCTATGCGATCGGTAGCTCCTTGCTGCCGAAAGAAGAGGTCGGCAAGGGAATGGGGATCGTCGGATTGGGCAGTGGGATATTCGGGTACCTGGGACCGCAGATGTTGGGATACCTGCGGGATGCCACGGGAGGCTTCACGGCGGGGTGGATATTTGTAGCTTGTGCAGCGATTTTGGCCCTGGGCGATCTCCTGATTCTGCGCCGATACAGCCTCAAGCGGCGAGCTCTGGATCCGGAAGAGATACAAGTCGCGTGACGAAACATCGCATCGCCGGAATCACCTCAAACACCGTCCCCTGGGAGATTCTACGCGCAGCTGGGTACACTCCGGTTCTACTCGAGGATGAGGCTGGACCCACTCCGCACGCAGACCGGTGGATGGAGGATGTGTTTGACCGCAGATTCCGGGTGATTTTCGACCGCCTCTGCGGGGGAGCGTGGAATCATCTGGATAGGGTCGTGATCCCCAGAACATCCGAGCAGGAGCACAAACTCTACTTGTATCTTCGCGAAATTGCGCGCACGCAGCCTGCTGGCGTGATTCCTGAACTCTATTTCTACAACCTCCTGCACACTCGGACGCCGGAGTCGTACGACTACGGCTTGGAACGGACCCATCAGATGATGCGCGATTTCGACGTCTCCGAAGGCGCACTGCGCGATGCAATCGTGGAAAGTAATCGCGCTCGTGGTTGTGTCCGGGATATCCTCCAGAAGCGGCGAGAGGGACGCCTGGAAGGATCGACGGCACTCGAACGAATCCGCGGATTTTATTCGGAAGAACGTAATGCGTTTGCGGATCGCGTGCTGGATCTTCTCAAAGGAATGCAGGAGCAGGTTGCGGCTGATCGGCCGTACATCTTAATCAAAGGGGTGGCGATGAACGATGCGTCGCTGCATCGCTTGGTCGAAGAAGCCGGCGGCTATGTGGTTGCGGAGGATGATTGGCGTGGTTCTCGTGCCGCGGGCGATACCGATGTTTGCTTGAACAAGGATCCCATGACCGCGATTTTTGAGAAATACTTTTACGACGAGGTGAGCCCCAGGGTCCACCCAGTCGAGCATCGGGACGCTTGGTTCCAGCGCGAGAGCGAGAGAGGGCACGTCGACGGCGTGTTGTTCTATGTCCCGCTCGAGGATGACGTTCAGGGCTGGGACTATCCAGAGCAACTCGCGTATCTGGAGTCGCGGTCGATCCCGAGCTTCCTCGTGCGGGAAAACGTGCGCGAAAACGGTCCGCCACTTGCCGATTTCGTCGGAAGCCTCCATCGAAAATAGTCATGGCCCAGAAGCAACTAGCGTCAACCACCGCGGCATCGGAAGGTCAAAAGGCCTGGTTCGCCTCGCTACGCGAGCGAGTCTTTGAAACTCGCGCACCTTATGCCATCGGCCAGGCGGACATGCCGTTTGAGCTGTTTCAAGCGATGGACGTGCCCATGGTTAGCAATCAGTGGTGGGCGGCCGTGGTGTCCGCCAAGAGGCTGGCTCCGTATTACCTGGACAAGCTGAATGAAGCCGGCTTTCATAAGGGGTTATGCCGGTACTGCAGCCTGTCCATGGCCTCGACGGTGTTGGGTAACACCAGTCAGGCTCCGTGGGGCGGGCTGCCGAAGCCGGCATTGCTCGCGGCTCGCCTCACGTGCGATTGCGTGCAGCGGGTTTTTGAAACCTGGGCGGCGCATTTCGATGCGGAGTTGATTCTGCTGGACGCCCCCGCGGCGACGCATCTGCCGCCACGATGGTGGGAGCAGAGCCGGCATCATTGGCGCGATCTGTTCGAAGACCATCGGTTACGATTCATGGTGCGCCAGTTCGAACGCTTGATCGCATCGCTCGAACGGATCTCAGGACGGAAGTTCGACCCGGATCGATTACGTGGCTTAATGGAGCAAGTGAATCGTCAGGAGGAGTACTTCGAAGAGGCGAAGTTAGCGGTTTGCAAAGCGCCGAAGACACCGGTTCGGATGCAGGAGCAGATCACAAACGTTATGGCGGCACAGTGGCAGCGAGGATCGGACTGGGCCGTCTCGCAAGCGCGGGCCTTTCGAGATGAGGTAGTGAGCCGAGCGGAGCAGGGGATCGCCGCCTGTCCAAATGAGCGTCTGCGGATCATGTGGGTCGGCGCCGGCCTGTGGTACGACCTGGATTTCTACACCGCTTTTGAGGAATCTCACGGGGGTGTGTTTGTCTGGTCGATGTATCTGGCGTTTGGCCCCGATGGATACATCCGCTATGGTTTGGACGATCCGTTGTTGGCGCTCGCCAGCCGCACGGTTAGCATGAACGAACAGTTGCACAATCCTCCTTGGGCGAATGAATGGATTGTGGAGCAGGCTCGCAGCCACCGCATCGATGCCGCGTTCGTTTTGACGCCTCTGGGTACGCGTCCCTCGGCAACTGGAACGCGTTTCGTGGAGATCGCGCTGGAGGAGGCGGGAATTCCGGCCTTTTCTGTTCACGCAGACATGGTGGACTCGCGGCTCTGGGACGGAGAGAAGATGCGCCGTGATGCGTCCCGTTTTCTGGATCAAGTGGGGCGTCAATGACAGATGATCTAGGTCAGCTCCGCGCGGATCTGGTCCATGAAGGATTCGACGTCCTGGGGCACCGCGGCTTCTCGTTCGCGTTGGTCGAACTCATTGAGGCGGCTCTTCTGACTCTTCAGAATATGGCGGTGAACGCAGTCCGCAGCGGCTTGCGGATCGGCCGCCTGCAGCGCACTGATCAGGTCCAGATGATCTCGGTTGATCTGCTTCAGTGCGGCGGTGTTGTGACCTCCCCGGCGGGCTGCGAAAATGCGGATCAACAGCCGGATTCCCGCCAGAGTCTTGAGGCTTCTTTGGTTACCTGCAAGCTTCATGATGTAAGTGTGAAACGCAAGATCGGCTACCTCGAAACGTTCCATCTGTTTTTCGTCCAGGACGGGCTTCCGGCTAGTGTCCAGTTCCTTGATCAGCGAGGTAAGAGCCGAAGCGATGGAGCGAAGGTCGCGAATCTCCCCGGCCGACGGCGTCCGTGCGGCGACCGTGCGCGCCCCCAGGCCTTCCAGCGCTTCCCGCATCTCGAACAACTCCCGGATATCGTTCCGGTCGAGAGTGATCACCACCACGCCGCGCCCGGGAACCGATTCCAGGAGTCCTTCACTAACCAGTTGCCGGATCGCTTCGCGGGCGGGCGTGCGGCTGATGCCCAATTCCTTGGAGATGGTGACGTCGGAAACGGGTTCTCCGGCGCGCAACGTGCGGGTCGAGATCTTGCGCTGGATGTGATGGTACGCCACCTCTCGCCTGGGACGGGAAGCCTGGGATGCTTTGGTCACGGTTTCTAGTGATTCTATCAGTGTATTTATCCGTGTACGTGCCTATGTATACAGGTCTCCCGAATCGGAGGCATTCTCGTGGGTGAGCCTCTTATTCTGCAGATGACCGGCGACTTGATTCTCGACGAGCCTAACCCCGACACCCTATTCGACTTGTCACGTGATCAACTCAATGCCTGTGACGTTCTCGTAGGGCACCTCGAAGTTCCTCACACGACTCGGGGCATAGAGACGCATTTCGATGTTCCGGCACCGGCCAGCGATCCGGCGCATCTCGCTGCTCTGCAGCGTGCGGGATTTCACGTGGCGACGTTGGCCGGCAATCACATCGCGGACGCGGGACCGAATGGTGTGCAGGACACGATTGCCGAACTCCGCCGCCTGGGCCTCGCGACCACCGGCGCGGGCATGAATCTGACAGAGGCGAGGCGGCCGGCGATTGTCGAACGGCAGGGACTGCGACTGGGATTTCT
>Ga0207674_10010959_pt1 | contig 10201 bp, 11 predicted proteins | sample KBSCornC72_FD_184303 | JGI IMG/M metagenome (GOLD analysis project Ga0207674, IMG submission 184303) | Corn rhizosphere microbial communities from Kellogg Biological Station, Michigan, USA - KBS Corn C7-2 (SPAdes) (version 2) | ecosystem: Host-associated > Plants > Roots > Rhizosphere > Soil ...
CAGCAAGGTCGCTCTCATCCGGATCTCCACATGGAAGCTGGGACTTCTTTTCAAGGGGTCAGAGTCGTTGAAAACGGCCATGGAGAGCGAGGGACTCTCAACGACTCTGACCCCTTGATCGATCAACGACTCTGACCCCTTGATCGCGGCGGCGCTGAACGCCGCCCTACGGCCGCCACCCGGGCGCGCGATGAGCGCCGGTCGTGAGGCGACGCCGACCCGTTCCGTCGGGGCCGATGACGAACAGCCCGTCGCCGCCGGCGAACACGAGCTTCGATCCGTCGGGCGACCACGCGGCGTCTGTGCCCTTGGTGAGCGTCGTGCTCTGGCTCGTCGCGAGCTTCAGCAGCACGAGGTCGGCCGATGCGTCGTCCGTGCGGCCGGCGGGATATCGCGTGTAGGCGATCGTCGTTCCGTCCGGGCTCCACGCGGGACGGTCGTCGATCTCGGCGTCGTTGGTGAGTCGTACGAGGCCGGTGCCGTCCGCATTCACGAGGCAGAGATCCGTTGTCGTCGCCCACTTGCAGACGAACACGATGCGCGTGCCGTCGGGTGACCACGCCGGCCGCTCCTTGGATCTCGGTCCCGCGATGGCGAGCGTCGTCACTACGCCGGTGGACAGTCGCAGCACACCAAGATCCCGGTCGTCGCCCACGGCCGGCGCGTCGACGTCGAACGCGATCAGTCCGTTGGTCCGAGCCCAATCCGCATGGAGACCGTACACCGCGCCGGTGAGCGCCGACACGTTCCCCGTCTCCGGATCGATCAACTGGAGGCGGCCCGCACAGACGAGGCTGGGATCGTCGTGCGCATCGACGCAGCGCGTCGAAGTGAACACGAGCCGGGTTCTGTCCGCCGACCATGCAGGGGCGTCGCCCGGCCGAAGCATCGCGGCGCCGGTGCCGTCCACGCTCACCACGCCGATCCACCGCTCCGCCGTGCCGCCGATCGTGGTGTCGTTGACGTACGAGATCTTCTCCGACCGCACAGCGGTCGTACACACGACGTCGAACGCCACCGGCGTCAGCGTCTTCACGACCACGTTGACGGTGACCCGGCTTCCGCCCGCGACGGTGCAGTGCGCCGGCGCGAGCAGCGTCACCGAATAGCTTCCGGGCGCGAGCCGGCCGACGACCTGCGACGCGCTCGACGCGATCGTCAACGTGGTCTGATCGTTCAGGACGAAGCGATAATCGTCGGGTCTGTCCGCGCCCGTCGTCCTCGTCGTGATGGATAGGCCAGTCGGCAGGCAGACGACCTCGAACGCCACGTCGGTGACGCCACCGACGGCGACGCTCACCGTGCGAGAGGTCGTGCCGGTCACGGTGCAGTTCGCGGCGACGTTGCCGAGCGTCACGCCGTGATTGCCCGTCGCGACGTAGAACGTCTCCACGACCGCCGAGCTGCCGTCGAGCCTGCGCGGCTGCTCCGCGTCGACGACCACCGTGTATCCGTCGGCGTCGAGGTCGCCACCACTCGAGGTGACCGTGACGTGGATGTAGCCGAAGTCGGGTTGCGAGGGCAGCGAGCTGCTGCCACACGCCGAGCCCGCCGACGTGAGCAGCACCGACGTCGCCAGGATGGCGCGTCGCAATGACGGCTTCCGGATAGTCCCGCGCATCGCGGATCGGAGCGTGGTGAAGGTCGGCAGAACCGCGCCCGGCACGACGAGGCGCGGCCATGACGCTAGCGGCCACCGGCCGCGACGGTAAGAGCGGCCTCTTGCTTGTTGAATGATCGTTCAACAGATTCGCCGCGTGTCCGATACCCGCGACCGGATCCGGTTCGCCGCCATGCGGCTGTTCGCCCAGAAGGGCTACGGCTCGACGAGCGTGGCCGACATCCTCAGCGCGGCGCAGGTGAACGCCGGCAGCCTCTACTACCTGTACCCAGGGAAGCAGGACGTACTGCTCGACGTGCTGGACACCTATCTGGCTGGCATTCATCCGATGCTGCTCGCCCCGGCGTGGGAGGGTGTGTCCGATCCGATCGAGCGGGTGTTCGCCCTGCTCCGCCGCTATCGCGCCGCGCTCGAGTCCACCGAGTGCACGTACGGCTGTCCGATCGGGAGCATCGCCCTCGAGCTGCACGAGCCCGATCCACCGGTGCGCGCGAGGCTCGCCGCGAACTTCGATGCGTGGGTCGCCGCGATCGAGCAGTGCTTCGTCGACGCCGGCGACCGGCTGCCGGCCGACACCGACCGGCGCGCGCTCGCGGTGTTCGCGCTGACGACGATGGAAGGCGGCGTGATGCTCTCGCGCACGCACCGCACGCTCCTCGACTTCGACGCCGCCGTACGCATGCTGCGCACGCACGTGGATCTGCTCGTGGCTCGCGCGAGCGGTCGATAGGCAGTCGTCGCACTTCCCGCCCTACCCCTCACCCCACAACCAACCCCACGTCCCATGAGCTCCCGCGCACTCGTCATCGCTTCGCTCGTCGGTACGCTGCTGCAGGTCGTCATGGTCGTCGCCGGACACTCGAGCCCCGCGATCGCGGCACTGTTCGCCGTGGGCGGCATGGGGCTGTCGCTCGTCGCGGGGGTGCTCTACGCCCGCCTCGCGCGACCCGCCACGAAGGGGAGCGCGGCCCTCGGCGGCGCCGCCGCCGGCGCCGTCTGCGCGTTCATCGGGATCCTCGTGTCGCACCTGCTCGGCGACGTGCCCGCGTCGCTGCTCGCGCTGGGGACGATCAGCTCCGCCGTGACCGGCGCGATCGGGGGGTTCATCGGCGCGCTGTCGCTCGGCCGAGCGGTGTCGGCTGCGTAGACCTTCTTACACGGTGAGCTGGTGAGCCACGGTTTCATCCGCTCACCAGCTCACCGGTACTCTAGATCACTGCTTCGTCCCTTCCGTGCGCAGCCGCACCACCGAGTCCGCGCCGGAGTTCGCGTAGTGCGCGACCGTCGTCCCGACGATCTTGCCGTTCTCCAGCCGATACGTGCCCTCCGTCCACACCTGCTTGCCCTTGCGGCGCATGCTGGCGTACGGCTCCGACTTCATCATGACGCTGTCGCCGGACAGGGTGACGTGGTGTGCGACCTTCTTCCCCGAAGGCAGCTCGAGCACCCACCCGGTCGTGTCGGCGGTCGCGACGAGCACCGATTTCGTGACGACGGTATCCGTGGCGACCTCGTTGCGCGTCTCCATGTTCCATCTGCCGGCGAAGTCGGCGGCCGTGAGGGGCTTGGGCGCCGGAGCCGGTGCGGGAGAGGGAGCGGCTGCGGCCGTGGCGGTGTCCTTCGCAGGCTCCTCTTTCTTCGCGCATCCTGCGAGCGCGATGACTGCCATACCGACCAGCGCGATGCGGATCTGCCGGATCATTGGGACCTCGATGTTGCGTGAGGGAGCGAACCACCGGGGAGAGTGGTGAGACGATAGGGTCCACGGACCCGGAGTCAAGCTCGTCGCGCTCGTCCCTCGAGACGCATGGCGACAGTCTCCGGCATGCCGTAGCTTCTCCCGTCCGCACCTTCCCTTCGTCTCCGACGAACCCGCCTGATGGATCTCCGCGAACAGCTCCAGGCCGCACTCGGCGGAGCCTACACGCTCGGCCGCGAGCTGGGCGGCGGCGGGATGTCGCGCGTGTTCCTCGCCGAGGACGTGCGGCTGGGACGCACGGTGGTGGTGAAGGTCCTCTCCCCCGAGCTCCTCGCCGGCATCAGCGCGGAGCGGTTCGAGCGCGAGATCAGGGTGGCGGCTTCGCTCCAGCAGGCCAACATCGTTCCCCTGCTCACCGCGGGCGACGCGAACGGCCTGGCGTACTTCACGATGCCGTACGTGGAGGGCCAGTCACTGCGCCAGCGGCTCTCCGCCGGGCCGCCGCTCACCGTCGCCGAATGCCTGAGCATCCTGCGCGACGTTACGCGGGCGCTCGGCTACGCCCACGAGCGTGGCGTGGTCCACCGCGACATCAAGCCGGACAACGTGCTGCTGTCGCGCGGCGCCGCCGAGGTGACGGACTTCGGGATCGCGAAGGCGATCCAGGCCTCGCGCGTCGTGACGTCGGCATCCGTCGGTGGGGCCAGCGAGTCGCTGACGCAGCTCGGCACGTCGGTGGGTACCCCCGCTTACATGGCACCCGAGCAGGCCGCGGGCGACCCGAACCTGGATCATCGCGCCGACATCTACTCGGTTGGCGTGCTCGCGTACGAGATGCTGGAGGGAGAGCCGCCGTTCACCGGCACGCCGCAGTCGGTGATGAGCGCGCACCTCACGAAGGCGCCGCGCGCCATGACGCGCGCCGACGTGCCGCCGTCGCTCCGGCGGACGGTGCTCAAGTGCCTGGAGAAGGATCCGACGCACCGCTTCCAGTCGGCCGACGAGCTGCTGGCCGACATCGAGTCGATCGCGACGCCGAGTGGCGCGCTGCCGTCGGCGGCGCGGGCGCGGCGCGGTCGTGCGCTCGCGTGGGCGGGAGCAGCGGCCGCCGTCGCCCTGCTCGCATGGATCGCGACCGGGCCGATGCGACGGGCACGCTGGGTGAAACGGGAAGCGATTCCGCAGATCAAGGCATACGCCGACCTCGCGAAGTACGACAGCGCATGGCTGATGGCACGGCGTGCGGAGGAGATCCTGCCGAACGACTCGACGCTCGGGACGCTCTGGCCGCGGTTCGCACGCCGGGGGCTCCTGCGCTCGGTCCCCGAGGGCGCCGTCGTCCACCGTGCGAGCTTCAACGACACGACGCGATGGATCACGCTCGGCACGACCCCGACCGACTCGGTCTGGCTGCCGCTCGGCGTCGGCCGACTTCGCGTCGAGAAGGCAGGGTTTCGGACGCAGCATGGCCTGATGGGTGTCGGTGCACTGAGCAGCCCGCTGCGCACGTACGTGCTCGACAGCGTGACGGCGCCCGACTCCGACATGGCGCACATCCCCGGCGGCACGTTCGGCGTCTTTCTCGTCGGACTCGACGTGAATCGCACGTTGAAGCTCGGTGACTACAGGATGGACAAGCTCGAGGTCACCAACCGCCAGTACAAGGCGTTCGTCGACGCGGGCGGCTACACGAAGCCCGAGTACTGGCCGCCGGAGCTGACTCGGGATGGCGTCGGACCGACGTTCGAGGCAGCGGTGGCGAAGTTCACCGACAAAACGGGCCGGCCGGGACCATCGACGTGGGAGGCGGGCGCTTATCCCGCGGGGCAGGCGGATTTTCCGGTCGGTGGCGTGAGCTGGTACGAGGCCGCCGCGTACGCGAAGTTCGCCGGAAAGTCGCTCCCGACCGTCTACCACTGGGCGCGGGCGGCAGCGATCCAGACGGCGCGCTTCATCGTCCCGGGCAGTCGGTTCGAAAGTACGTCGCCCGTGCGCGGCGGCTCTCCGCGCAGCATCGGCGTGTACGGCGTGTACGACATGGCGGGCAACGTGCGGGAATGGTGCGAGAACCTGGCGAGCGGCGGCGGCCGGTTCATCCTCGGCGGCGGATGGAGCGACCCGCCCTACGGCTTCACCGACGGCTATGCGCAACCGCCGGCGGACCGATCGGCGATCAACGGAATCCGGCTCGTCCGCTACCTGCACACCGACGATCAGCTCGCACGCGCGAAGGAGCCGCAGCCGCGTGCATTCACCGACTACACTCGCGAGAAGCCGGTGCCTGACGTCGTGTTCGACGGATATCGGCACATCTTCGACTACGACCGCGGTGCGCTCAACGCGCGGATCGATTCACGCGACACGACGCAGGAGGACTGGATCGTCGAGCGCGTGAGCTTCGACGCCGCATATGGCGGCGAGCGCATGATCGCCGTTCTGCTGCTCCCGAAAGCTCGTGCTGGTCCTCTGCAATCCGTGGTGTACTTCCCGGGATCGAACGTGATCAGCATGACGAACAGCACGGAGCGCCGGGAGCAGCTCGCGAGCTTCGTCGTGAAGTCCGGCCGCGCGGTGGTCCTGCCGATCCTCAAGAGCACGTACGAGCGCCGCGACAGTCTGACGAGTGACATTCCCGACCAGACCATCTTCTGGCGGGACCACGTGGTGATGTGGACGAAGGACATCAAGCGCGCGGTCGACTACGTCTCGTCGCGTCGCGACATGGACAGCACGCGCATCGCCTACTTCGGCACGAGCTGGGGAGCGAACCAGGCACCGATCAATCTCGTCGCCGAGCCGCGATTCAAGGCGGCGGTGCTGAACGTCGCGGGATTGACGATGGAGCGAAGCCGGCCGGAGGTGGATCCGTTCAACTACTTGCCGCGCGTGACGCAGCCCGTGCTGATGCTCAACGGGAAGTACGATTTCTTCTTCCCGGTCGAGACGGCTCAGCGGCCATTCTTCGACAACCTTGGCACTGCCGCCGAACGAAAGAAGTGGACGGTGTACGAGGGCGGGCACGACGTACCGCGCACGGAACTGATCGCCCAGTCGCTGCGTTGGCTGGACACCTACCTTGGACCGGTGCGCTGATGCGGATGCCGATGACGATCGCTGGCGTGTTGCTCGTGCTCATGGGCGGCGTGTGGATCCTCCAGGGGATCAACGTGCTGCCCGGCAGCTTCATGACGGGGCAGACCAAGTGGGCGGTGTACGGTGCGATCACGGCGGTGATCGGAATCGCGCTGATCGTGCTTGCGCGACGCGGGCCGGGTTGACGCTGACGAGGGCCGAACAGGACGCCCAGGACGAGCTGGCCGCGTACACGCTGACGCACGGAGATCTCGCGTTCATCCACCAGCACGTCGTGGACGCCTTCGCCGCGCAGCACGCAACGGTGGACTCCAAGCCGATCGCGATCGCGTTCGCGCTGATCGGACTGTATCTGCACGTGGAGCGCGGTCTCAGCGGACGGCAGGTCCAGCGCGCGCACATCATGCTGGCGAAGCGCTCGCGCCACTGGCCGACGTTCCCGCTTCCCGAGCACCGCGGAGCGATGACGGCGATCGATGTCATGGCCGCGCCGGCCGGCCCCGAGCGCGACCGCGCGATCGACGCGTGGTGCGTCGCGGTGTGGGATGCCTATCGCGAAGCCGCGCCCGCCGTGGTCACGCTGGCGCGCGAGCACGGACTGCACGCGTGGGCGCCCGGGTGATCACGATGCCCTAATCGTTCTCGACGCGAACGGGCAGTCCGCGATCAGTGATCGCGGCCGCGCCCCGTGCGTTCCTGCAGCTCGTCGATCTTCTTCGACGCCTCCGCCTTGGTCAGGTCTTCGTCGACCTCCTCACCCGCCTCGGTCGCCAGCGTCTTCAGATACGATGCCTGGGGACCGGTCATGCTCTCGTCGCCGGTGACCCATTCATCGGGGTCGCGCTGCACGCCGTCGGATTGCGCGCCGTCACGGTTCTGCTTGGTCATGTGCTCCTCCGTTGAGTGGTACCCCTCGCGGGGCCGCACCGGATAGTGCAGGAGGCGTGCCGAACAAACACCGAAAACGACGAGCTCGCGTCACCCCTGATCGCGCCCATGCGCTGTCCACATCGGACGTGATGCGCGAATCAGGTAGCGTTGGTCCCGAGACGTAGCAGGAGCGACCGGCGAACCGCGCGGGCGGGCGGGTTCGCCGTCATGGCGCGTACTGGGACGGCGCGGCAGACGGCGCATCGGCGCGTCGCAGGAGCTCCGCGAACGCGTGAAGCTCACCGGCGTTGAGGTCCGACACTGCCCAGAACTCGACACCGCCCTGCCGCCAGTGCTCGAGATGGTAGCCGTTCCGCGATTGCGGAGCCTTCGTCGTCGACCCGCCGTCGGCCGCCGGCCACGAGAAGACGTTTATCACGTGCTGGCGCCGGCCGTACACGACCACGGCCACCGGCCGGCCGTGCACGTAGTCCAGGCGGCCGCCGAGGAGCGGGAATCCCTGCTCCTCCAATCGCGGCACGGTGGGTGAGAAGTCGAGCCGTCCGTTGAACCAGGGCTTCACGTTGTGCTGGTCGTTGGAGCGGACGTCGGTGAGATGCTCGGGCATCAGCGAGCGGATGTGGCTCGTCAGCACGGCGTCGGCGACGGGAACGTCCGAGGTACGTCGGCTCGTGGCGACCATCGTGATGCCGCTGCTGGCGACGACGAGCAGCATCGCCGCGGCGACGGCGTTCCACGGGATCCGCCACCGGCGACGCGGACCGACCGCGACGCGTCGTACCGTGTCGCGCGGCTCTTCGCGCGCCTCCTCGCGCAACGACGTGCGAATGCGCGCGCGGAGCACGTCGGGTGCACGATGGTGCGTGATCTCCGCGCGCACCGTGCGCACGGTGGCGAGCATGGCCGCGTAGTCGCTCGCACACTCGGCGCACGACGTCAGGTGGTCGGCGATCTCCATCGCACGGTCGGGCGGCAGCTCGCCGTCGACGTACGCGCTCAGCTCGTCGCGAACGTGCTCGGAGGTCATGTCAGCGTCTCTCCCCGGCGCCGATGCCGAGCGCCTGCTGCAGATGTCGCCGTGCGCGCGCCAGCCGCGACATCACGGTACCGATCGGCGCGCCGGTGACGCGTGCGATCTCCTTGTATGACAGGTCCTGGAGCTCGCGCAGCACGAGCGTCTCGCGGAACTCGGGTGCGAGCTGGTCGAGCGCCTGCTGCAGCTCCGACCGATCGGATGACTCGATCGCGTCGGCGTCCGTCGGACGCTGCAATCCGAGTCCGGCGCCATGCTCCTGGTCCACGTACTCGACGGTGTCGCGACGGCGCGACGAGCGGTGCCACGTATAGGAGCAGTTGCGCACGATCGTGAGCAGCCACGGACGCGCGTCGTCGCCCCGGAACGCGGCGTAGTGACGCCAGGCGCGGAGGTACGCCTCCTGAACGATGTCCTGCGCGTCGTGCTCGTCGCGCACGAGATGTCGCGCGAGCGAGTACGCGTCGTCGAGCAGCGGCAGGATCGTGCGCTCGAACGACTCCAACGTGCTTTCAGGCACGCTCGTCTCGATCCGGGATGATGGCCTCACCTGAGCTCAGACTCGGCCCCCGCCCGGAATATTCCCGCCCGTACGAGTTCGGGCAACCGGGGAATATCCGCCGCCGACTCCCGGTACCCATCTGCGCAACCGTGTCCGATTCGCTCGCATCTCGCGCGGCCGGACTGCACTCGACACCAGAACGGCAAACGGGCTCGCCGCGTTTCGCGGGCCGAGGAGGTCTACGTGGGCATTCGAAAAGGAAGATCCGTCATCGTCACGTTTGCGCTGGTCGCCGCCTGTGGCGGCGCCGGCGGCAGCTACGTGACGGGCGGCAATGGCGACGGGGGTGGCCCTGGCGGAGGAGTCGCCGGGTCGGTCACGATCGGATCGGGCATCCAGTACGTCAGTGGACACAACGGCTCGATGAATCCCGCCGTCGACACGATCGCCGCCGGCGCCACGGTCACGTGGACGTGGACGGGAGGATTGCCGCATGGCGTGCGCTCCGTCGGCACGCCGAGCTTCACGAGCAGCCCGACGCACACGGGGAGCGGCACGTACACCGTGACGTTCACGAACCCCGGCACCTACAAGTACGACTGTTCGGTGCACGGCCAGGGGATGACGGGCACAATCGTCGTGCTGCCGTCGGGGAATGCAACCGGCGGCAGCGCATACGACGCGACGGCCACGACGGAGGATCCGACCGGCAACACCGTCGGCGCCGCAGCCAAGTGGGACGTCACTCGGCTGACGCTCGCCCGCCAGCCGAACGCTCTCACCGTGATGCTCGACTTCTCGCGCGACGTCGTTCCGCCGGCGGCGGGCGACCCGTCGGCGCTGCTCGCGCTCGTCGATCTCGACCTCGATCAGGACGTCGCTACCGGAAGCTCGGCGATGGCGGACGAGTACCGGCAGGACGAGAGGTCGACGGGGTTGGGTGTCGATGCGCGGATCAACCTCGCGGCACCCGATGACAACGGAGGGATCGCCGTCACCGACGGATTCGGACGCGAGACCGGACGTGTGACGCCGGTCTATGCCGGGAAGCGCGTCACCGTTCGCGTCCCCACGACGCTGCTCGGCGGCGACGATGGCTACGTGAGCGCGGCGGCGATCGTCGGCAGCACCGGCGCGCCGTCCGACATCGTACCGCAGACCGGACACCTGGCCCTGAACCAATCGAACCAGAACGCCGATCGTGTGCTGCGACCGGCGCTCGCCGCGTACCTGACTCGGGAGATCGCCCGATGAGCCACGACCATCACCACCATCACGACCGCGACGACGCGCGGTTCGACGACGCGGGCAACACGCGTCCCACGGGCAGCAACTTCATCGGCGAGCTGTCTGACGACGGCG
>Ga0207674_10010964_pt1 | contig 10199 bp, 10 predicted proteins | sample KBSCornC72_FD_184303 | JGI IMG/M metagenome (GOLD analysis project Ga0207674, IMG submission 184303) | Corn rhizosphere microbial communities from Kellogg Biological Station, Michigan, USA - KBS Corn C7-2 (SPAdes) (version 2) | ecosystem: Host-associated > Plants > Roots > Rhizosphere > Soil ...
CCGTGTCCGGAAGATTGAAACTTGACATGTGACCTTTTGGTCACGTATCCTCCGACCATGACGACCGACGACGACCTCGTGTTCAGGGCGCTCGCCGATCCCACACGCAGGCATCTCCTCGACCGGCTCTTCGAGCGTGACGGCCGAACGCTCACCGAGCTCGAGTCAGACGTGGAGATGACCCGCTTCGGGGTCATGAAGCACCTGCGCCTCCTCGAGGAGGCCGGGCTCGTCGTCACCCGCCGGGAGGGACGCCAGAAGCTGCACTACCTCAACCCCGTCCCGATCCGGCTGATCCACGACCGGTGGATCGACAAGTACCGGGAGCGCCAGGTATCGGCGCTCGCGCACCTCAAGTCAGAGTTGGAGGAGACTGCATGACGACGATGACCGAACAAGCGACACAGGTCTACTCCGTCTTCATCCGCGCCACGCCCGAGCAGGTGTGGGACGGGATAACGAAGCCGGAGTTCACGACTCGCTACTTCCACGGAACGAAGATCGACTCGACCTTCGAGCCCGGCGCGCCCTACCTGAGCGTGGCCGGAGAGGGCGGCGACACGGTCGTCGACGGCGAGATCCTCGAGTCCGATCCCCCGCGCATGCTCAAGCACACGTGGCGCGCGCTCTACGACCCTGAGACCGCGGCAGAGCCTTTCAGCCGTGTGACCTGGGAGATCGAGCCGCAGGACGGCGGGGTTACGAAGCTGACGGTCACGCACGACCAGCTCGAAGCCGCTCCGAAGACCGCCGAGAGCGTTGCAGGCGGCTGGAGCTACATACTCAGCGGACTGAAGACGCTACTCGAGACGGGCGAGCCGCTCGCGTAAGAACTGAGACGGCGCGGAGCGGGCCGTCAGGGGAGCCCGCTCCGCCGGCTCAGTCGCCGAGCAGGCAGTAGCCGACGCCCCACACGTTTCGAACGTAATCAGGCCCGAGACGGCGCCGCAGCCGTGACGCGTGCGAATCGAGCGTGCGCGTTCTCGCGGCCGAGCGGAAGCCCCACACGTCCCGCAGGAGCTCGTCCTTCGTGAAGACGCGCGGCGGGTCGCTGGCGAGCTTCAGGAGCAGCTCGTACTCCTTCGACGGCAGGACGACGCGCCGCCCGGACACGGTCACGCGCCTCGTCGGGCGGTCGATCTCGACCTCGCCGGCGACCATCCGCTCGGACTCGGGAGGCGAGACCCGGCGCAGCACCGCCCGAATCCGTGCGACCAGCTCGTCGTAGTGGAAGGGCCGGTCGAGGTAGTCGTCGCAGCCGCGGTCGAAGGCCCGCACGCGGTCGACCGGGTCCGACTCCTGCGAGCCGAGCAGGATCACGGGCACCTCGCGGTCGCGCTCCCTCAAGCGGCGGCACAGCTCGAGGCCTTCCGGGTCGCCGATCAGCACGAGGTCGGGGCACATGCGCTCGATCAGCTCCAGCGCCTCGCCGTCCCGGACTCCGACGACCTCGAACCCGTCCTGCGCCAGGTGGCGTTCGAGGAAGCTCCGCGTGGCCTCCTCGGGCTCGGCGAGCAGCACCGCACTCGACATGACGCCCGACGCTAGCGGCACCCGAAGCGGGCCGCCAGATGTCCATTCAGCCGAGTCTGTGCCGAAGAATCGACAGCTCTCGGCAGGAGACCTGCCCGGAGCAGCCGATCACTCACACTCGAACGGCCGCCGGTACCGGCTCTTGACCACAAGAGGCGTGAGTGACACGCTTACTTGACACCTGACTGCTGCGGCTGACGTTGGTTTAGGGAGAAGTCGCAATGGTCGTGGCACGCAGCATCTGTGCGGTCTGGGTCGCAGTCCTCACCGGGATGCTCGCGAGCTCAGTGGCGACTAGCTCGCCCGAGGCAACCACCGGTTCGATCGTCTTCGAGAGCACGCGAGGCGGGAACCCCGATATCTATGTGATGCGGGCCGACGGCACGGACGTCCGACGTCTCACTCGAGATCAGGCTCAGGATTCGTCGCCGAATTGGTCGCCGGACGGGTCACGCGTCTATTTCGCGAGCGACCGCAGCGGCTCCTGGCGTCTCTATCGAATGCCTGTGAGTGGTGCTAAGCCGACGCCGATTCGAACCGGAAAGATCAAGACCGCCTTCGAGCCGCGAGTTTCGGCAGATGGAAAGCTGATCGCATTCGAGAGCTTCGACCAAAGTGGCCACGCGACCGTTCAGATCGTCCGCGCAAGCGGCGGCCGGAGCCGCTCGCTTACCCCTGCCGGGCTCGAGGATACGGGGCCGAGCTGGGGCCCCCGCGGATCCCGGCTAGTCCTCTCGCGCGGCTCGCCGAAGATCGGCACCTACTCGCTCTATACGGTCGACGCGAAAACGGGCAAGTCGCAGCGGCTGACGTCTCCGCCCGCAGGCGCAAGCGACTCTGAGCCTGACTGGTCGCCGTCGGGCAAGAGTGTCGCGTTCACGCGACTGCTCGATGACGGCAATTACGACGTCTACAGAACCGTGGCTCGTCCCGGGTCGAGTGCCAAGCGTCTGACGACTGATCCGGCCGAGGACGGGGGGCCGACCTGGTCACCGGACGAGAAGACGATCATCTTTCGTTCCGCGCGGACCGACTCCTATCGCCTTTGGAAGATGTCGGCAGGCGGTGCGGGGCAGGTCCCGCTGATGCACGGGTCAAAGCGCATCGATGTCGCCGCGGACTGGACGCCTCACACGATAGGTGTCCGATCGATGCACGCGACGCGGGAGTGGTCGCCAAGACGAGAAGCCGGCTTCTACTGCGTCGTACCTCCCGGGTCCGATCCGCCCAGAGCGGGACACGATGTTGTCAGAGGCACTGCATCGAAAGACTTCCTCTGCGGCGATGGAGGCTCGGATTGGATTCACGGCTACGCCTCAGGCGACGAACTCAGCGGCGGCTCGGGGAACGACCGCCCACTAGCGTCGAGCATCCTCGCCGGCGACGCGGGTGACGATCTCGTTTTCGCACGCGCACTGTCGGCGCCGACTGGCGATTGCGACTACGTCGACGGTGGGGATGGACCCGATACCGCGTGGGTCGACAAGAGCCCAGTACCCTGCGGAAACGGGACTTCGACGCGCGACCTCTGGACCAACGTCAGCGTCACGCGTCCGCCGTAATGGAGGATGGAGTCGATGACGTCCCGCAGGCCGGCGAGCCACTTGCCCTCGCCTACCTCAAGTGGGCCGCCGCCGCGGTAACCGCGCTCACGATCATCGTCGGCGGGATCTACGGTGGCGTGCACTGGCTCTTCGATAGAACTGACGGAGGGCAGGGCACCACCGTCGCCGAGCAAGGCAAAGTCCAAACGGTCCAGTTCACACCTCACGGGACGGCGGGAACGGTCCTGGCGCGGGCGCGGGTGACCGGACAGAAAGGTGGCGAAGTGCGTCTTCTGTGGACGCTGATGGATGCAGAGCTCTCTCGGCCCGTGCGGGAGAAGGGGTTCGAAGACCAGGTGCTCGCGCAGTTCAAACCAGACAGCGACGACTTCTCCCGCGAATATTCCGCAACAGTCCCCGCACCGACCACAACCGATCTCGTCTTTCTCCGCGTGAGGCTCCTCGATCGGTCGGGGCAACAGCTCGATTTCAGCGACAGCGACATGTTTCGCATTGGCGGCGTCCCGGGATCCTGAGGAGCCGCGGCCGATCAGATGCGGCCCGAGCGGAACACGCCCCAGAGGAGCCACAGGCCGAGCACACCGGACAGGAAGAACCCGATCGCGGAGACGACGTTCAGCCCGAGCACCTGGGGGCCCGAGGTCGCGAAGACCCCGATCAGGCTCGACCCGATCAGCCCGGCTGCGACGACGAACGCGATGATCAGCCGGTTCATCGCGACGTCGATCTTCTGCATGAACTCGTCCAGCCCCTTGTGGACGAAGCCAACCTCGATCTGCCCGTCGCGCACCTGTTCGAGAACATCGTGCAGCTGGTACGGGTACTCCGCGATCACCGAGGCGAGCTTGAACGATTCGCGGCGCGCCCTGGTCAGCATGCGGTGCGGCGTGTAGCGGTTGACCATGAGGCTCCGCGCGTAAGGCTTCGCGACCTCGAACACGTTGAAGTCCGGGTAGAGCTCGACGCCGACCGACGCGAGGGTCGCGATCGCCTTGTCGAGGATGATGAAGCGGGTCGGAAGCCTCAGATTGAGCGAGTAGATGACGCCGAAGACCTCGCGGATGACCTGGAGCGGGTCGATCTCGGACAGACTGGCGCCGTAGTAGCGGTAGTAGAGGTCGCCGATCTCCTGCAGGAACTCGGTCTCGCGCTCCTTCGGGTAGCGGACGCCCAGGTCGGCCAGGCGTTTCGGGAGGTTCTCGACGTTCTCGTTCGCGACGTCGATGAAGAGGCGCGTCCCCTTGGCGACGTCGTCCTCGGTCAGCTTTCCGGCGAGGCCGAAGTCGACGAGGCCGATCAGGTCGGGACGGATGACGATGATGTTCGCCGGGTGCGGGTCGCCGTGGAAGAAGCCGTCCCGAAAGACCATCGTCATCCAGGCTTCGGCGATGACCTCGGCGAGGCGCTTGCGCTCCTCGACGGAGTAGAGCTGGTCGTCGACCTCCCGCAGCGGATGGCCCTCGATGAACTCGAGCGTGAGCACGCGCGCGCGGGTGTACGTCCAGTAGACGCGCGGAACGCGCACGTGCGGGTGGCCGGCGAAGTTGCGGTGCAGGGTGTCGGCGTTTCGGGCCTCGAGCCGGTAGTCGAGCTCCTGGCGGATCGCGCGGGCGAACTCGTCGACGACCTCTCGGACGTCCACGAAGTCGAGCGCGCGGACGCGCTCCTTCGCGATGCGCGCCGCTTGGTAGAGCAGGCCGAGGTCGGCTTCGATCTGCTCGGGGGCGCCGGGGCGCTGGACCTTGACTGCGACCACGTGTCCGTTCGGGAGCACGGCGCGGTGGACCTGGCCGATCGAGACGGCGGCGAGCGGCTCGGGGTCGAACTCGAGGAAGAGACGCTCGATCGGGAGGCCGAGGTCTTCGAGGACGACGCGCTCCACCTCCTCGTACGGGAAAGGGCGCACGTCGTCCTGGAGAGCCCGGAGCTCGGTGATGATGTCCGGCGGGAGGACGTCCGGTCGCATCGAGAGCAGCTGGCCGAACTTGACGAAGGTCGGGCCGAGCTCGTCGAGGAGCTCGCGCAGATGCTTGCCGCGCTCCGACGCGCTGCCTTCGAGGAGCTCCGTACCGTTGCGGCGGCCCGGAATCAGGTCGGTCAGCTTGTGGCGCTCGAAGAAGTAGCCGAAGCCGTGCCGGACCGCGACCTGGGCGATCTCGGTCAGCCGGCCGAGGTTCCGCTGCTTGGGCGGCGCCTGCGCCATGACCCAAAGTGTTCCATGCGCGGACTGGAAGCCCTATCTTCGTCCGCCCACGGCGCACGCCGTGGCCGAGCCCACACGTGGTGGTTGGGACGCCCGGAGGGCCCTAGCCGAACACCGAGTCGGATTCGCCTGGCTTCCAGGGGAACCACAAGGCTCTGTCCTCGGGAAGCGACTCGCCTTCGGCAAGCGACTCGACGTCGACCGGCTTTGGCTTCCAGCGTGCCCACCAGGCGGCTCTGGCCTCAGGGAGCGGCTCGCCTTCGAACTGATGGCGTCGCTGCGACCTGATCCCGGCGACGATCTCGTCGAGAGTCATGATCCCGGTGGCCAGCGGAACGACGTACGCGAAGAGCAACCAGGCGGCAAGCAGTCCTCCCAGATAGGCGAAGAGCCCCGTCAGGCTCACTGCGATCGCGATGTCGATCAGCAAGACCACAGCCAGCGGGAAGAACACGAGCACGACCAGCAGCTCGGCTGCTCGCTTGAGCCGTTGCATGTCTCCAGTGTCACTAGCCGGGGTTATGGAGTCAAGCGGGCTCCGCCCCGCGACCTGCGCTAGTGCGGTGGAGGTACCGACGAGCTCGCTGGCTCGCCTTCGACCAGGCGCAGGCGATGCTCGAGCTGCGCGACCCTGAGCTCCAGCTCCTCGAAGTCGGAGCGCGGGACGAGACCGAGTTGCTGGAACAGGCCGTCGAGGCCTGCGCCCGCTCGCTCGGTGAAGCGCACCGCCTCGCCGCGCCAGCGGTGGATCGTCTGCTCGATCACCTCGCGCGCCTCGTCGCGGCGGATCCCGCCCGTCTGCGCCAGCTCGTCGGCCAGCGCATCCGCACGCTCCGCGGTCAGCGCGACAGCGCCGATCGCAGCGAGCCCGGCCCGCTCGAGCACCTCCAGGACGGAGCTCTCGTTATCGGCGGCCATGGGGCCTGGCGCGGCGACGCTGCCGCCGCCGTTCGCGCTTCGACTGCGTCCGGGTGATCTCGCCGTTCCCCTCCCCGCCGTCGGCCACGGGCGCAACCTCCGGAACCGCGACGGGCTCGGCTGCAGCCGCGACCTCGGCCTGCTGGAGGATCGCCTCCGCCGCAACGCCGTCGCCGTCCACCGGAGCGAGCCCCTTCTTCGCCTCCCACTCGGGCTCGCGCTCTTTGAGAATCGTCAGCAACGGAGCGGCGATGAAGATCGACGAGTACGCACCCGAGCCGATTCCGATGAGCAGCGCGAACGCGAAGTCCTTCAGCGTCGCGCCGCCGAAGATGAACAGCGACGCCACCGGCAGCAACGTGATGAACGTCGTGGCCAGCGACCGGCGGATCGTCTCCCAGAGCGAGACGTTGGCGATCGTCGCGAACGACGCGCGCCGCATCAGCGGGACGTTCTCGCGAATACGGTCGAAGATGATGATCGTGTCGTAGATCGAGTACCCGAGCACGGTTAACACCGCCGCCACGGTCGCGGTCGTCACCTCCCGGCCCGTGAGCGAGTACACGCCGACCGTGATCACGATGTCGTGGATCAGCGCCGCGATCACCGGGATCGCGTACTTGTAGTCGAAGCGGATCGCCAGGTAGAGGACGATCAGGAGCAGCGAGCCGAAGATCGCCCACAGCGCCGATTTCGCAATCTGCCGCCCGAAGCTCTCGGAGACCGTCGTCGACCCATAGTGGGTCGCGCTGAGCTTCGTCTCGAGCTCGCTGCGCAGCTTCTCGCCGACCGCGGGGCTGAGCGCCTTCGTTCGCAGCTGGAAGCTCTTGTACTTGCCGTCCGTCGAGCCGCCGCGACCCTGGATGACCGCCTTCGAGAGGCTCGAGTCGATGCTCTGCGCGTCGCTGCGAACGTCATCGACGAGCTGCGGCTGCGGTGTCTGGAACGTGACCTGCGACCCACCCTTGAAGTCGATCCCAAGATTCAGGCCGCGCACGCCGAGGGAGACGATCGCGATCGCGACCACAACGCCGGAGATCGCGAACCAGAGGCGGCGCTTGCCCATGAAGTCGATCTGGAGCCAGCGCCCGTGCTGCTGGCCTTTCGCGCCCATGAACGCCGGGTTCTCGAACCAGCTGAAGCCGGCGAGCAGCCCCAGCATCGCGCGGGTCGCGAACACGGCCGTGACGAGCGAGATCGCCGTACCGATGAGGAGCATGAGCGCGAAGCCCTTGACCCCGGCGGTCGCGACGAGGAACAGGACGAGCGCCGTGATCGCCGTCACGACGTTCGCGTCGATGATCGTATGGAACCCCTTCGAATAGCCGGTGGAGATCGCGGCCCGCACGGATTTGCCCGCACGGACCTCCTCTTTGATGCGTTCGAAGACGACCACGTTCGCGTCAGCTGCGACTCCGATCGTCAGGATGAGGCCCGCGAATCCGGGCAGGGTCAACGTCACGTTGAAGATCAGAAGCGCCGCGTACAGGAGCACGGCGTAGATCCCGAGGCCGATCACCGCCACGAGACCGAGGAAGCGGTAGAAGATCAGCAGGAAGAGCGCGACGGCGATGAGACCGCCGAGTGCTGCGATCTTGGCTTCCTGCAGCGAGTCCTTGCCGAGCGTCGCCGAGACTTCAGTCTTCTCGAGCTGGCGGAAGTTGTACGGGAGGGCGCCGGTCTGGAGGACGAGTGCGAGGTCCTTCGCCTCGTTGACGGACCCGATGCCGGTGATCTCGGCGCCGTTCGTGCCCGGGATGCCGTTCGGGTTGTCCTTGAAGCTGACCGTCGGCGCGGACTTGATCTCGCGGTCGAGGACGATGGCGAACTGCTGCGCGTAGTTGTCTTCCTGCCCGCTCGGACTGCCGGCCGTCTGCCACCTGGTGCGGCCGCGCTCGGCGAGCGTTCGGGTCACGTCCTGGAACTTCTTCGCGCCCGCGTGCGTGAAGTCCATGAGCACGATCGGCTGGCCATTCTCGGCGCCCTGCGTGCCGAAGTCCTGGCGCGTGCCCTTCAGGTTCAGGTCGGACCCGGTCATCTGCGGGACCGCGGGGTTGTCGGCGGTCGCCTTGGGGTGGTACTTGAAGAGGTAGTAGAGCGTCGTGTTCGTCGGGCCCTGGTTCGGGCAGAAGGTGGCTTCCGGCGTGCACTTGACGAGCGCCAGGTTCTGCGGGACGTACAGAACCTTGTGACCCTTGGGGAGCTCGCCCGCCTTGCCGTTCTTGCGCACGTACTGCGAGTCGAGCAGCTCCTTCTCCGTCGGCATCGGGCCCGCGACGAGCTTGTGGTCGGTTGTCTTCGAGCCCGGCTTCTTCTCGGAGGCGAAGAGGTAGAACTCCTGCGAGTCCTTCGCCTTGCCCTGCCCCTGCACCGGTGCCAGCGTGTTGTAGAGCGACTTCAGCGGCGTCGGGTTCCCCTGGAGATCCGCCGTCGGCGGAACGAGGTCGCCCTGGAGGTCGAAGAGCTCGAGCCGGGCGGTCTTCCCGATCACTTCCTGCGCGCGCTCGGGATTGACGCCGGCGAGCTCGATCACCATCTGGTCGTTGCCCTGCTTCCGGATCTCCGGCTCGGTCACGCCGAGCTTGTCGACGCGCCTGCGCATGACCGACTGGGCCGTGTCCATGCCCTCGGACGTGACCTGTTCACCTCGCGGCGGGACCGCCTTGAGGACGACCTCCGTGCCGCCCTGGAGATCGAGCCCGAGAGTCGGCTTCTTGTGGATCGGCGAGCCCGGGACCGCGAGCAGCGCAGCCCCGATCAGGGCCGCAATGATCAGGCCCAGCAGGATGAGATGGGAGCGGCGCTCGGCCACGGTGAAGCCTTAGGGTAGCGGTGTTTCGGCCGGGTCCGTTGACCCGTCTGGGCTATCCGCCGGCTCCTCTGCGTCCTCGGCTTCGGTGCGGGCGGTGATGGCGCTTTTCGCGAGCCGCACGCGCGTGTCGGGCGCGATCTCGAGCAGGATATGGTGATCCTCGACCTCGCGGACGAAGCCGAAGATCCCGCCGAGCGTCATCACCTCGTCTCCGACCTCGACTTCTGCGAGCAGCTGAGCCTGCGTCTGACGCCGCCGGCGTTGCGGCATGACGATCAGGACGTAGAAGAGGACGAGCATTCCGGCGAGGAAGATCAGGGCGGTCAAGCGGCCTCCAGGGTGAGTCGATCGAGCGTTTCCGCCTTGAATGTTGCCAGCTTGCCCTCGTCGATCGCTGCGCGAGCCCCTGCGGTCAGCCGGAGCAGGAAGCGGAGGTTGTGGGCGGTCAGCAGCCGCAGGCCGAGCAGTTCCTGCTGGTTGACGAGATGCCGGATGTAGGCGCGGCTGAACCTCGAGCACGCCGGGCAGTCGCAGCGGTCGTCGAGGGGCTCCTGGTCGCGGGCGAAGCGCGCGTTCTTGAGGTTCAGGCGCCCGGACGACGTGAGCGCCGTGCCGGTGCGGCCCATGCGCGTGGGCAGGACGCAGTCGAACATGTCGACGCCGCGCTCGATCACCTCGAGGATGCCCTCCGGGTCGCCGATGCCCATGAAGTAGCGCGGCTTGTCGGCGGGCAGGAGCGGCGCGGCGTCGGCGACGGTCTCGAACATCGGGTCGCGGGCTTCCCCCACGCTGAGCCCGCCGAGCGCGTGGCCGTCGAAGTCGAGGTCGACGATCTCCGCGATCGAGCGGCGGCGCAGGTCGGCATCGGTTGCGCCCTGGGCGATCCCGAAGAGGAGCTGGCCCTCGGCGCGCGGCGCTTCGCGTTGGCGTTTTGCCCAGAGCGTCGTCAGCCGGACCGCTTCGGCGAGATCGTCGCTTCCCGCCGGCGCGCAAACGTCGAGGCACATGGCGATGTCGGAGCCGAGCTTCGCCTGGATCGCCGCCACCGACTCCGGCGTGAAGCGCTCCGTGGCGCCGTCGTAGACCGAGCGGAACGTGACGCCGTCGTCGTCGACGCGCGTGATCGTGTCTCGGAGCGAGAAGACCTGGTAGCCACCCGAGTCGGTCA
>Ga0207674_10010965_pt1 | contig 10198 bp, 12 predicted proteins | sample KBSCornC72_FD_184303 | JGI IMG/M metagenome (GOLD analysis project Ga0207674, IMG submission 184303) | Corn rhizosphere microbial communities from Kellogg Biological Station, Michigan, USA - KBS Corn C7-2 (SPAdes) (version 2) | ecosystem: Host-associated > Plants > Roots > Rhizosphere > Soil ...
GCCCTCGGCGGCACTCGAGCATCTCGAGACCTATTTGCGCGGGGTGTTCAACTTCATCGGCGTCGAGCCCGAGTTCGTTGCCGCCGACGGCCTCGCCATCGGGCCGGAGCAGCGCGAGCAGTCGATCAGCGACGCATTGGGCGAAACGCTCCGCCTCGCCGCCTGAACCCAAGCGGCCCCGGCGTACCCCCTCCCGCCGGGGCTCTTTCGTGCCTAGAACCGAGCCGTCAGCTGGACGCCGTAGGTGCGCGGCTCGCCGGGAATGAAGGTCGCCATGCCGATGCTGTCGCCGGTATTGCCCGCGTCCTTGATGTAATCCTTGTCGAACAAATTCTCGACGAAAGCCTCGATGCGGAAACGGCTGCCGGAGAAGTTGTAGCCAAGGCGTGCGCTGACCAGCGCGAAGCCGTCCTGGAATTCGTCCTGGACGGTGTCGGCGACGATCTTGCCGCGCGCGACCGTCTGCAGGTCCGGCCGGTCGTTGTCGTTGTCGAAAAAGACCTTCGATTGGTAGGTCACCGCCGGGGTGAAATCGATCCGCCCACCGGGCACGTCGGCAGCGAACGTGCCTCCCGCCGAGAAGGTGTGATCGGGCGACAGGCGGAAGCGATTGCCCTCGAACAGCCCGGACTTGAAGCGAGCGTGATTGAACCCGTAATTGGCGAACAGGCTGAGCCTGCGGCCGACGCGATAGCGCGCCTGGCCTTCGAAACCGTAGCTGTCGGCCTTGCCGGCATTGCTCGTGACGAACGTCGTGCCGACCTGCTCGGTGGTCTGGAAGTTGTTGTATTTGTAGTAGAAGATCGCGCCGTCGAGATAGAGGCGGTGGTCGAACGCCGAGGTCTTCGCTCCGATCTCGAAACTGTCGACGGTTTCGGCGTCGGCAACCTGGAAGCGGGCATCCGCGCCGGGAACGGCGGGAGGCAGCGCCGACAGGACCTCGGGCCGGCGGCCGCGCGCGTAGATGGCGTAGAGGCTGGTGTCGGCATTAGGCTCGTAGCGGGCGAAGGTCCTCCAGGTGAACCCGCTGTCCTTGAAATCCTGGTCGAACCGCGCGTCACCGGGCGTTCCCTGGAAGGTCAGGCCGAAGATCGGCACGGGATAGAAAATCGACGGCGGAATTGTGGCCGCTCCGGGTGCGGCGAGCGCCGTCAGCAGCGCTGTGCGCTGCGGGTCGGGCAAGGTCAGCGCGCCGAGGAACCCGCCGAGGATCGAACGCCCGTTCTGGATCTGCGCCTGGACGCCCGACGACTTGTCGTCGTGGGTCCAGCGCAGCCCGGCGCCGACCTCGAACTGAGGCGAAATCTTGTAGGTCGCGTCGCCGAACAGATCGAAGGCGTCGGTTTTTGAGAAGCTCGTCTGCTCCTCGTCGTGCGCGGCCTTGAGATTGGCCGCGATGCCGGCGGCGATCAGCGGGTTGAGCAGGTAGCCAGTCGCTCCGGCGACGCCCTGCAACAGCTGCGCGTCGAACGCGGGGTTGGCGAGCAGCGAGATCGGCGCGGGATCGCTCGCCGGCCGGCCGGGAATGAACCCGCCGCCGTTGAGCGCGCCTGCGATCTGCGCCAGCACCGCGCGCTCGTCGAACTGTGCCGGCGTGCGGTCGGAACCCTTTTCGTGGAAGTAGCTCGCCCCGACGAAGCCGGTCAGCGGTCCCCCATTGTCCCACGCCAGGCGCAATTCCTGGCTGAACTGCTTGCCGCGCGCGTCGTCGGCGGCGGTGATCACCGGCAGCGATGTGCCGTCGGCGTCGAGCACTTCGAGCGCGTGGAAGCGGCGATAGGCGGTGGTCGAATTGAGCGTGAACGCGTCGTTGAGCTCGGCCTTGAGCAGGCCGGACACGCCCCACACCGTCCGGCGGAGCCCGAGGTCGCGGCCGCCGTCGAAGCCGGCGCCCGCGCTGAGCGCCGCACCGTCGCGAATCCGGGTCCCGTCGAGCACTTCGCCGGTGACCGGATCGGTCGGCCGGAACGCGAGCGACTTGAAGGCCGTGCCGGTCGGCGTGTCCTTCTGGTAATTGGCGATGATGTCGGCGGTGATCCGGTCCGATGGCTTGAAGCGCACGCTGCCGCGCACCGCACCGGTGTCGATCGACTGGAAATCGGGCCCGCCGAGCAGATTGTCGACATAGCCGTGGCGCTTCTTGTAGCGGCCGGCGATGCGCACGCCCGCATTGGAACCCAGCGGAGCGTTGATCATCCCCTCGGCCAACCAATAATCGTAATTGCCATATTCGCCGCGGACCATGCCGTAGGTATCGCTGAGGTCGGGCTTCGCCTGGACAATGTTGATCGCGCCGATTAGCGCGCCGCGGCCGTACAGGGTCGATTGCGGGCCCTTCGAGATTTCGACCCGGTCGATGTCGAACAGCTCGACATAGCTGCCGCGCGGCTTCGAGATCGAGACGCCGTCCTGGTAGATCGAGATGCGCGGCTCGAAGAAGGCGTCGCCCGAGTCGGTGGTGATTCCGCGGATGTTGATTGCGGGGTTGTTGGGTGACTGGTTCTGCACCGACAGGCCGGGCGTGAAGCGGGCGAGATCCTCGAATTCCTGGATGCCCTGCTGGTCGAGGAACTTGCCGGTGTAAGCGGTGACCGCGAACGGAACGTCGACCTGGCGCTGCTCGCGCAGCTGGGCGGTGACGATGATCGTCTGTTGCGCTTGATCCTGGTCGAGCGGCTGGTCGCCGGCCGCGGTCTTGTCCGACGGTTGAACGGGTTCCGGTTGGTCGGCCGCGAGCGCTGGAGAAGCGGTAAGCAGGGCCAGCAGGCTGCCGGCGGCGAGAAGCGTACGCAGTTGCATCGATAGTCCCCCTCTGTGACTCGGCAGTTCGCCGGGCCACCCCGCGCCATGATGACAGCTGTATCCGATTGAGCAATCGGTCTCTTGCCGGGGGCTATTCGCCCGATCGCCGCCACCGCGTGACCTCCTCGGGCGTTTGTGCCGGCAGAGAGGAGCGTAAGATGGCAGAACTTTCGGAAGCTCAACGCGACCGCATCGACGAGGACAAGTTTGCTTTCCCGAAGCAGCGCAAGGAGCCGCTGAACGACGCGGGCCATGTCCGCAACGCAATGGCGCGCTTCGACCAGGTCGAAGGCGTGTCCGACGATGACCGCGACCAAGCCTGGAGGCGGATCAAGAAAGCCGCGGACAAGTTCGGCGTCGAAGTCCATGAAAAGAGCTGGCGCGAGCTTGGGAAGAAGGACGGCTGACCTTGCTATTGCTTGACGGCTGAGCGGTGAGCGGTGCAGCCTCCACCTGTTCGCGTCGCTGGCAGGCGCGCACGGGTTGCGTCTCATCGCCGTGGTTGGGGGCATTTTCGATGAGATTCATGCTGTCTGTCGTAGCCGCGACGCTGCTCGCAATTCCCCCGCCGTTGCAGGCAAATCCTGCCACGGACGCGGTCGCCGCGGTGACCGGCTGGATCGACAAGTTCAACGCGGGCGATATGGACGCCTTCTACGCAGCGCATGCGCCGGGCGCCGTCATCGTCGACGAGTTCGCGCCCTATGTCTGGGCGGGCAAGGACGCGCCGCACATGTGGGCGCAAGGCTTCGACGCGGACGCCAAAGCCCATCGCATCACCGAACCGCGAATGGATTATGCGGCGTCGACCCGCGCCGAAAGCGACGGCAAGTCTGCCTATATCGTGATTCCGACCGTCTATCGCATCAAGCAGGATGGCCGTTCGATGTCGGCCGCAGGAACCATGACCTTCGTCATGACGAACATCGCTGGCCAGTGGAAGATCGCCAGCTGGACCTACGCGGCGCCGGAGCCAGCCCCCGATCGCTAGGCCGAGAGCAGCCGCAGCGGGTTTTCGATATAGCCCTTGAGCGCCTGCATGAAGCTCGCCGCGTCCCAGCCGTCGACGACTCGGTGGTCGCAGCTCAGCGACAGGTTCATGCGCTTGCGGATCGCGATCTCGCCGTCGAGCGGGACCAGCTTCTCCTCGACCTTGTTGACCGCGATGATCGCGACTTCCGGGCGGTTGATGACCGGGGTCGAGGTGATCCCACCCATCGGGCCGAGGCTCGACAAGGTGATGCTGGATCCGCTGAGCTCCTCGCGCGTCGCCTTGCCCGAGCGCGCGGCTTCGGCGAGCCGCGTGATCTCGCGCGCGAGATCCCACACGCTCCGGTTCCGCGCGTCGCGGATGACCGGGACCATCAGGCCGTTGGGAGTCTGCGTCGCCATGCCAAGGTTCAGCGCCCCGTGGCGGGTGATGACGTTGGCATCGTCGTCATAGGTCGCGTTGAGCATCGGCCAGTCGGGAAGCGCGCGCGCCATCGCAGTGATGAGGAACGGCAGCAGGGTCAGCTTGGGATTGGATCCCCTGTCGGCGTTCATCATCGCCCGCGTCTCCTCGAGCGCGGTGACGTCAAATTCTTCGACCAGGGTGAAATGCGGGATCCGGCGCTTCGCCTCCTGCATGTTCTCGGCGATCTTGCGCCTGAGGCCGACGACCTTGATCGTCTCGTCCCGGCGCGGCGCGCCCGCGCCCCGGCTTGACACGCTGCCGCCGTTATAGAGCAGGTAGGCGTCGAGATCGGAATGGCGGATGCGGTCGCTTGCGGTCTTCACCTGCGAAAGGTCGATGCCAAGATCGCGCGCCCGGGCGCGGACGGCTGGTGAGGCGAGGACGTGAGCCTTGCTTCCACCTCCGTTCGTGTCGAGCGCAGTCGAGACACGTCCCTTGACGTCGCCCGAGACGAACGGTTTCTCTTTTGGCCTCGGAGCCTCTTCCTCAACCCTCGTCACCGGAATCTCTTCCGCCTGCTCCGGAGTCGCCTCAATCGCGCCGTCGGCCAAAGGCCGCTCGTCGATGCTGTCCTCGACTGGCTCGGCCGCGCGGTCGGCGCCTTCGGTCTCGATCACCGCAAGCACGGAGCCGATCGGAATCTGGTCGCCGACTTCACCCGCAAGCTCGATGACCTTGCCGGCCACCGGCGATTCCATTTCCACCGTGGCCTTGTCGGTCATCATGTCGGCGATCTGCTGGTCCTCGGCGATCGTATCACCGATCTTGACGTGCCAGGCGACGATCTCGGCCTCGGCGATGCCTTCGCCGATGTCGGGCAGCTTGAATTCGTAGCGAGCCATCAGTCCGCCATCACTTTCTCAAGGGCTTTGCTCATGCGCTTCGGGCCGGGGAAATAGGCCCATTCGTAGGCGTGCGGGTAGGGCGTGTCCCAGCCGGTCACCCGCTCCACGGGCGCTTCGAGGTGGTAGAAGCAGCGCTCCTGCACCAAAGCGACCAGCTCGGCGCCGAAGCCGCTCGTTTTCGGAGCCTCGTGGACAACCAGGCAGCGGCCGGTCTTCTCGACCGATTGCTCGATCGCCTCGATGTCGAGCGGGACGAGGGTGCGCAGGTCGATCACCTCCGCGTCGATCCCCCGCTCCTCGACCGCGGCGAGCGCGACGTGAACCATCGTGCCATAGGCAAGCACCGTCAGCTCGGAGCCCTCGCGGACCACCGCGGCCTTGCCGAGCGGCACGGTGTAATGGCCCGCGGGGACCTCGCTTGCCGGATGCTTCGACCACGGCTTCACCGGCTTGTCGTGGTGGCCGTCGAACGGGCCGTTGTAGATCCGCTTGGGCTCGAAGAAGATCACCGGGTCCGGATCCTCGATCGCGGCGATCAGCAGGCCCTTCGCGTCGCGAGGTGTCGAGGGGATGACGACCTTCAGGCCTGCGATGTGCGTGAACAGGCTTTCCGGGGACTGGCTGTGCGTCTGGCCGCCGAAGATGCCGCCGCCGTAGGGCGTGCGGATGACCATCGGCATCGTCCATTCGGCCGCTGTCCGGTAGCGGAGCTTGGCGACCTCGCTGACGATCTGGTCGTAGCCTGGGTAGATGTAATCGGCGAACTGGATCTCGATCACCGGCTTGATGCCATAAGCGGCCATGCCGACCGCCGTGGCAACGATCCCGCCCTCGCTGATCGGGGCGTCGAACACGCGGGTCTTGCCGAACTCCTTCTGCAGGCCTTCGGTCACCCGGAACACGCCGCCGAAATAGCCCGCGTCCTCGCCGAACACGACGATGTCCTCGTCGTCGCGCATTGCCACCTTGTGGGCGTCGTTCAGCGCCTGGATCATGTTCATCGTTGGCATCAGCGGTTCTCGTCCAGCGCCGCCTCGCGCTGCTCGGCAAGGTGCCACGGAACGTCGGCATAGACGTCGTCGAACATGGACCCGATGTCGTCCTTCCCCTGGTCGGGCAGGATGCCGATCTTCTCGGATTCCTTCTGCGCCGCGCGGACCTCGGCGTCGCATTGCGCGGTCAGCGCCGCGTGCCGCTCCTCGTCCCATTCGCCGAGTGCCAGCAGGTGCGCTTTCAGACGTTCGATCGGGTCGCCGAGCGGCCAGGCCTTGGCTTCGTTGGTCGGGCGGTAGCCGGACGGGTCGTCCGACGTCGAATGCCCCTCGGCTCGGTAGGTGAAGAACTCGATCAAAGTCGGGCCGCCGTTGCTGCGCGCGCGCTCCGCGGCCCAGCGCACGGCGGCATAGACCGCGAGCGCGTCATTGCCGTCGACGCGCAGCCCGGCGATTCCGTAGCCGACCGCGCGCTGCGCGAATGTCGCCCGCTCGGCACCCGCGATTCCGGAGAAGCTCGAGATCGCCCACTGGTTGTTCACCGTCGCGAGGATCACCGGCACGTTGTAGACTGCGGCGAAGGTCATCGCGCTGTGGAAGTCGCCCTCCGCCGTTGCGCCGTCGCCGATCCAGCCCATGGCGATGCGGCTGTCGCCCTTGATCGCCGCCGCCATCGCCCAGCCGACCGCCTGCGGGAACTGCGTTCCGAGATTGCCCGAGATGGAGAAGAAGCCGTGGGCCTTGTCGGAATACATGATCGGCAGCTGCCGGCCTTTCAGCTTGTCGCCCTTGTTCGAGTAGATCTGGTTCATCATCTCAGTCAGCGGATAGCCGCGCGCGATGAGCAGCCCCTGCTGGCGGTAGGTGGGGAAATGCATGTCGTCGCTGGCGAGCGCAGTCTGCGCTGCAACCGCGATCGCCTCCTCGCCAGTGCATTTCATGTAGAAGCTGGTCTTGCCCTGGCGCTGCGAGCGGTACATGCGGTCGTCGAAGATCCGGACCATGACCATGTCGCGGAGCATCTTGCGCAACGTGTCGGCATCGAGCTTCGGGTCCCACGGTCCGACCGCCCTGTGGTCGTCGCCGAGCACCCGGACGAGGCCGATCGTGAGCGGATGCGTATCGGATGCGGCGGCGCTGGTATCGGGCCGCTGCGCCGAGCCCGCGGGCGGAATCTTCAGCGACGAGAAGTCGGGCGTGTCGCCGGGGCGGAAGGGCGGCTCGGGCACGTGCAGCTCGAGCTTGGGCGCGTTGCGGCGCAGGTCAGGATCTTTGTCGCTCATGGCTCTCCCGAGCCGCGCTTAGACCCGAGTCCGCGCGGCGGCAACTATCCCTGACAAGGATGCTTTACACGACCTCCGCGTTGACTGGAAAAGGCGCTGCAGTCTAGGTGCGGCGCCATGGCCGACACCGCATCCGACACGCCGCCCGACCGCCTCTCGCTCGACCCGCGCAGCGACTATTTCGACGAGGCGCTGCTGACCCGCGGTGTGGGCATCAAGTTCAATGGGCGGGAAAAGACCAACGTGATCGAATATTCGATCTCGGAAGGATGGATCCGGGTGGCCGCGGGCAAAAGCCGCGACCGCTACGGCCAGCCGATGACGATCAAGCTCAACGGCACGGTCGAGCCCTATTTCGAGAATCCGCCCGTGGCGGATGCGGGCGAGGCGCCCGAAGCCTAAGCGGCTGTGCGCCGATCGCGGCGCTTGTCGCGCCATTTCCTGAACGCCCAGCCGCCGATAGCGATGGCCGCTAGTGCGGGCACGCTGCGCCTGGCGAGCGCGGCCGCGCCGTAACCGAGTACCGCGCCCTTGGCGCCTTCATTCTCGCCTGCCACTTTCTCTCCGAGCCACGCGCCCAACAGCTTGCCGATCATCGAATGCGTTCCTTCCCAGCCTGTGCGGACTCGACGCACCGGGCGTGGCGAATGTTCCCAAACCGAGGCTTGGTGATTCCTCCCAACTCTTGGTTGGCGAAATCTCCCAATCGCACCCATCTACATCGGTTTTTCTTAGTTTTCCGGGATTGGCACACTCCTTGATTAGGAAGGGGCATGGCCGAACGGACCAATCCGACGGCCGAAAAAGGGAGAATGAAATGTCCACGCAGTTCAAACGCACTCTAGTCGCCGTTGCCGCAGCGCTCGCAATGAGCAGCGTCACCGTCGGCGCCGCCGTTGGCCCGGCCCAGGCCAATGCCAACCCCGTGAAAGTCTCGGTCAATGCCTGAACTCGAAGTCCTTGAAGCTCACGTCCCGGTCCGCACGAGCCATCATCGTGATTTGGGGCTGGCGAAAGTGGGAGAGAGCGCAACTGCGCGTCTCGCCCCGATCGCCACCTGGTTCAGCGGTCCAGTGTTCAGCCGCGCTCGCGACATTTTCGCGGCGAACATGACCGAGCTTCTCGACCGGTCCGAAGACCCGGCGAAGATGATCCGCATGATCATCCTCGAAATGGAAGAGACCCTGGTCGAGGTTCGCGCCACGGCCGCCCGGTCGATCGCGGACATCAAGGAAATGCGGCGCGCCGTCGGCCGGTTGGACGAGATCAAGGACAACTGGACCGCCAAGGCCGAGCTCGCGCTGAGCAAGGACCGCGAGGACCTCGCCAAGGCCGCGCTGATGGAGCGCCAGAAGGCCACCGACATGGCGGAAAGCTTGCGCGGCGAAATGGATCAGATCGAGCAGGTGCTGCGCGGCTATGAAGTCGACATCGCCAAGCTCCAAGCCAAGCTCCGCGAAGCCCGCGCTCGCCAGAACGCGATCGCTGCGCGGTTCGAGAGCGCGGTCACGCGGGCCCGGACCAACGAGGTGATGCACGGCAGCCGGACGCTCGACGCGTTCGCCAAGTTCGAGGTGCTCGAGCGCCGCGCCGACTTCGCCGAGGGACGCGCCGAGGCGCTTGGGATCACCAGCCTCGAAGACGAGATTCACGAGCTCAAGGCCGTCGAAGCGGTCGATCGCGAGCTCGAAGCAATGAAGGCCGCGCTCAAGGCGCGGATGAATTGAGGGAAGGGACGATGGAAATGAGCCGCAAGATTTACCCCTATTCGCTCGCCAGCAAGGACGCGAAGATCGCCGGCGTCTGCTCGACGCTCGGGGCGAAGTTCGGGATCGATCCGACCTTCATCCGGATCGCCTGGGTCGCAACCCCGCTGCTGACGCCCTTGGATTTCACCACCGCGATCATCGCCTACGCCGTCGTAGGCATCGTCCTGGCAATTCAGAAGCGGCGGGCGATGACCGGTGACCGCCGCCTCAGCGAGTTCGACCGCATGGACATGAACGCCACGCGCAAGCCGACGGTGAAGGCGATGCGGACCGAGCTCGACGAAACCGACCGCCGGCTGATGGCGATCGACCACCACATCAACACCCAGAACGACGATCTGGCGCGGGAGATCGAAGCCCTGCGCGAGGAGGAAAAGTGATGGACCCCCTGTCGATTGGATTGCTGAGCGCAAGCATCATCACCGGCCTTGGCGCCGCCGGGTGGGCCGGGCTCAAGGCTTGGAACGGCTGGCTCGAGCTCAAAAGGTTCGAGCTCACCCACGATGCCGCCGACCGGACCCTGCCGCCAGCGACCGGCCGGATCGAGATCGCCGACCTGCGCGAACGCGTCCGCAAGCTCGAGGCGATCGCCGCCGGCATCGACCTTTAAGAAACCGCTCCCCAGCCTCGTAAGACTCCCCAGCGACGAGGCAACCGCAGAGGCGGTCCGGTCCCCTTCCCGGACCGCCTCTTTCTTTTCTAGAAGGCGACGCGGGCGCTCAGGCGAACGTCGCGGCCGGCGAGGGGGGCATAGTCCTTGAGGAGGCTGGTCGCCCGGCGGGCATCCACGTCGAACAGATTGTTGCCCTGGAGCGAGAGCGTGAGGTCCGGGTGCGCCGAGAAGGGGTGCCAGTCGAGCGAGGCATTGACCATCGTATAGCCCGGCGTCGGCGTCTCGATCGGCGCGGTGCGGTTTTGGGCCGAGACGCGCTCGACCTCGAGGCGGCCGTCGACCTGACCTTTGCTGCCGGTCAAGGCGCCGAGCGCGCGGAACGGCGGGATCTGCGGCGCCGGGCCGAAATGCCTGATCTTCGCGCGCGTCGCGTCGGCC
>Ga0207674_10010966_pt1 | contig 10198 bp, 9 predicted proteins | sample KBSCornC72_FD_184303 | JGI IMG/M metagenome (GOLD analysis project Ga0207674, IMG submission 184303) | Corn rhizosphere microbial communities from Kellogg Biological Station, Michigan, USA - KBS Corn C7-2 (SPAdes) (version 2) | ecosystem: Host-associated > Plants > Roots > Rhizosphere > Soil ...
ACCGAGACCGCGCTCTTCACCTGGGCCAGCTGACCCGCACTGAGCGCCGGCAGCCCCGCGGCGTGCCAGGAAACCGGCAGCACGCTGCTGATCCGGGCGGCCATCACCGCGCCGAGCACGGCCGTGCCGAGCGTCCCGCCGACCTGCATGGCGGTGGACTGGAGGCCGCCGGCCACGCCGGCCAGCTCGACCGGCGCGTTGCCCACGATGACGTCGGTGGCGCCCACCATGACCGGGCTGAGGCCGAGGCCGAGCAGGACGAACCAGACGATGGTGTCGTTCGGGCTGGAGGCGGCGCCGAGCCCGGACAGGCCGAACAGGGCCACGGCGGCCAGCGTCATCCCGGCCACGATCGGGATCCGCGGGCCGATCCGTGTGATCGCCGCCCCGGCCAGCGGGGCGCCGACGATCAGCATCGCGGTCATCGGCAGCAGCCGGACGCCCGCGCCCACTGGGTCCAGGCCGTGCACGTTCTCCAGGTAGAAGGTCATGAAGAACATGGCGCCGAACAACGCGAACATCAGCAGCACGACCAGCACCACGCCGGCCGACAGGGACGCCGAGCGGAACAGCCGCAGCGGCAGCAGCGGCTGCCTGGTCCGGTGCTCGCGCAGCACGAACAGCAGCCCGACCACTAGGGCGCCCCCCAGGAACGCCATCGTCCGGGCCGAACCCCAGCCGTACGACGAGCCCTTGATCAGGCCCCAGATCAGCAGGAACAGCGCGCCGGAGAGGGCGGCGATACCCGGGATGTCGAACGAGCTCGCGGCCGGCGAGCGCGGGGTCTCCCGCAGCACGATCAGGCTCATGATCAGGGCGGCCGCGCCGACCGGGACGTTCACGTAGAAGCAGGATTCCCAGCTGATGTGCTGCACCAGCAGCCCGCCCACGATCGGCCCGGCGGCGGTGGACGCGCCGATGACCGCGCCCCAGACGCCGATGGCCCGGTTCAGCTTCTCCGGCGGGAACGTGTTGCGCAGCAGCGCCAGCGCGGTCGGCTGCAGCATCGCGCCGAACACGCCCTGCAGCGCCCGGAACGCGATGACCAGGCCGAGGCTGCTCGCGAGGGTCCCGGACAGGCCGATGGCCGCCGAGGTGAGCGCGAAGCCGGTCACGCCGGTCATGAACACCTTCTTGTGCCCGAACCGGTCGCCCAGCTTGCCCATGGTCATCAGGCTGACCGCCAGGGCCAGCAGGTAGGCGTTGGTGACCCACTGGATGCCGGCCAGCGAGGCGTTCAGGTGCTCCTGGATGGCCGGGTTGGCCACCGCGACGATCGTGCCGTCCAGCGCGACCATCATCACGCCCAGCGCGACCGCCAGCAGGGTCAGGCCCGGGCGTCCCCGCGCCGGGGCCCGCCCGCCGGCCTTTGCGAGCGCCCCGCCGCCCCGCGCTACCGCGGTCGCCGCCGCCTTCGTCTCCATCACGTCATCTCTCTCCCGGCCCCGCTACCCGGAGCCCACTGTCATTTAAGGACAAGTGTCAGCCACTGACATATACTATGAATCAGATCGCTGGTCGCTGTCAAATGTCATTGGCTGACATAAGAATGAACGGCCGGTAGCATGGACCAGAGGGAGGTGGCCGTGACGCAGATCACGTCCCCCGAAGCGGCCTCCGAGGCCGACCCGGGACGGCGCGAGCGCAAGAAGCAGCGCACCAGGGACGCGCTGTTCGAGGCGGCCATGGAACTGTTCGCCGCCAAGGGCTACGACCGCACCGCGGTGCACGAGATCACCGACGCGGTGGACGTCTCCGAGCGGACCTTCTTCCGCTACTTCGCCAGCAAGGAAGACCTGGTGCTGTCGTTCATCCGGGACGGCGCGGCCGCCTTCGCCGCGGCGCTGGCCGCCCGCCCGGCCGGAGAGGAGCCGCTCACCGCGGCCCGGCACGCGCTGCAGAGCTCGATCCTCGACCTGCACGGCAGCGCCGGCAGCCTGACGGCCTACCTGGCCGCGATGCGGCTGATCGACTCCACGCCCGCGCTGCTGGCCGCCTACCTGCGCTCGGTCCACGATCACGACGACGAGATCATCGAGGTGCTGGCCCGCCGCGAAGGCGTCGACCCGGTCGCCGACCGCCGCCCCCGGGTGCTGGCCGCGGTGATCGGGGCCCTGGTGTTCCTGGCCAACAAGGACTGGCAGGCCTCCGATACGGAAAGCCCGGAGGACCTGGCCGCCGCCTTCGACGCCTACGCCGACGCCGTCATCCCCGCCCTAGCCGGCCACTGGACCTAGCCCCCACTCCCGCCCCCGTCCGTCTCGGGGCCAAGAACGGGTCGATGGCGCGCGGCGAGACGGGTGGGGGTGGGGGTTTAAATGGTGCGGGCGGTGGAGGCCAGGTTGGCGGCGGCCGCCATGTCGGGGGCGCTGGCCGTGCCGCCGGGGGCGGCGGTGGACAGCGCGCCGGCGGCGCAGCCCAGCGCGGCCGCCTGAGGCAGGTCTAGCCCGTCCAGCAGCCCGGCGATCAGGCCGGCGTTGAAGCAGTCGCCGGCGCCGGTGGCGTCGGCCGGCGTCACCGGGGGCAGGCTGACCAGGCATCGCCAACGCCCGTCCGCGCACAGGGCCCCGCGCTCGCCCAGCTTGACCACGACCCGCGGCCCGGCCGCGACCAGGGCCGAGACGGCGGCGTCCAGGTCATCCGCCCCGGCCAGGCGTATCGCTTCCGCCTCGTTCGGCAGCAGCAGGCCGGCCTGCGCGATCGCGGCGGACAGGTGCGGGCTGGCCCACCGCCCGGACGGGTCCCAGTTGGTGTCCAGGGACGTCATGACACCGGCCGAACGGGCGGCGGAAAACAACGCCCCCAGCCCGGGCCCGAGGCAATCCTGGAGCAAGAACCACGAGCTGGCGTGCACGTGCCCCGCGCTCGCCAGCAGCTTTCCCGGGACGTCGGCCGCGGTCAGCGAGGCCACCGCGCCCAGCGCGGTCAAGATGGCCCGGTCCCCGCCGCGGGACAGCGCCACCGTCATCCCGGTGGGCGCGTCCTCCCGGACCGCGACGAAGCTGACGTCGACCCCCTCGGCGGCCAGCTGGTCCCGCATGAACTCACCCGCGGGGTCGGCGCCGACCGCGGCGGCCAGCGCGACCCGCAGCCCGAGCCGCGCCGCGGCTACCGCGGTGATCGCGGCTGAACCCCCGATGACCAGCGAGATCCCGTCCACCAGCTTCTCCTGCTGGCCGAACGCGGGGTCGACGTCGTCGCCGAGGACGAGCACGTCCGGGTTGCAGTCTCCCAGGACCACCAGGTCATACCGTGACAACGTCGACCCCGGCGTCCTGCAGCCGGGCCGCGTCCTCGGCGGCGATCCCGGCGTCGGTGACCAGCACGTCGATCTCGGCCGGGGTGCAGATCCTGGCGAAGGCGCGCTGCCCCACCTTGGAGCTGTCCGCCACGATGATCACCTGGCGGGCCTGCCGCCCCATCAGCCGGTTGATGCTCGCCTCGCCCTCGTGGTGCGCGGTCGCCCCGGCCACCGCGTCGATCCCGTCCACGCCCAGGAAGGCCACGTCCAGCGTGACCTGCTCCAGCACGCCGGTGGCCAGCGGCCCGGTGAGCTCGTAGGACTGCGGCCGGGCCACCCCGCCGGTGGTCACGATCTTGATGTGCTGCCTGATGGCCAGTTCGGTCGCGATGTTCAGCGCGTTGGTGACCACGGTGACCGTGGGGGAGGGACCCGCCGATCCTAGATCCGAACGGGTGGCCAGAGCCCTCGCCACCTCGGTCGTCGTGGTTCCCCCGTTGAGACCCGCGACCTGGCCGGCCCGGACCATGCTGGCGGCCAGCGCTCCGATGCGCTGTTTCTCGGACGGGTGCCGCTCGGTCTTGTAGCGCAGCGGCAGGTCGTAGTTGACCCCCTCGGCCACGGCGCCGCCGCGGATCCTGGTCAGCATCTGCTGGCTGGCCAGCTCGTCGAAGTCCCGGCGGATGGTGGCCGCGGACACGTTCAGCGCCTTGGCCGCGTCCTCCACCTGGAGCTGACCCCGCGAGCCCAGCAGCTCGAGCAGCTCGTTCCACCGGCGATAACGGCTCACCGGCCCCTCCCTCCAGCACACCGAGCAACCGGGCTACTTCCGGCGCGACCGCGTCACGTCCGGCCGAACCATACCTTCTGGGGTCAACCACCGCGGGCTCGGCCGACAGGTAGTCCCGGACCGCCGCGGTGAACACCTTGTTCAGCTGGGTCGCGATGTTGATCTTCGTCAGGCCGGCCCGGACCGCGGCGGCCAGGTCGTCGTCTGGCACGCCGGACGAGCCGTGCAGCACCAGCGGGACGCCGGCGGCCCGGCGGAGCCTGGCGATCAGGCCGAGGTCGAGGACCGCGTCCTTGGTCAGCATGGCGTGCGAGCTGCCCACCGCGACGGCCAGCGCGTCCACCCCGGTGGCCGCGACGAAGCCGGCCGCCTGGTCCGGATCGGTGCGCGCCACGGGGGAGTGCACGCCGTCCTTGCCGCCGACCTCGCCGAGCTCCGCCTCAACCCAGACGCCCCGGTCGTGGCACCACGCGGCGACCTCGGCGGTGGCCCGGACGTTGTCCGCGTACGGGAGCCGGGACGCGTCGTACATGACCGACCCGAGGCCGAACGCGGACGCCGCCCGGACCAGCTCAGCGCCGGACGCGTGATCCAGGTGCACCGCGACCGGCACGGCGGCCGCCCGTGCCACGGCTAGGCAGGCCCGGGCGATCGGCTCCAGCGCGCCGTGCCAGGTGGCGCAGTTCTCGCTGATCTGCAGCACCACCGGGGCGTCGGCCGCCTCGGCCCCGGCGACGATCGCCTCGGCGTGCTCGATGCCGATGACGTTGAACGCGCCCACGCCCCTGCCCGCAGCCTGGGCCGGCCCGATGATCTCGCCCATGGTGGCCAGGGCCATCAGCGGACCTCCTCGACCGTGACCGCGGATAGCGCGTCGAGGTAGTCCTGGCGGCGGAACTCCCCGGCGACCGGGGCCGCGGCGGTCGCCGCGCCCAGCGCCGCCGCGTGCCGCAGCCGTTCGTCCCAGGGTCGGCCGAGGACCAATCCGTGGGTTAGCGCCGCGGCCACCGCGTCGCCCGCGCCGGTCGCGTTCCCGGTCACGGCGGCGGTCGCCCGGGCCCGCCAGCAGCCGTCGCCGGTCGCGGCCAGCAGCCCGTCCGGGCCGAGCGTGACCACCACCGCCTGCGCCCCGCGGAGCTGTCCGGCCGCGGCCGCCGCCGTGGCCAGGTCCGCGGCCCCGTCCGCGGGCGGGGCCAGCGCCGAGCTGGCAGCAGGGCCGGCCAGCGCCGCCAGCTCGTTCAGGTTCGGCTTCACGATGGCGGGACCCGCGGCCGCGCCCCGCCGCAGCGCTTCGCCGTGCGTGTCCAGCACCGCGGGCACGGCCGCCGCGGCCGCGGTCTCGATCAGCGTGGCGTAGGTGCTATCTGCCAGCCCCGGCGGCAGGCTGCCGGACAGCACCACGGCGGCGGCTCCGTCCAGCGCCTGCTCGTACCCGCGACGGAACCTGGCGAACTCCTCCTCGCTGACCGCCGGGCCAGGCTCGTAGAACGCGGTCACCCTGCTGTCGTCGACGACGCTGAAGGTGCGCCGGGTCTCCCCGCCGACCGGGGTGAACGCGGCCGGCACGCATCGCTCGCGCAGCGCCGTCTCCACCCCGGCCCCGGTGATGCCGCCGGCCAGCCCGAGCACCAGCACGTCCACACCGAGCGCGTGCAGCGTGCGGGCCACGTTGAGGCCCTTGCCGCCGGGCCGGGCGCGCACCGCGCGGGGCCGGTTCACCCCGCCCCAGTCCACCGCGTCGAGGTGGTGGGTGACGTCCAGCGCCGGGTTGAGGCAGACGACGATGATCACGGAGTACCGAGGATGACCGAGCGGGCCAGGTTGCGCGGCCGGTCCGGGTCCAATCCGCGGGCCCGCGCCGCCGCGACCGCGACCAGCTGCACCCGGACCAGCTCGGCCAGCGGGTCCTCCTCGCCGATCCAGGCGGTTCCGCCGGCCGCGGCGATCTCGCCGGCCAGCCCGTCCGGCGGCGGGCCGAACAGCCACACCACGCTGCGCTCGCCGGTCACCGCGGCCGGGCCGTGCCGGTACTCCATGGCCGGGTAGGCCTCGGTCCACAGCCCGGCCGCCTCGCGCAGCTTCAGCGCGGCCTCGTTGGCCAGCCCGTAGGTCCAGCCGGTACCGAGGAAGGTGAACTGGTCCGCGGCCAGCATCCCGGCCGGCAGCGGCGCGGCCAGCACCCGCTCGGCCGCGTCGGCCGCCGGGCGGGGATCGTGCCCCAGGTGCGCCCGGAGCAGGGCCAGCTCGGTGGTGGCGAACCTGGTCTGCACCACGGACTCCTCGTCCGCGAAACCCAGGTCGATGGCATGGCCGGCGGCCCGCCCCACCGGGGACTGCGCGTCCGCGGTGATCGCCACCGTGGGCACGGTGCCGGCGAGCCGCCCGAGCAGCTGCACGATCTCGGTAGTGGTACCGGACCGGGACAGCACCAGGACCCGGTCGTAGCGTCGGCCGGCCGGCATCTCCGAGGCGGCGAACGCGTCGGTCTCGCCGTGTCCGGCTTGCTCCCGCGCTGCCGCGTAGGACTGCGCCATGAACCAGGACGTGCCGCAGCCCGCAACCGCCACCCGTTCGCCCGGAGCCGGCAGCGAGCCCGCCACGTCCGCGGCCAGCCGGGCCGCATGCCGCCAGCAGGCGGGCTGCGAAGCCACCTCCTGCGCGGTGCGGCTTCCCGCGGTGATGTCCTCCTGCGTCACAGATTCCTCATCTCTGTTGTCCAACCGGTTCACGTCCCGGCCAGCCCGGTGGCGGCCACCGAGCGGATGAAATGCCGCTGGGCCAGGAAGAAGATGCACAGCATCGGGATCAGGCTCATCACGTTGGCGGCCATCAGCAGGGTCCACTCGGTCTGGTGGGCGCCCTGGAACGTGGCCAGGCCGAGCGGCAGCGTCATCTGGTTCGTGGAGGTGATGGCGATCAATGGCCACAGGAAGTTGTTCCAGGAGTCGAGGAACGTCAGCGCGGCCAGCGTGGCCAGGGCCGGCGTGGCCAGCGGCAGCACGATCCTGATCAGCACGGTGAGCCGGCTGGCCCCGTCGACCCGGGCCGATTCCTCGTACTCCAGCGGCAGCGTGCGGAAGAACTGGCGGAGGAAGAAGATGCCGAACGCGGTGGCCGCGTTGGGCAAGATGAGCGCGCCGATGTGGTTGATCCCGACCGCGGCCAGCACGTGCACCCCGAGCCACTTGGTGATGATGAACTGCGGGATCATCGTGACCTGGAACGGCACCATGAGCGTGGCCATGATCACCGCGAACAGCGCGGTGCGGCCGAGGAAGCGGAACCGGGCGAAGGCGTACCCGGCCAGCGAGCACAGCACCAGGTTGCTCAGCACGGTCACCACCGCGACGATGGCGCTGTTGACGAAAAACCGGCCGAACGGCGCGCTGTTCAGCGCGTCCGGGTAGTTGGCCAGCCTGATCTGGTGCGGGATGAGCACCGGCGGGAAGTGCAGCGCCTCGGCCGGGGTCTGCACCGAGGTGATGACCAGCCACACGAACGGGAAGATCAGCACGATCGTGGCCGGGATCAGCACCAGGTGCCACGGGCTGAACGGCAGCCGCCACCGCCGCCGGGCGCCCCGGACGGCGCCGCCGGCCGGGGACCGCACCCCGCCACGGGCGGGCGCCGAGGTCGCTGTCACGATCGGTAATACGTGAACCGTCGGCCCACCCGGAACTGGATGACGGTGATCACGATGATGACGACGAACAGGAAGTAGGCGATGGCCGACGCGTAGCCGAAGTTGAACTGCTGGAAGGCCTGGGTGTACAGGTAGTAGACGAGCACGGTGGTGGCGTTGAGCGGGCCGCCCTGGGTGCTCAGGTACACCTCGTCGAACAGCTGCAGCGCGTTGATCGTGAGCCAGACGGCCAGGAACAGCGTGGCCGGGCTGAGCAGCGGCAGGGTGACCCGGCGGAACGCCTGCCACGGGCCGGCCCCGTCGATCGCGGCCGCCTCGGTCAGCTGCTGCGGCACCCCCTGCAAGGCGGCCAGGTAGATCACCACCGAGAACCCGGTCCAGCCCCAGATCGTCATGATCACGATGACGTAGAGCGCCTGGGACGGGGAGTTGAGGAACTGCTGCGGCGGCACGCCGAACCAGCTCAGGAAGTAGTTGACCACCCCGTAGGACGGGTCGAACAGCCAGAGGAAGACGATCGCCTCGCTGATGGTGGAGATCGCTATCGTGGCGTAGGCGGCGGTCCGGTAGAGCGAGATGAAACGGATCTTCCGGTTCATCGCCACCGCCAGGAACAGCCCGACCGCCATCGTCCCGGGCACGAACAGCACGGTGTAGACCAGCGTGTGCTGGATCGCCTGCGCCACCACCGGATCGTGCGCCAGCTTCCGGTAGTTGGCCGTGCCCACGAACGGCGTGCTGGGCGAGAGCAGGTTGTTCTCCTGGAACGACATCACCAGCGACCACACGATCGGGGCCGCGCCGAACAGCCCGATGATCACGGCGGCGGGCGTGACAAAAGCCCACCCGGTGAACTGCTCGGAGCTGACGACCCCCCGCCGCACGGTCAGCCCGCCGCCAGGGCCTGGTCGACCTGCTGCGCGGCGGCGGTCAGGGCGGCCTGCGGCTGGCTCTTGCCGAGCAGCACCGACACGACCATGTTGCCGAGGATCGTGGAGATCTTGGGATACTGCGAGATCTGCGGCCGGGCCTGCTTCACGTTGGCCAGGTTGGCGATGAACGCGCCGACGCCGGGCAGCGCGGCGTTCATCTGCTGGGTCACCGCGGCCGAGTCGCCCACCGACTGCCGGCTGGGCAGGTTGCCGGTCTGCACCGCCCAGTACTTGACCTGGGCCGGCGCGGTGAGCCAGAGCAGGAACTGCTCGGCCGCGGCCACCCGGGCCGGGCTGTTGTTGAAGATGACCCAGTTGTCCGGGCCGGAGATGGTCTGGTGGCCGCCGGTGGTGCCCGGATAGGCCGGCATGACCTGCACCCCGTACTTGACGTTGGGGAACGCGGACAGGTCCCACGGCCCGGTGACCAGCATCCCGATCTTGCCCGAGTTGAACAGGTTGCTGTAGGTGGAGTCGCTCGGGTCCAGGTACATCGACTTGTCCGTGACGGCCATCGTCCGCAGCGTGTTCAGCGAGGCCAGCCCGGCGGCCGAGTCGAACGCCGCCTTCTTGTTGTCCGGCGTCAGCAGCTGGCCGCCGGCCTCCCAGAGCAGCGGTTCCCAGTGCCAGACGGTGTCCTCGGTGCCCGGGGTGACGTACGCGGTGCCGAACTGCTTGATCGCCGGGTTGGTCAGTTTCTTCGCGTCGGCCATGAACTCCTGCCAGGTCCAGTCCGGTCCCGGCGGCTGCAGGCCGGCCTTGGCGAACAGCGTCTTGTTGTAGACCACGGCCAGGTTGTCCACCACGGCCGGGATGCCGATCACCTTGCCGTTGACGGTGGCCACGGCGCGCTCGCCGGTCCAGAAGTCGTTCCAGTTGACGCCGGGCCGCTGGACCACCTGGGTGAGGTTGGCCACCTGCGGGATCTGCGCGACGTTGGGCGCCCACGAGCCGTAGAGGTACGCGATGTCCGGCGGGCTGCCGCCGCGCACCGCGGTCAGGACCTTCTGCAGCGTGTTGTCATTGTTGACGAACAGCGGGCTCACCTTCTGGCCCGGGTGCTGCGCCTCGTACTCGGACACCAGGTGCGAGAACGCCTTGGCCTCGGCCGCGGTGTAGCCCTCCCAGATCTGGATCGTCTGGGCCCCGCCGCCTCCTCCGCTGGAGGTGCTGTCGGTGCCGCAGCCGGCCAGCACGGCCGCCCCGGTAAGCACGGCCAGCAGTCCGGCCAGGTATGCCTTAGAGAACGCTGCCATCCCGTACTCTCCGCTCGAAGATGCGTCAAGTCATCACGAATTGCTCAGCATTGTGCAACCCGAATCCGGGCAGATGCAAGATCTTGCAAGAAATCGGCCCCAATGTGACACTAATGAGCTGTGATCACAGTGACGTTTGTCGGGGCGGGAAGCGTCGAGTTCACCCGGAACGTGGTGACCGACCTCTGCGCCTACCCGGAGTTCCGCGGCCAGCTGCGGCTGACGCTATACGACATCAGCGCGGAGCGGCTGGCGCACGCCGAGCGGCTGGCCCGCCGGATATCGGAACAGTCCGGGGCCGACGCGACGGTGACCGCGACCCTGGACCGGCGGGAG
>Ga0207674_10010967_pt1 | contig 10198 bp, 8 predicted proteins | sample KBSCornC72_FD_184303 | JGI IMG/M metagenome (GOLD analysis project Ga0207674, IMG submission 184303) | Corn rhizosphere microbial communities from Kellogg Biological Station, Michigan, USA - KBS Corn C7-2 (SPAdes) (version 2) | ecosystem: Host-associated > Plants > Roots > Rhizosphere > Soil ...
AGCAGCACCTCCCGCTCCAGCACGTCCACCTCGGCGTTCGCCTGGAAGGAGCCCGCGGTGCAGGCGAGGTCCACCCAGGGGCAGAGCAACACCGCGCCGGCGGGGAGCGCCTCGCGTCGATCGCGGAGCTCGAGCAGCAGAGACAGGGCCAGGTTGCCCCCCGCCGAGTCCCCGGCGAGCACGATCTGCTTCGGCCCGTGCTCTGCCAGCGCCGCTCGCCACACGGCGCGCACGTCCTCCAGTCCCGCCGGCCAGGGATGCTCGGGCGCCAGGCGGTAGTCCACCGAGAGCACCCGCGCGTTGCTGGCCAGCGCAATGCGGGCCAGGAGATCTCGGAAGGTGCGCGACGAACCGATGCTGAAGCCGCCCCCGTGGACGTAGAGGACGAGCCTCGGCTCCGGCCCGGCACGGGGCGCGACCCAGGTCACCGGCACGCCGGAGAGAGAGCCCTGGCGGCGCCGCGTCCGGAGCAGCGCACCCGGGACCAGCACCGGCACCGAATCGAGCTCCGGGCGTCTGGCTTCCAGCGGCTTCGCGTGCAGCCGGCGCAGGAAGCGCCGGAGGAACGTCGCCCGGGCCTCGTCGCCGATGCTCCACGAAGGCCTGGGCGGAGCACGGAACGGGCGGCGCGCCGCCGTGGCCAGCAACGTCGCCAGGTAATCGAGCGTCAGGCGGATTGCGGTGACCCAGCGGCTCATCAGGGTCGACCTCAGCTCAGGAAGTGTAGGCCGCCTCGCCGTGCTGGGTGGCGTCGAGGCCCTCGCGCTCCTCGTCCTCGTGAACCCGGAGGCCGAGAGTCCGGTCGAGCACGAAGAGGATCCCCAGGGTCATCACCAGGGTGTACGCGCCGGCGGCGAGCAGGCCCACTGCCTGCTTCCAGAGGAGTGACGGATCTCCGGCGAGGAGGCCGTCGGCACCCGCGGGGTTGAGCACCTTGCGAGAAAAGACGCCGACCAGGAGCGCGCCCAGCATGCCCCCCACCCCATGCACGCCCCAGGCGTCGAGAGAGTCGTCGTAGTGGAACTTCCGCTCCTTGAGCTGCACCGCGCCCCAGCAAACGAATCCCGCCAGTGCGCCGATGACCAGCGATGCCGCCGGAGACACGAAGCCCGCCCCGGGCGTGATGGCGACCAGCCCGGCCACCAGGCCGGAGACGAAGCCGAGCAGCGTGGGCTTCCGGCGGAACACCCATTCGGCCACCACCCAGGCCATCGCCCCCGAGGCGGCGGCGATGTGCGTGGTGGAGAAGGCCAGCGCCGCCGTCTGGCCGGCGGAGAGCGCGCTGCCGGCGTTGAAGCCGAACCAGCCGAACCAGAGCAGCCCGGCGCCGGTGATGGTCATCGGGAGGTCGTGGGGGATGAACTTCTCGCGCCCGTACCCGACCCGCTTGCCGACGAAGAGCGCGAAGATCAGGGCCGACAGGCCCGCGGTCCAGTGGACGACGGTGCCGCCTGCGAAGTCGAGCACGCCGAGCGTCGCCATCCACCCGCCCTCGGCCCAGACCCAGTGAGCCACCGGGTCGTAGACCAGCGTGCTCCAGAGCAGGGTGAAGGCCACGTAGGCGCTGAACTTGATGCGCTCGACGAAGGCCCCGCTGATCAGCGCCGGGGTGATGATCGCAAACTTCATCTGGAAGGCCATGAAGACCAGCGCCGGGACGCTTCCCTTCACCGTGCCGACCACCCCGTCCAACAACAGATAATCGGCTCCGCCGATGAGCCCACCGTGCGTCTTCCCGAAGGCGAGGGAGTAGCCGAAGACCACCCACTGGATGGTCACCAGCGCCAGCGCGAAGTGGCTGTACATCAGGGTGGCCAGCACGTTCTTCCGGCGCACCATCCCGCCGTAGAAGAGCGCCAGCCCGGGGGTCATCAGGAGAACCAGCGCGGCGCTCATCAGCATCCAGGCCGTGTCGCCCGTATCCGCGTGGGCCTCGGTGGCCTGGGCCCACGCGCTGGCGGGGAGACAGAGGACGGCGGCGCAGAGGGCCAGGCCAGGTGCCCGGACGGTCGGTCGGTCCATGGAGCCCGACTGTCGCATTGACGCGTTGCGTGTGCCACAGGGTCGTGGAGCACGGTCGGTAACTCCGGGGGGCCTCCCGGTGTTCAGGTCCGTCAGCATGCGCGACAGCCTCCTGATGGCGGAAACCGAGCGGGTTGAGCGGCCCTCGCTGGCCCTCGCGCCCGATCCCGGCGTCGCTCGTCGGTCACGGGACCAGAGCCCCGCTCCCTCCTCGCTCCTTGGCCTCAGCCGCGATTCCGGCGCGATCTTCCGCTCAACCCACTCGGTCTCCGCCATGACGCTGGTCCTCCTCGTCGGCTGCGCCACTGCCTCGTCCGGCGGCGGCGCTCCGCCTCCCGCCGAGGCACGCCCGCGCGTCGGCGACCCGCTCCGGCTCCCAACCGTGGCCTGGTCCGCCGAGGAGCAGGCGGTGCACGTCCTGAACCGGCTCGCCTACGGCCCGTCCCCGGCGGATCTCCGCGCGCTGGAGTCGATGGGCGCCCCGGCGTGGATCGCCTGGCAGCTCCGCCCCGCGGACATCGACGACGCGGCGGTGGAGAAGCGCCTCGCGGACTTCCCCTCGCTCTCGATGAGCAGCGCGGAGCTCGTGGCGCGCTACCCGCGGGCGAAGAAGGTCGCCGAGGCGAGGGGCATCTCCATGGAAGGCAAGAGCCCCGAGGCGGTGCGGGCGGAGCTTCTGCGGGTGGTCGAGCCGTACCAGCTCCCGCGGCAGGTCGGCGCCGAGCTCGTTGCAGCCCGGCTCATCCGCGCCACCGAGAGCCAGCGGCAACTCCAGGAACAGCTCGTCGATTTCTGGTTCAACCACTTCAACGTCTCGGCCGACAAGGGAGCCGTCCGCTGGATGGTGTCGCCGTACGAGCGCGAGGCGATCCGTCCGCACCTCTTCGGGAGCTTCCGGGCGTTGCTGGGTGCGGTGGCCCATCACCCGGCGATGCTCTTCTACCTGGACAACTGGACCTCGACGCGTGAGGGCTTCTCCCTCCCGAAGCGAGGGCGGCTGGGGCTGAACGAGAACTACGCCCGGGAGCTGCTCGAGCTGCACACCCTCGGGGTGGACGGCGGCTACACCCAGGAGGACGTGCGCGAGGTGGCCCGCTGCTTCACCGGCTGGGGCATCCGGAAGCCGAACGAGGAGGGAACCTTCGAGTTCCACCCCCAGGCGCACGACCGGGGCAGCAAGCGGGTCCTCGGGGTGGAGATTCCCGCCGGCGGCGGGATCGAGGACGGCGAGAGGGTGCTCGACCTGCTCGCGAGCCATCCTTCCACCGCGCGCTTCATCGCCCGGAAGCTCGCGCAGAAGTTCGTGATGGACGTGCCTCCGCCGTCCCTCGTGGACCGGGTGGCGCAGGTGTTCCTCCGGACCGGCGGCGACCTGACGGCAACCTACCGCGCGCTCCTCGAGAGCCCGGAGTTCTGGAGCGATGCGGCGCGGGCGGCCAAGGTGAAGACCCCCCTCGAGTTCACCGTGTCCGCGGTGCGAGTCCTGGGAGGGACCACCGCCGGCGACGTGCCGCTGGTCCAGGCGCTGACCCGGATGGGGCAGCCGCTCTACCGCGCCCAGCCGCCGACCGGGTGGCCGGAGGCGGCGCAGCCCTGGGTCAATCCCGGTGCGCTCGTGGCACGGATCGACTTCGGGCTGAAGCTCGCCTCGGGCCGGCTGACCGGAACCGAGGTCCCGCTGCCCGCCGCGGCCGGTGCCCCCGAGGAGGTGGTGGACCGGACCGCGGAGGCCATCCTCCACCGGCCGCTGGGGGACGGGACGCGGGCCACGGTGCTCGCGGCGCTGGGCGCCTCGGAGGTGATGCCCGACGGCGAGCGCCGCCCGGTCGACGGGGCGAAGCTGGTGGGGCTGCTCCTCGGCGCCCCGGAGTTCCAGAACCAATGAGCGCCTTCTCCCGACGGCGATTTCTCCGCTCGGCCGGTGCTCTCGCTGCCCTGGGCACCGTGCCCGGATTTCTGGGACGCGCGCTCGCTGCCGCCGAAGGAGCCTCGGGCAAGACGCTGGTGCTGCTGTTCCTCCGCGGGGGAGCGGATGGGTTGTCGATCGTGCCTCCGGTGGGAGATCTGGCCTATCGGGCCGCGCGGCCGACGCTGGCGCTGGCGCCACCGGGAAAGGACGGGGGCGCGATCCGGCTGGACGACGTCTTCGCCCTGCACCCTGCGCTCTCTCCGCTGCTGCCGCTCTGGAGCGAGGGAACGCTGGGGATCGTTCACGCCGCGGGGTTGCCGGGCGCGACGCGCTCCCACTTCGACGCGCAGGACTTCTGCGAGAGCGGGACGCCGGGGCGCAAGTCCACCGCCGACGGGTGGCTGAACCGCGCCGTGCAGCGCGCCACCGGGCCGGATGGCGCTTTCCGGGTGGTGGCGGTCCAGCCCACCCTGCCCCGGATGCTGGTGGGAGATGCGCCCGCGGTCGCCATGTCGTCCCTCGGCCAGTTCCGGCTTCCGGGTGGGGCCGCAGCGGGCACGGCCTTCGACGCGCTCTATGCCCAGGCCGTGGACACCGCGCTGCGCACCACCGGGATGGAGACCTTCGAGGCGCTGCGCGAGGCGGGCTCGGCAAGGCTCGCGCGGCTGTCGCCCGCCAACGGAGCCGAGTACGGAAATGCGCCGATCGCCCGGCGTCTCCAGGACGTGGCCCGGCTGATCCGCTCGGGCGTGGGGCTGCAGGTCGCTGTCACCGACATGGGCGGATGGGACACGCACGTGGGTGAGGGCTCCGAGAAGGGGCAGCTCGCGAGCCGGCTGGCGGAGCTGGGAGGGGCGCTCGCGGCGTTGGCCCGGGACCTCGGGGCACGCTGGGCGGATACCCGGGTCGTGGTGATGACCGAGTTCGGGCGCACCGCGCGGGAGAACGGAAACCGCGGGACGGACCACGGCACCGCGTCGGTGATGCTGGTGCTGGGCGGGGGAGTGCGCGGCGGCCGGGTGGTGGGCGGTTATCGCGGCCTCGCCAGGTCCGAGCTCTTCGAGGAGCGGGACCTGGCGATCGGCACCGACGTGCGGTCGGTGCTCTGGGAGGCGGTGCGCGGGCAGCTGGCCGTGCGCGACGCCTCGACGGTGTTCCCGGGGTTCAGCCCGGGATCACCGGTGCTCGGGTGACCTCAGACCGCGCGGCGTCGGCCGGCGAAGCCCACCAGCAGCAGCACGACGACGGCGCCGATGATGGACCAGAGGAGCCCCGAGGGGCGCAGATCCATCAGGTTCCCGTCGCTGCTGAAGAGCGAGCCGAGCAGCCCACCCACGAAGCTGCCCACGACTCCCAGCAGCATGGTGGCCAGGACGCCCATCGACTGCCGCCCCGGCACGACGGCCCGCGCGATGAGCCCCGCGACCAGGCCGATCACGATCATGGTGATGATTCCCACGCTTCCTGCCTCCTGTTGGGGCGCCCCACGCCCTCGAAGTTGAGGACTGCAGGTAGGGACGAGCCGGGACCGGAACCAGCCCCCCGAGCCGCCCCCCCCCGCCCGGGGTGCGAATGGACGGACGGGACCATTCTGTTCACGACGTAATGCGGACCCACTGAACTCCGGTTCGTGGGTCACCTGGCCATACAGAGTCAGACACCTCATGTGGGAAAATTCCCTACCCACGCGCAAGACGGGGGAGCCATGAGGGCCATCGAAGGTGTCAAACACCTTCGACGAGCCACCTTCGACGCCACCATCGACCACCGTGCTGGGCCGGTCGTGCAGCGCAGGAACTGACAAGACGCGGGCGGCTGTCCGCGGCAGGCTCGCGCGTCGATGCGTGAGACGCTCCCCGTCACCCGCCCCTATGACGCGAGATGGGTGCTCGCCTTTCTCGGAGCGCGTGCCCTTCCTGCCGTGGAGCGGGTCGATGGGTTCACCTGGCGCCGGGCGACCTTGCTCGCAGGACGACCCGCGCTCCTGGTGGTCGACGTTCGCCCGCATGCGCTGGAGGTGGAGACCCCGGTGCCACTGGACGCGGAGACCCGGACGCGTCTCGAGCGGCTGTTCGACACCCGCGCCAATCCCGGCGACATCCGGCGGGCGCTCCACCGCGATCTCCGCCTGCGGCGAGTCATGGCCCGCCGCCCCGGACTGCGCGTGCCCGGCGCCTGGGAGCCGTTCGAGGTCGCGGTCCGGGCGATCATCGGCCAGCAGATCTCCGTGGCGGCGGCGGTGACCGTCGCCCACCGGCTCGCCGAGGCCTTCGGAACTCCCATGCCTGAGCTCCCGGGCGGACCGTGGCGCGGCTTTCCCGGACCGGAGATGCTCGCCTCTGCGCCACTCGAGGACGTGCCCGGCCTCCGCTTGCGTGCGCCGGTGGTGCGCGCGCTCGCCCGGGCGGTGCTTTCGGGTGCAGTGCGGCTGGACGGGAGCAGCCCGCAGGAGGACGTCGTGCGCGCCCTGTGCTCGATCCGCGGCATCGGCCCCTGGACCGCGTCGATCGTGGCGCTCCGCGCGCTCGGCGACCCCGATGCGCTCCCCGCCGCGGACCTGGGTCTGCGCAGGGCGCTCGGACGCCGGGGGTTCCTGGCCAGCGCGCGCCAGGTGGAGCGGCGCGCGGAGCGATGGCGGCCCTGGCGCGGCTACGCCACCCTCTGGCTCTGGTCGGAGGACGCGCGGTGAGGACACTCGAGGTGACGACGCTCGACTCGCCGATCGGTCCGCTCGGGGTGGCCGCGGAGGACGGCGTGCTGGTGGCGGTCACCTTCGACGGTCTGGACCCGCTCCGCGACTGGAGCACCCGGGTGCTCGGCCCGCGCACGTGGTCCGAGGTTTCGGATCCGGCGGGTATCTGCAGCCTCCTCCGGCGCTTCTTCGCCGGAGAGCTGGACGCCCTCCGCCCCGTGCCGGTGCGACTCCACGGGACGCCCTTCCAGCGACGCGCCTGGGAGGCGCTGCGCCGGATTCCAACAGGGGAGACCTGGAGCTACCGGCGTCTGGCGGAGGAGCTGGGCGACCGGCGAGCGACCCGGGCCGTGGGCGCAGCCAACGGACAGAACCCCATCCCGGTCGTCATTCCCTGCCACCGCGTCATCGGCTCCGACGGGAGCCTGACGGGCTTCGGTGGCGGGCTGGAGCGGAAGCGCTGGCTGCTGCAGCACGAGGGCGCGCTTCAACCTGTGCTCCCGCTCTAGCCCGCTTCTCGTCCAGACTGCGCGGCCCGATGGCCCGAACGAAGACCGACCCACTCCAGACCCACGCGCAGCGCACCCAGCACGCCGAGACCGGACCGGCCTCGGAGGTCGACTCGCTCGCGCGGGCCTTCGTGCGCCGCTTCCCGCAGCGCGTCCGTGCCGAGCGTTTCGGCACCAGCGCCGAGGGCCGCCCGCTGTGGGTGCTGGCCGCGAGCGACGACGGAACGCTGACCCCGGAGAAGGCGCGGCGCCGCGGCCGCCCGGTGGTGTTCGCCCTCGCCGGCATCCATCCCGGGGAGATCGACGGGAAGGACGCCGCCTTCCAGCTCCTCCGCGAGCTGCTGGAGGGAACCGCGCTTCCCGGCATCCTCGGGCAGGTCACCTTCGTTTTCGTTCCCATCTTCAACGTCGACGGGCACGAGCACTCGTCGCCACACCACCGCCCCAACCAGAACGGACCACGCTCGCAGGGCTGGCGGAGCAATGCCCGGAACCTGAACCTCAACCGCGACTGGATGAAGGCGGACTCGCCCGAGATGCGAGCACTGCTTCCGGTGCTCCGCGCCTGGGACCCGCTGGTGTTCCTCGACCTGCACGTCACCGACGGCGCGCACTTTCTGCCCGACGTGTCCCTGCTGGTGGCGCCGCTCATCGAGGGCCCGCCGACGATGCAGGCCATGGCCCGCGTCCTCCAGCAGGAGATCCACGCCGAGCTCCGGGCCGGCGGACACCTTCCCCTGGATTTCTATCCTTCCCTGGTCCGCGAGGACGACCCGGAGTCGGGCTTCACCCGCACCGTCTATCCGCCGCGCTTCTCCCATACCTACTGGGGGCTGCGGAATCGCCTGGCGGTGCTGGTGGAGACCCACAGCTGGAAGGACTACCGCACGCGAGTCATCACGACGCGTGACGTGCTCGCCGCGGCGCTGACGGCGGTCCGCCGGCACGGACCGGCCTGGCGAGTGCGGATGCGCGGCCTGGACGAGGACACCGCGGCGAAGCCACCCACCCGCCTCGACCTGGCCTTCGCCTCGACCGAGGAGACCGAGACCATCGAGTTTCCGGCGTACGCCTACGATCGAGCGCCCTCTCCCGCGACCGGCGGAACGTACCTGCGCTTCCACCTGGATCGTCCCGAGGTGTGGCGCGTCCCGCTGCGCAGTCGGATGGTCGCCACCACCCGCGTCGAGCTCCCGCGAGGTGGCTGGGCGCTACTGCCCGGCTGGGCCGACGTGGTCACGGAGACGCTTGACCTGCACGGCGTCGAGCATCGCACGCTGACGCGCCCGGCACGCGCCCGCACCTCCATGTTCGAGCTGAGCGAGACGCGCCCGGCCGCCTCACCTTACGAGGGCCGGCAGCGCCTGGATCCGGCCGGCGCCTGGTCGGCTCCGAGGCTCGCCGAGCTCCCGCGAGGCACCCGGGTGATCCAGCTCGCCCAGCCACGGGCGGTGCTCGCCGCACACCTGCTCGAGCCGACCGGTCCCGACTCCCTGACCGCCTGGGGCGCGTTCAACGCCGCGTTCCAGCAGCAGGAGTACGTCGAGCAGTACCTGCTCGAGCCGTGGGCAGAGGCGCAGCTGGCCCGCGACCCCGGGCTCCGCGCCGCGTTCGAGGAGCGGCTGGGCGATCCGGGGTTCGCGGCCGACCCCGACGCCCGCAGGCGCTTCTTCCTGCTCCGCCATCCCTCGTACGACCAGCGCATCCGTCGAGTGCCGGTGCTCAGGCTCGCCGCTCCGCTGGCCAGAGGCCGCTGACGTTCCGATGCGTGCGGACCGGGACCCGGCCCGGGGAGCCCACCCGCCGGGTTGCGTCAGCTGCGCGACCCCTCGGCTGGCGCGAAGAAGACCAGTGTCTCGAGCCGCTCACGGATCTCCAGGAATCGGTGCTCGATTCGGGCGGGCACGAAGAGCACCGATCCGGGTTCAATCTCCTGTTCCTCGGCCCCGGCGCGGAAGCGGCAGTGGCCGCGCATCACCACGTAGACCTCGTCCTCGGAGTGCGGCGTCTGCGAATCGGCGGTCCCGGCCTCGAGCACGTACAGGCCGGCGCTGAGGTCCGGGAGGCGAAGGAACTCGAGGTAGCGGAGACCCGCCGCTGCGCGGGCAACGTCGAGGACCTGCATGGTCGTGAACATCGGCTCGCTCATGCTCACCCCTCCCGACGGCTACTCGAGCTTCACCTTCCGGAGCCGCAGCGCATTGCCGATGACCGAGACCGAGCTCAGCGACATCGCCGCGCTGGCGAGCATCGGGCTGAGGAGCCAGCCGAGGAAGGGATAGAGCACACCGGCCGCGATCGGTACGCCGAGCAGGTTGTAACCGAAGGCGAAGGCGAGGTTCTGTCGGATGTTCCGCACCGTGGCCCGGCTGAGCCGGCGCGCCCGGACCACGCCCCGCAGGTCTCCCGACACCAGCGTCACGCCCGCGCTCTGCATCGCCACGTCCGTCCCGGTCCCCATGGCGATGCCGACGTCGGCGCGAGCCAGGGCCGGGGCATCGTTCACCCCGTCTCCGGCCATCGCCACCACCCGGCCGCCCCTCTGGAGCTCGGCGACGAGCGCCGCCTTCCCCGCCGGAAGCACGCCGGCGTGCACCTCGGAGATGCCGAGGCTCCGGGCGACCGACTGCGCCGTGGCCGCGTGGTCTCCGGTGGCGATCACCACCCGCATCCCCTCCCGCGCGAGGTCCGCCAGTGCTCCGCGGGCCGACTCCTTGATCGGGTCCTCGATGCCGAGAGCTCCGGCGGGGCGAGCGTCGACGATGACGAAGGCCACGGTGCGCCCGCGCTCGCGCCAGTCCAGCGCGACCCGGAGGAGCTCGCCTGCGCCGGGAAGCTTCGGATCGATCTCCCGGCACACCGCCACCCGGTGCGCCCCGACGCGCCCGCTCACCCCGGTGCCGGGCTCGGCGCGGAACTCGCTCACCGGCGTGGGAGTCAGTCCACGGGCCCGGGCACCGGCGACGATGGCTCCGGCCAGCGGATGCTCGCTCCCGGCCTCGACCGAGGCCGCGAGCTCGAGCAGCTCGGCATCGCCGGTCCCCGGCACGCTCCGGACCTCGGCGA
>Ga0207674_10010968_pt1 | contig 10197 bp, 9 predicted proteins | sample KBSCornC72_FD_184303 | JGI IMG/M metagenome (GOLD analysis project Ga0207674, IMG submission 184303) | Corn rhizosphere microbial communities from Kellogg Biological Station, Michigan, USA - KBS Corn C7-2 (SPAdes) (version 2) | ecosystem: Host-associated > Plants > Roots > Rhizosphere > Soil ...
CATCGAGCTTGGTCCCACGCAACGACTTGAACTTGGCAAGCAGCCCGAAGGCGCGCAGCACCCAGCCGCCATAGGCCTGTTTCTTCAAGTGACCGGTGGCGGGATCGCGCTTGGCCCAGAGCGGCGGGGCGAGATGAGCGGCAGAGAGTTGCGAAAGGAGATTGAGAATGGCGGCAAGTAAAGCAGAAAAACTAAAAATTGAGGCGCTCAGGGCGTTCTGTCGCTGGGCCATTGCGGACATTCAGCAGAGGATGAGGAAACCGAAATGCAAGCAGTGACGTGTGGCAGGGAGTTGCTGGAAAAGATCAAGACCAAGATTGCGGCAGGAGAGGCAGGCCAATATGAGGCCGCAATTCTGTGGCAAGAGCTTGAATCACGCGAGCGGGGAGAGCCGGAGAGCGCGGCCCCCAGGTGCCCAACCGTTGATCTGATGCACCACTGGGTATAATCGCCCTGGATAAAATCTTCCACCTGTTCGCAATAGTCAAGGCGCTGCATCATACGATCCAGCCAGTCTTCGCCGCGCTCTAACATCTGATCCAGGACATCAATATTGGTAACTCCGCTGGATTGCAGGCGCACCAGCACCGCCAGCGCAACCGCCGATGGTCGCAAGGACTCGACCAACTGCTGATTCTCGTTGAGATATTCATGCAAAAGCTCAAGCTGCTTCTCGATGATCGGCACCCGACGACGCATAAGCCAGAGCTGGTAGTGAGCATAGAATTGCTCGATATCCTGCTCTGGCAGATAGGCGAAGACCTCCGCGAATTGTTTCTGTTGCTCCGCTTGCTGATCGATCCCCTGACTACTCTCGGTCCCCTGACTACTCATGCTGCACCTCCGCTTGCTCCGTACCGGTAATCTGCCTGTGCCAGCGCACAAACCAGCGTTGAATATCCTCGTTCAGACGTCGCGTCTCCTCATCCATCTCCTGCTCCATGCCGACGATCTGCGTGGCTCGCAAACGCGCGTGCGGTCCCCACTCAGAGGCCGGGAGCCGTGGTTCGGTCTGCCTGGATCGATCGTAAAAGGCCAGCACATCCTCATTGAGACGAGTTGCGCGTTCGGAGGCGGTCATCTCGGTCTCCGGCAACCTTGGTGTCTCCAATCTGGGTAGACCGCTCCAGCTTGCGCGCGACGGCTTCCTGTCGATCGTCTGGCCTTCCGGCACAGCGGGACCGAGCTGGCCTTGCATCTGCGCCAGCAGTGCCTGCAAGATGCTATTCTCGCGCACTGGGACACTCTGCTCCAGAATCGCAATGCGGTCCCGCAGGTAGAGCAGTTCTGTCTCCAGCGTCTCTACTTCGCCCCGCAAGCGCCGTTCGGCCTCTTGCGCAGAAAGCCATTGATGATACTGACCCATAGGTTTCCTCTTATGCCAGCCCCTCTTTTTCCAGGGCCGTATTATGGGAAATGCGCATCAAAATGCCAATAATGATAAAGTTGGCAACCACCGAGCTACCACCATAGCTCAGGAATGGCAGCGGAATGCCGGTCAGCGGGATCAGCTTGAGGTTGCCCGCGCAGATGATCAGGGTCTGAATGCCGAAAATGGAGGTCAGACCCGCCGCCAGGAGCTGGTGGAAAGGCTCACGCGCCTCTATCGCGATACGGAAGCCGCGATAGAGCAGCACGAGGTAAAAGCCAATCAGCGCGAATAGACCAGCTAACCCGAACTCTTCGCCCAGCACTGAAACAATCATATCCGATTGTGCAACCGGGACCAACGCTGAAGCATGTCCCAGACCAAAACCAGTTCCCAGGATGCCACCGCTCGATAGAGCTACCAGACCCTGAGCAATTTGCAGTCCCTGATTGCGCTCAAAATCGAGCGTTGCCTGAGTCCAGTTCGGCCAGTTGACCAAATCTAGCCCAACCGCTGCGAAACGTGCCCGCACATAGCTAAAGAGCGAGTAGCCAATGAAACCAAGCACAAGGAAAACGGCCAACCCCCCGATCACATAGGAGAGCTTATTGCTACCTAGATAGAGCATGGATAGGAAGATGCCATAGATCAAGAGCGCCAGGCCGAGTTCACGAACGCCAAGGAAGAGCACGAGCGAAATGCCCAGCATCAGCAGGAGCGGACCAAGTTGACGCATCGGCGGCAGGCTGATCGGTCCCAGGCGCACGCCTTCGGCAATCACATCCTGATTCTCGCCCAGGTAGGCCGCGAAGAAAATCACAATGATAATTTTCAGAAATTCAGAAGGCTGCAACGAGAGTGGCCCGAAATTCAACTGGTCGTGGGTCGGGCTATCCAGATTCTTGACGTGCAGCGCATTCACCAGGGTGATACCAACCAGAATCAGGCCCAGAGCGGCCCAGGTGTATTTATAGCGCCGCAACCAGTCCATATTGCGCAATCCAAAGACTACGCCCAGAAAGAGAACCAGCCCTACCAGGACCCAGACCAACTGCTTGATCCCCATGTTTGGATCGAACGAGGACGGTGCATTCCTGATCGCGAACAACACGCCCAGTCCACTCAGCAGCGCCACGATGGGCAGAAGCATCTGATCGGCTTTAGGGAAAAAGATTGTCAGCAGAATATGCACGATCGCAACCGCCGCGACCAGGCCGAGAATTGGCACGAGATCATGGACCGTCGGCAAGATGCTCGTGCTAAACGGGATCTTCTGCCCATTAATATTCGCGCGATAGTAATTGGCCAGTGGCAACTGGAACATTTCCAGAATCAGGATGATCAGCGGCACGATCAACAGGCTCAGTTCTTTCCAGCGATAGTGCCGCCTGCCAATCTCTTTTGCCACAAGTTGTTTTGCCATATGTTGCCCGACCTTCCCTTATTGCGTCAGCTTGAAGCGGAGATAACCCACCTGGATGATATCGCCCACGCGAGCAGCCAACGCCTCACGCGCAGGCTGATTGTTCAGAAACGTGCCGTTTTTGCTCCCCGCGTCCTGCACATACCAGACACCGCCGCGCAACCACATGCGGGTATGCTCAGAGGAGACAAACGACTCACTGATCTGAATCGTATTCGTTGGGCCACGTCCGATAGTAGTTTGCGGGTTCAAGCTAAAGCTCGTGCCCGGCGGAATCGCGCTTGGCCCGCTATCGACGACAATCAGATGCCCAATGACTGGAGGTAACTTACTCTGCTCATCCTGGTTCACCGTTGCCGTCTTGCGTAAATCGCGGGTAATCGAGATGACGACTTGCATTAAAAAGAGATAGAGTAAAACAAGTCCTAGAAGGCGCAAGATTAATAAGAAGACATCAAGTGTCATAATGCCGAAACCTTACCTTCTCTCGTAATAAAAATCGTAACTACCAATAGTGAAGCGGTCACCGTTGCGCAACAGGTGTTGACGCAAGTGTGGCACGCCGTTGACGGTAATGCCGTTGGTGCTGCCGAGATCGTAGATGGTAAATTGCCCATCGGCCTGGAATTTGATCTGCGCGTGATAACGCGAGACCCGTTTATCTTCGACGATGATATCATTCATCAGTTGCCGTCCAATATTCACCACCGCCTTCTCGATCGGGAAGACCTTTTGTGGCGTCTGCGGCGAACGAATGGTCAACCACGCCTGCGGAAGCGCGGGGGCCTGAACGGGCTGCGCAACTGGTGGTCGCTGCTGACCAGGCTGCGCGTATTGCGTTGGCGCGGCCCCTGGCGCAGCGGCGGGACGCGCTCCAGCCTGATCGATGCCCGGCAACTGCTGACCCGGCAGGAGTTGTTGCCGCAATTGCGCCATCTGTTCGGGGCTGATCGCCTGCGTGGCCATCGCTCCATCACCACCCGGCGCGCCGCGCTCGCGTAACAGCGCCTCAATCTTGATCGCGCCTGCGCGCAGGTCGCGTTTGGCATGCAAACGGAAAAGCGGATCAGTGCGTAGTGTATAGTGATGCTGGCGAGCGTATTGCACCAGGTGAATCTGCCAATCTCTCTTGAGCGTCTCCTCAATCGGTGCCATCTGCTGGTGATCTTTGATGCTCAGGTAGATGTCATACACATCGGGAGCCAGTCGCCTGCCCTCGCCCAGCAACTGGCTATTATCCTCCATCGCCCGCTCTAGCTTCCTCGCTACTTCGGTTGGTTGTAGTTTCGAGGGAAAAAGAAAGGCAAATGGTCCCTCGACGATCCTCTGTATAAATGCTTCAAATTTTGAGAGTGGATTCTGGCGAGTGCTCACTCGTATCCATCCTTACTGCAGAACAAGACGTGCATTTTTCACATCTTCCGCAATCTGTGCTTTTAGTGCCTCAAGACCAGCGAAACGCTGCTCGCTGCGCAGACGCGCCATAAAGTGAATGCTCACACAGCGATCGTACAGGTCCAGGCCCTCGACATCCAGCAAGTGCGCTTCAACCAGGCGCGTCTGTCCATCGAAGGTCGGACGCACGCCAATATTGACCGCGCTCGCATACGTCTCCCAACCCTCCAATGCTTCATCCCCGCTGATCGTATCACCAGGAGAGACGCACGGGCTATGAACAAGGTCACTTTTCGCCACGAGAACGCGGGCCGCGTATACGCCGTTCGCCGGAATCAGCTTTCCATCTGGTGGCACGATGTTGGCGGTGGGAAAGCCCAGCAGGCGTCCACGTTGATCTCCGCGCGCAACCCTCCCACTGAGCGTGACCGCGTGACCGAGCAGTTCGCGTGCGCCCGCCACATCTCCCTCGCTGACCAGCTTGCGAATGCGTGTGCTACTGACGCGCTCGCGCTCAACTTCTTCCAGGTCAATTGCCCGTACCACAATTTCGTGCTCTCTGCCGTACTCCTGCAAGAAAGCCACATTGCCCATGCGTTTGTATCCAAGGCTAAAATCAGATCCGACGACCAGGCCGCGCACATTGAAATGCGCACGTAGATCGCCCATAAATGCAGCCGCGCTCATGGCCGCGACCTCTGGCGTAAACGATAGGACAAGCGAATCCTTGATGCCGCCGTAGACCCTGGCCAGTTCCAGCCGCTCTTCCAGCGTTGTCAAGCAGCGTACATCCATCTCCGGGCGCACCACCTTGAGGGTGTGCGGCTGAAAAGTCAGCAGGGCAGGCAAGCTCTGCAATGTTTCTGCCAGCTTGCAGACCTCGTGCATCAATTCCTGGTGTCCTTTATGGATACCATCGAAATTACCAATGGTGATAACAATTGGTTCAGTTCCAGTGAGCGTTGTCGAATACTGCATATGTACCTTATACTTATTTCCTGGCATGCGTTCTTTTGGCTTATAGTACCACAGCCACTTAGAACAGGCAACAGAATATGCTTATTAGCTATTTTCTACTCCCCAAACACCTTTTTCGGTTGCCATTTGCTCACCTCCGGCCTCCATTCAGCAATTGCAATAAATTCTCCTTCCGCGTCATATACCCGCCCAAGCGTATATATTCCATCCTCAAGCGCGTAAGCGAACGGATTACCATGTTTGACGCGCACAGCCTCGTCAGCAGTGAGATGGAGCGCGGGATACTGCGCAAGCGCGCGATCGGCAGGTTGGAGATAGCTGGCTAGCGTTCCTTCCGCGCTGGCAGCCTCCAGATCCGCGAGCGTAATACTCTCTTCCAGGAGAAATGGCCCGCTCCTCGTTCTGACCAACCCGCCCAGGTGCGCGCCGCAACCGAGCGCGCGGCCCAGGTCGTAGGCCAGCGAGCGAATATATGTCCCCTTGCTACATCCAACGTCCAGGGTCAGCGTCGGATTCTGCCAGGCCACGATTGCCAGCCGGGTAATCTCAATTGGACGCGCCTCTAACACCAACTCTTCGCCTGCGCGCGCGCGTTTATAAGCCGCCTGCCCCTGAATTTTGATCGCCGAGTAACGCGGCGGAATCTGCATTTGCGGCCCGCGAAATTGCCCCAACGCCGCCTCAAGACGGGCCAAGTCAAGCGTCTCGGTACTCGCAGTGCGTGTCACCTCACCCTCCACATCATACGTATCCGTCTCGACGCCACAAATAATCGTCGCCCGGTACGCCTTGCCGCTCTCGCTCAGATATTCGGCCACGCGCGTCCCCTGGCCAACGCAGATCGGTAGCACGCCGCTGGCCGCCGGGTCCAGCGTGCCAGCGTGTCCAACGCGCCTCTGCTTCAACAATTTGCGCATCTTCGCCACCACGTCATGCGACGTCATGCCAGTTGGCTTATGCACATTAAAAATCCCATCCATACTGCTCATCAACCCTTTATATTATGAAAGGTATAGAACATGTAAAAATGATTAAATCATTTTTACATGTTCTATACCTTTCATAATATTATCTACTTAACTCTTTCTCAAGTTCCGCGACCACAAAGGCCATCGTCTCTTCGATTGGTCGGTAAAAGGTCGCTCCGGCTGCGCGCGCGTGACCTCCGCCCTGGCCGTTGCTCAAGCGTTGGCAGAGTTCGGCGGCATTATACGGTGCTGCACTCCGCAAGCTCAGACGCGTGACATCCGGTTCGCCATAACTTTTGAAAAAAGCCGCGATCTGTACGCCCGCGATATCGCGTAACATACCAGAGCTGTTATCATCCATCTCCGGCGTGGCTCCAACCTTGGCCAGTGTGTCGCCAGTCGCCCACGACCAGATCAACCGCCCCTCGCAACTCGTGCGCGCGTGATCGATCACCGCCGCCTGGAAGCGTGCCTGGGGCAGCGAACGCTCGCGATAAATCGGCTGCACCACCGTTTCGGTTATCACACCATGCCTCAACAGCTCAGCCGCAACCTCCAGCGCACGCGGCGTGGTGTTGGTAAACTGAAACGAGCTGGTATCGGTAATCAGCCCGGTGAGCAAGCAAAGCGCGGCCTCTTTGGGCAAGGGAAGCTGTGCCTGCTGCTGGAATAACACCAGCATCTCAGCGGTTGCTGCTGCGCCGGGATCAATGATATTGACCTGCCCGCAACCTCCGCTGCTAATATGATGGTCGATATTCAGGATGGTCGCGCGGTCCAGGAAGTCCCGGTGCTGCTCGTAGAGCGGACCAAAGCGGCGCAACTCGCCCGCGTCCAGCGCGATCACCAGGTCAAAATCCTCGTCGCCCAGGTCTTGCGCAACCGTCTCGATCCCCGGCAAGAAGGCCAGGTTGCGCGGAGGCGGATCGGCACAGGCCGGAACGCACGTCTTGCCCAGTGCTCGCAACATATGCGCCATCCCCAACGCCGACCCGATGCAGTCGCCATCGGGATTTTCGTGCGCGAGGAGCGCCACACGCCGCGATGGTGCAAGCAGAGCAAGCGCCGCCTGCACCAGCGCGGGATCAAACTGTGCATCCAACGCAGCATTAGTCTGGGTCATGCGCTACCTCTGCGGCATCTTCTGCCCACTCACTCACCTGAGTTGCTTTTCCCTCGTTCTCCATTTCACGAATCAAGCCCAGAATACGCGATCCCTGCTCAATCGAGTTATCGAGTTTGAAGAGAATCTCAGGCATGAAGCGCACTGTCAGGCGGCTGGCCAGTTCGCGGCGCAAGAAGCTCGTCGCGTGCTGCAACGCCTCCATGGTGTGCCTCTTCTCCGCATCATCGCCCATCACGCTGACAAAAATTTTCGCGTGGCGCAGGTCGCCGCTTACCTCCACATGGGTGATACTGGCGAAGCCAACGCGCGGATCTTTGACACGGGTGCGCAGCAGATCGCTGACTTCACTGGCGATCTGCTCCCCCAATTTTTCTTGTCGATGTGGATTTGCCATTAAAACGCTGCTCCCACTTAAAAACGGAATCCTCCCTATGCGCCCGGCTTGACCTTCTCTTGCGTGAAAGCTTCGATCACATCGCCGACTTCAAATTCAGTGAAATCTTCGAGCAGAATACCGCACTCGTAGCCAGTCTGGACTTCACGCACATCGTCTTTGCCGCGCCTGAGCGACGCGACTTTGCCCTCGTAAACCTTCTCGTCTTTACGCAAGACTCTGGCCTGCGAGGCGCGAGTCAGCTTGCCATCAAGTACGCGACAGCCCGCGATGATCGTCGTTTTGCCAGCTTTGAAGGTCTGCTGTACTTCAGCGTGACCCTCAACCACCTCTTTAAAGGTCGGCTCCAGCATACCGGTGAGCGCGGCCTGGATATCATCGATCAGTTTATAGATGATGTTGTAGTAGCGAATATCGACGCCCTCGTTCTGGGCCACACGCTGGGCTGCACCATCGGCCTTGACGTTAAAGCCAATGATGATCGCGCCCGACGCCGACGCCAGGTGAACATCCGTCTCGCTGATATTACCAATGCCCTCGTGGATCAGGCGCACCTTGAGATTCTCTTCGCCGAGCTTGCTTAGCGAGTTCTTGATCGCTTCGCCAGAGCCCTGCACATCGCATTTCAGGATGACATTCAGTTCCTTGACCTTGCCCTCCTGCATCTGCATGTAGAGCGTATCAAGGCTGACCTGGCCGAGCGGCATACTATCATTCCGGCGCTGTTCCGCAACCTTGCCCGCGATCTGCTTGGCAGCGCGTTCGTCGGGCACGACCTCCAACCGATCGCCAGCCTGTGGCACTTCGGGCAGACCCAGAATGCTCACCGGCGTACTCGGCGAGGCCTTCATGACGCGCTTGCCGCGATCATTGGTCATCGCACGGATTTTTCCGGCCATCGCGCCAACGACGATCGTATCGCCCATTGTCAAGGTTCCCTGCTGAACCAGCACGGTCGCGGTCGCGCCACTGCTCTTCTCCAGACGGGCTTCGATGATGACGCCGGTCGCGGGACGATTCGGGTTGGCCTTGATCTCCTGTACCTCGGCAACGAGCAGGATCATTTCGAGTAAATCGTCGATACCGGTGCCGCGCCTGGCCGAAACCGGGACGCAAATCACCTCGCCGCCGTATTCCTCGATAATCACGCCGATCTCGGCCAGTTGTTGCTTAACATGGTCAGGGTTGGCTCCCTCTTTATCGATTTTGTTGAGGGCAATGATAAGGGGCATCTTAGCCGCCTGCGCGTGGTCGATCGCCTCGCGCGTCTGCGGCATCACACCATCATCTGCCGCGACCACGATAATCGCGATATCCGCGACCTGCGCACCGCGTGCACGCATGGCGGTGAAGGCTTCGTGACCTGGCGTATCCAGGAAGGTGATCTTCTGATTGTTGATCTCCACCTGATAGGCTCCGATGTGCTGCGTAATACCGCCAGCCTCGCCTGCCGCGACCTTCGTTTTGCGGATCGTATCCAACAGGGTCGTTTTGCCGTGATCGACATGACCCATGATGGTGACAACCGGCGGGATGGTGATCATGCCCGCGTCGTATTTGGCATCCACCAGGTTCTCGGTGACCAGTCCCTCGCGTCGGCGCTGCACTGCCGGAGCCACGCTCACCTCGCTCTGCGATGGCTCGAAACCAAGATCCTGCGCTACCAGCGCGGCCTTCTCATATTCCACCACCGCGTTAATGTTCGCGAAGATGCTATGCTTAATCAACCCGCGAATAATCTCGTTGGGTGTGGCCTCAAGCAGTTCGGCCAGGTCTTTGACGACGATCTGCGGTGGAATAGAAATTGGACCAGTAGGCCGCTCTTTGACCGCGGCCACGCGCCGTTCGTGCGTGCTACGCTGTGGCGCGCTCGAACGCCCTGAACCTCCACTTCTCTGGCCTGGACCGCTGCGCTGTCCACCCGGTCGGCCTCCACCAGGCCCGCCGCCACCATGCCGGGGAGCGCCTGAACGCGGACCACCGCTCGATGGACGCGGACCACCCGGGCCTCCACCCTGACGCGGGGCATAGCCTGTTCCTCCACCGGGGCGCGGCGCGTAGCCCGTTCCTCCACCAGGGCGCGGCGCGTAGCCCGTTCCTCCACCAGGGCGCGGCGCGTAACCCGTTCTCTCGCCGCTGGCTGCCGGGCGCGGCGCATAGCCTGTTCTTTCACCTCCGCCCTGGCGCGGCGCATAACCCGTTCCTCCACCATTTCCCTGGCGTGGCGCGTAGCCTGTTCTCTCGCCTCCAGATGGGCGTGGGGCATAGCCTGTTCCTCCACCGGGGCGCGGCGAACCTGACGGACGCGACCCGCCATCACTCCTGCCGCCAGGCGTGCCTTGACGCTGGCCTCCATCACCTCTGCCACCAGGCGCACCTGAACGCGGCGCTCTTTCCCCCTCTCCGGCTGGCCTGGGCGGTCGAACCGTACTGGCATGCGTGCTCGTGCGCGGTGCTCTTTCCCCGTCTCCGGCATGCGTGCTCGTGCGCGGTGCTCTTTCCCCGTCTCCGGCATGCGTGCTCGTGCGCGGTGCTCTTTCCCCT
>Ga0207674_10010970_pt1 | contig 10197 bp, 8 predicted proteins | sample KBSCornC72_FD_184303 | JGI IMG/M metagenome (GOLD analysis project Ga0207674, IMG submission 184303) | Corn rhizosphere microbial communities from Kellogg Biological Station, Michigan, USA - KBS Corn C7-2 (SPAdes) (version 2) | ecosystem: Host-associated > Plants > Roots > Rhizosphere > Soil ...
CGAGCGCCAAGCGGCAGTGCAGTTCTACGGATCGCGCAGGCGCGAACGTCGCGCAATAGGCTCGTCAAAGACATCCAGAAGCCCCTCTGGATCGTCCGAAAGCAGAAAGCGCGACCGGGATCATGCCCTTCCTCCGTGCGTCCCAACAACCGACTTCAGAACGCCCGAAGCAGCTTTCAGCTTGACGTGGCATCATCCGCGTCTGCTTCCGCCGAGGGAAAGAAGAGACTGACAGTTGTCCCGACCCCCCGTTCGCTGGCAATGCTTACATGGCCATTGATCAGGCGCATGAACGCAGATACTTGCGGCAAGCCTAAGCCAGTTCCCCTTTCGCCCTTGGTTGTGAAGAATGGATCAAACACCCTTCGGGCTACTTCTGGAGACATGCCCTGCCCATTGTCTTTGACCTGAAGTCGGACATAGTTTCCAGGCAGAGGCTCATTGACGGTCACGTTATTTATCACCCAACGCTCCGTGCTGATTTCAACGGTGCCGCCCTTGGGCAGCGCGTCGCGCGCGTTGATCACGAGGTTAAGGATGGCCGCATTGAACTGCGCCTGATCAATAAGGCAGTTGGGTATATCAGGCGTGAGCCGAAGTACAATTCGGACTTCTGGACCGCTGCCGGATTTCAGAAACAATTCCAGCCTCTTTAGACACTCGTTGAGATTCCCCACACGTGCGGCAAGGTCGGGTTCCTTCGCAAAGGTTAAGAGTTGAGCAGTCAACTTCGTGCCGCGCCGAACGCCGTCCTGCGCCTTGCCGATGAAAGAAAGTACCCTTTCCGGGTCACCTGAATGTCTCTCGGCGAGCGTCAGACTTGAACCAACGATCGCCAGGATATTTCTGAAGTCGTGGATAATTCCCGCCGTCATTTCGCCGAGGGTACAGAGCCGTTGTGCCGCACGGGCACCTTGCTCTGATGTGTATCGCTCTCGTTGAGACATGTCTGGCAACCGGGGCACCTTAAAGGGCTCCTCACGATTGGGTCGGATCGTCTTGGAAATGCTTGCCTCCGTTACTTAAAGGAGTTTGGCGTACAGATGGGTGTCGACGTCAGAACCATCGAAAAGCGGCCGGCGCGTAAGGGCGCCAAGCAATTCTTTCCGATTGGCACGCTTGTCGTCACCCATACGCGAACGGAAGTCGCAGCGCCCCGACATGCCCCCTCCCCAAACGCACTTGGCAGGAGCCTTGGGCGAGATTTCCCGTTCCACTCTGTTTCAGCCGTGCTGACTGTCATGTCATCCTTCACCGGAATAGCTCAGGTCGTATCCGCGCCCAGCCAGCGAACCACATCAGCATTTCCGGCCCCAAGAATACCGACGTCGCCCCGCGACATATCAGACTCGGAAACTACGGAGATCCGGAAGCACGCTGGGGCGGTTCGTCGTGCACGCGGAATGCGCAGAGACAGCGATCGTTCGCAGTTGCAGCGGTTTGGCCTCGCCCAGCAATTTACCTTTGAGCTGGCATAGGGGCCGTCACGTACCTTGCGGCGATCCGGCGATCGTCAGATGGATCAGCTCGGAAAGCGTCCGTGCTCCAACCTTCCTCATGGCGGTGGCACGGTGGGTCTCGACCGTCCTTTGGCTGATCCCCAATACATAAGCGATCTGCTTGTTCGGATTGCCCTGGACAACCATCTCAACAACCTGCCGCTCGCGCAAGGTCAAACCTTTCATCCGCTTCGCGGCAGCCTCGCGCAACGACGAGAGCGCGGTTGAGTTTCGTGTTAAATTGAGGGCCCGCTCGATGTTGGCGACCAGGTCACCGTACTGAACTGGTTTCTCTAGGAAAGCCATGGCACCAGCTCTCATAGCTCGAACTGCCAGCCGGACGTCGGCATGGCCGGTTATCATGATGGCCGGCGGCCCACCGCTCTTGGTTTTGAGTCGTTCGAGCAGTTCGAGGCCACTCATCCCTGGCATCCTGGCGTCGACGACGAGACAGCCTTCTCGGTCGGCGTGATAGGCTTCGAGGAATGCCTCGCCACTTGAGTATGCTTCGACTGCCCACCCTTCTTGCTGGAGCAGTTCGCGCATCGCGTCCCGCAGCGCTCCCTCGTCATCAACGACAAAGATGGTTGTCCGTTGGACACTGTCCTTAAAATCACTTGGTGATGGCACGGCCGTCAACATCTCGGCTTCGTCGGCATCGTCTAGCGTTGCGTCCGATCCATGGTGCGTGACCGGTGCTTCCTGCTGTCCTTCTCGAAGCGGTACCTCGATGGTGAAGACTGAACCCTTGCCCGGACGGGAATGGACATAGATGGAATGCCCCAACACATGCCCCAAACGCTGCACAATGGGAAGACCGAGACCGAAACCAAGGGTACGATCGTGCGCAGGATTGCCGGGCTGATGGAATTCCGCGAAGATTGCATGAAGCTGCTCGTCCGGTATACCGATGCCGGTGTCCCAGACCTCGATGCGCAGCATGTCACCGCGCCGCCGGCAACCGAACAGGATCTTGCCGCGCTCGGTATATTTCATCGCGTTAGACAGCAGATTGCGAAGCATCTGTTCCAGTAAGCGAGGATCGCTCCAAACGCTCAGCCGGCAAGGAACCACATGCCAGCCAAGCCCCCGCGCCTGCGCATGATAGGTGAATTCGACCCTCAGCTGCTCGAGCAGATCGTTTATCGGGAATTCGACTTCTTGGGGGTCTACTATGCCCGCCTCGAGTCGCTTTATTTCAAGAAGAGTATCCAACATACCCAACATGACGTCCGACGTCTTGTTGAGCCGCCTGATCAATTTGGAACCTTCCTTGTCCTTGATATTCTTGGCCAGTACCGTCCGCATCAGGCTGAGGGTCTGCAACTGTTGCCGCAAATCGTGACTAGCAGCAGCAAGGATGCGTGATTTTCCGAGGCTGGCGCGATCCGAATGCCACTTGTCGGCAATCAATGTCATCTCTGCACGTCGGCGCTCGGTGGCGTCTTCTAACACCACCAGTATTTCGTGCGGCGTCGTCGGTTCGTCATGAATTTGCTGCCCACTCAGCACCAGTACTCGACTGCCCAGTGTTGGACTTTCCACTTCGATTTCATAGTCTTCGACGACCGTGCGGCCCGCTTCGATCAGGCTAAGAAAGTCATGAAAGCCGGCAACGTCGAGACGACGATCGCCAATAGTCGTTACGTGCCGGCCGATGATCTCATCCCGCGAGATCACAAAGGCACGACAAAACGCGCGATTGGAAAATACAACGCGAAACTTGTCATCTAGTATGACCAGTGGCTGACGTATGATATCGATGACCCGGCTTGCATTCGCGTAAGTGAGATTCGCGGCGTCAATCGCCGGAGGTGCCAGTGCCACAGAGCTTAACTTGTCTCCCGAAGGTCGTCCCCTTGTCATGATTGCCCCTTTCGTTGCCTTGTTTGTGCGAAGGGAAAGAAGCAATAACGATTTATTGTTTATGCCTGAGGCGAACGATCCAAGTGCAATGTTGGTTCAACGCGAATCGAAGTTTGGATAATGATCTAGTTAAAACAGTAACGTTACCTAGCGACACTTTAATCGGAGTCTTGCCTGTGAGAGGTTCCCTGTCCAGGGACGGGAACCCATCGTTGAATCCTGGCTGATTGCCTAATAGAATCAAGTCACAAGCGTAGCACTTCTGATATGTGCGATGCTTCGGTCGGAAGCAATCATCGGCCGCCTTCGTCAGCGTAGGCGCGGCGGCTTGGCGCATGACGAAAGCCGAGTGAGTCTGGTCCACCGGTAACCATCTACTCCATCATCCAAACATGATTGCTAATCAAAGTTTGGGCGTCGTCGTAGCGCCGCTGCGACAGGTCCCCATAGTGCCTCCCGGATTGCGGGACCAACTGGGTGGCTTCTTCTACACTTGAGAGGCCCTCAACGTAGCCGATCGCGAATTGGGCTCCGTACAAGGTAGGCAGGGAGGAACTCTCCAAGGATCTGTAGCGCGGCCATGTCCAGAATCTTTACCTCGTGCCTGTTCATGGCGATCAATCCTTCGCTCTTCAGTTCGGCAAGCATGCGATTGACATGCGGGGCGCTCAACCCCAAGACATCGCCGATACCTTCCTGCGAAAGAGGCATTTCAAAAGAGTTCTCCGAAGCATATCCAACGGCCTGAAGGCGGGTCAGCATCTCCAGCAGAAAGTGCGCGAGCCTCACGAGTGGCTCCCGGCGCCCGGTATCGGTGATATGTTCGGCGTAAATCGCCGCTTCCCGTGCTGCGAACCAAAGGAGCGCCGTTGCTATGTTCGCTCTCTTCAAACAGACATCGGTAAACGCGTCGAGCGGAACGTAATGCAGATCCATTTTGTCGACAGCTGTGACCGAGAAGACCGCGTATTCATAGAAGCATGCTGGAAAACCGATGATGTCTCCCGGCAGAATGATATTCACGATCTGACGCTTGCCATTGTGCAAGAGCTTGTATCGGATAGCAAATCCACGCTCGACAATATGTAACGCTTTGTACCCGTAACCTTCGACAATAATGTCTTTTGTCTTCTTCACGACGATCTTGCGCTCTAGCAGGCGGGCCAGCGCCGCGAGATCGTCGTCATCGAGTGGTATCGAGCGGTTGAGCTTGATAACGAAGGGGTGATCCTTGACAGGGTTCGCCGTTAGTTTCCGCAACATCGCCATCGATTCCTCGGCACTAACTTTTTTTTGTCGGCTGCCACGTCGGCGGCCCTCTGTGCCGCGTTGATTGGGCGAGTAATTGCTCAAGCATGAAAGGGAGGATTCCGCGCCCAGAGAAGTATGCGGCCTCGATTGGTGTGTCGATTCGGACCACGAGCGATATGGTTTCGCGCCGGCCGTCGTGACGTTCGATATGCAGGATCGCCGACTGGTGTGGATGCGGAGGAGCTTCCAGCTCTAGATCAAATCGCTCTGTGCCGTTGAGTGCGAGGGTGCGTGCGCTAATTCCCTCGGGGAACTGGCAGGGCAAGACGCCCATGCCAATAAGATTGGATCGATGGATTCGCTCGAAGCCGCGTGCAATCACCGCACGCACACCGAGCAAACGCGTGCCTTTGGCGGCCCAGTCTCGCGAACTGCCTGCGCCGTAATCCTGTCCGGCAATCACGATTAAAGGTACGCTCTCCATACGGTAGCGCTCGGCAGCGTCATAAATACTCATGCGCTCGCCGTTGGGCTGGTGGCTGGTAAAGCCGCCTTCTACGCCCGGAACCATGAGATTTCGGATGCGGACGTTGGCAAAGGTCCCGCGAACCATGACTTCGTGGTTGCCACGACGCGCGCCATAGCTGTTGAAGTCCTCGGCTGGGATATCATGATCACGCAGGTAGCTGCCGGCTGGTGATACCGGATTGATCGCGCCAGCCGGGCTAATGTGATCTGTCGTAATTGAGTCGTCGAAGATGGCAAGAGCACGCGCAGCTGAGAACCCCGCGGGCTCGGTGGCCATCATGGACGGATCGAAGTATGGCGGTTCACGAATGTACATTGAAGCCGGGTCCCATTCGTATGCAGGCTCCACGGCAATGGGGATTTGGTTCCATAAGGGATTTTGGTGGGCATAATTGGCATAGATTTTTTGGTATTCGACTGGATCGAGCGCAGTCTCAAGGAGTGCCTCGATCTCCTGCGCGGTCGGCCACACGTCGCGCAGATGAACTTCGCTCCCATCGATGACAGCGAGTGGCTCGCGCGTAACATCGATATCGATTCGTCCGGCGATAGCAAACGCGACCACCAGCGGCGGGCTCATGAGAAAATTCGCCTTAACGCTCTGGTGAATGCGCGCCTCAAAGTTACGATTCCCCGAGAGGACGCTGGCGCCGATGAGGTCGTGTTTGGTGAGCGCTTCTTCGATTTGTGAGTCCAATGGTCCTGAATTTCCGATACATGTTGTGCAACCGAATCCGACGAGATTGAAGCCCAACTGGTCGAGGAACGGCTGCAGGCCGGTCTTGCTGAGGTACTCACTCACGATGCGAGATCCAGGTGCGAGCGACGTCTTTACCCAGGGTTTGACGACGAGTCCGCGCTCGACCGCTTTCTTCGCCAAGAGACCAGCGGAGAGCATCACCATCGGGTTCGAGGTGTTCGTGCATGAGGTGATGGCCGCGATTACGACGTCGCCATGAGCGAACTTGCAAGTTAACGTTTCGGCACGCCGTAGGTCTGCTTGGCCTGGCTGGTTTGGCGTCGGCCGGTTGTTGATCATCTCCGTTTCGGTGAGTGTGTTGGTATTCGTCCCGTGACCATTCGGAAGCGTCTCGGTCGATTGCGCGCCACCACCCGGACGTGGTCTTTCCGTGGTCCCGAGCTGCACAGGGACGCCACGAGTTAGTTCGGCTGCGGACCTGCCATAACCATCGGCATCGGTGATCAACGTCAGGAACTTCTGCTTGAGCTGGCCCAATGCGATTCGATCCTGTGGCCTCTTGGGACCGGCAACCGATGGCTCGATTTCCGAGAGATTGACGTCTAGAACCGATGTGTAGTCACACTGCCCACGCCCCGGCATTCCGAATAGTCCCTGTGCCTGGAAATAGCGCCGCACCGCCTCCACTTGTGGATCGCCCCGGCCGGTCGCCTTGAGATAGCGGCAAGATTGCTCATCGACAGGGAAGTAGCCGATCGTCGCACCGTATTCAGGTGCCATGTTTCCAATCGTGGCCCGGTCCGGGACAGACAGCTTTGCGGCGCCCTCGCCATGAAATTCCACGAACTTTCCAACCACGCGGGCTTGGCGCAACAACTCGGTGATGCGCAAAACCAAGTCTGTCGCGGTGGCGCCCTCGCGCAGTTGACCGTGCAGATGTACCCCCACCACGTCGGGCAGGAGGATGTATATGGGCTGGCCGAGCATCGCCGCCTCGGCCTCAATGCCGCCAGCGCCCCAGCCTACGACTCCAAGGCCGTTGACCATCGTGGTGTGGGAGTCGGTGCCAACCAACGTGTCGGGATACAACAACCCGTTCTTCTCAAGTACGCCACGCGCAAGGAACTCCAAGTTCACCTGATGGCAGATGCCGAAGCCCGGTGGGACAATCCGCAGATTGTCGAACGCCTGTGCTCCCCATTTGAGAAACTGGTAGCGTTCGCTATTGCGATGAAACTCGATCTCCATATTGAGACGGACTGCGTCGGATCGCCCGAAATAGTCAACCTGCACCGAGTGGTCGATCACAAGATCGACGGGAACGACTGGCTGTACACGCAATATGTCGCCGCCGCGCCGGGCGATAGCGGAGCGCATCGCAGCGAGGTCTACAAGAAGCGGAACGCCTGTAAAGTCCTGGAGCAACACACGTCCGACGATAAAAGGCACCTCAGCTGTCCGGTCGGCATTTGGTTGCCAATGCGCCAGAGTTTCGACATCTTCCTCGCGGATACGCTGGCCATCGAGGTTGCGGAGGACCGATTCGAGGAGAATGCGAAGACTTACTGGTAGCCGTGAAATGCGCGCGATCCCTTTCTTCTCGAGTAGAGGAAGAGAATGATACGTGCCGGATGGCGCGGAGGAAAAATCCAGACGTTGGCGGAAATCAATCATGTCAGGCTCCTCGTCGGGAACATGTTAGGCGTTGTGTAGGGCGCATTTATCATCGTCACCCGCTCGTGTTCCGTTCACGAAAGCGATGACCAAGCACCTCCTGTAGAAATGCCTGTACTGGTCGATGTTCCATGGAACGGTCTTCTGGGGCATTCACTCTCGAAGATCCGAAGATCTCCATTTGCCTATATCGCTTCCGGAAGTGCATGGATGTGAACCTGTTCACCGGAATGCTTTTTGAGAATGCTCGTGGCCTGCTCTTCTTTTGCCGGCGTCCATGTGCGTACCCACAACAGCAGGCCGCCATGATCCACTTGCTGCTGCAAGTGATGGGCATGGTCTTCGCCAACCCACTTGGCCAGAATTGAGCCGATAAGCCCCCCAGCGCCACCGGTCAGTGCGGCACCTATGATGATGGCGGTAAGCGTACCTCCAGACGCGACAATGGCTCCTGCCGCCGCCACTGCACCCACATAGCTGAGTACACCAATAAGCCCACCTTCGGCACCTCCGATAGCTTCGGGTGAGACGTAAGCTGCTCGAGGGATGGTCGGATCATCTGCAAGTGAGTTGATTTTTTGATATCGGTGGCCGAGTTTCTCCTCGACGGCCTGTTCGCTGGCGAGAAGGCTTAACTCGGCGCGATGGAAGCCCGATTGGAGCAGTTCGTCGATAGCAGCTTGGAGAGTGTCGGCGCCTTTGAAGACGCCGACGGCTTCGCGGACCATGCGACTCTTCTGCTCTTCTGACATTTTAAACCCACCTTCCGCGCTGAAAAGCGACGTCGGGCAACCGAAGTCCTACGTGTGGTTGACGATCAATCACCCGACACACTGGTGTTGTTCATGATGCCAATGCGGTGTCGGAAAACGAGTTCGCCGCCTAGCCACCCGGTGACGAGCAAAAAAGCGACAACGATCGCCGAGAGAATGATCCCGTACGGGACAATCGTTACGCCGGGATCACCATCAAGCCGATGCAGGAGGTTCCAAAGTGCGATCAGTATCGCCGCCGCGTTCCCCAGGAAATGAACCCAGGCTGCTGCCAGCGAGCGGATGCGGCGTATGGTAAGGAACTCGATTAGTCCAGCTAGAGCCGCAAGGGCTCCCATGATCACGCCAGCGATCAGGAGCCATTCGGAAGCAAGCGCCCAGAAGTGGTCGGCAGTGCGCCAGAAGGCAAGGTCCGCCGCGAGTGCGCCCACCAGAAAGGCGATTGGGAACACCGCGAGCATGGGGTGGATTGGATGACCGCCGATAGCGACCGTGCTCGGCGTGCCTTGATAATCCAAACGGCCCATCTTGGTCCTCCTGCAAATAGACCCGAGAGGATATTGGTGAACGGATTGCGCGGGCAGGCTCGGAAAATACCTAGACTAGACAGCTCCAGGTAGTTTTCTCGGCCCGCAAAGCGTGGCCTCGTCTATTCGATTCTCGATAGCAAAGGACGTCTTAGTTGAAGGTAAATCGGCTGACTACGAAACAGGTGTTGAGAGTGGAACGGCTTTCGGCAACGAGAATCTCACCCGAGAACTGGGTGACCTCCAGCAGTAACGGCGCTGAGATCACTATCAAGAGCGTCGGCCGCTGGCAGGGTGGGCGGGCTGCCTTCGATGCGAAGGCGCAGCTTGGACTCGGTAATAAAGATGCCCAAGCGGCATTCACGCATTCAGGTGCAACGATGACCGACCTCGAGGCGAATCGTTTTGATCCAGATCAACCGATGCTGGGGCGATATTCACACGAGTAATGGCTTGCGGGCATCCGACGGGAGAGCGGCGGGGCCAACGGCCACTCTCTTCACGAGCTCAGCGCAAGCGAGATAGATGAAGACGATCAGGCCGACGCTGCAGGTAACCTCGAGCGGCGGCGCCCGGAATCCGAACCATGCGCCGATCGGGGAGAACGGTACGATCATCGCCACCGCAAGCGCCAACAGGGACGACATTGTGAGCGCGGGATGCGGCCAGTTGCTCCACGGGCGGCCTTTGGTACGGATAATGAAGATCACCAAAATCTGCGTCGCCATCGATTCGAGAAACCATGCGGTTCGGAATTCCTCCGGTGCGACATGAAAGATCAACAGCAAGCCGGCAAAGGTCAGTATGTCGAAAGCCGACGACAACGGCCCCATGATGCCGGCAAAACGCATCAAGTAGCGCATACTCCAAATTTGCGGCCGGGCTGTTGCCTCCGGACGCACCGTGTCGAAGGGAATGCCGATCTCGGAGAAGTCGTAGAGAAGATTATTCAGCAAGATCTGCGTCGGCAGCATGGGCAGGAACGGCAGGAACAACGACGCCACCGCCATCGACAGCATGTTGCCGAAGTTGGAGCTGGCGCCCATGCGCACGTATTTCAGGATGTTGGCGAAGGTCCGCCTGCCTTCCTCGACGCCATCGGCGACGACCTCGAGATCAGGCGCGAGCAGGATCATGTCGGCGGCGGCCTGCGCCACGCCGGTGGCACCGTCAACAGAAAGGCCGATATTAGCCACCTTGAGCGCAGGCGCATCGTTGATGCCGTCGCCCAGGAACCCTACGATGTCGCCACGCGACTGAAGCGCTTTGATCAGCCGAGATTTCTGATCGGGCGTGAGGCGGCCATAGGCATCGACCGTCTGGACCTGCACGGCAAGCGCGTCGTCGCTCAGTTCGGCGATGTCGGATCCCGACAGGAC
>Ga0207674_10010971_pt1 | contig 10196 bp, 7 predicted proteins | sample KBSCornC72_FD_184303 | JGI IMG/M metagenome (GOLD analysis project Ga0207674, IMG submission 184303) | Corn rhizosphere microbial communities from Kellogg Biological Station, Michigan, USA - KBS Corn C7-2 (SPAdes) (version 2) | ecosystem: Host-associated > Plants > Roots > Rhizosphere > Soil ...
TTAAAGCTCAACAATCCTCCAATGCGGAAGCGCTGGGTCGAATCCGAGCCAATCATCCGGACTATGCGAATGCTTCCGACGACGAAGTCCGCGCCGCCAGGTTCTCCTTGAGCGACGCGCAACTTGCCGTCGCGCGTGAATATGGCTTCGCAAGTTGGCCAAAGCTAAAGCAACACGTCGAGTCACTGCTTCTCGAAATTGGCGATCCGGTGGAGCTTTTCAAACGAGCGTTCAAAACAGATGACTCGGTATTCTTTCGGAAGTTGATAGAACGTTTTCCACAGATGAAGGCAAAAGTTAACGAGCCGGTAGCTGCATTCGACTCACCGGCGATCATACACGCGCGCAGTCCAGAAATGCTCGATGCTTTGCTTGAAGCGGGCGCCGATATTAACGGCAGGAGTCGCTGGTGGGCGGGCGGCTTTGGATTATTGGATTGCGCCAGCCCCGAATTGGCCGCGCATGCGATAAAGCGCGGCGCAATCGTCGATGCCCATGCGGCGGCGCGACTTGGAATGCTTGAAAGATTGCGAGAATTGATTACTGCCGATCCTTCGCTCGTGCATGCTCGCGGCGGCGATGGCCAAACTCCGCTGCACTTTGCGAGCACGGTCCCGATTGCGGAGTATTTGCTTGAGTACGGTGCAGAAATCGATGCGCGCGATGTGGATCACGAATCCACGCCGGTGCAATGGATGATTCGCGAGCGACAAGACGTCGCGCGCTATCTGGTTAAGCGAGGTTGCAAGACGGATATTCTGATGGCTGCGGCGCTGGGAGATTCGGAACTCGTCAGAAAACATTTGGATGCGGATCCAAATTGCATCCACACACGCGTGAGCCACGAATACTTCCCAATGATAAATGCGAAAGCTGGCGGCGCCATTTATCAATGGACACTTGGTTGGTACGTGTCCGCACACGACGTCGCCAAACAATTTGGACACGAAGAAGTATATCGGCTGTTGATAGAAAGAAGTCCGCAAGATGTGAAGCTCATTGCCGCATGCTGGAGCGCCGATGAGGATGCGGCGAAACGATTGCTTCGCGAAAATCCTGAACTCGTCGCTGGCCTCTCCAAGGCTTATCAGCGCCAGGTTGCTCACGCGGCGCGGAACAATAATCTGGCCGCCGTTCGTATCATGCTGGCGGCTGGATTGCCTGTGGATGCCGTGGGCCAGCATCGTGCGACACCGCTGCATTGGTCCGCTTTTCATGGGAATGCCGAGATGGCCCGCGAGATCTTGCGCCACAATCCGCTGTTGGAGCTTAAGGACGGGGACTTCAAGAGCACGCCGTTAGGCTGGGCAATCCATGGCTCCGAAAATGGTTGGCACTGCGAAACGGGAAATTATGCCGGGACCGTCGAGGTATTGCTAAAGGCTGGGGCAAAACTACCCGAAAGTGATGGGGGAACCGAGCCAGTGAAAGAAGTGCTGCGACGATTCCGGTCGAACGGCCACAGTTGAAGAAAAGAACTTTTCTCTTTGGTCTATATCGGTTGCAAAGCGTATTTTCGGAAATGGCTCGCGGGGCGCTCGCCCCACCCCCGCCAAGTCGGAACTACTTTTTGACAATCGCTCTAATTCCCAGCAGCCAGTTTTGCGTCGGGATCGATGTGATTTGGAATAGCGCCAAGGCTACAGAACCGATGTTCAATGCCATTGTCACGAACGATAACAATTCGCATTCCCGATTCCCCCTCCAACGGTTTTCCCACCGCCGTGGTAGTTACAACCTGCAAATCGCCATCGCTTGCGATTCTGTTGCGATGATAATGTCCGCAGAAAGCGTATTTGACACCGAACTTATGAAATAATGCCAGATACCTGGCGCGACGTGCTTCAGGAATGTTGAAGTATTGGTTCGGTTCATCGGCCATACTCAAAAACCAGGAGTGATGTTGAAAGATCACGATGTGCCTGGCATTTTCTTTGCGAGCCTTTTCGAGTTCCGATTCGAGCCATGCCTCTTGTTCTGCGTACAGGTCTCGCACTTTTTCAGGCGCGTGAATCAAAGTCGAATCAAGGACGATTCCGACGAAATCTCCATGGTGAAATTCATAATGGTCCGGCCCAAATTGATTCGTGTAGGCTTTGACGGTTTCCGAAGTCGGATTGTTTTCGATGTCATGATTGCCTGCGACTTTGTACACCGGAATCGCCGAATCAATTTTGGAGGCGATGCGTTTGAATTCCGCAATTTGGCCCGCATCGCCGGGTTTGTTGACCAAATCGCCAGTGATGACAATAAACGCCGGATGGAGCCGATTTATGCTCGCGACTGCGAACTCAAAATTCGCGGCTTCCTGAATGAAGTCGCGATTCGTCGTGTACATCCCAAATTGCGGGTCGGACAATTGAATGAAGAAAAATGGCGCGGCTGCCGATGCCAGTGAGATCCCGGCCAGCCAATGAAACAAAATGAATAAGCTTCTGTATAAAAGGGAATCGCGTTTCATGGTTCTGCGGTAAGTTGAGAATGTTGGTGCCCGCGACAGGACTTGAACCTGTACGATGTTACTCACTAGAACCTGAATCTAGCGCGTCTGCCAATTCCGCCACGCGGGCATTGTTGATTGAGTAATCAAAAACTCACAACAGTGAGTAATTTCCTTCTCATCAACAGACTGGAAAGTTGCCGCAATGCCGGCCTTCTCGCAAGCTATTTTGGGAAAGTTCAAGCCCAATAACGAAAGTTAACGTCAGGAAAAATATTGTCGGAATTTTCGAGAATGCCCAACGAATGTTCGTCGATCGAATCCCTGTTCAATTGCTCGTAGAGGGCGGTGAAGCGCAACAAGTGATCGTTAACTCGCTTCCGTGCGTAGTCAGGACTCGTGCCAGTCCGCAGGATAAAGGGCCAATCGCTCGACTGAGCCAAAAGAAGTTCACGCGCGGCTTGCTTGAGAGCGCGCTCCTGAAATGCGTTCGGTTGCGTAAAACGGCGAGCGAGTTCGCTCATGCGCTCCTGGGCGATGTCGAGATGTGGGTAAATCCATTGGTTTTTTTCGTTTAACCATACGCCCCAATATCCGCCTTCACCCCAGCTTGAAGCGGCGGGAGTTGCCACCTGGTTGGAAGGGTGACTGGTGAGATAGTCCTGGGGTGTAATCAGGGTGAAAATGTTTTGGTCGTAGTAGGCCTTGCGAACGAAGAAATTGAGAAATTCCGGACCTTCGTACCACCAATGGCCAAACAGTTCGGCATCGTATGGGCAGAGAATGATCGGTGGACGGTCCAGAATTTCGGACAATCGCTCGATCTGTTGCATACGAGCACGGAGAAAATGGTCCGCGTGTTCGTCGGCAGCCTGCAAAGCAGCTTTTCGGTCATAAACTTCCTTGCTGGAGGCACTGCCGGTGATGCGATAATATTTGATCCCTGTGAAACTTCGTTTGTCGTTGGCTGGGAGATAGGGCTTTACATAATTCAGATCGAGATCAAATCCAATGTCGCGATAAAAATCGCGATACCGTGGATCGCCCGGATAACCCTCCTGCCGACTCCAGACTTGTTTGGCGGAATCGAGGTCGCGCCCGAATGCTGCGACGCCATTCGACGTAAGGATCGGCGCGAACATGCCGTAGCGGGGTTTCGGATTGGCGTGCAGAATTCCGTGGGTATCCGTGATGAACCAGCGCACGCCGGCTTCCAGCAGAGTACTTTCGAGTCCTTCGGAATAGGCGCATTCCGGAAGCCAAAAGCCTCGCGGTTCACGGGCAAAACATTCCCTGTAGTGATCCCGAGAGACAAGGACTTGCGCTCGCAGTGAAGGAGGATGATGAGCTAGAAGTGGAAGGACCGCATGGGTTGCGGCGCTGGTGATGATTTCCAGGCGACCGGCATCCTGGAGCTTCCGGAATACGGAAATCAGATTCCGATTGCACCCCAAATAAAAATTGCGAATCGACTTGAAGCGTTGAAGATAGAAAACTGCGAGTTCGTTGAATGGTTTTTCCCAGTGCGTGCGGACAACTTCTTTCTCGGCCAGTTCAATGAGCCCTTCAATGTGGCGCTGATAGCGCTCCTGCAGCAACGGATCCAACAGCATTGAACAGAGTGTCGGTGTCAACGTGAGAGTCAGGCAGACCTGCATTCCATCCCTGTGCCAGCCCTCGATTAATTGCAGTAAAGGGATGTAGGTTTCGGTTATCCCTTCGAAAAGCCAGTTTTCTTCAAGAAATTTTTCGTGCTCTGGATGGCGAACAAAAGGAAGGTGAGCGTGCAGAACAAGGGAAAGGTATCCTTTCATCAGGTCAGCATTTGAATCGGCCCGCCATGGGGCCAATATCATTCAGGCTGCGGAATTCGCTCAAGGGGGGAATTCTGCGCAGCGCCACCCGCACGGGGTATTCCAACTTCACCGGTATAGTTTGTGTGTCGCGAGAAATTCAATGCAGCCTGTCGCAATTCGTTCTCTGGTGAAAGAGCCGCGGCGGTGAGCGCATAATCACCATCAGGCAAGGCGAAGTGGCAACTAAATGTGCCATCGGGCCGAAGCTGGATTGGCCGTCCGGCGATGGTGACCTGGGCATTCGGCTCGGTTGCACCGTAGATGATCAATTCTGCGTTTATGTTGAACCAGAATCCCTTGGGACGCGGTTGTTCGCCCCCGAGCGGACTGGAAATGTTAACCAGCGCCCCTGGGAGGACAGGCCATGCAATCTCAGACGACGGCCTTACTTCGTGCCGAACTAGTTCTGCGATTTCAGCCGAGCTGATCCATTCACGACGTTCTAAAGAGACTCGGATGATCTCGCCGAGCAATTGTTCCTGAAGTTGAGTCCATAGTTTGCGAGGAGTGCGTTTAACGAAGGGTGGTGCGTCCTCGGGAATTTGCTGCCCTTGTTTAAGGCCTGATTCATCCGTGGATGGCTCTTCGGGTCCGAAAGGCCAGCGGGGCGGAGTTACCGGGATGATAGATGGCTGATCCAGCTTTCCGGGAACGTTGAGTTCCTTTTGCGTTTTGGCTTGAGTTGGTCTCAGAGCTTGAGGAGTCGAGAAGACCACATTGGCATCCTGCGAAGGCGAGTCGGACGGAGTCGTCGCCGGGCCGGATATTGCAACCGTCTTCCACGTCCGGTCAGCCTGATAATAGCCCAGTTCTGCAACGTAGCTGGTGCCAGCATGTTCGGCTTTCAGGAACAAATGTCGAGAGGATGGGTCGGCCGGGATCTCAACGATAGGTTGATTTGAGAATGCGTGAGCGTAGGCGCGAAGAGTCAGATGTCGCTCCCCAGCAAGGGATGTGTATTCGCGTTGCTGTTTGTCGGTGAAATCCCAATGAGCAAAGAGGGTGTGAGTGTCGCGCGCACTGAGAAGAAGTTTGCCGGTACCGTATGACTCCGGGAGTTTGGTCTCCTGTTGTTCAGGAGGTTTTGAAGTGTGTGGAGCACCAAGCTCGAATTTCTGCTCGATGGGTCTTTCTGGGGACTTCGATGGTTCATCGCCCTCAAAGAGAATGTGCGGAATGCTCGCCGCGACCTGACTTTTGTCCATTTCTGAACTTTCGGGCAGGGGGCCGGATTGGCCAGTCTTATCAACGGCTTTTCCCGCTCGCAATCTCTGTGGATTCATGCGACAAATTTCCCGCGCCAATGTCGCCGGGGGCTCTGCTGGCGCAAAGATTACGGTGAAGAGTTTGCGCGTGCAACCGGGATTTTTGACCGAATATTCCATCAGACAAACGCCCACGAAATTGCCGATCGGCATCGCGTGGAGCGACCCGGCCTGGGCGGCGGCTGAAATCCTTGAAGTCACACACTTTCGCCCAGAGAGCAGCAATCATCGGCCTCGGACGTTAGTAAAGCTGCTGTATTCGGAGGAAGGTATCCATGGGATGTTTCAGGTACAGGATCAATATGTTCGGTGTATCCGATCGAAGTACTTTGATGAAGTTTGGAAAGATAGTTGCGTCGAGTTTTTTGCGCGGCCCAAAGATGATCGCGGTTATTTCAATTTCGAGTTCAATTGTGGCGGAGCTTTTCTGTGCAATTACATCATTAATCCAGAGCGCGCCCCGGGTGGGTTCAAAGAGTCTGTGAAATTGCCTTGGGAGGTTGGCAGGCAGATACAAGTCCGCGCATCGCTTCCACCGATCATCGAGAAAGAGATTGCGGAGCCAACGGTCTGGACATTGCAGTTCTTTATCCCGTTCAGCTTGTTTGAGCCGTTTGCGGGAAAATTGGGCAAGATTCCCAGGCAGGTTTGGCGCGGGAATTTCTTCAAATGCGCCGAAGAGGTGTCCCATCCTCATTGGGCATCGTGGTCGCCGGTGGATGAATTTAATTTTCATCTGCCCCGGTGTTTCGGCAACATTCGCTTCACAGAATGACCATTGAAATTCAATGAGTGGCCATACGCCGGCTACATTTCTTGGAGAATTGCTGGGCAAGCTTCGGCAAGCAGCCTCTTTCCCGTGGCGATTGGAAGCGCGGTTGAAAGGGGTGCAGTTTCTTGGGAAAACCGAACTTATTGGCCGGCCGATCATCAGCGTCGCCAAAGGGGCGACGATGATTATCGGTGATGGTGTTCAACTTTACAGTGCGAAGCGTGCGAATCCGCTTGGTCTTTTTCAACCGTGCGTGCTTCGTGCATTGGAACCGGAGGCGCGATTGGTTCTCGGACAGAAGGTTGGCCTGAGCGGAGCTGTTGTTTGCGCAGCCAGCTCAATCGAGATTGGCGATCATACGTTGCTTGGCGCTGGAGTGATGGTGCTCGACACCGATTTTCATCAACCAGTGGGCGAATGGGAATGGACGCATGACCGCAGAATTGGCGCAAAGCCGGTGAAGATTGGGCGGGGCGTCTTTATCGGAGCACGGGCGATTATTCTCAAAGGCGTAACGATTGGAGATCGGGCAATCATCGGAGCGGGCGCTGTGGTCAGTCAGGATGTTCCTGAGAGACATATGGCGGTGGGGAATCCGGCGCGAGTGGTTCCGGTGGCGAAGAAGGACGGAGATTAAGATTAGGAGTGAGAGTAAGGGGGACCCCCCTTCCCCTCCCCTGGAGCCGCAACAAATGGGCCACAGGAGGCGCGACAGTCAGACAAGTTTGATAGTGAATCAACAGCCGACGTAAGCTCGAACCTACGTGCGCAGGGTAAATTCTGAAGAAACAAGCGCTGATGTGGGCATTTTCGCGATATGCAAAAAAGCGGCAGAAGACAGCCGCATTCCAAGACGCTGACGCGAGTGATTGCGAGTTACTCCTTCCGCGAGGTCTTGGAGTGCGGCTGTCCTCTGCCGCTTTCAATGCGCCTGTCATTGCCCGCAAGCCCTGTCTGAGAGCTTACAAACGAATTTTTTACAAGGAGGCCTCAAGCTGGTCTTTGCCACGCCACTAACCAAATATGGGCCTCCTTACGTCGGCTGCTACTAGACATATGAAATATTCAGGTAAGAAAGTTTTAGGAAGCTTTAAGAACGTTTCGGAGTTGGTGGAGATTGAGGACTGATTCGGGCGCGCTCCGCCTCCTCGCGCTCGGTCCTTTGCCGCTCATGTTCGGCTTTAAAGCTCTCCCATTCCGAACGTGGAACGTAACGTCTAAAAGGATCGAGCAAGTCAGCTTCTGTGTACCCCTTTTGAGTCTTGTCGCCGATACGGATAGTTTTGGGTCGGATGCCGTAGGGGCGTAATTGCTGCGCCAGCCAGAGTTCGGTGACTTCCTTGCGCTGGCCGCAATTGACGATTCGTAAGCCGGGAAGGTCATGCCAGGGTCTGTGGGTGAATCCATTGAGCCAGTTGACCAGATCATGCGAAGAGATTCTGTCAGTATCCGCTACAGCCATTGCAGAGTAGATGTCGATCAGGAATGACCCAATGGGGCTGCGAACTTGGGAGCCGGTTGCGAGTGCTTCAGCAGCCGCCCGAGCTTTGCGTGGCCAATCGCCGCCAGCCAAATCGGCGAGGACGAACAACGGCTCCCAGATGTCGGCGGCCCGATCGTGCAGGCTATCCGGAATCTCAGGTTCTGCCGAAACTATGGCCGCGCGGTTTTGGCTTACAAATTGAGCGCATCGTTCCCGAAGATTGGAAACTTCGAAATTTCGCAGACGCTCGCAATCTTCGCGAACGGTTTTACGTTGCATGCGAATCACGATACAACGATCAGCCAGGGTGTCGGGCAAGCGGCCGATGGCGGCCATGACCTTGGGGCACCAGCAGGAGAAGTGCAAGAGTGACGAGGGACGGGAGTCGAGTGACGGTCCTACCCGGACAGGGCCATCCTCAATTTTCGAGTTTTGATTTTCGAGTTTTGATCTCTTTGATGGAGCCTCCTTACGTCGGCTGCTACGGGGTTCGTCGGATTGCGTGGCTCTGACGACGTAGGCAGTGTCGCGGGTATAGCCGGCGTTGAGGATGCCGCGCAGTTCGTCGTTGCCGCGGAGAAAGGTATCGGCTTCGTCGATAAGGAGAGTTGGGCGCATTTCTTCGATGACGCGGAAAAAGGCGGATGGACTGATGTTCGCGGCGGCGACTGGACGATTGGCAAGTCGGCTGAGAACACTGAGCAACGTCGTTTTGCCGCAGCGTTTTTCGGGTGATTCAATGCCGAGGTAAGTGCTAACATCGCGGAGTTCGAATGCGTAGGTGTGAAGTACCCAGAGGGCGAGGGTTTCGGGAGCGAAGTCGGGTAGGATGACAAAGCGTTGCAGGAGGGACTGGAGATCGTTGAGCAACGAAGCGCCGTTGACGGGTGAGAGGGAAGTTACATCGGTTACATGGGTTGCATTAGTTACATGAGGCAAAGAATGGTTTGGGTGATTCGTGGGGTGATGGGGTAACGTCGTGGTGTGTTGAGTGTGGAGTGTGGAGGGGACTGACTCGCTGGCGTTTATGTTTGTATTCATAATGTTTTTGCGTCCAGCATAAGGAGGGGGTGGGACATCTGTGGGGTAAGGGGGGTCTAAAAGTTTTTTGTATATGAATAAGAAATGCTAATTTTTCGTTCGAGCTTTTTCCGAAGCGCGCCCGACTAACGTTCAACCTTCAATTCTTCCAACAGTCCTATACTAGCCCCAGTTTTCGTTCAATCGGACATTATGCGACATGCGAACTGCATGGAACTGCACGCAGACCCCTTTTAGCTGCACTAAGCTGCAATTTTTGCGGAAGGATTTTGTTGACGAGGTTCCACCTGGCCGCCCCGAGGAAGTTCGAATCAAATGACTGGCAGGGAACGCCGACTTTTTCTATTTTCGAAGTGGCGATGATAAATTTAGCCGATCTAGCGAAGCCAGATCCCCCGGTGCCCATGGAGGAGTCACCGCGGGAGGACAATAAACTTCGTATCGAGGACCGCGCCGCCCACGATTGGTATCGCTTTGTCCTTTCCTTTCCAGCGCATCTCGTAAGGACGTACATTGACCGTTTTGCACTGACCCCGAGCCATACGGTTCTGGACCCTTTTTGTGGCACAGGTACGACCATCGTTGAGTGCAAAAAGCATGGAATCCCCAGTGTTGGCATTGAGCCCAACCCTATGGCAGTTTTCGCGAGCCGGACAAAAGTCACGTGGGATATCGATGCTGACGGGTTGGTTGCTCACGCCAGTCGCATTGCCAAGCTCACACTCCAAAGGTTTCAAGAAGAAGGCATTGAGGATCAAGGGGGTCTGCCCCTGTTCGAGTTGCCACGGACAAATGCTCCAAGCCTAAGACTGCTCAGCCCTGAACTCGAAAAGCTTCTCTTAACCGATTCTATCAGTCCGCTTCCCCTGCACAAAACCCTCCTGCTACTAGAAACACTTGAGGCGAGCAAAGACAGCGCATTTACCGCACACGAACACCTCGCGCTTGCGAAGAGCTTGGTGAACGAGATCAGCAATCTGCACTTTGGGCCTGAAGTAGGCGTGGGCCCCGCCAAGCCGGACGCTGCTGTGGTTGGCCCATGGCTTCGCGCTGTCAAAAGCGTTGCTGGAGATATCAGGCACCTCCAACAAAAGGCTAACACGTCGGCCAAGGTCCATCAGGCAGACGCGCGAGACTTGGTCACACTCCTTCCGCCCGAGTCAATCGATGCCGTGATCACATCCCCGCCTTACCCGAACGAAAAAGATTACACACGGACCACGCGTCTTGAGTCCGTGCTGCTGGGATTCATCAAGAGTAAAGATGACCTCCGCAGGTTGAAGCAGAATTTGGTTCGTTCAAATACTCGCAGCGTTTACAAAAGCGACACAGATGATCG
>Ga0207674_10010973_pt1 | contig 10196 bp, 7 predicted proteins | sample KBSCornC72_FD_184303 | JGI IMG/M metagenome (GOLD analysis project Ga0207674, IMG submission 184303) | Corn rhizosphere microbial communities from Kellogg Biological Station, Michigan, USA - KBS Corn C7-2 (SPAdes) (version 2) | ecosystem: Host-associated > Plants > Roots > Rhizosphere > Soil ...
AGTTTGCCGTCGGCCAGCTTCTTTCGGCCGGCCGCCGAACCCTCTACGCCCGCCCACGCGTCTTCGATCATCGACCAGAATCGTGTTTCGTCCATGTTCGCTCCATCTTGATAACTACGATTCTCCCGCGCAACCCCTTTCAATCCAAAAACAAAAACGACCTCCCCATTTCCCGCCCGAAAGCCCGCCCGTCGCTATCCCCGCGAATCCCCCTATAATCCCACACTTATGCCACTGACGTTTCACCACCAGCAACTGAAAAACGGCCTCGACATCATCGCCGAGGAAAACCCCGATTCGCACTCCATCGCCGTCGGCCTCTTCGTCAAAACCGGCGCGCGCGACGAGGAACCCAAGCTCAACGGCGTCTCCCATTTCCTCGAGCACATGATGTTCAAGGGCTCGGACAAATACACCTGGGAAGACGTCAATCGCATCTTCGACGAGATCGGCGCCCGCTACAACGCCTTCACCAGCCAGGAGATGACCGCCTACTACGCAAACGTCCTCCCCGAGTTCACCGAACGCGCCGTCGAGCACCTCGCCCACCTCCTCCGCCCTTCCATCCGCACCGAAGACTTCACCACCGAGAAAAAGGTCATCCTCGAAGAGATCGCCATGTACCTCGACGACCCCGGCCACCGTCTCTACGAGCGCCTCATGGAGCAGCACTTCGGCAACCACCCGCTCTCCATGAGCGTCCTCGGCTCGTCCGAATCGGTCGCCCGCCTCGAGCGCGACGAGATGGCCGACTACTTCAAGCACCGCTACGGTCCGGGAAACATGGTCATGGTCGCCACCGGCCGGCTCGACTTTGCCGAAATCGTCCGCCTCGCCGAAAAGTACATGGGCGCCTGGCCGCGCGTGAACGCCCCACGCCAGCAGCCCGCCCCGATGTACAAGCCCCAGCGCCTGACCCTTCCCGACCCCAAGCTCAACCGCGCCTACACCATGGGCATGACCCCCGGCCCCAGCGCGCAAGACGAAGACCGCTTCGCCGCCCGCGTGCTCGCCGACGTCATCGGAGACTCCGACGGCTCGCGCTTCTACTGGGCCCTGGTGGACAACGCCTTCTGCGAGGACGCGGACTTCGGCTTCTATCCCCACGACGCCTGCGGCTCCTTCTACGTCTCCCTGATCAACGACCCCGAAAAAACGGACGAAGCCCTGAAGCGCGCCATGGCCGAGCTCGAAAAGGTCAAGACGGATCTGAAGGACGACGAAGTCGAACGCGCCAAGAACAAGATCGCCACCTCCCTCATCCTCTCCGGCGAAGTCCCCATCGGCCGCATGCGAAGCCTCGGCGGCCAGTGGATCTACAACAAGGAATACCGCTCCCTCGAAAAAGACATGGCCACCCTAAAGGCCGTCACCCCCGCCTCGCTGAAAGAGCTGATGAAGAAATACCCCTTCGACCCCATGACCGTCGTTACCCTCGGCCCCGCCCCCGAGCCCGCCGCAGCGCAAAAGTGAAATAAGAAACGACCCTCGAATCTGATTCGAGGGTCGTGCGATTTTATAAAGCAATGGCGAGACGTTTAGGCGGTCGTCGACGACGACGTGCCCTTTTCGGCCTTGATGTCGGCGATCAGCTTGGCGCGGTCGGCCTTGAGCTTGGCCAGGTCGTCCGTGATCGGCTTGGAATCGGTCGTCAACTTCGCCCTGGCGGCGATGACGGCGGGGTCGGCGTCGATCTTGGCCTGGATGGCGTCGAGGTCCGCCTTGAGGGTGGCGCGGCTCGCGGTGCGGTCGGCCTTGTACTTGGCGGTGTCGGTCGCAAGCTTGGCCGTGTCGTGGGCCTTGCGGTCGGCGCGGATGGCGTCGAGGTCCGCCTTGAGCAGGTCCCCCGCCGCGGCGCGGTCGGTCTTGTAGGTCGCCTTGAGCGCCGTCACGTCCACCGCCGCGATCGCGGCGCGGAGGGCGGTCCGGTCGGCCTTCAGTGTCGGCCGCAGCGCCTTTTCGTCGGTGTGAAGCTGCGTCGTGTCGGCCTTGATCGCGTCCAGGTCGGCCTGGATGGTCGTGCTCACGGGCTGGGGAATGTGAACGTGGTGACCGCCGCCGCCGTGGTGGCCGGCCGATAGCAACGTGCGCGATTCGAGCGAATCGAAGAAGATCGGTTCGTGCTGGTTGTCGTGCATTGGAAAAAAACCTCCGATGGGTGAAGAACAAATGTCGTCTCGCGGCTCGTCGCGGTGCCACGCACCGCTGCGGTCCGACCTTGGCGCTCGGGGGCGCCAGAATACAAATGGCCGCCAAGGTTAGACTACGGGTACAACGCCGAGAGTGACGTTCGTATTATCGAATTCCCCGATGAGAGGCGGGTGAGAATCCAACATCGGGCGGGCAAAAAGTCTATTCGCCCGTGGGTGAAGACCTGATTTCGAGCTGCTTTTCAGGCCATTTGAGCGATTGCGCCACGGAAACGGGGCATTCCCAATTCGTCGATTCGTCGATTCGTTTTTGTATAGGACCCTCCGGGAGCGCGCGCCGCGGCCATCGCCAACCCGGCCGGGAGGTCGAGCGTTTCGGCCAGCGCGACCTGCGCTTCTTCGAGGGAGGTTAAGCGGCTGTCATGTTGAGCGCAGCGAAACATCTGGCCTTGAAGTTTCAAGCCGGATCCTTCGCGAGCTCAAGATGACAATTCTCCAGACCCCTCGGTGATTCATGAGGTAACGAGGGCAATTAATGCGCAATACTGTTCAGCGAGCGGAACCGTCCGACGCGCATCCGCACTCCGGGCACCGCTCGGGCGTCGCCCGCAGGTCGTACCCGCACCGCCAACAATATCGCACGGGCCGCGCACCACATCGGACCGATAGCCACACTTGCACCGACACCGCCAAAAGAGCTGCCGCAGTCGCGCCCATCCACCCCAAGCCGACCAGCCAAGCATCGTCCGAATCCCATCGATAGAACGACATCGAACGCCCGAACATCGCCACCCACGTCGCGACCGCGCACCCCGTCACCGTGTAAAGCGAAATGCGCAGCAGACGTTTGATTCGTTCGACGTCACTCACCATCAATCATCCTACATTGTCGGACGTGTTCGCGGATGCCTGCCCGCATCGGAACCTGATTCGAATTCCGTTGCCAATCCGACTGGCAAGCCCGAGAGCTTGCCAGCGCCACCCAACGCTTGGCGCCTTCCGTGGCGTCTTCGCGCCTTGGCGTTCATCTTCGACACATCTTCGACGCGAAACTTACCCCCCACCCCTCCGTCTGTTACCATAGCCCCACACACAACAATCCGGGGCCCGCCCAATGAACCGCATCCCCCTCGTCCTCTGCTCCCTCCTCATCGCAGCCGCCGTCATCGGCGCCGCGGCCTACTATCGCTACACCCACCCCCTCGCCGTCGCCACTATTCGCCCTACCACCCTCGCCGCCACGCTGCCCGACACCCAGCCCACGACGGCCGCCTCGCAACCGCAAGCCGCGCGTGGCCCCACCACCCAGCTCCTCGACATCCTCCGCCTCGCCGATCCCAAGTATCCCACCACCCAGCGGCTGGCGACCGCGGTGGACATCAAGTACGCCGCCCGCTTCACGATCGATTCGCCCGTCTTCCTCGACTACATCAGTCACCTCTGGGTCACCCGCCCCGACGCGCCGGCCACGTTCGACTTCGATAAGGCCGGCGCCAGCGAAACCGCCACCCATGTCGTCCGCGACCAAGTCGTCTTCGTGCTCTGGACTACGACCGCGGTCCGCTCGCCCACGGGCCGGTCAAAAGGCTCCAAGTGGTCGCCCCACCTGATCGTCAAAGCCGTCCCGCCGCAGACCGGCTACGTGCTCGTCGACGAAACCGGACGCCGCGCCCTGCGCGACCCGTTCGGCTTCCACTGGGAGCGCGCGCTGGTCCTGCAAGGCCGCCACCGCGACGACCCCGACCACATCGTCGTCCCCACCGACCGCGGCGCCTGCGCCTTCGCCTTCGACGACGCGCCCGAAAAGATCCTCCAGGGCCACCAAATCCTCGGCGAACCCAAGGACCGCACCGTCCCCGGCGACGGCCGCGCCACCCAACTCGTCATGGACGTGTCCGGCGTCATCGCCTACCTCACCAGCGCTAACGGCGCCACCGGCATCAAGACAAAGAACGGCGTCGCCCGCTTCGCCGCCGCTCCCCCCACTCAGAACTCGGCACTCAGCACTCAGGACTCGCCACTCACGTACAAGTGGACCACCCTGACCGACTGGCCCGATCACCTGCTCCACCTCGTCCCGCTCCTCGACGGCTCGGTCCTCGAGATCCTCTCCGTCCCCGGCCAAGAAAAGGACAAGGTCGCCTTCTCCGTCAACTCCGTCGCGCCGGTCAAGATCGATCCCAAGGCCATCGACCAGCTCATCGACCAGCTCTCCAACGACGACCCGCAGAAGCGCGACGCCGCCTTTAAGCAGCTCACCACCTACGGCGCCGGCATCGCCCCCATCCTCGAGCGCGCCCTCGACGAACAAACCCCCGAAGCCCAGATCCGCATACGCCAACTGCTCAAGAACAAGGTCGCGCCGTCGCTCGGCAGCATGTCGCTGGTGGACGGACGCATGCGCGTCGTCAACCGCCTCCCCGACGGCGGCGTCATCTTCTACGCCGAGGGCGGCGTCTCGGTCCCCAGCGGCGACGACACCCCGACCTACATCACCCCCGCCTGGCTCGCCGTCCGCCCCGGCCGCGCCGTCGAGTTGTTGCCCCCGGGTCTGGTCACCGACCTCCAACCCGACAAGCAGCGCGTCATCGCCTGGGCCGACAACTACGTCGTCGAAGATCCCGTCCGCGGCCCCCAGTGGTACATCGGCAACCACCTCGAACCCCTGCTCCGCAAACAACACCAGGACTACAAACACTTCGTCGGCATCGACGCCACCGGGCGGTGGGTGTTCCGAAAAGATGAGATGGAACGTGCCCTATCCGACTTAATCCAAACGAAAGAGATCAAACCCGGCGCCGAAGTATTCATCGCTCCCACGACGCAACCAACCACTCAGGACTCGGCACTCAGCACTCAGCACTCGTTTCTAATTATCGACCCCTGGCTCCCCGACCCGACCCCGCGCCTACCCGTCTGGGATCTGCCGATCTCGATCGGCAAAGTCGGCTGGGACAAAAACGACTGGCCCGTCATCTACATGGACGCCAAGCCCAGGCCCGTCCCCTGGGCCCTGGAAGAAGGCGACTGGCGCGTCATCGACGAAGAAAAGGAAAAGGTCCTAACTGGCCCCCCGCCACCGCCCGCCTTCGTCGCCCCTCCCGCCAGTCGGCCCGCCACGACAACGGCGTCAACGTCTCCGACCTCCGCCCCAACGTACGCCCCCGTCCAACCCGCCCTGCTCACCACCGCCGACGGCACGCGCTATCTGGACGGCAAATCGTCCCTCACCGTCATCCGCCCCGATGGCCGGACCATCCACTGGCCTCTCCCCGAAAACGCCGTCGGCACCCACGACCCGGTGCTCCTCCGCACTCACGAAAACTTGCTCTTCCTCTTCAACGAGCCCGGCCGGATCGTCCGCATCCGGCCCCTGGGCGACTCCTTCAGCGTCGAAGCCGTCTTCACCCGCGGCGTCCCGAGTGGCGACTGGCCCCTGCGAATCTGGCTCGACCCCGCCGACCGAATCTGCATCGCCCACGATCAAACGCAGATCACCGTCCTTTTCCCTCTGGGCCGAATCCCCCCCGCCATCAGCGCCATGATGCCCGCCGGCACCGACAACGATCAACAAAACTGAGCTAAGCGCGTAAAAAACCCCGTAGGCGTGGGTGAGACCTACGGGGCAAGGAGGGAAGAAACACTTTGCAAGAGACTTACGCTCAGAATTGGGAGTGGTTCGGATAATATCCGAAGTCCTTCAACTATTCGACCGTTCTAGGGGCTTTTCTCCAATATTTCTCGTACTTTCTGAGCAATCTGCGCCCATTTCCCACTATTTTCCTTATTTACCGTCACAAAATCCGCCAAAAAGAGCAAGCTTTTAACTCCTTTTATTGAAAAGAGTTGGTTCGCCAGGGCATGATCCGAACCTTGATCGGGGGAGAGGAAACTGAGGGGGTGGGGAGAGATTTCGCGGTCGAGGACGAATTTGGCGGCGTTGGGGTTGGGGGTTGGCTGGATTTCCTTGACTCGATAGCCCATGGGGGTTCCTCTTTACGATTCATTTTGCCCCGCGGCAATAAAATTTGCGCGTCTCATAAGCTTCTCATTTTTCCGGCGGTATATTCGTCATATCCGGAACTGAAGATAACCACCTTGAGATACATCGCTTACAGTTCAAATTATCCGGCGTGGCCAAGCGTTGTCGTCAGATAATAAGAATCTGGATAATCCAGTAAATCTGGTTAACATCCAGCCGATCTTCTCATCGTCTGCATTGAAGACACAACGTGTGAGGGAAAAAGGGGCTGGCATCCGTGCGACGGAGGTACGGGACATGTCGTTTTGCTGTGGTCCCCGGACGGGTCGGTCTCTTGTCGGTCGGTACGTTGAGAAGGACAGCCCCGACACGAAACGGTCCCGTTTTCATCTCATTCTTGCGCTGATCCTTGTCATTGGCGGCTCGACGACGGCGGCGGTGGCGCAGGTCCCCAGCGCGGACTACTTTCCGATCGGGGTTCACTCCCAGCCGAAGGGGAGCTTCGACAAGTGGAAGAGCCGGGGGATCAACACGCTGTTCCAGTATGAGGGGGAGAACAACGCGCAGGGCGTGCCGAGCGTGACCATGCAGCAGTGGTCGGCGGCGGCGGCGTCGAAGGGGCTGTATTACGTTCGCGCACCCTCCGCCAACCCGGCGGACGACCTCCAGGAGCCGAACCTGATCGCCTGGGCGCAGAAGGACGAGCCGGACCTGTCGAACCACAATCCGAACCCGGCGGTCAACATCGACATCTACCAGAACTGGAAGGCGATCGCGCCGTCGAAGCCGGTGTGGATCAACTTCGCCGGGCCCAACGTCACGATCGGCGGGTCGAACTACACGCAGTGGGACAAGGCGGGGGATTGGCTGGCGGTGGACTGGTACCCGATCAACTGGGCGCGGTACAACAATATCAACTTCGTGGGGATGTCGATCGACAACCTGCGGCGGGATTCGGGCGGGGTGAACAAGAAGTATTTCGCGTACATCGAGACGAGCTGGCAGAAGCTGGCGGGGAGCACGCGCGGGCCGACGAAGGACGAGTTCCGCGGCGAGGTGTGGCACGCGATCATGCACGGGGCCAGCGGGATCATCTACTTCCCGCAGGTGGTGCCGGACCGGACGATCGGCGGGTCGTTCTCGTACGACGGGACGCCGGCCGACGTGGCGGCGGAGATGACGAGCGTGGACGCGCAGATCCAGTCGTACGGGCGGGTGCTGAACTCGGATCGGAATCCGAGTTCGCGGGCGCTGACGGCGTCGAACGTGGCGATCGAATCGACGTGGCGGGTGACGCAGGAGGGGGACTACTTCTTCGTGCTGAACCAGTCGCCCAATACGCTGACGAACGTGACGCTGACGCTGAACGGCTTGGCGGCGAACGTGACGAGCCTGGCGGTGCTGGGAGAAAGTCGCAGCGAGGTGTTGAGCGGGCGGACGATCCTCGATAACTTTACGCCGTATCAGGTGCACGTGTACGAGGCGGGCGGTGTCGGGAGCATTCCGGCGCCGGAGCCGGCGAGCGTGGGGGTGATCGGGTTGGCGGTGGGCGGGTGGTTGGTGCGTCGGCGGCGGAAATAAGAATTAACCGCAGAGGCGCATAGGACGCGGAGAAAGGCAAGACGGGAGAAGTAATTCTGAAGAGCACAAGATGAGGTCGAGAGTGAGATTTTGTCCTCATTGCACCCTCCCGATCGGGAGGGTGTTTTTATTTTGGGGGCAGCCGGTCGGCAAAGGTCGCCGAGGGAATGCAGAGTTTAAGGTCGGGAGTCCAAGGCCGGCACCGCACGCAGCGTTAAGGACAACTCGTACTCGCGTAATTCGACGTTTGGTATGTCCGCCATTGCGTATCGAATACGGTCGGAGATCGATTGGCCGATGATGATCCCCCGGATCGGTTTGCCGTGGGCGAGCCGTCGTTTGACCCATCCCATATAGCGCAAGAGTTGTCCGCACACGGCATCCGGAGTTTGATCGACCTTCAACTCGATGACAACAAGTGCGCCCTTCACGTCCACGGCGAGAATGTCAATGCGGCCGATGTCGGTGATGAACTCAATTCCGTCGGTACCATCGTCCTGCGTGAAAAGTTGAAGGCCGTGCTCGATGTCGCTTAGATGCAAAGCGAGATAGTCGCGGAGGTGCGCTTCGGCAGCGAAGCCACTATCGCAGGCATCGGCGTCAACGGTCTCGACCTCCACATCTCCGGGGATCACCTTGAGCAGGCCCGCGTCCGTTTCGGCAATCGACCATTGCCCATGCTTGGCCGGGTCATACCATTCAAGCTTTCCTTTGTCGGGGCGGAAAAGGAAGTCGTATTGCGAGGTCGCGAGCCGTGGCTTCTTGTTCTCGGGATAATGGATGCGTGAAGCATGGTTCACCGTGCAGACGATCGTCTGGCACTGAATGGTGTTCAGGTTGGTTCCCGGATACTTATTAAGAATCCAGTCACGGACGGCGACATTCGTCGTCAGACTGCCAAGCGCCTGTACAGCTTCCTTCACCATTTGCCATACGTAGGGTTTGTTCGTTTCTTTCATTTCTCTCCCTCTGCCGTCGGAGCCATTCGCTACCGCGGTTTGTGAGTTCGTTTAACTCGAGTAGGCATGAAGCCGCGCTGAAAGCTATTTAATAGCCTGCCGCATTTGTTCGGCAATGCTGAAAAGACAGGACAAGAAAACCAGGGCAAGAAAACTAGGACGCAGCTAGTTTTACTTCCGTTTCACCTCCCGTTTCACTGCGCCAAAATCTTTTCGGGTAATCGTGTTGACCGAAGTGAGTAAACATGGTAATCATTCCGACATGGGTGAACTGGGTAGGCGAATCCAGGAATTGCGCCAGAAGCGAAAGCTAACGATTCGCGCACTTGCCGAAGCGGTTGGTAAAACACCGGGCTACTTGTCACGTGTCGAAACGCGCGACGAAATTCCGGCTGCTGAGCTATTGTGCCAAATGAGCGAAGTGTTGAAGGAGAAGCCAGAAACACTGCTTGACTTGGCAAAGAAAGACCTTCTACGACGGGCGGAAGACCAAATCGAAAAGAAGAGCGCAGATGCGTTAAACCTATACCGGAGGTCACGGTGAGGGAACCGTTACGACCAAAGCCGTTGTCCGCCCCACGATGGCGGAACCAAGCGATCATCGACGCAGCGTCGCGGCTGATGGGCCAGTACGAAGCGATTGTCGGACGCGAGTACATAACGACAACTGGGCTAAGCTTTGATCACTTCTACGAACACCTGATCTTTCCGAAGTTCGGCGTTAACTTGTACGAGGACGATGATCTTGGCGAGGATGGCGACGGTCATAAGTTACTCGGGCGCTATGACGTCCGTGGGAACGCGGCGCATCTTGACCAGATAATCTCGCGGGAGAGTAATGACCCGCGGCGAACATATACCTGCTGGCACGAGGTAGCCGGACACGGCGTATTGCAAGGGGCATGGCTGCGCAAACAACTGGAGCGGCCCGGCGGTCGCGAGTCTATCGACGTTACCGAGATCAGCCTTAGCCCAGATGAGGAGCGCATTCTTGAGCGTCAGGCGAACTTATTCGCATCTCACCTCGCGGCGCCAGATTGGCTCGTAAACTATGCGATTAACACGATCTTCCGTCCGACGCGGAAGTTCTATTTCAAAGAGCCGTGCGTCTACTACCTTGAGGGGTACGGCTTGAAGATCAAGAATTACATCTTTGATGCCGGTCATCTTTCTCGTTGGATCGGCGCGAAAATCTCGGCACTGTTCGGCGGCTTATCGGCCGAAGCGCTAGGGTATCGAATTACCGCTCTTGGATGGATTGATGACAGGTCACTGCCGAACATTGGCTTACATCGCTCCGCAAAGAGTTTGAGGCCGAGTTTTCAACTGGCTGACGAACTCTCCGCGTGCGTCGCGGATCTGTTGGCAGCGGGTAAGCGGCAGCAGGCTTCTGCGTCATTGATGGAAGTGGCTTGATGACCCACCGCAAAGCGTGACCCCGAGCGGGAGATGAGGCCGCTCAGCGGGCGGTATTTAGCGCCGGCGGGGATTAGGGGTAAGGGGTCATAAGGGCTCTGTAGAAAA
>Ga0207674_10010974_pt1 | contig 10195 bp, 10 predicted proteins | sample KBSCornC72_FD_184303 | JGI IMG/M metagenome (GOLD analysis project Ga0207674, IMG submission 184303) | Corn rhizosphere microbial communities from Kellogg Biological Station, Michigan, USA - KBS Corn C7-2 (SPAdes) (version 2) | ecosystem: Host-associated > Plants > Roots > Rhizosphere > Soil ...
TTTGTTTTACCGCGTTTTCCGAGCCAGCAGGTGATTCTACCTGCTTGGAAAACGCTCTAGCGGTAATCGGCGATCCTGCCCAGTACGATTCCTGCGGTCCATGCGCCATCGACGGCCAGTTCCGCCCCCGAAATGTAGGATGCGGCGTCACTGGCCAGGAACAGCGTTGCATAAGCAACTTCGCTCGACTCCCCAACTCGCCCCATCGGAATCCGGAAGCTCTTGGCCAGGCCGGAAAGTTCGCCCCCTGCGGGGTTAAGCATCGGCGTATCGATCGCGCCCGGATGAACCGTGTTGACCCGGATGCCGCGGTCAGCGAATTCCAGCGCAACAGACTTCGACATACCGCGTATGGCCCATTTGGTAGCGTCATAGGCAGCTGATCCGCCAGTACCGCGCAAGCCGTTTACCGACGAGATATTGATGATCGATCCGCCACCGCGCTCGATCATCCCCGGCAGGACTGCCTGCATTCCCACGATGCAGCCTTTGACGTTGACGGCCATCATCCGATCCATCGTGTCGGATGCAAGTTCCAGGAAAGGAATGGAATTCGCCAGGGCCGCGTTATTCACGAGGATGTCGATCTTCCCCTCGGCCTGCTCCACCTCGCGCACAATATCCGCCCAGTTCTGCTGGTCGGATACATCATGCTGAAGAAAGCGGGCCGCATCGCCGATTTCCGCCGCAACGGCCCAGCCCTCTTCCACGAGGACATCCGTCAGGTAAACCCGCGCGCCGGCGGCGGCAAACAGCGTGGCGGTAGCTGCGCCCTGACCCCGCGCGGCGCCAGTGATTATCGCGGTCTTGCCTTCAAGACTGATCATCCATCCCTCCCTTTGTTAGCGCCGCCTCAGCACAACTTTGCCAGAAAAAGCACCGGCACGCGCGCGATCGCCGAAGCGTGGGCGGCTTATCAGCGACCTTCCGTCACGCGCACGAACCTGGCTTCGTGATAGAGTTCGTCGCCCCAGGTCTTCTCGATCTCGATCATCCGGCGGACATAGCGGCTGAGTTCATATTCATCGGTGATGCCGATGCCGCCGTGCAACTGGATCGCACCCTCCACAACTGCCCGGCCATGCCGGCAGACGAGCGACTTGGCGGCAGAAACATCGGCCTTCCGCCTCTCTGGATCGTCATTACCCAGCGCCGCTGCAGCCATTAGGGTGCCTGACCTGGCCTGTTCGGCGAGCGTGACCATCTCGGCGAAGCGGTGCTGCAGTGCCTGGAACGTGCCGATTGCCTTTCCGAACTGCTGCCGGGTCTGGAGGTAGCCTGCGGTCAGCGCGATCATGCGGTTTGCAAGACCTAGTGCCTCACCGCAAATCGCGACCGTTGCGTGGTCCACCGCACACTCCAGACTGGAAAGTCCCGTCTCCGCATCAAACAGCGGCTCCTCGGCACCGGCTCCGTCAAGGTCGAGGTGCGCCATCCATCCCCCGTCAAGCCCCCGCACCGGCGTAACCGTAAGGTTCGGATCGTCCGCGGCGACAAGGAACACGTTCAAGCCATTCGCCTCCTGGACGGTTACGGCAAAATGCGTTGCCATCGCTCCGTCGATGACAAGTTCCTTGCGACCGGAAATTACTGTCCTGCCGTCGCGGTCCTCGGTATGGGTCGTGACTGAGGCCAGGTCGAATTCATGCACGGACTCATCGCTGGCAAGCGCGATCCTCACGCGCCCTTCGGCGACGCCCGGAAGATATTTTGCCCGCAATTCCTCCGAAGCGCTCTGTTCGAGCAGCTTGGATGCCAGCACACCCGCAGTCACGAACGGCTCCTGCGCGAGGGACTGGCCAAGTATCTCGCTCACCAACACGGCCTCGGCGACGCCCAATCCCATACCGCCATTGTCTTCGGCAATAACGAGCGCCGCGAGCCCCAGTTCTGCCATTTGTTCCCAGCGGGCGGCAGCACCCTCGGTGGCAGCCTCGGCGGATGAAGTGACCTGCCGCCTGGCGTCGGCGCTGCGGGCGAATTTCTCGACGGTGTCGACAAGGGCGCGCTGGTCGTCGGAAAGGTCGAAGTTCATTGTGCGGCCCACCGGATGACTGTTTCGCGATAAATGAGGTTCTTCTGAATCTCGGTCGTGCCGCCGACCAGCCCCGACTTGCGGTATTCGAGGAAGGTGGCAGCTGTGCCGTTCAGGACATGACCGTAGGGCGGAACGTCGTCGCCATGGCCATTGCGCGCATCCACATCATATGCAAGTCCGGCCGGCCCGCCCATGTCCATCAACAGCGTCGAGACGCGCTCGAGCAAGTCCGTGCCGAAAAGCTTGAGGAACGACGCAGAGGGCGCCTTCGGGTCTCCCGGCTTTGCGTCGATCACCCGCATGAGAGTCCACTCGTGCGCCTTTAGGTCGATGGCAATGCCTGCGATCCGCGAGCGAAACGCGTCCAGTCGGGCCGAGGAAACACCGGCTTCGGTCAATTCGGCCAGCAGCCGCCTCGCGAACTGCAGCATCCGCTTCGACTGCCCGACCCCAGCGATCTCGGTGCGCTCTGCATTGAGCAGGAACTTCGCGACAGTCCAACCCTGGTTCTCACCCAATATAACGTTTTCGATCGGCACCGCGACGTCATCGAAGAACACCTCGTTGACGTCATGCGCGCCATCGAGCGAATGGATCGGACGCACCGTGAGACCGGGCGTATCCATCTTCAGCAGCAGGAAGGTGATCCCTTCCTGCGGGCGGCCAGCGTCGGAGGTGCGGACAAGGCAGAACATGTGATTCGACCAGTGCGCCCAGGTCGTCCAGATTTTCTGGCCGTTGATGACGTAGCGGTCGCCATCGCGGACCGCCCTCGTGCGCAGTGAAGCCAGGTCCGATCCCGATCCCGGTTCCGAATAGCCCTGGCACCACCAGTCGCGCAGTGTCGGAATCCCGGGCAGGTATCGGCGTTTCTGCTCGTCAGTACCGAAGGTCTGGAGCACAGGACCAATCATGTTGATGTGCGGAATCTGGCGCGGCGCGCCGGCCATGAAGCAGGCTTCCTCGAAGAAGACGCGCTGCATCGGCGACCAGCCCGGACCACCAAACTCAACCGGCCAGGCAGGAGTAGCCCAGCCACGCTGGTCGAGAATCGACTGCCAGCGCACATAGTCTTCTTTCCTGAGGTGCTGTAGGTTTTCGACGCGCGCCTTGATGTCCTCGGGCACCATCAAGGCGATTTCGCCCCGGATCATGTCGCGAAAGGCGATGTCTGCGGAAGAAAGATTAAGGTCCATCGTTAAAACGCTTCCTCGATCGCTATCTGGCCTTCGGTGATGACCACCACGTTCCGGCCCGGCACACGTGCTTCGAAGCGCACGCCTGCCGCTTCATGCCACAGCGCGAGATCAAGCGTTTCGCCGGGATAGACCGGCGCACTGAAACGGCCCGAAATCGCCCCGAGGCGCCCGGAGTCCCTCCCACCGGGCGCCTCGCACAGCGCTTTCTCGGCAAAGGCGGTGCAGATGCCGTAAGTAGCCATGCCGTGCAGGATCGGCACCGGGAAGCCAGCCTTTATCGCGACCTCAGGGACCATGTGCAGTGGGTTCTGGTCTCCCGTCAGCGCAAAAAGCTGGGCGGCCTGCGGCGAGGTCGGCACGGATACGACGATGTCCGGCGCACGGTCGGGCAAGGAATTGCCTGTCGGTTTCGCGGCGGGCGGGGCGCCCGCCACCTGATCAGACCGACACACATAGGTCGCCAGAAGCGAGGCGTAGTGCGTTCCCGCCTGCGAGTCATACAGTTCGCGGGCCATACTGAGCAGCGAACCGCGCCCGTCGCCCCGGTCGAAGACGCTGACCACGCGCGATACGCTACGCAGCCGGCCCTCCGTCGGCAGCGGCGCATGGACTACCAGACCCTGATTGCCATGCAGGACGCTGGGCATGGTAAGCCCGAGCCCGAGCGAATAGAGGCGGGGAGCTGCCACAACGGATGCAAGACCCGGCAGGGTGAGCGCGGGCGGCAAAGGTCCAAGATAGCGTCGCATCCACGCATCGGATGGATCAAGGCCGCAGCCCACGCTCAGCGCATAAATGCAGCTATCAAGGCTCGTGTAGGATTGCTCCAGTTCAACCGGCGTCATGCCCATCAGCGCGTCGTAATTCAGCATAAGCAGGTTCACCACTTTCCCTGTTTCGGGATACACGCGGGGACGCAACTACACGTCATCGCCGTCTCCGACCGGGTCACTAGCGGCAACGACCGTTTCCCAGGCTCCTTGGGACAGTCCGGCGCGTCCTATGACCACGGCCCAATGGCGCTGGCTGCCGAAATCCTCGCTCCACCGCCACATGTTGCGGCTGAGCCGGGCCAGCGGGTATTCAAGGGTCACGCCGATCGCACCGTGAATTTGGTGCGCGAGCATTGCGCCCTTGTCCACCCCCCGCCCTGCCCGCAGCTTCGCAATCGCAACAGCCAGCGCGCCCTCTCCAGCATCCATCCTTGCGCAGGCCATGCGTGCCGCGGCCGCTGTCGCCACTGCTTCGCTGGCCAATTGGGCGAGCATGTGCTGCACTGCCTGAAACTTCGAAAGCGAGCGCCCGAACTGGCTGCGTTCCTGAGCATAGCGCACCGACAAGTCGAGAGCCCCTTGCAAGGCGCCGGCGATCTGGACCGACCGCAGCAAGGCTCCGGCCAGTGTCAGTTGGTCGTCCCGGGGCGGCCTCGCGGCAATGGCCTTGCTTGTTGCGCCCTCAGGGGCAGACAGAGCGACCGCTTCGCCATCGGCGATGAGGACATGTGCATCCGCTGGGACAATCCCACCCGTATCGCTGCCCGCAAATCCCGCAGGCAAGCTGAGAAATACGGGCCTCTCGGCCGGGGCCGTGCCAGCGGCACATAGCAGGGCATTGGCGACAAGCGTATCGCCCAGCGGGGCAGGCTCACCGCAGGACGCGGAATGAGCGAGCACGTCGAACAACTCGGACCATTTCAAGCCAAAGCCGCCCGCCTCTTCCGGGCACATTGCCAGTGGCAGGCCCAATTCGGCGGCCTTGGCCCACAGCACAGGATCACATTCCTCGGTTTCGTCGCGACGCCGGTTCTGCCCTTCGGCATGGAGGCGGACGACCTGTTCGAGGAGGATTTCCGAAACCGACATGGTCACCGCACTCCCAGCGAACGGGCAGTAATGCCGCGCAGGATCTCACGGGCGCCGCCCCGCAATGAGAAAGTGGGCGCCGCCCGGATTGTGTGATCGATGGCCCTGCGCAGATCCGCTGGAGGAACATCGAACAGACTCCTGACCGCAGGCGCGGTGCGCTGTTCGAGTTCGGCCCCGAGATCCTTTGTTATGACCGCGAGATAAGAAGGATCCTCGTCCCTCTCGAGCTTCCCAGCGACCATCAAAGACAATGAACGTAGCACTGCCGTCTCGGCGATCAGCGCTCCGAGAGTCGCCAGGACCGCGTTTTCGACTTTGGGTTCCGATAGTTCAGAGAGATTCGCCGCCGCCGCCGTGACCAGCGGGAACGCGCTAAGGAACCGCTCCGATCCACTTCGCTCGAGCGCGAGTTCGGAAGTCACTTGGGTCCAGCCTTCCCCCTCGACGCCGAGCAGCCGCTCGTCCGGCACGAAGACGTCGTTGAAGACGACTTCATTGAAGTGCGATTCGCCATTGAGGTCGGCGATCGACCTTACCTCCACACCCTGGCTGTCGAGTTCGATCAGGAACTGGGTCAGGCCTCGCTGGCGCATTTCGCGGGCAGGCCCCTGTGTGCGGAACAGGCCGATCATGACCTGGCAATATTGGGCATTGGTGGTCCAAAGCTTTGTACCGTTCAGCCGCCAACCGCCGGTGTCACGGTCAGCGCGGGATTCTAGCGCGGCAAGGTCCGATCCGGCGTTGGGCTCGCTCATGCCGATGCAGAACGATATGTCCCCGCTGGCAATGCCGGGCAGGTAACGCTGCCGCTGCTCGGGCGTGCCCACTTTCAGGATGAGCGGGCCACTTTGTCGGTCGGCGACCCAGTGAAGCCCAACCGGAGCGCCCGCCGCCAGCATTTCTTCCTGAAGGACCAAGCGTTCGAACGCACTTCGACCGCTCCCCCACGGGGGGGGCCAGGTCATTCCGATCCAGCCCCGCTTGCCGACAGCCCGGCTGAATTCACGATCGACACCGGCCCATGAGTGAGCGCGATCAAAAGTCGTCCATTCAGTCGCGTAGTCAGCCAGGAATTCCCTTACCTCCTGGCGAAGTTTCAGGGCAGATGGTGGCAGCGCAGCAACTTCATTGCCCGCCCTCATAGAACACCCTTTTCGACCAGCTTTGCGAATGCGTCTTCATCCACGCCGAGCATTTCGCGCAGGACTTCAACAGTATCCTGGCCAATCACCGGCGGCCCCAGGCGATATTCGGCGGGCGATCCTGTACATCTGATCGGACTGGCAGCGACCGCGATCTCGCCCGACAACGCGTGCGGCAGCTTTACCTCGATACCGCGCGCGATGAAGTGCGGATCCTGTTCGAGGTCGCCCATCCGATTGATCGGACCGCACGAAACCCCGGCCGGGTTTAGCAGGTTGATCCAGTGTTCCCGGGTGTGCTGTGCAAGGACTTCGGTCAGTTCAGCAGCCAGCTCTTCGCGGTGGGCAACCCGGGCGCCCATCGTGTTAAAGTCCGGGTTATCCATCCAGTCGGCCCTGCCGACCGCAGACGCCAGCCGAGCGAATTCACGGTTATTGAATGTCGCGACAAGCAGGTAGCCATCCGATGTCGGGTAAACGCCATAAGGCGAGGCGCTCGGATGATCGTTTGCGGTGCGCGGCATTTCGAACCTGCCGTTGAACCAGGCGGTGAAAGTGTTCGCCATGGCAGCGACCTGGGATTCGAACAGCGAGATATCAATGTGCTGCCCTTCCCCCGTCTGGTCGCGGTGCCGCAGAGCCAGCAGAATTCCTATGACCGCATCCTTGCCCGCGAGGATATCGGCGATCGGCACGCCAACCCGCATCGGCGGTCCATCAGGTTCCCCGGTTACGCTCATAAGGCCGGACATCGCCTGCATCAGAAAATCATATCCGCTGCGCGTAGAATAGGGCCCGGTCTGGCCAAAACCACTGACCGAGCAATAGATGAGCCCGGGATTGACCTGCTTCAGCGATTGGTAATCGAGGCCATATTTGGCCAGCGTGCTTGGACGGAAATTCTCGACAAAGATATCGGCCCCGGCAGCTAAATCGCGCAGGATCGCTGCGCCTGCTTCGGTCTGGAAGTTGACGGCAATCGACCGCTTGTTGCGGTTGACCGCCTGGAAATAAGTGGATTCTCGCGTTTCAAAGCCGTCCTTGTCGATTAGCCAAGGCGGACCAACATGACGAACATCGTCGCCCTCGCCGGGACGCTCAACCTTGATCACGTCAGCGCCGAAGTCTCCCAGACATTGTGTCGCCATCGGACCCGCGACGACGCGAGTCATGTCGAGAACCTTGATCGCAGAAAGTACCGACATCAGCCTGCTCCTTGAGCCCTCTCTGACCCGGGCGTTGCGATATGTTGTCTATGTGCAGTCACTGCGGCAGGGAACGCGAATTGGCTCGCGCTTGGCAGTTACCGCAAATCCGTTATTGCGACGCCTTACCGGGTGGCATTGCTGCCAAGAATGGCGGTGACCTGACTGGACAGGAACCCGCCATTGCCGTGCGCTACGGCAATATCGACACCGGAGACCTGACGTTCCCCCGCCGTACCCGTCAGCTGTCGAAAGGCTTCGACCACTGTGAACAGGCCGTACATGCCCGGATGGACACAGGCGAGGCCGCCGCCGTTGGTGTTGACAGGGAGGCTTCCGCCCGGTCCCGTCACGCCGGATGCTACGAAGTCCCCGCCCTCACCCTTCTTGCAGAAACCCAGGTCTTCAAGGAACATGATCGTGTTGATCGAAAACGCGTCGTACAGTTCGACTACATCGACGTCCGCTGGAGTGAGGCCGGCTTGCGCGAATGCGCGCTGGCCGCTGAACTTCGCGGCAGAGGTCGTCAGGTCGGGCATTTGCGCAATCTGGTAATGGTCAGTCGCCTCGCCCAGGCCCAGCAGATAAGCTGCCTTGCGGTTTTCGACCCAATCCTTGCGCACCATTACGATCGCGGCGGCTCCGTCAGTCACCAGACAGCAATCAAGCACCGACAGGGGATCGGAGACCATCCGCGCACTGTCATAGTCTTCCCTGGTGACAGGCTTGCGCAAAAAGGCTTCGGGATTGAGCATCGCCCAATCGCGAGCCGACCTGACGACGGCGTATAAGTGGTCCTTGGTGGTCCCGAATTCATGCATGTGCCGGCTCGCCGCGAGCGCGTAGCCGCCGACGGGAAGGCGCAGGCCGTAAGGTTTCTCGTAAATGTTAGGTGCCGCCGCACTGACCAGCCCACCTGTCCCGGTCCGCTGGTTGCTGCCATAGGCGATCAGGGCCACGTCGATTTCGCCAGCAGCAAGCGCAAGCGCTGCGACGTTCATGTGCGTGAGGAAGGCTGACCCCCCGGTGCGGTTATTGTTTGTCAGCTTGGGCTGGATACCGAGATATTCGGCGAAAGTCAGGCCGCTCAGAAAGTCGCTTGGCTGGCCGATGAACAGGCCGTCCACCTCCGCAAGACCGATACCAGCTTCGCCGAGCGCTGCAATGGCGGCGCGCGCGGCCAGGTCCATCGAAGTGAAACCGGGAGCCTCGCCAATACCGAAAGTTGCGGCACCGACAATGGCGGATTGGGCGCGACGGTCAGTCGTCATGATCAGGAAACCTTCCCCGGATTCTCGCCGGCGTCTCGGACGAATACGACGCAGTGCTGGTCCTCGAATGGGACGATCTTGGCCTGGACCCGCATGCCGATGAACAGTTCTGCCGGATTGACTCCTTCGACGCGGCTCAACATTCGTGGCCCCTCGTCAAGTTCGATGATGACCACACAGTAATCAGGGTTCGGCGGCCTCACGCGGACGAGCGTGGTTGCATAGACAGTTCCACCGCCCGCCGCCTCGATCCATTCAAGGTCAGTCTTACCCGTTCCTGGTTCGGCAACGCGCGGATAGAAGAACGGCTTGCCGCTGGACCTGCTTTGCTGAAGCATGAACTTGCCCTGTGCCAGGAAAGCGAGGTATTCTTGGTCGGGCAGGATATCTTCAATGATCGTCATGACTTTCTGTCGTCCGCGTCAGGTGCTGATGTGGTAACCGCCATTCACCGAGAGGGTTTGCCCGGTGATGTAGGAGGCCGCTTCCGAGAGCAGGAAACATACCGGCACCGCCACCTCTTCCGGCGAACCCCAGCGGCCCATCGGAATCTGCGCGAGATAGGTGTCACGGAATTTCTCGCCACGGACGGTTTCGGTCATCGGCGTCTCGACGACCCCGAATGCGACCGCATTCACGCGGATGCCTCGGCTGGCCCACTCGCGCGCGGCAGACATGGTAAGGCCGGTGATTCCCGATTTTGCCGCGCCGTAATTGATCTGGCCGATGGTTCCGCGGCGTCCAGCATCCGACGAAATATTGACGATTGAGCCTGGCGCCTTGTTACCCCCTGCCGCCTGGGCGAGCATCTTGCGGCCAACCGCCTGAAGCAGCCGGAACGGCGCAGTCAAGTTTACATCTATCACCGCCTGCCATATATCCAGATCCATCTTGTGGATCATGGCTGCGCGGGAAATGCCGGCGTTGTTGACCAGTCCCTCGATGCTGCCGCCCCACTCTGCCGCCCTGTCCACAGTCGTCGTCACGAACTCGGCGTCGGTCACATCGCCAGCGGCGGTGAGAAGACGGTCCGCTGAGGATTGGCTGGCAAACTGGTCAAGAGCATCCGCATTGCGATCCACGGCAACGACCCGTCCGCCCAGGTCAAGGATCGCTTTGGCAATTGCAAGACCGATACCTTGACCTGCGCCGGTGACAACGACCGTCCTGTTTTCCAGTGTCATCGGATTGAACATTCGCAGGCTCCAAAAATTCGCGACGCAGATTGTCTAAATACTCAATGCGAAAAGGCAGACTTCTCGCAGAGCGCTTTATATCGGCTCGATGTCAGGGGGCGACCTACCCGGCCGGGCAGCCCACCAGGGAAACTTTCGATCCACTCCCACACCCGAGGTCGAGACCAGGGTGCAGACCCATTAATTGTGAGGATCGAGACAGGATTGTCCGGGATGCCGGGGGAGGAGAAGCGCGCGGAACGGGGCTTGTCCCCCGTTCAAGCGTTTCGACGCTCCCCG
>Ga0207674_10010975_pt1 | contig 10194 bp, 12 predicted proteins | sample KBSCornC72_FD_184303 | JGI IMG/M metagenome (GOLD analysis project Ga0207674, IMG submission 184303) | Corn rhizosphere microbial communities from Kellogg Biological Station, Michigan, USA - KBS Corn C7-2 (SPAdes) (version 2) | ecosystem: Host-associated > Plants > Roots > Rhizosphere > Soil ...
CGTGTTGTTGGTCTTGCGGAACTGCTCGATGTCTTCCATCAGCATGTCCGCTTTGTCCATCTTGGTCTTGGCTTCTTTGACGTTGGGACCGTTGATGCGGCGGATGTATTCGGGATCGAATACCGCCTTCATCGGTTTAATGGTCGAAAGAAATCCTTTAAGCTCGTCGAGCTGCGGACGCTGCAGAACTTTCGCGTTGACCGCGGCTTCATACGCCGTGTCTTCGTAAATATCCCAGCCGCCGAAAACCAGATCGTTCAGTCCGGCCAGAGGCACGAAATCCTTGATCATCGGCGTGCGCGCATCCGTGCGCTTACCCAAGCGGATGGTCGCCAGCTGGGTCAGCGATCCGATGGGCGCGGCGGTGCCACGGCGCACGGCTTCTACACCAGCGATGAATGTGGTGCTCACGGCGCCGATTCCTGGAATCAAAACGCCAAGTTTTCCGTCCGCGGGCGCAATCTGGACGTTATCGCGAGTCGCCAAAACCTAATTCCTCCCGGTCCAAGTGGTTCGCTCTGAGACACTCGGTCGTAGTTTTTCGCCGTCTCATGGAGCGGACGGCGAAGACGCGCGAGGGCAAATCACCTGTCCTGATATACTAGCATCTCATGCAGAATCGCGCGACTGCGACGATCTCCGCAATCCTCGTGGATGACGAAAAACTCGCCTCCGAGGAACTCGCGTATCAGCTCAAAGAATTCTCGGATATAGAGATACTGGCCACGGCTTCCAACGGTCTCGAGGCGGTGAAATTAATCCAGAGCATGGAGCCGGATCTCGTGTTCCTGGACGTGCAGATGCCCGGCCTGGACGGCATGGGGGTGATCCGCAAGCTGCGCGATCTGGATATTCCCCTGCCCTATTTCGTGATGGCGACAGCGTACGATCAATATGCTGTCGAGGCTTTCCGTTGGGAAGCGCTGGATTACGTCCTGAAGCCGGTGGACAAAGAGCGCCTCACGGTCGCTGTGGAGCGAGCCCGCAAAGCAGTGAGCGATCGCAACAAAGCGGAGCAGCCCGAGCCGGCTCTGCCGAAACCGGCGCTGCAGCGCAGCAAGCTTCTGGTCCGCAGCAATCAGCGCAATTTCATCGTGGACGCTCAGGATGTGGTCTACGCGACGATCGACGACGGCTTGATTACCGTGGTCGCCAACAACCTGGAAGGCCAGTCCAATTACCGGACCATTGAGGAACTGCAATCGAATCTGGATCCGGACACGTTCTGGCGCGTCCACCGTTCGTATTTAGTCAACATCCATCGGATCAAAGAAGTAATCCCATGGTTCAAGTCCAGCTTCCAGCTCCGCATGGATGACAAGAAGCAAACCGAGATTCCGGTGAGTCGCGTACAAACCAAGCGGCTGCGAGCGCTCCTGAAACTGTGAGCCGCCGTTATCTGCGCCGTTATCTCGAAGATTTGCAGGTCGGCCAGAAGTTCCAGACTGCATCCGTTACCGTCACCGAAGCCGAGATTCTCGAATTCTCCCGGCAGTTCGATCCGCAGCCTATGCACCTGGATCCGGTGGCCGCCGCCCAGGGGCCTTTCCACGGTTTAATCGCCAGCGGATGGCATACCGGCGCGATTGTCATGCGCCTGGTGGTCGACGCAAACCCTCTCGGCGATCTCCCGTTGCTCGGCCTCGGGGTGGACGGAATCGAGTGGCCGCAGCCAGTGCGCCCTAACGACACGATTCAAGTCGAAATGGAAGTACTGTCGATTCGTCCATCGAAAACCCATCTGACGCATGGAATCGTGAAACTTAAATCCACTGCACGGAATCAACATGGCGAAGTGGTATACATCGTCACACCCAATTGCTGGGTAGCCCGCCGGCCCGGTTCTTAGCAGCAGACTGCACTCTACACTGCTATTCTGTGAGTGGAAATGGCGAACTTTAAAGAAGGAGTAACGGAGATGGAAGACGACAACAAGATATCTTACTTTTTCTTGGGCCTGGGCCTGGGAGTAGCCGTCGGGGTACTGTTCGCGCCGAAGTCCGGTGCGGAGACGCGCGATTATCTGCGGAGCAGAGCGGAGGACGGAACCGATTACGTAAAGCGCCGCGCCAATGATTTGCGCGATACCGCCGCGGACGCAATTGACCGCAGCAAGGAAACCATCCGTCGTCAAAAAGACAATCTGTCGGCAGCGGTGGATGCAGGCAAGCAGGCATATCGCGAAGCCGTAAAGACTCCGATACCCGATTAGGTCGGACGGGCCGGGGCAGACTCAGGAGGGCTCCGGCGCGAATTCAGTGAAAAAATGGAAAACCAGACCGTATTCCTCGTACTCATCGCGATCTTTGTAGCGATTTCCGCCGCTGCCCTAATCTTTCAGGCGGCCATGTTGTACGGCACCTACAAAGCCACGAAAGAGGTGCGCGACCGGATCCTGCCTCTGGCGGTAAAGGTGGACGCGCTGGTGGACACCTCGCGCTCGCTGATGACGGACGCAAGAACCACCATCGCTGAAGTCACCGTCAAGACCAACCAGATCCTGGACGTGGCGCTGGTACAGATGCAGACGGTCGAAGAGTTCCTGGAAGACGCGTCTTTGCGAACGCGCAGGCAGTTAGAGCGCGCCGAAATCGTGGTGGATGACGCTCTCAATCGCGCTCAGGACACCGTGGAGCTGGTTCATAAGGGCGTCCTGGCTCCCATCCGCGGCATCAACGGGGTGGCGGCCGGAGTACGCGCCGCCTTGGAATTCCTCATGCGCGGCACACGTCCCAGTCCGGATCAGGTCACCGTCGACGAGGAAATGTTCATCTGAAGTGTTAATGTTGTTTTGAAGTGTTTCGGAGAGTTCTACTTCTCTCGATCCTGCCAATATGCGCCTGGGCCGCCGGCCCAACGGCTACCGAAACGGCGCGCGCAGTTCGCGACGCCGGCCTCGACCCCGAGCAATGCTATCGCGTTCGTGACTTAAGCCTCTACAAGGACGATATCCGGCTGTACTTTAACGACGGCTATCTTATCTTTGCCAAACCTGTGGCCGGAGAACGCATCGCCGCAGTCTTCACTGCCGCAGACGTAGAAGGTGGCGATGGCGAAATTCTTCTGCTGCCGCCCCTGCGCGCCGAACGGCAATCGTTGGCCCGCTTCACGGGAACTCCCAACCTCAACGAGCATTTTCGAGCCGCCGTGCTCATGTTCACGGACAGTTCCGGACGCGATCTGCTGGAGAGTATTGAGAAGGGTTCCGTGCGCAAAGCTCCTGAAATGGGGCCGCTCCTGGCAGAGCAATGGGCTCCAACCGTGTCGAATATCCTGGACAGCTTCGCTCCTCGCATCGCAGGCGATTTGCTCTCGCCGGGGCGTCCCGACGGCCTCCTTTTCGCCGCCATAGCCGGCAAGATGCTGGGGAACTTCGACGTAGTCTACGATCCTGCCGCAACCGAGCAGATCCTTGCCGGGCAGCTGATGGAACGCAATCAGCGCTTTAGCTACGACATCTGGACCAGTTTTGTAGCGCGGCGTTTTCGGACAACGGGAACTCCTTTTGAAGCGTCCGGATTCTCGCTCACCAAGTTCCGGATCGAGGCGGCACTCGATGAAAGCCTGCGCCTGCGGGCTACCACGCGCGCGACCGTCAAGATCGGCTCGCTCCCATTGCGGGCCTTCGCGTTCGAAATTTCTCGCGCCGAGGAGGTCACGGCGGCCCGGATTGATGGCGTTCCGGCGGAATTGCTGACGCGTGAATCCGCACGCAGCCGGGCCCTGCGCGCCGATGAGAACGAAGTCTTCCTGGTTACTTCGCCGGAATTGCTGGCTGCCGGGAGCACACACCAGATGGAGTTCGAGCACGAAGGCGATATCATTACCAGCCCCGGCAACGGAGTGTATGCGGTTCGGGCGCGTTCCAATTGGTATCCGCACAGCGGCTCGGCCTTTGCGGATTACGAACTGGCCTTCAACTATCCCAAGCGTCTGACCCTGGTGACCACCGGCGACATTGTTTCGGACCGCGTGGAAGGCGACTCGCGGATCACCGAGCGGAGAACCCTCACTCCGATTCGCGTGGCCGGATTCAATCTCGGGACGTACCAGAAAACCTCGATTACCGCGGCTGGCCTGACAGTGGATGTTTTCGGAAACCGCGGGCTCGATCCGGCACTGCAGCCGCCTCCGCGCGCCACCACCGTAACCCAGATGGTCCAACCGCCGCGCGGGCCGCGACGCGAGGAACTCACCACCATTATTCAAAACGTTCCACCGCCCGATCCCTTAGCTCGCCTGAACACCGTGGCCGCCGACGTGGCTGCGTGCTTTCAATATTACTCGGGACTCTTTGGCCCGCCTCCGCTGAAAACTCTCACCGTGTCGCCGATTCCAGGAACCTTCGGACAAGGTTTCCCCGGCTTGGTCTACTTGTCGACGCTCTCGTACCTGGATCCTTTGGAGCGACCCGCGGGCTTACGTAGCGCTACTCTGCAGACCTTCTTCTCCGACCTGATGGTGGCCCATGAAGTCGCGCACCAGTGGTGGGGCAACGTCGTCACGGGCAAAAGCTATCAGGACGAGTGGCTCATGGAAGGGCTGGCGCATTATTCAGCGCTGATGTGGATCGAAAAGAAGAAGGGTTCCAAGGCGTTGGAAGACGTGATGGCCGATTTTCAGCGCGAGCTTCTCCACATCGGCGAGGACGGCCAGAGCCTGGAATCCGCCGGACCAGTAACCTGGGGTTATCGCCTGGAAGCCGCGAGGTCAGCCGAGGCATTCCGCGTGATCACCTACGAGAAGGGCGCGTGGGTTCTGCATATGCTCCGCAAGAGGATCGGTAATGAGCGATTCCTCAAAGTGCTGGCCGAGCTTCGCAAGCAGTATGAGTTTCGCGGCGTCAGCAGCGCGGACCTGCTTGAGTTAGTGAAGGAGTCTCTCCCGCCGGGAGTTTCCGCCGACTCGATGGAATCTTTCTTCGATAACTGGGTATATTCCACCGGCATTCCCACGCTGCGTGTGAAGTACTCGGTGAAGGCCTCCGCGAAAGGAAATGTTCCTTCGTGGAAGGTGTCCGGCACGCTCGAGCAATCCGCGGTCGATGAGAATTTCTCGGTGGATGTTCCGGTTGAGATTCAGTTCGCCAAGGGCCCTACGCAGACGCTGTGGGTGCGCACGTCAAATGAGCCAAGCGGATTCTCCGCAACCGTGAAGCAGGCTCCCCTGAAGCTAAGCGTTCCGGCCGGAACGAGCATATTGGCAGTGCGAAAGTAATCGGCCTACTCGCTCCAGACAGCCAGTTCGTTGCCGCTAGGATCGGCAAAGTGAAACCTTCGCCCGCCAGGGAACGAAAAGATCTCCTTCACGATCGTCCCGCCCACCGCCAGGATCTTCTGCTGAACCTCCGCCAGATCGCTTGAATAAATCACCAGCAGGACGCCCTTGCCGGGAGCCAGTGTTTCCGTCGTAAACCCGCCAGCGATGCGACCGTCATGGAAGCTGGTGTAGTCCGGACCGTAATCTTCAAACTTCCAACCAAACACCGAACTGTAAAAAGTTTTTGTTTTCGCGATATCAGAGGCGGGCAGCTCGATATAGTCAATTTGGTTTTCGGGTTTTGCCTGGCTCATGTCGGATACAAGGTATCATGCTCGACCGAAGATGAGCTATGCCACCACCCGCTAGAGACTCCGGCCGCTCACGCCCAATGCGACAATAGGGTTGGATGGTGTCTTACGGCTACTACTACGCGGGCGGATTGCTGGTGGGCGCCGCGATCGCAACGTACCTTTTGGGATGGCCCTACGCCCTGCCCTTTTACGTTCTAGCGGCATTTTGCCTGAACTTTTTTCGCGATCCCGAGCGTCCCGTCCCCCCAGGGCCCGTGGCCGTTTCGCCCGCTGACGGCAAAGTAGTCGCCATCCGGCCCAGCGCATCCGGCGGCACTCGCATTAGCATCTTTCTCAATATCTTCGATGTTCACGTGAATCGGACGCCCATTCCCGGCAAGGTCACGTGCGTCAGTTACAAGAAGGGCCGGTTCCTGCCGGCAAACAAATCTGAAGCCAGCGATTCGAACGAACAGAGCGTTATCACCGTCGATGGCGTAGTCGGCGGCGTTCCTACAACTGTCATGTTCAAGCAGATCGCCGGACTGATTGCGCGCCGGATCATTTGTTACAAAAAAGCGGGCGATATTCTAGACCCCGGCGAACGGGTCGGGCTGATCAAATTCGGATCCCGCGTCGATGTATTTCTAGGTCCCGAATGGGAATTGACGGTGCACGCCGGCGATCGCGTAAGCGCGGGATCCAGCATCATCGCCCGCGTCCGTGAAACAGGAGCCCAGTCTCTATGAACGGCATGAAGCGACTACGGCTCCAGGAGCGGCTGATCGACCCCCGCTCACCGGAACGGCATCCACGGCGAGCCGCATACGCCTTACCCACCTTCTTCACCGCAGGAAACCTGTTTCTGGGTTTCTACGCCATGATGGAATCGTTTCGCGGCGCGATGCTAATCGCGACAGCGGCGGATACCGCGAACTGGCACTTTCGCGCGGCTGCCATCGCCATCGGAGCGGCTGTATTTCTGGATGGCCTGGACGGACGCATCGCGCGCATGACCAAAACCGTCAGCGATTTCGGCCGTGAAATGGATTCGCTCGCCGACGTAATCAGCTTCGGCATCGCACCGGCTGTTCTGGCTTACACCTGGGGAATCGAATTCGCAGCCGCGCCGCCTGCTCCGCTCACCCTCGAACATTTGCACCGGGCCGGATACTTCTGCGCGTTTTTGTTTTTGTTGTGCGGCGCACTGCGCCTGGCGCGATTCAACGTGCAGGTTAACCCGGTGCCCAAAAATCCCGGACGCTCCGACCGCAAGTATTTCGTGGGAATGCCGATTCCGGCGGGGGCCGGAGTGGTTGCCAGCGTGGTGTACGCGCTGGGCGAATTTGGACCCGTGCAATGGTGGGTATATTCCGTCGCGTGGCTGGCATTGCTGGCGTTGCTTTCATTCCTGATGGTCAGCACCTGGCGCTATCCCAGTTTTAAAGAGCTGAGCTTTGTGCGTCCCCGCTCGCCTCTGACGTTCGTCATGGTCAGCATCCTGATCTACCTGATCTGGGACTTTTCGCAAGTCATGCTGCTGGGAATGGCCGTTGTGTACGGGATGAGCGGGATCGTAATCCGGGCCGGAGGCATCGTGCGACGCCGTCTGCGCCCGGGTCAATCCGAACCGGAGGTTCCATTTGGCTAAGCTGACAGAACGCCCCTTGATTGCATTGGTGGGCGGCGACACACTTCTGGCAAAGGAGCTCCGTGAGGTACTGGACGAAAGCAACCCGGCTCCAAGGTTGCAATTGATTTCCGCCGCTGCCGACGGAACAGCGACGCTGACTGCGGACGAGGAAGAACCCTTGGTCATGGCGCCGCTCTCCGCTGAAAGCCTGACCGGAGCGAAGGTCGCGTTTCTGGCGGGCTCTCCTGCGTCCAGCCGCCGCGTATTCAAGGTCAACCCCAAGGACGGCCCTCGCCTCATCGACCTCGCGGGAGGCCTTGAAGAACAGCCCGAAGCACGTCTGCGCGCGCCCTCGGCCGAAGCCTCAAGGCCGGCCCTCTCGCCGATTCAGGTAGTCGCCCATCCCGCAGCCATCGCTCTGGCGATGTTCCTGGGACGCTTGTCGAAAATCGCCCGGATCAAGCGATCCGTAGTGCACGTATTCGAGCCGGCCAGCGAGCGCGGCCAGCGTGGGCTGGAAGAATTGCGCCAGCAAACCGTCGGCGTCCTCGCGTTTCAAAAACTCAAGACCGACGTATTCGATACCCAGCTCGCCTTCAACATGCTCGCGCGCTATGGCGAGGAAGCGCTCGAGCCCCTGGAAGGCATCGAGCAGCGCGTGGAGAAGCATCTGGCCTCGTTACTCGACGCGTGGCCGGGAGTTCCCATGCCATCGGTGCGCCTGATTCAAGCGCCGGTATTCCACGGGCACAGCATTTCGGCATGGGTCGAATTCGAGGAGAACCCGGGCGCAGATATGCTCGCGAAGGCGCTCGCCGAAGCTGGTCTGGATGTTCGGCAAGACGAGCCTCCCTCGAATGTCGGCATGGCCGGGCAGAGCGGCCTCAGCATCGGCGCGATCATCGTGGATCATAACCAGCCGCGGGCATGCTGGTTCTGGCTGGTATCCGACAATCTGCGTCTGGCGGCCGAGAATGCCGTGGCCGTCGCCCAGGAGTCTTTATGATCCGCGGAGCTTTGCTGACGATCGTCGCTCTCTGCACTGCCTCCTGCGGATATCGATTCTCCGACGGCGGCGGATCTCTTCCTAAGACCATTCACACAGTCGCCATCCCGGCCTTCACGAATCTTACGACGCGCTACAAGCTAACCGATCAGCTTCCCGAAATCATTTCCCGCGAGTTCATCACGCGCACCCGTTATCGTGTCATCCCCGATGCCAATACGGCTGATGCCGTCCTTCGCGGTACGGTCATCAGCTACTCCTTCTATCCGACTATTTTCGATTCCATCAACGCACGCGCCGTGCTGGCGGAAATGCACGTGCAGCTATCGATCACGCTGACCGAGCGGGCCACGGGCAAAGTGCTCCTGTCGCGTCCGAATTTCGACGTGCACAATACATATCAAATCAGCCCCGACGCTACCCAATATTTTGAAGAAAGCGATCCCGCGCTCAAGCGGGCGGGACAGGAAGTAGCTCGTTCCGTCGTCAGCGCGGTCCTGCAAAACTTCTAATGACTCCGGAACAGTTTCTGGCACGGCTTGCCAAGAACGGTCCCGAGCCCGCGTATCTCTTCATCGGTCCGGAAGCGTACGAACGCACCAAGTGCCGCCGCGCGCTGCTAGATGCAACATTGCCTCCCGACCAGCGCGAGGACGGATTCACGCGCCACGATCTTGATCGGATGCCGCTGGCAGCAGCCTTGGATGACGCGCGGGCTTTATCGCTGTTTGCCTCGCGTCGTGTGATCTGGCTGGCTGGAGCCGAAGCCGCCGTCCCAAGGGGCACGCGCGGCAGCGCTTCAGACAGCCGCACTTCAGACAACGACGACGAGGAAAACCCTCAGGCCGGTCTGGCCGCCTATTTACGCGAGCCGACGCCCGACGTGATCCTGGTTTTCGATTGCGCCCGCTACGAATTCGAAGGCGAAGACAAAGCCCGCATCGAGCGCGTGGAGGCATTCTATTCGGCGATTCCAGCGAAGGTGGAGTTTCGCCCATACGCTCCCGATGCCGCACGCTTCCTGGCTCAGCGGCTGGCGAAAGAGGCTGGCATCCAACTAGGCTTGGCCGAGCTCGCTCTGCTGCTCGAAGCCACCGGCGGAGACGCCTCGCGCATCTCCACGGAAATCGAAAAGCTTCGGCTGTTTGCCGGAACCACGCGCAAGATCACCGCTGACGATATCGCCACGCTGGTCCCCGACGCGCAATCGGCAACCATCTTCGGATTGGTCGCCGCACTGGGACGCGGCGATCGGACTCGTGCTCTGGAACTTCTGGACACGCTCACACGCGCGGGCGAATACATGCCTCTGGCCCTCACGTTCCTCGCCACGCAGTTCCGCACGGCGCTGGCGGCTCGCGAAGCCGGCTTGCGAGGTGCGGGTCAGATCCAGGCGCACTTCAACAAGCTGGGTGGACGCATGTGGCCGGAACGAGCTCGCCAGATCGAGCAAACGATGGAGGCGTTTTCCAAAGAAAAGCTCCAGAAAGCCGTGGAACGAGTCTTCGAGGCGGACCGGGGACTACGGGATGCGCGGCCGGACGACCGCATTCTGATGGAAGAGATGATTCTCGCGCTTACGGCTCGCTAGCGAACCGTTATGCCGCGAGCTTGCGCAAGTTCAGCGTCAGGCGGCTCTTATAGCGGGCAGCCGAGTTCTTCTTGATGATGCCCCACTTCGCGGCGCGATCAATCACGGAAAAGGTCTTGGAAGCTTCTGCGGCAGCGCCCTTGGCGTCCTTGGCAGCCAGCAGCCGGCGCATCGCCCGGATCTGAAATCGCAGACGAGTCTTGCGGGTCCGGTTTACTGCCGTCCGGCGTTCAGCTATGCGCACGCGCTTCTGCGCGGATAATGTGTTTGCCATGCGAATCCTTAGGATAACCCAAAAGCTTGGCTGAAGCCAAGCGCCGCCTAAAGGCCGCACTCCATTACGCGACGGAGGGCGAGCTTCAGCCGGCGCGGGGCCTTTAGCCCCGCTCACCGGATCCGGAATTACGCCCGC